>JGI12330J12834_1000100_pt1 | contig 34319 bp, 37 predicted proteins | sample A23E1SouthBayCA_FD_12834 | JGI IMG/M metagenome (IMG submission 12834) | reverse complement strand
GACGCGCCGACGAGCGTCGGGTTCTTCCCGCCGAGTTCCGTCTGGACGCGCTTGCCTTGGTCGGTCGCTTGGTCGTACACCATCTCACCCACTTGACTGCTCCCCGTGAACGAGACGGCGTCGACGGCGTCGTGTTCGACGAAGGTGCTGGCGACGTCGCTGCCGGGACCGGTGACGACGTTGAGCACGCCGTCCGGCAGGCCCGCCTCGTCCAGCGCCTCTGCGAGCGCGACCGCCGGGCCTGGAGCGACGCTCGCGGGCTTGAGGACGACGGTGTTGCCCGCGGCCAGCGCGGGCGCGAGCTTCCACGCCGGAATCGCAATCGGATAGTTCCACGGCGTGATGAGTGCCGCTACGCCCACCGGCTCCTTACGCGTGTAGAGTGTGGTGTCGCGGCTGCTGGAACTCTTGACGGTGCCGCCGAGGTCGGCGGCCTTCCCCGAGAAGTAGTGGAAGATGTCGATGGCGCGCTGGACCTCGCCCGCCGCTTCCGGGCGTGCCTTTCCTTCCTCTGCGACGAGCTGTTCAGTGAGCTCGTCCTTGCGGTTGGCCAGAATGGTCCCGGCTTTCCGAAGGATGCGCCCGCGCTCCGGCCCCGGCGTGTTCGCCCACTCGTCCTCGGCGGCGGCCGCCGCTTCGGCTGCCTCGTTGGCGTCCTCGCTGCCGGATTGCTGGTATCGCGCGACGACCTCGCTGGCGTCGGCAGGGTTTCTGACCTCGATTGTCTCGTCGGTCGAGGCCGAAACCCACGCTCCGTTGACGTAGTTCGTGTTCGTATCCGTCATACAGACGAATGGTTCGCAATTCACACGGAAGGGATTTTTGATACCGGTCTGGTTTACGGCGCACGCGGCGCCGAGCCGCCCCGAAGCGCGGCGTCAGTCGAGGCGCTCGACGTCGTGTTCGAGGACGCCGATTCCCTCAACTTCGACCTCGACGCTGTCGCCGTCGGCGAGCGGGCCGACACCAGCTGGCGTCCCGGTGATGACGACGTCGCCGGGTTCGAGGGTCATGTACTGGGTGATTTCGGCGACGATTTCGGGCACGGAGAAGATGAACTCCTCGATAGACGAGGACTGGCGCGTCTCGCCGTTCACGCGCAGTTCCACACTCGCGTCCTCGGGGACTTCGTCGGGTGTCGCCACGACGGGGCCGAGCGGGCACGAGCCGTCGAAGGCCTTCCCCCGAACCCAGTTCTGTTCGACGTACTGGTCGTCGCGATTCGACACGTCGTTCGCGCAGGTGTAGCCGGCGACGACCTCCATCGCGTCCGCCTCGTCGACGTTCCGGGCCTGCTCCCCGACGATGATGCCGAGTTCGACCTCGTGCTCGACGGTGTCTTTCCCCTCAGGGAGCGCAATCGTGTCGCCGTGGCCGGCGACCGTGTTCGGCGGCTTCAGGAACAACAGCGGGCGGTCGGGCACCTCCATGTCCTCCTCGTCGGCGTGGTCGGCGTAGTTGAGGCCGACGCAGACGATTTTCGAGGGGTCTGTCGGGGCGAGCACGTCGACGTTCGCGGGGTCGTAGACGCGGCCTCCGAACTCGATGCCGTCGTCGCTCCAGACTCCTTGCCTGACGCTCCCTGCCGGGTCGCGGAACCTGACGTGGTGCACGTGAGCAGGGTCGCCCACCTCATACAAACGAATGTCGGTTTTCAGCACTGATTCAGGGTCGCCGTAGCGGCGACGCCGCGACGGAGCGTGGCAGAACACTTCCGCTAATGCCGGAAGCGATTCGCGGAGAAAATTACACGCGTAGGAATGTAACGGACCGAACTCTCGCCGAGTGCCGCCGGGTTTGAGAGAGGGGCGCTCCGGCGTTAGCGGATTCGCTCGGGAGCAATCGGGACCGCCGACGAATCGATTGATTCCGACTCGACGCGGAGCGGCTCGAGACCAGTGAAGCCGCGATCTACCCACTTGGCGCGACGCAGACGGTCGTGGCCCGGCCGAACTGGCGGCCAGATCGGGGTTTTCTGCGCCAGCACTCGCTGCCGGTAGCGGCCAGATTCGCATGTCGATAGCGCCGAATACGAGTTTCCGGTATCGTCGGAATCAAACAGCGACTCCCTCGTGCTCGTCGGGCCCTCCGGCTGCGGGAAGTCCACGACCCTGCGCATGATTGCGGGCCTCAAAGACGTCACCGACGGCGACGTCCGCCTCAACGGGAAGTCCGTGACCGGCGACGCCGTGAAGAACCGCGAGCTGTCGTTCACCCGGACCGCGCCGGAGCCGCGAAGGACGTAGCGAGCGCGCGAGCACTCGGCCGCCTTCAGCCGTCGAAACATGATTTTCAGCAGTCGGCGTCCGTCTGTAGCGTGACTGAACTTCCTTCGCCGAACAAGAAGCCCCCCTCGACTGGGACGCATGCGGTGTCCGGCGACAGCGAGACTCGCCATCGCTGTGCACCGTCGCTGGCAGCGAGCCCGACGAGCCCATCCTGTATCGGGACGAAGACGCAGTCACCGACGACCAACGGGGCACCGGCTACCGATACGTCCGCCTCCCAGTCGGTCTCGCCGCCGTCGAGCCCGAGCGCATAGACCGTCTCTTCGTCGGCGCTGAAGATGCGGTCGGCGCCGACCGCTGGCGGGAACACGCGGCCGCCATGCATCGCTTGCGACCACTGGCTCTCCCCGGTCTCCGCGTCGAAGGCCGCCAGTTCGTGCTCTCGATAACTCCCCAAGACGACGCCGCCGGTACGCACCGGTGGGTTCGGGATGTCCGGGCCGGGAATCGCCCACACGGTGTCACCGGACTCGCGGTCGAGCGCGTACAGTCCCTGTGCAGCAGACCCCGAGACGGTGACGTACACGCGCGTCTCGTCGACGGCTGGGGACGCCGGAATCGCGCCGTCCTGCCGGGTGTCACCGAAGCGCCGCGTCCACGTCGCGTCGCCCGAGGACGATTCGAGTAGTGAGACCTCGCCGGCGTCGCTGCTCACGACGACCGCGTCGTCGGCGTGTGTCGGCGGGTTCGGTCGTCCGTCGAGTTCGTGCGTCCACGATTCGGTCCAGCTGTCGAGGCTGATTGCGACGACGCCGCCCGTCGCGGGGTCGTCGTACGACCCGAGAACGGGCGTGACGGCGAGCGAGTTCACGAGCGCGGGCTGTCCGGTGGGCGCTCGGGAGAGAGCGTGCGACGTGCCGCGTTCGCCAGCGGAAAGCCCGGGGGTCGAGATGATTCCGGGGTCCATTTCCGACGATTCCCCCGCGACGAGTACGGTGTTGCCTGTCGCGCTCACGGCCGACACGTCAGTGCTGTCACCGAGGTCGGTCGCCCAGTAGCTATCAGGCGAGTTGAGTGTTGGTTGTTCGGCTGCGGCGTTCGTATTCCGGCTTCCACGACGGTACTGCGGCCACGTTGCGGTTCCGGGGTCAGCCGGCGGACACGAATTCTGCTGGCAGCCTGCTACCCCTGATAGGGGTATCGTAGCGAGAGCGGACAGGTAGTGGCGCCGTGAAATGGAAGGCATATAGCCGAGTTACGCATCTACGCTTTAGTATTTTAATCGTGGGAAGAAAACCGACGATGGGGGAAAACAGACGAAACGACAGAGACCAATATATTATATTAGAACTAATACTAATAACCTCATAGTTCGCGTTAAAGTAGGGTGGAACAGCAAATAATTAATGCCTAATCACGTTGGATTGCGAGTGGATTCTGAGTAGAAATTTTTCAATCTAGGGGTTCGTTCGGATATCAGCCACAGAGCCTTCATTCGACAATATAGCGCTACGAGAACTCTAGTGAGCTGATATGAAGTGTCCGGTGGCGGAATGATTAATTGTTCGGACGACTGATGATTACCCATGAGCGCCGTCCGCTCACCTCGATTCCTCTTCACAGCGCTCGTGTACGTTACAGCCATCGCGCTCGGTGCTGGAGTTTTCGTCGTGAACCAGCCTCGGCTCCTCGTCGTCGTGCCACTCGCCACCGGTGGCGTGCTGCTGGGCCACGCCGTGAAATCCGGTAATCTCGACGCACTCGGACGCGCCATCATGTGGTTGTGGGCGGTCGTCCTCGCCGTCAGCGTCGTTGGAACTGTGACGGAAGAGTTCGTCCTTCGCGGAGCTGTTGCGCCGTTAGTCGAAACCCCCGCTGTTCGCGTCCTCGGGACGTTCGGCCTCGTCGCCATCCTCGTCGCCGCCTACGTTCGTGGTATGCGGAGAGAACCCCAGTGACGGGACACGACTTTAGCGGAACACGGAGATTCTCGTGCGGCACACGACGACGTAGGTAGTGACGTACGCGAGCCCCCACACGACTGCCTCCGGCGCACGATTGGCCCCGGAGAACCTCACGTCGAGTCCGACAGTCCCTATCGTTCCGACGACGCCCCAGCCCAGCGCCGCTCCCACTAGAACAAAGAGGTACTCGCCGAGGTCACCGAGCGAGAAATCCCCCGCGACGAACGGATACGCCGACCCGAACGCAAGGACGGTGACCGCGAAGTCGACAGTAGACCCAGTGAGTGGCGACCTGGCGAGCGCGTTCGCGTAGTGGAGCGCTGGATACCAAATCACCGCGAGCGCGGAGACAGAGGCCACCGTATCGACAGTCGCCCCAGCCCACGAACCACTCTCGCGGCCCTCCGTAGACATACCCTCAGTTTCGTGTTCCAGAGTAATCAGATTTGTGGCAGATCTGATTCCGCATCAACGGGTATCATTCCCGCTTCCACTGAGGTCGAATTGTTTGGCCTACGTTTGAGGGTGTGTCCGTGGAGCGTCCGTTTCGTCCTAAATGACGGTTAGGACAGGATATTTTATACTATTATATATTGAAAATATGGGGTTCTTAGAGAGGATAGTATTACAACAGTACGGGTGTAATCTCAGAGTCAGCAAAGACACACCACGTTTATATTTTGTATTTCATTATGGTGTAATAATAGACCGGCGGGAATGGCTTCTCGGTGGCTTGGCGGTAATATCTATTTTGACTGGCTGCGTGAAAACACCCAGTAAATTTCCCACACCAAGCGACCAGACGACAACGGAGACACAAACACGTGATACCTCATCTACTACTGCCTCCTGTTCAACAACGACGGAAAATCCAGGCGTCCCTGAGACTCAATCATCACTCCAGTCGAAGAATACGCCAACGACAGTCGTCCAAGCATACTACGAGGCGCTGTACGCTGGTGACGCAAAGACGGCAAACCAGTTATTGCACGAAGATAGTCCAATATCCGAACACGCATCTGACTCACTTTCACACCTCAAGAACTCCCAATATCGCCTCACAGACATCCACACGAATCAAACTCACGCACGCCACCGAACGGTACACTTCACGGTTGTACTAGTTACACCAGATGGTGAAACGCAGCGTCGTGAAACTCAGATTCAGGTCAAACGGTTCTGCGGCAGGTGGCAAATCTGGCAATAACACCCGTCTATAGACACGAGTATCTTGAACTTAGATACGCTTGTCAATAGGGTCTTGTCGAGAAGGGCGAGGTCGATCAGCGGACGAATTCGTATTCGATCACTCGGCGCGGGGAACGCGAACTCAAAGCTCGTCGGAAGTGGGAAGAACAGTACATTGCCGAGACGGTGACTTCCTGAGTCTGTTTTTCACGGGAGGAGGCAGTATCGGGGGTGCGGCCAGACGTATCTTGGTTCCTGTAACCGGACCTATACAGGATGTTTGGTGGGTGGGGGTTTACGCGACCTTACCAAGGTCTTCAGACGGGCGCGTTCAAATGACTTGGTAAGGCCGGCCTTAGCCGAACAGGTTCCAAGCATCCTTGGATATTTTACCCGATAAGATTTTTCGGCAAGTGAACAAATCACCGTAGTATGGCGGAGTTACCGGGAGATGATTGCTATTATCGCCGTGCTTCATTCCACTTATTTACTTCAACCTAGTTAGAACGTCCTCCGATATCGGAGAGGCAGAGAATAATTTAGAACCGAGATTATAGGATATTACAGACTTCTAACCATAGAACACGATTCTAATATCACCCTCGCAACTCTCTCCGTGAATAATGATAAGATAATTCAACCACCTTCCGGTGAAATCACCGTTCGGTGAGCTAATTTGGGATACTTGGTGAGTTACCGACACGACGAACATGCCGCCCACCCTAGAACACAGTACCAACAGTCCCCTCGTACAGCTCCTTCGCGCGACCTTCACAATCAATCGCATCCCTGAAACACTTGGCTACAACCTTGCTTACTTCGCGATCGGCATCGGCCTCGCACCAACCACACTTCTAGACATTTTCAAACACAACGGTCTCCTCGTTATGGTTCTCTTCTTCGCTGTAATGCTCTCGAAGATGCAAGCATCCATCGCTGACGCACTTCACGACCAGGACTTAGACGCTGAGAACCCTGATAAATCCTTCATCGCGAACTCTATCACTCGTATCGGTGATGAAACCGCATATACTCTCCTCGTCGTTGAAATCATCCTTGGACTGTTGCTTTGGAGCTGGCTTACCTACTCAACCAACTCACTCCTCTATCTCATCTGCGGGACGGCAATCACCCTCCTCGGGTTTCTCTACTCGTATCCACCACGCATCAAAGAACGCGGCATCTTCAACCATATCACGACTACGGCTGTTGATGTTATCGGAGTGATCGTCCCGATCGCCATTCTCGCAAACGCGAGTCTGTCTGGAACAGCCTGGGTGACACTACTCGCTATTTTCGCGTACACGTTCGCATACCACGTTCTCCATCAAGCTGGTGATACGTACTATGACCGTCAATATGGAGTCTCGACGTTCACCCAGACAATTGGTGTACTACGGAGTGTGCAGCTCGCAACTGTACTGTCAATCACAGCGGGAGTTATTCTGCTTTGGCAGTCCCATCTTGTCGGGGGTCTCGTTCTGCTAGCGACGAGTGCCGGCTATTGGATACTTTCACAGCAACTCAAAGGACTCTCAGAACGGGAACAGACCGATTCTGTTTCGAGATGGTTCAATATCAAGTGGGTAGCGACCCTTCTAAACGGTGGAGTGGCGGTAAGCCTCCTATTGTAATTCCGTATATACTTGAGATTGCTTGTCCACCCATATTTATTACGTCTGGCATATAAGTGAGGAATATGACTGGAACGGGGGAAGGAGTCGAACTGCGTTCAACACTCCACAAACGGCACGACATACTCTCTGCGCTTGTTTCTGAACCTCGGACGAAACCCGAACTCGTCGACGCGCTCGACGCATCCCGCTCAACAGTCGACCGTGCAATTCGTTCCCTGGAAAATGTAGGCTGCATTGAACGCCAAAATAGCGTATATCAACCAACTCAAGTCGGCCACATTGCGTTCAGCGAATACGACCGCTACGCAAAAACTATGGATGGAATTGCTCGCGCCAGTGACGTCCTTAACGCTGCCCGTCCAGAAGCACGAATCGACCCAGCGTTCCTTAATGGTGTGACCGTCCAGACCGCAGACCCCCATGCTCCAGAATCCGCACTCGAAGATAGTATTGAAGTGCTGAAAACAGCTGACCGACTCATCGGGCTCGCCCCTGTCGTTCTCTCCCTGTATACGGAGACACTCACCACCCTCGTCACTGAACACAACCTCGATGTCGAACTCGTTCTCTACGAAGATACACTAGATTCTCTACTCAGGTACTACCAAGACGAGATCAGCAAAAGCAATCTCCTGAGCCACATCAATTTCCACGTCACCGACCAAGATCTCCCCTACGCACTCTGGATTATGGACCACGAGGAACATCCACAAGCTGGTATCACCATTCACGAGAACGGTGGTGTACGTGGCGTCCTCATGAACGATTCTCCAGAAGCCCTCCAATGGGCGCACGATACGTACGATCAGTATCTCGAAACTGCTCGTTCAATCGCACCCAAGCTCAACTCGTGACATCCGAGAACAACTCCTCGAAAGATCCGTCGACGGCGTCCCTTCCACCGAGCCCACCGGCATTCCCTGGAATCGGGCACACAATCCAGTTTATTCGAAAGAACCCACTGAATTGGTTCCGCACCCTCTCAGATGAACATGGGGACGTCGTCCGATTGAATATTGCCGGCCAGACGGTGATCCCGCTCTCGAATCCAACTGATATCGAGCGCGTTCTGATCAAGAACAACCAGAACTACCAGAAAGGCGGATTCCAAAAACTGGTGACGAACTCCCTCCTCGGGAACGGACTCGTACTTGCAGAAGGAGATGAGTGGCGAACGCATCGTCACAGTCTCGAACCAGCATTCTCACCTGACCGAATGAGAGGGTACGCCCACCAAATTCGCTCCGAAACGAGCCAATTCCTCGAGGAGTGGTCAAGCGGTGACGTGCTAAACCTGGAGACAGAGATGAAGGAGTTGACCCTCCAAATCATTTCGAAGGCGATGTTCGGTGTGGACGTCGCCGAAGAAATGCCGGAGCTCGGGTCAGCGTTCACGCGGATTCTCGACCACTTCAAGCGAATCAGCCAGACGTACGTGTATATTCCCGAGCGGATTCCAACACCCGAGAATCTTGGCTATCGTCGTGCGGTAGACACACTGGAGACTGCAGTCCAGGAAATTATCGACGCGCACCGAGCGGGCGAGATCCAGCAGCGAACTGCGGTTACGCAGATGCTTGAAAGCGATGTCGAGTGGACTGAGGAAGAGCTCCGAGACGAGATTGTGACACTACTTGTGGCAGGCCACGAGACAACGGCGCTGGCACTGACGTTCACGGGATATTTGCTTGGCGAGCGCCCTGGAATCGCAGACCGGGTGCGGACGGCAGTCCGCGGTCTCGACGACGACGAGTTCGTTCAGAGTGTGAGGGAGTGCGAGGAGCTGGATCAAGTAGTGAAAGAATCGCTGCGGTTGTATCCGCCTGTCTTTGGGATTTTCCGGGAGCCGGTTTCGGATGACGTGCTTGGCGGCTACCGGATTCCGTCTGGTGCGATTCTCGCACTTAACCAATGGGTGGTTCATCGTGATAGCCGTAATTTCGATGACCCGGATACGTTCCGCCCGAGCCGATGGACGACAGAGTTCGAACAGTCGCTCTCACCGGGAGAATATTTCCCATTTGCGGCGGGGCCACGACGGTGTCTTGGAGATCGGTTCGCGCTACTGGAAGCGAAGTTGATTCTCGCAATGATTCTTCGAGAGTACCAAATCGAGTCAGTTACCGAAAAGCCGCTAGAAGTCGTTCCGTCTTTGACCACTCAGCCAAAGCACCCGGTGCGGATTCGACTTAACAGCAGTTGAGAACACGGTACTTGGTGGTATAGGCTGGGCTAACGAGGGAGAGGAAGATGATTCAATATCAGTAGTTGCTAGCGCGGTTGCTTTATTCAGGCGAGCTCCTGAAACTGGAACGACCGAAACGGTACGTATAGGACGAGAACACCCCGTTCGAAAGTTTGGGTAGACTCAATCCTTCGCTTGGTTGTCGAGGTAGTTGTTTATCACCATCGGTGAAATAATCCCAACGAACATGAGGAGTCCCATCCTCACCTCGTCCGGGAGTTCAGTAAGATAGAACGTAGTTGCGTGGAGAGCAAGTGCCAAAGCCACGAAAACTCCGATTATTTTGTTCTCTCGTGAGACCATACTTCGCCTTGAATTAGATCCTACAAGAACTGTGGGACGATTCTCTCTCTGGTAAAACAGCGGGCGCGATATTTCCACCTGTACGCAACGGCCGTTTCACCCCCGAGCTCTGAATAAAGAAACCGTATTGGCAACGACCGTTTGGGGACTGGGATTCCGAATGGAGATTCTCGCCACTGCTACGAGAACACGATCTCATCGCCGTCAATCTCGACTGAATGGGTGTCCGAGTCATCGGCTGTCCCGTCGACATCCAACTCCTCGGTCGCCGAAGGGCCGTCTGCGACGTCTACTGAAACGGTGTATTGGCCGTCACTCTCGAAGACATCACCAATTGTAGCGTTTGGTTCGACATTTCGCTTTACAACGGGGACCTCAAGCTGCTTCTCGACGAGTGTCTCACCGTCCTCGTCACTCACAGTGACGTCGATAGTTATCGGGTTCTCGTTGTGGTTGAGGAACACGAGGTCTGGAGAGCCCTGTGGAGTGCTGGACAAACACCCGGCGAGACTACCAACGACACCAGCAACTGTTCCGGCGAGAACTGTTCGTCGAGAAAACGAATTATCGAGTGTATCTGCCATTAGTTACGCTATCACTGGGATGAGGTATGCTGCGATGACGAACGCGATGAACTGCGTCACCGGGGCCACCAGAGCGATTGCGCGTGACTTGTAGTGGCCTGCGATGGCGTACAGGCCTGAGAGGGCAATTACCGAGAGCGCGAAGTTCGTGACTGAACTCACGAGCAACAGCGAACTCGATGATGCATCAGAGACGAGGTCCGGGTTGTCCATCACCATGAAGAATGTCCCGAAGAGGGCGACTGCACTCGCGATGGCCCCCCAGACTCCGAGGACGCCGGCGACGGCGAGTTTTTCGCTGGGATGGTAGTGGAGGTATGCGAGTGCCGCGATGACTGCTGGGAACCCGATCGTGAGGACGAACACGACGTTCCCGGAGTTGAGCATTCCGAGCCCTTCTACGAGTGCGAGGATTACGCCGATGATGGCGGACCCAGCGATTGCTGCGTCGATACGTCTTCGGTTGGAGGTTGCTGTATTACTCATGTCTGAAAAATGAACGTGCGTGTGATAAATGCTTTCTGTCCGGTACGGGGCCTCTCAGAAGATCCCGTTGAGGAAGCCCTTGTTGTAGTACCCCGTCTTCACGAGGACGTTCTCCGTGGCGTCGATGACGTCGTTGTCGTCCTTCCACGAGTTCTTGTTGTTCTTGATGGTGTCGTAGATGGTGCCGACGTAGTCGTGGGAGACACCTGCGAGGTCCTTGGCGGCCTGCGAGGGGCTGTTGATCGGGTAGTACGTGTTGTTGTCGATCTCGTCCGAGAAGTCTTCGCCAGACGTCCAGTTGTTGGCGACCCAGCCCTCGTAGTCGTAGTGGACCCAGGAGTTGGCGGCCTGACTTGCTTCCGCGCCGGTGTGGAGCGGCTGTCCGACGTCGACGACGAAGTGACACGCCCAGCCAGCCTTCTCGCGGGCGTTGCTTGTGTTGTTGTTGTCCGCAGCGTCACTGGCCTTGTTGAAGTACTCCTTGGCGTTACCGGGCGCACCGCCAGTCCCTCCGAGGAGGCTGGGGTTGTAGTAGTGCCCGTAGGAGTGCATCACCTGATTGATGGCGTCTTTCACGAAGCCAGGGAGCCAGTTCGGGATTTCCGGGTCCCAGTAGTCGGGGTCGTCGGCGTGGCCGGCGATTTCGCTTGCACCGTCGACGTTCATCTTGTTCGCGGAGAGCTCTGCCATCTTCCGGTGGGTCGACACTGCCCACTGGGGCTGGATGCTCGTGTCAGGACTCTCCTTCTTGAAGCCATCAGCTTCGAGGCTGGCGGCCTTGTCGAACCGCTTCGTCGCTTCGTCACTAGGGGTAGTACCCGGTTCTTCAGCGAGTTCGACGAAGACTTCGTTGCCTTCACGAACCCGTTCGATCGGGTACGTGCTCCAGATGTCCTTCAGGAAGCTGATTGCGTCTTGCTTGGCTTTCTCTGAAGCGTCAGCAGTGCGGATTCGCTCGATGACGAGGTCGTGGTCGGTCGTCAGCAGCGTCCAGTGATGGGTGACGTCCAGGACTTCGTCGGTGATACGGAGCTTCTTGACGTCGCTGTTCGGGAGTTCGTGTTCGTCCGGGTCGATTGGTTCTGGGCTACCAGCGGCTGCGGAGTTTCCGGCGAGCGCGGCGAGGCCGGAAGCACCGACGGCAGCTGCGGCACTGGTTCTGAGGAAGGTGCGTCGACTCGAACGGAACTGCCAGTTATTGTCTTTCGACATGCTGCATTTGGAAATACGACCGGTGTAAGTTTACGTTAACTTCTGGTATGATTGAATTAGGCTGAGAGAACATTCGGCCGCTGAACGACTCCCCATGTGGTGAGGGCAAGGAGGTTAAACAGTAGTTGGCAATACGGTTTCTTTATTCAGACAGGTTCCTGAAAATGGAACGATCGAAACGGTACGTATAGAACGTCTCCTTGTCGATAGACCACATTCCCGGACAATGATGGGACGATCAAAAACCAAGACATCGACGTGCAAGGCGTAGATGTCACCCCCGAAAATTTCGTCAAGCGATGGGATGTGGTCACGAAGCAAATTTCTACTTCGTGTGGAGATATCGCCTTCAACGACCACGACGCAATCGAATTCTACGTGGAAGGCGGAGGTGCGTTCTCGAGCCCCAGTGTCGCAGGCCTCGGTGGAGTTCTCTGCTACATAGCGAGTGGTGCTGCTGCAATCCCAACGTCGGGACTTAGTGGGGCGTTTGCTGCAGGGGCCTGCTCGGTGGTCACGGGAGCTATCGATGCGGCCATCGATGTGGATGCAATCCCGAACAATGCTGAGATCTCAGCAGCTCTCTGGGACTACGATGAAGAATATCCGTTCAATACCAATACCAGTCCGACTATCGCGGTGGGTATCGACGGCGGGTATGGTGTCCACTGGGACGAGATGCCACAGGTCGGCGAGCATGACATCAATCTCCATCTAGGCCTGCCACAATAGGGGCGCGGGACCAGAACATTATTCCCCCTACATTTCCCACTGTGATTTAATATGAATGTAGATTCCGTACGCGCTGACGGATGGCAAGACGTTGCTGCTTCCCTCGTGATGGTCGCCGGAGCAGTATTCTTCTGGTATATGCACGACTTCTACCTAGACTGGCCGATAGTTGTTGCCGGTCTGGGTGCAGGCGTACTCGTATACGGAATTGCCGTGCTCGCAGCGAACCATCGGTGGGCCGGGTTTCTCCCAACGATGCTATTCGTTATTAGCATGATTATTGCGCTTCGCATGAGATTACTTGTCGCCGGAGTTGTTAGTGCACTCTTAGTTCTGACCGCTCTCAAAGTATCTGAAGTCTACCTGTAATTGACTTCGCAGATAATACTGAACGGGTGTTTCACCCCCGAAGTCTGAATGAAGAAATCGTATTGGCAACTACTGCTAGTACTGACGTAGAGTAATCAGTAGTTGAGAGATTGTTCATCGGGTGTAATTCCGTTCGATTTGGTCTAATTTTACAACTTGTTGTCCTCAAGCTGTTCCGTGACGGTATCCGCTATTGGAAGCATATACTACGGCAAAATTTTTACAATAATTCGACGTATCCGGCATGTGGCCCTCCAAGTAACCCACTTACACTCGATTCGCGGTCTCGGTACTCCACAGGAGGAACTACGATGACGGCGATTCAGACGGTCGACGTTACCAAACGCTACGGTGGCGATCCAGCCGTCTCGGACCTCGAACTCACAGTCGAAGACGGCGTCGTCTACGGCTTCCTCGGGCCGAATGGCGCAGGGAAGTCCACGACCATCGACATGCTGATGAACTACACGCGCCCGTCCACGGGAAGCATCATTGTCCTCGGACTGGACGCCCAAGAAGATGCCAGCCAGATTCACGCCCGAACCGGCATCCTCCCCGACCGATTCGGCGTCTACAGCACCCTTACAGGCCGCGAACACGTCGAGTACGTCCTCGACGCCAACGACGCAACTGGGAACCCGGAAGCAGCACTTGACCGCGTCGGCCTCGGCGACGCAATCGACCAGCGAGCCGGCGGCTACTCGAAAGGGATGCAGCAACGACTCGGGCTCGCAATGGCGATCGCCGGCGAACCCGAACTCCTCATCCTCGACGAACCGTTCTCCGGCTTCGACCCCTACGGCGTCCGACTCGTCAGAGATGTCGTTGAATCCGAACGCGACCGGGGGGCGACCGTCTTCTTCTCCAGTCACGTCCTCGACCAAGTTGAACGTGTCTGCGACCAAGTCGGCCTGCTCGCCAATGGCCAATTGATTGCCGAAGGTACGCCGACCGAACTCAGAGACGTGGCTGGCGTGAAAACTCGGCTTCACATCGAAACGGCTGATGAGGATCTGGCGGTGGAAAGTATCCGTGATTTCGATGGTGTCGAGGACGCCACCTACGAGGCCGGCGAACTCGTGGTGACGTGTCCACGGACCGCCTGTTACCACGTGCTACGGAGACTGGAAGGAGCTGGAATGAGCATTCGGTCGTTCGACGTCGAGCAAGGAACAATCGAGGACGCCTTCGTCGAATTGGCCGACGTCCGAGCCGACTAGTCGATACTTCGATGACGGTAGAGCGCAACAGCAACCGCAAAGGGGACGAGCGCCCACAGGAGTAATTCGACCAGGGCGACAGACGGATGCAGATACCAGACGGGTACGTCAGATCCGTACTGTATTCGGACGACGACCAGATTGGAGATCTGATTTGGCTGTAGTTCCTTGATAACGTTGGTCGCGGAGACTGCGGAGTTCGGCACGCCGATGATTACGTTCGATACGACGGTTGAGAGTCGGAACGGTGGGAGCCAGCGAACGACTACGTAGAGTGGATTGTTTGGTGGGGAAAACCCGGAGACCGTCGTGCCCGAGAGTACCCCGTAGAGTGCGTTCGAAAGCTGGAACCACGTGACGTAAACAGCAGCGAGGGCGAGGACTGCGAATCCAGCGACCGTTTGACTCCGCAGAATCGCTGACAGCGAGACGCCGATCCCAGCAATCACAGCGACGAACAACAACGTGAACGCAAGGAAGCCGGTGAACGTACCGAGAGGAACGATGCCGTACTGTGGAGCCGCGACGAGACCGGTGAGAAAGACCGCGAGACTGACTGGAACGGCGAATGCGGCTGTACGGCCGAGAACGAAGCCGACGAGCGTCTCCGTACGTGTGACGGCGGTGCCGGCAGTCAATCGAATCGTGCCCGTGTCCCGCTCGCGGATCACGGCCCGGAACGTCCCGAAGAGGATGCCGAACCCGCCGATGATAGTTAGTGGTGTCTGGAGAGCCGCCAGCGGAAGACGCGCGCCGAGTGCTTCCTGAACGTACGCGGGCTGAGAGAGGTTGAGGAACGCGAGGACGAACACGAGCCCGCCGACGACCCAGACGAGCGGACTGCGGGCGAGCCGGTGGAACTCACGACGGGCAAGTGGCTGCCATGACCCTGGAAGCGAATCAACGACTCGACCCTGTCCCGGCAGCCAGCTGGTGTAGCGGCCGCCGAGTCGGGGCAGGGATGGCATGGCGTCGACGAGCCGGCGGAGTGGCCCGGCCTGATTGCGTGGGGCGAGGTCGCCGCGCTGGAATATTGTGATACCGCCCGCGAGCGCGAGCACCGGCCACGCGAGTAGGAATCCTACCGCCCACCACGAGGAAACCGGTGGGGGTGTTGGGGCGAACGCCGCTGATCGGCGTAGCGCGTCGGCAACCTCTGTAATGGCGGTATCGGGGCCGATAGGGACGCCGAACAGCCAGTTCGTGAGCACGAAGAACGCACTATTAGGTGAGAGCCAGCCGGCGATCTCGAACAGTTGGGGATTCGCGAGGTCGCTTCCAGGAGTGGAACCAGTCGTGAACTGCCATACGACCGGGAGCATGCCGTTCCAGAGTGTGAGGGTGATGGTTACGATGGTCCCGAGAATGAGTGCGCGAGTCGTCGACGAGCTGGCGGCTGAGAGGCCAACGAGTAATCCAGTCCACGCGAACACGTACGCTGTCGAGAGCGCGAGAAAGCCGATGAATAGCGTTGGGGAGAACTGGCCGTATCGGAGTGTGTCGTGGCCGACGACGAGGACGGTAGCGGTGAGGATTGGGATGAGGAGGGCTGTTCCGCGTCCGAGGACCATTTCGAGAACGAGGTGGGGCCGGGTCGTTTTGGTGCCGAGGAGAATACGTGCTGTGCCGGATTCGCGTTCGCGGGTGATGGCGCGGAAGCCGAGGGCGGCAGCAGCGAACGGGACGATAAGTGCGGTTGCGGACTGGATGTGAACCAGTGAGACTGCGTTCCCGATGATTTGAGCAGCTTCTGGGTCTGGTCGGGCTGTGATTCGACTGAAGACGATGAACGCTAGGGCGGCAAGCCACGGGGTCTTTCCGCGGAGGTACCGCTGGCATTCTGTCCGTGCGATTGTGGCGGAGGGCATGTTTCGGAGTTGTCTCGAGCCTTCTGCGTCCGATGCCAGTCCACACGACTTCCAAGGGGGAGCTAGCCGGACCTCTGTTGCCATTTCGTTCCCTGAACCGTAGGAATCCAACTCCCTGAATCTGTGCTTGACACCGGTAGTTCGACGCTCAATTAGTCAATAGCTTGTCCATCACGATGTCTGCAAGTGTAATTCCGATGTAGCCAGCGATAATTAACGATAGGAAGGGGGTGATGAGTTCGGATGGGGTGTTGCCATCATAGATATTGAACCCAAACAGATCGACTAGTGTGGTTAATAATGCGAGCACGACCAACTGAACGAATAATCGCGGATTTATTATCTTCGGCCCTTCGGAGGACGCCTGTTCATCTGTACTGCTCGAGCTCATACACGGATTATTTATTTCCATTGTATTAGAGTCACCGGAGTGAAATGACCAGATACCGCTCAAACTACCGTATTGCGGGAAAACCACCAAACAACGATTGCCAAACCTCCCGAATAAATCGAGGCGAAACAGAATTCATTCAGCCACTTCAGTTTCGAACAAGCGGGAATCACACGATCGGCACGAGGCGATGATAACATCATAGGAGTTGCAGCATGTCTCCCGAACATCTTTCTGGATTTTTACAGTACCTTCACAAAGCGGACAGCTAGTATTAGCTACTCTGATGGTACGGAGAACCTTCGCTCGCTCCATCGGGTCGAACGTTTCCCACTCAGAAATCCAATCCGTACATACCTCTGCTGCGGCTAAATCCGCTTTTATTGCTGCAGGAGAAGGCCACTGCCCTAGCAGAGTGCCGGCTCTACTGAGAGTTAGTGTTTCATCAAGCCCGGAGAAGACGCCATCTTCAATATTGGCATCCAGCGCCTCTCGCAATACGTCACGGTCGGGGCTGTCAGAGTGGTTATTAAGATTCTGTGACCACCGTGTTTGGAATTCTGATGAGAGAACTACATCCGTTCCATTCTCGACCGGCTGTAGAATTCCTTGACGGAAAAGTTGGTCTTCGAAGTCTAGTGACTCCTCAGCAGATGCTGTCTGCTGTGGTTGAGGAGTGTCCTTATCGAACCATCGAAGGACTCGATCTGGAAAGTACTGTTTTGTCAGAGCTGGCGTTCCAGGAATCAGGTAGCCTCGGAGATAGATAGTAGCTAACGACAGAACAAGCACACCAATACCAAGCGGCCCCGAAATGAAAGCCACTGAAATGCTAATCATGAGAGCGAGAACTACGTTGACTAACGTACATGGCTGGCATCGATTCTCGCCGGTATAGGCATCTTGCTTGATTTCCGATACAACATTCACGGGGAATTCACCTTTGTAGGACATGATCTTACTCTTGACACCCATGCTGGCTTCAGTATTGTTGCCTGTTTGAACGCCGTAGTCTGTGTGACGACGGGGGAATAATGGGCGTGTTCCGCTTTCGACTATTCAGCAATTAAAGTCGACTGGCGAATTGTTCTGGGCGTAGACGCAGATTCCTCCCGCGCCTGCGTTACAGCCGACAGTTGATATTGCAGTTGCCAGCGCACTGCAGATAGTTGCACACCCGAAGATCGCGATGAAGTTCGCACCGAATGCCAGCGAGCATGCACCGACACAGATGTACTGGCCGGCAGTTCTACCGCCAGCGGCACAGATTGCTTTAGCGGCGGTTTTGCAGGCGGCACACTGGAGCGTTTCTTGCGTGGTGATACCATCTTCACTACTGTCGGGTGTGGGTTTGGCGACCTTTTCGTTCAAGAACTGAGCGGGTGAGCCGTCTTCCAGTCCGAATGTCCGCTTCTTGAGCTTGCCACTAGGAAGACCGACAGCAGTGATGCCGTACGTTCCTACAGGCACCCGCTCATCATCTTCGACGACCGTGAAGACAAACAGGAACCCAGACCTGCTTGTGTCCGGTGAATTGCCTTTCTCCTTCGATTCCGTTGAGTCAACACCGAACGGAATGACGGAGACACGTGGGTCGTAGTTGTTTGCTTCAGTGTTGTCGGTTTCGACATCGAGGTAGATATTGGAGTCCTCGTGGCCCATCAAGCCGGTTTTGTTCTCCATGAACGTCACCAGCTCACTGATGAGCGGGTGAATAGGGGAATCCGATGTCGAACTGATTTGCGCTTTGTCCTCCGTCTTGAGATCGGTCTTGGTTACGTTGAAGGATTTTTCGTCTTCCTCTTCACTATCCTTTTGTTCATCGTCTGCGGCGGCCACATTGGATGCTGAAAGGCCAGCGAAGGCCGTCAGGGTGCCAGATGTGCCGAGCAGCCGGATGATTTTGCGCCGTGAAATTGGGATATCGTCTGCCATGACGGCAATTGTCAATTAGTTAGATTTATCTTTTATTTTATTTACCGTGAATACTACGAGGGATAGGTAGAATATTCGATAGTCGGACAATTCATCAGAGCGTAAAAGAATCCCCACACAATCCTTTTGAGGGTCATCCACTCCTGAAATTGGCGGGGTGAATCGGCGAGCGGGGATACTCCTTCCTCGTCAAGTTTTCCACTGATCACTTCCTCGACTGTGAGCTACAGTTAGTATCTCAACCGTGAGCTGTGGATGTCGAACCCTCAATCAAGATATGGAGATCCGCAAGATGGTGGCCGATTCTGACCCTTTAGAGGGTGAGGATGTTGATTTGCCAGAGGGCGCATCACTCGTACCGAAAGCTCCGTCAGAGGAAGAGCTTCGTGAAGCCAAGTTCGAACGCATGGAAGACTCTCTTGAGCCGATTGCGGACGATCAAGCCGAAGAACCCAGTGAGTGAAGACAATCTCCTGAACGCTAAGTACAGTTGCTGGTCTTTGCAGCTGTTGCAAAGTCTCTGGACTGTTCATCCGTAATGAACGACGAACTCGATATATGTCTGACCGCACTGACCGACTGCTTGCCCTTCATGTGGTATTGATGTCGTTGCTGGTTGTCTCACAGACGACTGTTGTACCCCGAAATCAGTTATTGGGAGGGATTGGGGTATGTGTCGGTGCTATCGCTATTATAGTGGCACTCCTGGAATTCATACCGGCGTCCTGAATCCAAGACGATGAGTTCGCAATCCCACTTACCGGCTGTTTCACCGTAGATAGTATTTGACCAATAAGATTCCCACAGAGCCATGTTTCGTAATTGGTGGTTTGTAGAAATCCAAACGCCGAATCTGTGACGAGTAGTGTAGCTTAGAAGTTGAGACTACAGCGGGTATAGCGGGCCTGTAATGCGTGGTATCGGCCGAATCGGAGAGTGGAATCCGCGTCAGATAGCTTTCTGAACGGCTGCTCTTGTTCCGCAGGCAACTATTCTAACGGATTTCCGAGACTCTGGATAGTGTCGCCACTCAGACGTCCTGCTATCGCGGGAGGAGTTCCGTTACTATCCGATTCCCGTTTCCTTCTTTACCAGTGTCAGCGTATTATCGGCTGTTATGATTGGCGAGTGTTCGTATTCACCGGTCAACTGTACCTGCACGAGTAAATCGACCGCTCGCCAGACTGAGTACAGCAGACAGGCGAACGCGAAGTAGAAGAATCGGAGGCCGAAATGCTTCGAGGTCGTCGCGCCCATGAACCGCTTGATCGACTTGTAGCCGCTCTCGATTTCCCACCGGTAGCCATACTCCGAGAGAAGGCCACTCTTCCGATTTGTCATGAACACCGAGTACTGCCGATGATCGGTGTGTTCGGAGTTCTCTTTCCGTCGATAGATGAGCGTCGTTGAATGCCACTCGTTGTCGCCGAGATGCAGTTTTCGATCAGTCTCGTACCGGTCCTTTCCCTTCTTGAGAAGTCGTTTCGCCTGCGCTTTCTCGCTGGTCTGCATCCGCTTCGGCACCACGTAGGAGAGGCCGCGCTGGCTGAGCATCTCCAGGATATGCTGGCTGTCGAACTCCCGATCCATTAGCACGTTATCGACGTGGACAGCCGCTTCAGCCGAGTCCAAGAGATCTTCGACGATCTCCTTGCGTGTGTCCCCTTTCCGAACTGGGCGCGCATCGAGGACTATCGGAACAGCATTCCCGACCAATTGGACCGTCGCCCATTGGTAGGCATACTCGTCGGTTTTCTCCTTCGTCCCAATAATCTCGTCTTCGTGGCCGACTCGATCGCCGGTGAACGGGTCGGACTCGGTAATATCGATGGCTACGATACCAGCTCGGAAGAACTCTTCAGTCTCTGTCACCCGGTCCAGCAGTCGGCCCACCGCCTGTCGATACATCTCTCGAATCTGTTCGATTGAGAGATCACGGATATGCTCGCGATGCGCGTGGCCGAGCGGTGTCCGCTCCCTATTGGACTCGTGGATGAAACTGCGAGCGCCCTCGTTGACGGCGAGATTCTCGCGGAGCCCCAGATACGTCTGGAGGGCCCAGTAGGCGTTCTCGTGGATCTCACAGCCCTCGCCACGATCCAGTGAGAACGCCGGGAAAGCAACGTGGCCCACGTGTTCAGTGACCGTCTCCGCCTGTTTTAGCACGGTCTGATCGCTAGGGTCCGGTCCCTTACTCCTGTCACCGTGGTTGCGGCTCTGTCGTTCTGGCTCGCGCGGCACTGCGACCCCGGCGTTCTGGGCTTTGATGAGAATCGTTCGAGCTGCGGTCTCGACCGTGTCGCGGAGATTATCTGTGAAACGCTGGTGCCAGCTGCGCCACAGTGTTGACTGGTTCGGCACCGACTTCAAGCCCATCTGTTCGCTGAGATTTGGGTGTTGGATGAGGTACTCGACAAGTGCGGTTTCGTGGTCCCAACCGTAGATTTCTTTCAGCAGGAACAGGCGAAACAGCGTCTCCATCTCGTAGCTTGTTGAACCTGCGTAGTAGTCGTGGGCATCAAACCGGACGTATGCAAGCGGTAACGAGTGGACGAATGATTCGATTGCTTCGTGTTCGTCCCGCTTGAACCACGCTTCTGCGACGACGCGCACATCCGATTCTAGCGCCGGGAGTGAGGTGCGATCGAATAGCGGCGTAGAATCGTACGCTGGCCAGTCGACATACGACCGTTGAGCAATCTGTTGGAAGACAGCGCGGCGAGACTCGCGATCCGTAGTCACTACCAGATACTGGCCGTGACATGCTCAAGAATCCCTCTAACTGTGGAGTACAGAGCATCAGCAGAAGACATATACACTACCATTGGGAGACAAAAATATGGAACAGCCCTCCCGAAGACAGGTTATCTCGGCCCTCTATGCAGGTGGTGGTGCCCTCCTCGCTGGTTGTACGTCCGGGCCAAAAGAATCGAATGATACGAACGAAACCGACACAACGACGACAGGAGATGGTGAAACGACGCCCTCTGGAACGAACCAATCGGTTCCGGACCTTCCCGAGAATACCACCTCAGACGCGTGCCCACCGTTCGATGGCACCGAACAGGTCGTCTGTTACGAGGCAGTTGATCCCGAGGAGGTGCCAATTGTACTCGTTCCAGATGTCCAATCAGTTCAACCGGATCAGCCGAGCGAGTTCACACTCAGAAACCAGAGCGAACAGCGGTTCGAGACCAATTTTTATCACTGGCAACTGTACAAACGCGTCGACGGCGACTGGTACTATATCGCGCCCCAGTTCTGGCCGGAACCACTAACGCCGCTGGAGTCTGGCGACGAGCACACTTGGACCGTAACGATAGAAACCGGTCGTGTCAGTGACGGCGACGATATCAAACGTGTAGAGGGAACAGAATCACTGACGATTGCCGGCCTTGGCGGCGGTCACTACGCGTTCGGGACTGACGGATGGTTCGCGACCAGCTCCCACGAGGAGAGTATCGCGCTCGCGTCAGGATTCGAGTTGAACGCCGACCCGCTTCAGTTAGTGCCGACGGAGGCAGTCACAGAGACGGAATGGGACGGCGATACGCTCATCGCACGTTCGACGCGCGGCGAACCCGATGGGGAAACTGACCAACGGGATACATACATTCTCGAACGAATTGACGACTCCACGACTGACGCAGAGCAGATAATCATTGAGCAGGTCGTTCGCAATGAACAACTGCGTGACGCCATCGCTCTAAGCAAAAAACACGATGCCAGTCAGGTACATCTAAAAGAGTTCAGCCGTTCGATACCGCCATTCAGACTTCAAGATACTCGCACGTACGCATTCCAAGGAGACCGCTACAGGGTGACGGCAATCGAAGGAGAATCTTCGTAGTATCGAGATAGACAATCTATGGCTCAAATCGTATGCATTGAGACGGCCGATCTCAACTACTGTGTAGCTCAGATGGTATAGCGGCATATAATTTACACAGCCGTTTCTTCACTCTTCTCCTTCTTCCTGTGAGGTAGGCACTGAATCCACGTCAGCGATCCCTTCTGTCGCCTTATCTCCAAGCTTCCCGGCCTCTATGTGCGAATATCGCTCCCTCACCATATCCTCGGAATTGTCCAGATACCGGGCAGCGACTGTATATCCGAACGACCGAACGAGGATTTCGCCCATCCCACGACGTCCACCGTGGGGCGCGAGGTACTCGTGGTTCGGGTCTGACACTCCGATGTCAGCCTCGTCGGTGAGCTGTTCCAGAACGTTCCGAGCGCCCTGCGTCGTCATCGATGCCGGTCGAATATCTTCGTCGAGCGCCAAGAGGAGGTCGCGCGGATAGTCATCGCGACGGGCCTCGATTTCCTCTTCGGTCAGGCCACGGCTGGCGAGCTCTTCTCGGACCAGCTTTCCAAGGGTTCGCGGGCTGAAAGACGGGAAGACCGGCCACCGCTCCGATGGTGGGTCCAGCAGTTCCCGGTATGCCTCGAGTGGTTGAATCACCGGCTCCGGCAGGCTCGCCGTATCCCACTGCTGCTTCTTCCGGTAGACCGTGATGCTCCCATCGTCGGTGTTGACTTCTTCCCAGCGGAGGCCGCGTCGACGAGGGTCTGAAGGATCGCGCAGGAGTTCACCGACTCGGACGGCAGTATAGGCAATGACGTAGACGAGCGCGCGATTCCGAGCCGCCTTGATTGCGTGATACTGAATTCGGTGTCGTTCCTCACTGTCCCGGTCGGCATCGGTGTACTTGTCGTAGGCGGCGTCGAACTCCTGAATTGCGTGTTTCGTTAGCTGGTGTCGCTGCTCGGGACTCCACGCCTGCTGGTCTCCAGGGCGACGTCCATCGTCGTCGGGGAGTGGGTCCCGCGCAGTGGACCGCTTGGCGTAGTGAGCGTCGAGGTAGCCTTCCGTGACGCACCAGCCGGTCCACGAGGAGAGGTAGGCGTAGTACGTCTGTGCGGTGTTCTGCTTCAGGCCGCGCTCGCCGGCGAGATACCGCGCGTACTCACGATAGACGGATTCGGAGAGGTCCCTGAATTGTGGTTCTCGTTCCGTTTCCTCAGGGAGGATGTCCGTCCAGCTGTCGGAGCCACGATCGCCGGCAGCCCACTCGAGGAAGTGGTTGAGTTCTCGTTCGACGTTCCGCCGGTAGTGGCCGCCCTCACCGTCGCGACCTTTCCCCTTGTCTTGGAGGAACAGGTCGAACGTGGATTCTATCGCGGTTTCTGAGGGGTTACTCTTCATCGGTGCTCCAGAGGATAGGTTCGTTCGTGTGGTGGACTAATTCGTCTGGCTCTCCGTCCCCGAGGTATTCACCGGCATTAGCGTCGTATTCACCTGCTAAGTAGTGCCAGCCGGAAGCGGTGAGCTGGTGGACGCCGTTTCCGAGTGGCTTGGTCAGCCCGTGATCTGCGAGTTTTCGTAGACGCCTGGAGGCCGTCGCTTTTGAGATGTGGATGTGTTTGAACTGAACGAGTTCGTTCGGCGATACTGAGTCATTCGTGTGGAGGTACTCGAGTATCCGGTCGTCTGCTCGGACCATCCAGTCGCCAGATTTCCGCATATTGGTGGTTTCAGGTGGTTCTGTGTTCGGTTCCATGTTTCGTGCTTCACCGACGGCGTCGCGGTACTAAAAATTGGGTGTGATTATCAGAGTAATCAAAAGTAGTTGTGACTGGTGCTATTCCACCGAATTCGTCACGCACAGACCGCGTGAGTCGCTAATCCCCCTTCTATAAACCAAATAGTGCAATATAGAATTTGCGTCGTTTGGAAGTCAGAGGTTGGCAGTTTAGATTCTGACCAACCACCGGTTTGCTTATGTGTCTGGCATAGCGGTCTATCCCGGTTTCAGTGAGCAGTTTGTAGCGGCCCAGCCTGAGTCGCCTGGTTCCGTAGTAGTTGAGTTACGAACGACAAGAAACGTTCACGGGATTACGCAGTGCCCATACACTTGGTGTAATCTACGGAGAACATCAATCGCTGATTGACACAAACCCCACGTCCTCGTTCAGAACACGCACGTACCTCACCGTTCCAACGATGGGCGCGCCAAATGCCACAAATAATCAGTGCAATGTGAAAGGCAGGGCCGAGCGGTTAGGTGTCGAATTCCGTTTCGCCTAGTTGCTTCACTGTCTCTGGATCGTTGTGATCAATGAAGAGGCTTTCACCTTCGTTGAGCTCCGAGATCGCATCCATATCTTCTGAACTCAACTCGAAGTCGAAGACATCGAAGTTCTCGGTAATCCGTTCCTCGTGAACTGATTTCGGAATCGCAACAATCTCTCGCTGAATCAACCACCGAAGAGTTACCTGCGCAGCTGTCTTCCCGTATTGGTTACCGATCGACGTCAGAACATCGTGTTCGAAGATGTCGTTCTGCCCTTCCGCAAACGGTCCCCATGACTGGTGTTGAATGTCGTACTCATCGAGGAAATCCGCGTCTTCGACTCGCTGGTAGAAGGGGTGGGTTTCGATCTGGTTGACCGCAGGAACGATGTCGTTGTGAGCGACCAGGTCCATCAGGCGGTCGGGATAGAAGTTGCTGACTCCGATCGCTCTGATCTTGCCTTCGTCGTACAGTTCCTCCATCGCCTGCCACGAACCATGTACGTCACCGAATGGCTGGTGGATCAGATACAGGTCCAGATAGTCGAGTCCCAATCGTTCCAGTGACCGTTCGAATGCGTCTTTCGTGCTTTCATAGCCAGCATCCTGTATCCAGAGTTTGGTTGTGACGAACACATCCTCTCTCGGGACCTCGCTCTTTTCGATGGCTGCACCGACAGCTTCCTCGTTCTCGTAGGCTGCGGCCGTATCAATGAGACGATACCCGGTGTCGAGCGCCTCCGAGACGCTCTGTTCACACACGTCGAGGTCGTCAATCTGGTACGTGCCGAATCCGAGGATCGGCATCTCCACGCCGTTGTTGAGTTCGATCGTCTTCATGGTTTTAGCGTTCACGTAGTGTATTCCGTAATCTGCGCAATTTGTGTCCTGTACGCCTGCTTTCCTTGCTTCGTCATGTGAGTGCCAGTCACGTGTGGCTACGGTTGCACTTGATCCGTCGGTCGAATCAAGACCTCATTGATGTCCACGTACTCCGGCTGGGTCACGACGAACGTAATCGTCCGGGCGATATCGTCGGGCTGGAGCGCCTCCATCGATCCGACGTGTTCCTTTACCCCTGACTTGATCTCCTCGTCAGGAATGTGTTCGAGGAGTTCGGTACTGACCGCACCCGGTTCGATCGTCGCCACGCGGATTCCCTCCTCCGCAACGTCGAGACGGAGCGAATCACCGAACATCTTCACACCGGCTTTCGCCGCGTTGTAGTGAGAACTGTTTGCTTGTAGGAACCGCCCCACGACCGAGGAGAGATTCACGACGTGTCCGCTCTCTTGGTCCAGCATCGTCGGGATGACGGCGTGTGTGAGGGTGATGAGACCCGTGAGGTTGACATCGATGGTCCGCTGGAGCGTTTCCCTGTTCGCCTCCCCGATGTGAGCGAGGGGCATGAGCCCCGCATTGTTCACAAGGATGTCAATGCGACCGTACTTGTCGGTCGTCGTATCGACTAAGTTGTCGATGTCCTCGTCATTGGTAATGTCGGTCGGCACGACGAGTGCCTCGCCGTCTTCGTCCTCAATCTGGGCCGCGAGATCGTTGAGTTCATCTTTACGTCGAGCAGCAAGTACGACACTCGCACCGCGGGACGCCAGGGACTTGGCCGTGGCTTCACCGATTCCCGAGGATGCCCCGGTAACGATTGCAACCTGTCCATCTAGTTCGGAACCAAACTCTGCTGTCATCAACTAGTAGGAGGGTATGGGACGGGTTGGATTCGATGCTATCTGGAAAGGGTGTTTAAGTACTACGGGTGACGGACTCAGGACCAGTCCGTCGGGCTCTCTAAGCGCTCATTCTCCGATTCCACCGGGCCGACCATGACGCCCTAACGGTGTCTCCGAGGGGTTCGACGATCAGTCATTGGTTTCGCGTGGGACGACCTTGACGGTGGCAGAGCGGGCGCGCTCGCTGACCATCGCATCGAGGTATTGGCTCCCCTCGTACTTTCCGCGGTAGGCGTCGTCGATGCGGTCGAGAACCGGTCTATCGATTGGTTCGAATGTGACCTCCTTGGTCATACCGGCGGCCTCGATTCTGCCCGCGTTTTCTCGGATTGCGGCCTGATACCAGCTGGAGTCCTGGCCGTTGTAGGCACGCACGTAGAGAGCGTCGTCAACCCGGACAGACCAGATCCACGTTGGTGTGCCGTACGTCTCACCGTCCTCACGGAACGGTGCGACGTGTAGATCATCGGATTCTGCGATCTCGCTTAGTTCGTCTTCTGGCCATTCAGTCATTGGCGATCTTGTCTCGAAACTGGTGGACGCACATATTTGAGTGCGCACTCAGCTATGGTGATGTTGGTTCAGCTCTCTGAATTCGGGTCGTACTCTTCGCTGGTGACATGGTCCAGCCAGGTGACGACCTCCCCGTCCTGTTCCTCTTGAATGGCGATGTGGGTCATTGCGTTATCCGGCGTCGCGCCGTGCCAGTGTTTCTCGCCGGGTGGGAACCAGACCACGTCACCCGCTCGAATCTGCTCGATCTCTCCGCCTTCTCGTTGTACGAGACCGCAACCGTTCGTCACGATTAGCCGTTGGCCGAGCGGGTGGGTGTGCCACGCAGTGCGAGCACCTGGTTCGAACGTGACGCTCGCCGCTGCTGCGCGGGCCTCGTCCTGTGGGTCGAATAGGGGGTCGATACGTGCGTTCCCTGTGAAATACTCATCGGGTCCTTCGACTGAAGGTTCCGAACAGCCTCTGGTAATATCCATAGCTATACCCAAGCTCTCGTTGGGGGTCGTGTGACTTCGTTTCGACGCTATTTGGAAAGGGTCTTTAACTGCCTCGGTACGTCAAGTGAAGAAGTGACGAGCTGGCGCTCGCCGCGCCGGAGAAGGCTCGACAAGGACGGTTGTGAAATGTCTAGTTCCTCGGCGAGTTCCGCAGCCGTAACTTGACGCGGGCTCTCGTAGTACCCACGAGAAACGGCGAGTTCCAATGCCTCGCGTTGGCGGTCAGTGAGCCCATCTTCTGTTGCGTTGTTGGACGAGGCGTTGTTGGATGTAATGGAGATGAGATCGAGCGAGATTCCGTGGTTCTCAAACGTGGTGTGGAAGTCCTGAAACGTCTCGTAGTCTTTGAATTCCTTCGTTTCGTGCCAGCCCTCGGACGTGATAGTCGTGGATTTCATCTTCGCACCATCGAAGCGTTCGGGGTCAAAGGCAGGGGCGACTGAGTCATCAAGTTCGGCCGTAATCTTGTAGACGGTTTTGTCGCCCCGCTCTCCGAGCGGTTTCACCATAGCGACTTCATCGAGCGCTGCGAGTTGCGCTTCGGAGACATCGTGTTCGGCGTCGATCTCAACGTGGAACACCCGCGCATCAGGCTCAAGACACAGGGCGTGGGAGCACACAAGTTCGTCCGGCGGGAGCGTCGCCGGGATACTGACGAGCGGGAGAGCAGACGAACGAAGCCGGAATTCCGTCGTGATGGTCATAGGTGGAATTACGCTCTGCGAATAATTAAGCATCCGGACGCTGCGGGTAGGCAACGCACGATTTCCATTTCCCGCATATCGACTGAGTCAAACGTTGTGGAATCTTGATAACTAACGCAGTAACAAGGGATACCACTCTTTCGGAAGATTCGGAAATTACCCACTTCCATTTATTTACCCACAGGTCCACGTCGACGCAGATGATTTCCGACGCCCGCGTCCTTCAACCCGAGTTCGTGCCCGGCGAAGTCCAACACCGCGACGCCGAAGTCAACCACCTCTCGGCCGCCCTCCGCCCTCTCATCGACGGTGACCCCACCGACCCGGTCCTCATTGACGGGCCGCCAGGAGTGGGGAAGACGTGTATCGCACGGTTCACCGTAGAACGTCTCCGCGAAGCCTCGGTGGAATTGAACCACCAATACGTGAACTGCTGGGAGGAGTACAGCCGCTTCAAAACCCTCTACCAGATTCTGGACGGCGTCGCCTCCACCATCGACATCCACCGACAATCAACACCGACCGATGTTCTGCTTGATCGCCTTCGTGACTACGACGGCCCGCCCTACATTGTCATCCTCGATGAGGTCGATCAGCTCGAAGATAAGAGCCTCCTCTATGACCTCTATCGCATACCCGAGCTCACGATGGTGCTCATCGCTAACGACGAAGCGCAGCTATTCGCCGGCCTCGACGACCGCCTCAACAGTCGTTTGAACGCCTGCACCCGCGTCCATTTCGACACCTACCCTAAAGAAGAACTCACCGGAATTCTCCACGACCGCGTCTGCTGGGGACTCAACGCCGACTATCTTCAAGACGGCGTCTTGGCAACAATCGCAGAGCTAGCAGCCGGCGACGCCCGCACTGCAATCGGGATTCTCCGCCAGGCCGCCCACACCGTCCACACCAACGCCTACGACACCCTCACCGACAACATCGCAGAAGAGGTCGCCCCGGAGGCGCGGACCGAAATTCGTCGCAATGCGGTCGAACGGCTTACCCACCACCAAGAAGTCATCTTCACCATCATCGACGAAGCAGGAGAGATCACGCCCGGTGACCTCTACGAGGCGTACCGCGACCACGTGGAGGACCCGAAGACCAAACGGACGGTCCGGAATTACCTCGCCAAGCTGGAGCAGTACAACCTCATCGTGGCCGACGGGCAAACCAAGGGCCGGCGTTACCGCGCCCTCACTGACGCCACACCAGCCTGACTGTAATTCATCTGTAGGGAGAAATCAAGACCGTTGCCGAATCCCTGAACACCAACTCATGAATCCCACGCCTCGTACACGCAACTTCCTTATCTTATTGCTCGGTCTCATAATGGTAATTATCGGCATACTCGGCCTTCTTGGCCACCTCTAACGCTTGCAGTGAAACTCCCCGTTTATTGCCCGACGACCAATCCAGTAGTGCATCCTATGGTTATCCCACTAACCCAGATTTGTAGTCGTCTGGGTCATCGGACAGTTCGTCCATCCGGGATTTTGGGAGGCGGAGAGTGAACTGTGTGTTCCCTGCTGATTTCTCCGAAATCCCCGAAACGTGCCCCTCTAGAGGTTCATCTTTAATCACTTTCGAGGTGCCCATGAAATTCGATCCGGTGTAAGTGAGTCCATCGTCCACAACGGTCATTTCAACTGCTGTTACGCCGTTCTTGTGCGGCGTTCCGCCTGTCCGCCATTTATCGACTCTGACCGTCGAACCTTTCGAGATGTCTGCGAAGTCCTTTACGGCGACAGTTAGTTCGGTACGCTCCGAACTGTCCACGTCTTCCAAGTCCGGTGTCTTGTCGGAAGCGTCGATTACGCGGTATAGTTTTGCGGTAATCTCGTCGATGTTGTCTTGGGTGACTTTGTCGCCGATGATATTAGCGAGACTCGGACTTTCTTCTTGGAGTTCGCCAAACTCCATTTTGTGAAGTAGGGGAAGAATGACGTTTTGTTCTTTATAGTGTGTTTCTGTACTAACCGTCAAGCTCCCATTCGGACATTCCTTCGAAGTAGGTCGGTGAGATGAGAATGATTGCGTGTTCAGATTCTGTGAGCGCGCGATCAATTGAGGAACGGATGTTGTCCCCGATATTGAGTTCGACACCGTCATACCATACGTTGAGACCGTATGCGGTGAGTTCGTCGTATAACGCATTTGCTACGGTCTTGGAATCGGCGTGCGAGTAGGAGATCATCGCATCGTACTCCTCATCCCGTTCCTCCGGGGTTTCGCCAGTATCGGGTTCTTCGGTCATTGTAACTGGCTTGTGACGCGGCTGATGAAAATGCCGGTGGTCCTCTGAGTGGTGAGTCGCGGCGATTTTACTGGAATAGGATGTGAATGGAGTGCGGTGAATTCTCTGCAGCAATTGCTAATACGGTTCATTATCAAGTGGCAGAAGCGAAACGCCCGTTCAGTACATATACCAACTTACTGTTCTGCTTGCTGGGCTTGGAAAACAACCGATTCATAGAAACAAGCAACTGCGATATAAGGAGCCAAATCAGACAATATCGGCGAGTAGGCCTTCATCCAAATCAGGAGTATCGAAAATCCAGAAGAGGCCAGCGAAAAAGAGGCCAAGATAGCTCATGATTCCGGCAGTCAGGCCAGCTGCGATGATGTCTGTAGCAGAGACCGGGAGTTGGTAGTATCCGGCAGATTGGAACGTACCGATGAGCGTGACTGCGGTCCCCGCGATAGCGAGGAATACTGAGCCAGCGGCGGTTTGGACATCTGGCCTCTGTCGCCACTCGTTGACGGTCAGCTCGTCGCGTTCTGGTTCAACCTCCACGTCTGGGGGAAGGGGCCAGTCGGATTCGGGCTGATTCAACCAGTAGATGTTCCCGTTGTTGACTTGCTGCCGGGAGAGGACATCCCGTTCGTGGAGCTCATCCAGACGGGCACGGACTGTGTCCGTGCTGACGTCGCGGCCGAGGGCGGCGTGCATCTGGGCGACGTTGTAGAAGGGACGGTCGCCATGGACGAACTCAAGGGCAACATGTCCCTGCGTTAGTTCCAGATCGTAATCGGCAGTATCGATCCGAGATTCGATTTCTTTAGGGAGGTCTTCATCGGTTTTCATACTGGTATCTCGGGATGTTCTTCATTCGGCGAATAGCGGTCTACATTTGTAGAACGCCGTTTACCGTTCGTAGAACGCCGTTTTCACGCTGCCGGTAAGTAACTACCCCCAGACATGATTGCTGATGCACTCCACTGACCTGCATCACGACGGTATCGGCTTCGAACCGAGTGGTACCGATGAGTAACTTCGCCCAAGCACTGCTGGGAGTGCTGGTCTTCGGACTCGTCCTCTCAGTGTGGAGTTGGATCACGGGTGTTGTCCCCGGATCCGTTGGGGGAAGCCTGCACTTCATCGTGCTCCTCGTCGCATCGATTTCCGGGCTGGGGGTGTATCTGAGTACGACCTGAGTCGCTGTAACAACCGGCTGTCCTACCTATCTGTACTTAGTCTCGATATCGCTTTCCAGAGATGATGGATGTCGATGGTGTTGGTGTCACTCACTGCACGTACCGTTTCGATCATTCCAATTTCCGGCAGTCGCCTGAATAAAGAAGCCACGCTATCAACTGCTCTATCTGCACTAAACGGATGTCTCACGGATAGATCAACATACAGAAACTGTATTGAAGCCTTTCAGTATTGGAAACCGGAACGTCCACGCACTTGCCTAACAGGCGTTACCTTGTCGGTATTCCTGTGACATCACCAAAACCAGGACCAGATAAACAAGAACCTCGGACTGAACAATCAGAGGCGGCTAAGGCGACTTCCTCAACACAGCTGCCTGAGCAGATTACTGGTGAACGATTCAATGCATGGTACGCCGACCGGCAGTTCGCACAGAACATCCTTGAAGGAAAAGCGTACTTCAACGGGCCTGCAGACCCGAAACCAGCCGGTCGCCACAGCCCGAGTACGCTTCTGGAATGCCACCGGAAAGCGAGCTACAAACGCCAGAATGCCCCCAAAGAAGATACTCCGCCCAAAGGGTTGTTCTGGGTCGGCACCAAATTCGAAGAGGGCCTGATTGTCCCGTTCCTCCAGGACGTCACGCCACCCGACGCGTACGTGACCAACTCGGTGTGGATTGACCACGAGCTGACTGTTGACGACGTCACCGTACGACTCCGTGGTGCGACCGACCCGACGATTGTCACACCTGACAACGATCCAATTCTGGTCACCGAAATCAAAACAACGTCCTCACTCGATCACCTCTCCGGACCCAAAGAGGCGCACAAGGCTCAGCTCCACGCGTATCTCGCAGCACTCAACGCCGAACACGACCACGAGATTTCGACCGGTCTGCTGGTATATGCGAGCCGAACAACGCTCGACGTCGAAGTGTTCGAGGTGGACTTCGACGAGACGTTCTGGAAGACAGTAACCGAGTGGATGGCCACACTCACAAACTACGAGCAGGCGGGCGATCTGCCGCCGGCATCACCGGAGCGTGACTGGGAGTGTTCTTACTGCTCGTTCAAGCATCGGTGTGGCGAGGCGGACACCCCGTACAGTGACATCGGCCCAGAGGGTCTCCTGCCGCTGTTCGATGACTACGACCCAGAGAACCTGGAAGCGTACTTGAACGCGCATGCGGAGCGTGGCGCGCGTCTCACGCCGATGCTAGCCCACTGTTTCCCATCCCTCGCCGCTGAGTACGGAGCCTACGACTGGAACTGTTCGAAGTGCGGCACATCGTACGGTTGGGATGATGTCGAATGGGACGGGGATACAGACGGACTCCCGGTCTGCCCCGCGTGTGCCGACTCAGGAAATCTCGTGACGTTGAGCGGCCCGGAACCGAACGAGCAACTGACCACAATGTGAACGAGGGTTACTCCTCCCGGTCTTCTTCATCTGGAGCGCTCCCCCAGGTTTCGACTGGTTCGCGGGAACCCGTTTCCACATCCTGCACGTCCACGGGCCATTTACCCCTGATGTCTGCATTAAACGAATCCTCGTGTTCGTCCTGCACTTCTTGGAGTAACTGTTCCGTGTCGATCTCAGGTTGGTCTGAACCAGTTCGAACCCAGTAGTCTTGCTGCGGGTACTTCTTGTCTAGCCCTTCTCCCTCAATAACCTCCTGTGCCTCATCCGCTGCACGCTGCAACGCACCTTTCGCGGTTAGGTAGGCCTGCTGCAACTCATCAAGCCCTCTGCTCCGCAGCAGTGATTGAACCGCTTTTCCCCGCTCTGTCAACTGATACCGGTCTGAGCGAGCGTGATCGCCTGCCTGTATCTCAGCTTCTTCGATTAAATCCGCATCAATTGCGTTGTCAAGGAGTTTCTTCAACGGTTTCCCGGTGAGATCGACTTTTTCCTCGATTTCAGCCTTGATGTTCCCATCGTCTCTGTCAAGATTGGCGATGAGACCGGTTGCGTGCCAGTCGTCAAAGATATCGGTTACTGGGAGAGTTTCGTTGGGATCGCTCATGGTGTGGTGAGGTGGTGCGGAACCTCCCCATGGCAGACTCTCCGCTTTGGGGAACCTCCGCTGTCCGGAGCTTCTGTAGTCCGGAGTCTCCGGCTTACTTAGGGGAGTTGAGAACCGCGCTTTATAATCGGTTTCCCAAAGTTTCCGTAAAACGGAGTCTCCGCTAAGCGGAAACTCCGCCTTGAGATATCTCCGCTATCTTGCAGTTCCACAAAGGGCCAATCCCGTCAATTACCCCAATATACCGGCACTCAGCGCCTTTTCGGAAATAGCACGCGCGAGAATAACCCGGTTCCCCGGTGATATCTCGGTATCCAAAACGCAGGCTGAGTGATCGTGACGGACACACCTCCACCAACACCAAAGCAAGAAATCCGCGATGCGATAGCGGAGCAAGTGGAGGACCTCTGCTGCATCCACGATCACCCCACGCGGATCATTGCGAACCTCGACATCGACGACGACTGGTTCACTGGATATGACGAGCCAGAGAGAGCCAAATTCGAACTGGAGGGGATGGTGAAGACGTTCCTCTATATGCACGCTCGTGACTTGAAACAGTCAGAGACAGCTCGCCGCTTGGGCGGGGCAAGCTACATCTTCTCCCGATTCGAGCTGCACTCCGCACCCGTAAAACAAGTTATCAGTTATAACAAGAGACATCGATTCAAACCATCAGAGCGGAAAACCCTGGAGAAAGCAGGCGAGGACATTCAGGAGATTTGCGCCGAACACGAGAATGTCAATGTTGACGCATCCATTGAGCCTGGACTGGACCCCGAGGATATTCAGGAATCTGACTTCGGTGAGGACCAGATAATGGAGGCTGTCGATCGCGCATCTCAGTACGGCTTCTCCGGCTTCACCGCTGACCGTGCGAGCAACAGCAAGTACGCCCTGAATGCGTATCTCGAACGGCAGGGCTATCTCAACATGGCGAATGCGGGAGCCACA
>JGI12330J12834_1000096_pt1 | contig 35411 bp, 34 predicted proteins | sample A23E1SouthBayCA_FD_12834 | JGI IMG/M metagenome (IMG submission 12834) | reverse complement strand
CCAGTCAATGTCGATGTTTGGCCTCATCGGTGGACTTATTAGACATTGAGACTGATTATACTTTGGATGAAGCGTGCCAACACGTTCGCCGTGCGACCGCTCACCGACGATGGTGAGCAGGTGCTACGGGACCTGTTGGACGCTTCTGCCGCTCTCTGGAACGAGATTAACTACCAGCGCCTCATGCGCTACAACGACGAGAACGGCTTTGAGGGCGAAGACGTGTGGGACGCCGATACCGGCGCTCTTGAAGGCAAATACAAAGGCGTTCTCGGCGCGTCTACCGCTCAAACTGTCCGGCGAGCAAACACCGAAGCGTGGCGGTCGTTCTTCGAGAACAAGAAGGCGTATCACGACAAATCGAACACGTCGGTCACGGAACACCCGGAACCGCCGGGCTTCCGTGGCAACGAAGATGACGGACGTGTTCTCAAAGGCGTCGTCCGAAAGGACGCCTACACCGTTGAATGGGGCGACCGCTCTCGACTTGAGATTATCGTCGGCAAAGAACTCCGAGACAGGCACAACAGCCCGAAAAGCCGTCTTCGGCTCGAAATCGTTGGTGAACCAAACTGGCCTGACTACGAGGACCAAGGCCGGTTGGAACTGTGGTACGACGAGACTGACAGCACCTTCCGAGCTTCGCAACCCGTCACTGTTTCTGACGATGCACGGGGGACTCCACTGGCCGACCACAAGGCCGCTCTGGACATTGGTGCGAACAATCTCGTCGCCTGTACCACGACGACCGGCAAACCATACCTGTACGAAGGCCGCGAGTTGTTTCAGCGATTCCGTGAGACGACACGAGAAATCGCCCGGTTACAGTCCAAGCTACGGGAAGGCCGATACAGTAGCGAGCGTATTCGGCGGTTGTACCGAAAGCGAACCCGTCGCCGCGACCACGCACAAGAGGCACTGTGTCGTGACCTGCTCGAACGACTCTACGAGGACGGTGTGGATACGGTGTATATCGGAGGCTTGGCCGACGTGCTGGACACACACTGGTCGGTCGAGACGAACGCCAAGACGCACAACTTCTGGGCGTTCAAGCAGTTCACCGAGCGACTGGCGTGTACCGCAGACGAATACGGTGTCTCGGTCGAAGTCCGGTCGGAAGCGTGGACCAGTCAAGAGTGCCCACAGTGTGGTTCGACAGACCGGACGACACGGCATCAGGACACGCTCACCTGTCCGTGTGGGTTCGAGGGGCACGCCGACCTTACGGCGTCAGAAACGTTCCTGAAGCGGCATACGAGCAAAGAAGTCAGGCCGATGGCACGGCCCGTGCGGTTCGAGTGGGACGACCACGAATGGTCGGAGTCACCACGCTCTCTCGAAAGTCCCAAAGAACAGCGCACAGACCCGAGTACCGTCCACCGTGACGGGAATGTTGCTTCCGGGGAATCAGCATAGCCGAGACTCCCACGGAGGAAACCGCGCCGTTTACGGCGCGGAGGATGTCATCTCGCCGGATCCGGACCGGTTCGATGACACCGCATCAGAACCTGGTCTCGTTTCGGAAGGGCCGGAGGCCAAACGAGCGAAGCGGGAATTTCTCACTGACACCACGGTTGTAATCTGATATACATGTCCTGACACTGGCTGTTCCGTTGCCACCGATCCGCGACAACGTCCGTGACCCCGCCCGCCGGTGAATTCGCTCACATCCATCGGCGACCTCGAGAGGGGATGTGTCTTTTTGCGGGCTGCGACTGTTCAGTGTAGAGGTGACTATGTACGGGCCGCTTCGGGCGGCGACGGGTTCGAAGACGGTGGAGGTTACAGTCAATAGCGACACGGTGGGAACTGTGATTGAAGCCTTCATCAGCGCAAAAATACGCCACACGGGATGTCAGCGGTCGCGGGTCGGCGCGCTGGCGTCGAGTATGTCCGACGGCGTCTCGGCGTCGTCTTCATCTGTCTGGGCTCCGGAATCATCGTCGTTTGATGACTTCTCGTCACTCCGCTCCGGCTGGGGCGGCATCTCGTAGCGGTACCAGTGGCTTTCCCCGAGGACGAAATACGCGCTCCGGTCCTCGTCTTCGATGACGCGCTCGCCAGTATCGATTGCCACGTCAACCAGACCCGACAGGGATGCCGTGGTTACGATCGGGTGCTCGGACAGTTCCTCTGGCACCCGCCCGGTCGTAATCCACTCGTCGAACTCCGCCCGTGTCTGTCGGTAGTCGTACCAGGTCCGCTCGGTCTCAGTGAGTGGTGGCGCGTTTCGATGGTAGTAGCCGACTGCACTCAGGCCGGCGAGTCCGACCAGGAATAGGAAGGGGCCGCCGGCCAACCGGAGCGGCCCGTACTCTGCCGGGACACTCACCTGATCGGTTCGGCTATCCGACGCGACCACGGTACCGGGGTCGTCGACCCGGTAGACCGACCCCTGACTGTTTAGGGGGAGTTGGTACGTTCGTGTCCGGTCGACTGGCGAGCCGTTCCGGGTACCTGAGACGGTCACCTCGGCGACGAGGAGCGCCTGTTTCACCCCGGGCGTCCCGCCGAACTGCTCGTCGATAGCCGCCAACCGCCGGCCGGCGTCGGTCACGTTCACGCGGAACGGGACACTGACGCGCTCATCAGGCCCGATGCCCGCCTCGGTGTCGGCGGCCAGCCGGTCCTGAGTCTCCCAATAGACCGTGTCGTTCCCTTCCGTATCGGCCTGGACGGACTGCAAACGGAGGGTAATATCCGTCTCGACGGAAAGGTTACCTCCGTCACTGGCGGTGTACTCATAGGCGAAAACGCCGTCGAGCTCCGGAGTCAGTTGCTGGAAGTACACCGACTGGTTGTGTAGCACCGTCCCCTGCGCGTACACCTCAGTGTCGTTCTGGACAGTCGCCCGGTGGAAGAACTCCCCGGTGGATTCCCACGAGGACACCTGCCGCTCTTCGGTGGTCGTCCCGGGGTCGACGTGTGTCGTGTAGGTCACGAACCCACCGATGCCGGCCACCACTAGAAGTGCGAGTATGACCAGTTCGAAATTGTCCGTTAGCAGGATGCGGGCTCTCGTCCGGCGCTCACTCATCTATGCTGTCCCCCTCTGTCGGACTCCCCACCCAATCCTTCGAATCTGGCAGTTTTGGAATCATAACCATTTGTCAACATCCTAGTCATATTCGTGACAGTATCCGGTCTAACCGTGACGGCCCGTCACGCGTCCGTCGACGGACGCGTCCGTTATCAACCATGACTACCCAGAGCAGGTAGAACGACCCGCCCAGCAGCCCATCGATGACAACGATGGGCAGCCACGGGTGGACTGCATGCAGCGTTTCGATAGTCGACTGCGGGAGAACGAGCAGATACCGGTGTTCGACCACGTAGTACCGGTAGTACCCTGTCTCAGGCGGGGCGGTCAGCGTCAACGTCCCGTTGACTGACGAGCGAGCAGGCACGACAGCCTCTCGGGGCTCAATCTCGACGCCATCAGTCGCGGGCTCGACGTACCGGACTACTGGGACGAACCCGTCGTTGGGCGTGATATACTGGACGGATTCGCTTGTCCCTTGCTCGATGACCCGAGGGCCGGGCGAGTCGCTCTCGGCGCTGACGACGCCGAACTCCTGTGGCCCCGCCGGCCCTACCATTGCGGCCGTCGCCGACAACACTATCGCCCCGGCGAAGACAGCGACGATGAGTCGGACGTTCGTACCAGTCGATCGCTCGGGCTCCCGTTCCCGTTTCCTGTCGTCGCTCAGCAGTATGTCAGCGATGTACGCGACCACCGAAAGGGCCACCACAAAGTAAGCAAGTCCTTGCGTGCCCAGCAGCGAGCGCACGCCGACCAAGGCGGCGATCTGTCGCTGTATTGCCTGAAGCGTGGACTGGGTTCCCGTGACGACGGCCCCGACGCCAGGTACGGTTACCACGGTCCCGCCGGGTTGCCAGACGGTGGCGACTATCTGTGTCTCCTTGACCGGCGGCTCATCGCCGTCCTGGTCGGTGAACGGATTGGCGTCACCCTTTGTTATGTACCCCTGATCGGTCTCCTCAACGATGCGGTGAGTCGTCAGCCCACCGCCCTGTATCTCTTCGGCGCGGAACGTCACCACGTCGCCCTCTTCAACGGGGCCGGCAAGGGCGGCCGGAATCGCGACGAACCCGTCACCGGTCTCTATTGTCGGCGCCATACTGCCGGAGGTGACGAAGCCGAGCAACACTGGCTGTCCAAGCACTTGCCCGAGTATCATCGAGACGAGGAACACTATCAATGCCGCCTCTAGAACTACTTCACCACCCCTCCGTAGGCCCATCGTTGAACTATCAACGTCTCATTTGACAAATAAGTACCGAACTGACACTATTGCTTCTGAAACAGTGCCGCTTCCACAACAATTGTAGCGTAAGTTCCGATGAACCCGAGCGCATACCCCAGCAGATGGGCGTAGAGATTCAAGACGCTACCGTTGATGACAGGGTCGACAGGGAACGTCGCTAACGGCAAGGCCAGGAACAACACCGACGCGGCGACGCCAAGCTCGAAGTGGCCCTGTCGCGACGCGGCGTCGCGAACGGTCGCCCACAGCGCCGGTCGTCCGCCAGCCGCGCTGAGGACGTATAGCGCCACTGTGAGCACGAGCGCCGCAATGAGGCCGACCAGTGTCGCCACGAGGACATCCGTAACCGGGACAGTCCGCCCCCGGTAAGGGATAGTCACGCCGTAGGTCAGGACGGCACCCAGAGTCAGCACCGATATCAGCGTCAGGCCGATGAAAAACAGCAGCGGGGCAGTCCGTCGCTCTTTGCCGATGCCGAACGTCGATTCGGCGTGTCCCGCGATTGCCAGCGGTAAATAGCCGTACAGCGCCATAAGAACCCCGGAGAACCCGACGCTACCACCTGCACGGACGAGTGCGAGGTTCAGATACGAGAGCAGTGCCGGACAGACCAGCAGTATGGAAACGAACGCCACATGGAACCGCCGGCGCTGGCCATTCACCACGCTCAGGAGATACGCGAGCGGGACCACGAGCGCATAGCCGACGATGTTCACCGCGAGATGGGTCGGGCCCAGATGGACGAACGTCGAGAGGATTGCCGTCCGAACTGTCGGGGCGCCGTACTCGAAGACCAGTGACCGGCGCACCGGGAGCGGCAGCAATGCCGCCGCGACTAGGACGACAGGCACTGAGAGCACCAACAGGAGATCGGTCGCAGTCGACCGAGTGAACACCGTTCCGACCGTCCTGTCGTCGCTCGAATTCATATTGGTTCTCGTCCATCCCCAAGGAGGTCCTAACAATTAATTGTACCAGCGATACGCCGCCAGGCCGCTGGGGAGGGAAATCATGATCGCAGCGATTGTCAGCAGCGGGCCGAGCTCGATGCCGCCGAGTTCGATCGGCTCTCCACCGTTGTCCGGCGGCGGTCCGCCACCGTTGTCCGGCGATTGTCCGCTCTCGTTGACCGCCGGTGGCCCGCCTCCGGACTCCACCGTCTCAGTTGTCGTCGAGGTCCCGTCGGCCTCGCCCTGTTCGCCGGAGGGCGACGCCACCTGGCCAGTCTCGGTCGATGGGTCCGGCGTAGGCGTCTCGATTCGGGTGTCGTCCTCGCCATCGCCGGCATCATCAGCGTCACTGTCGGCATCGGCACTGGCATCGTCGTCACCGGCATCATCGGTGTCGCCGTCGTCATTGTCGTCGGTTCCCGATTCCTCGGCGTAGACGGTGAACGTATCTGCGCTTTCGACATCGTGGTCGCCACGCGTGTCCACCAGCAAGCCGACCGCGAGGGACTCACTCGGTTCAAGCGTGACACTATTGTCTTCCCCTTCGAGCGAGTCGTCGGTATCGCCGCCGCGGTAGAACCGGACGTCTTCGCTGTCGTCGGTCAGCCAGACCTCTGCGGTCCCATCGCCGGTGTAGGTGATCGTGAACACCCTCGATAGCGGCGTAATAGCATTTGCGTCAAGGCCGTCACCGTCGACCGATGGGTTCGCACCGGTCAGGAGCAGTTCAATCTCCTCGTCCTCGTTCAGGATAGCGTAGTCACCGTTGGGCCCATCGGCGGGCGCCATGACCAGGTCCTCGTTCACCGCGTCGGTTCCGAACGGCACCGCGCCGGTCGGAACGAGCAGCACAGCTGTGGCGAGGGCAATCACGACGAGGGGTGCCGTCCTGTTCATCAGTATCGTCGCGGCCAAGCCGCTCGTTAGCTCCGGTAGCCGCTGTATAGCTATTGTATTTCGGTGTTTGAACACCGTTCAAAGACCCTCTTTCCCGCTCAAAAGAGAGAAAATCCGGCGAGAGGTCAGGTCGCTGAGCTGAAACCGTTCGTCTGGTCACGACGAGTCAGTTGGGGGTCTGTGATTCGCCTTCTCGGGCGAGGCCCACCAGCCGAATCGAACCATCAAGATGCTGGCGTGGCTCTATTTTGGATTATAGTATAAGTCAAAATAAAAGAAATCTCGGGTAAATTGTATTTTTGGATATTACTTGATTTACACCTCGCCGATAATAGCTAAACTCTCACGGTACTGTTTAGGAGTTTCATCAGCAGTCTCTATGTATAGACCCATATTAAATGAGTCACCAGGGGATAATTCCACACCGACTGATTTTGATGTCAGTGGTGTATTGTTGACAGTGCTATCATAGATGGCAATTTGTGAGAAATCACCATTATATTGACTGTATACGGTGATTGAATCTGTTCCTTGGTTTTGGATAATGGCCAGATCGTCAAACCAATACTCGGAATGTAGGCCAACTCCACTTGGATCAGTTCCTGCTACAAGATCATCCTCGGGCCCTGGAATTCGGAAAGTTGCTACACGACCGCCGTCGCGGAGATTTACCTCACTTGATCGACCAGCAATTCCTGTTGATCGAGCATCAATCCGGAGGTATGCTTGGCTGTCGTCAACAACTTCAACGTTCAGTTCGCGTTCCGCACGTGTGCTAGAGAACGCACCAGATCCGACGAGTAGAGAGCTGGCTATGCCACCGCTTATTGTCCCAAGTACTGTGCGTCTCTTCATAGGTGGATTAAGATTTAGCTGAAGTCTGAGGTATTGCTTGTAGTATCATCGGCGTAGAAGCCGATATCGTCCGGGACGTCGGCGATATCAGTTGAGGCTCCACTTCCAAGCGATTGGACATCACTATTCAGGAAGAAGACGAAGTGAACATACAGGTCATCCCCAGGCCCAATATCCTGAGAATTAATGTCGCTACTAGGCCAATAGCCAGGTGCCGGACTCGCAGCGAATGGGGTCGTCCCCGAATTACCACCTGAGTACTCACTATCAGTATAGGAGACTACCATGGGACCATCTGATGGGATAGTGCCGATACCACCCGCAGCAGCCTCATCATTAGCTAACTGAAGGCGAATCGTCTCCGTTCCTTGATTCTTGATCCGCATCACGTTTTGGAACGCGGTATCTGCGTTCGCGTTCAGTCCTTCGCCATTCTGACCACTATTGCTGCCATCAAACTGGAGCTCCAGCGTCCCACCCGTCTGTTCAGCATAGTCACTGACAGACGCATCGAGTGCGAGGTACGCTTTACTGTCTCCTGCCACTGCGACGTTTATATCACGTTCTGCGCGTACACTACTGAACGCACCAGTACCCATTGCAGCGGCCGAGCCGGCCGCGAGCGATCCTGCGCCGATGAGGAACTTTCGTCGGTTCATAGTTGTCTCAGCGCACGTCTTCCCACCCCCCACTGCACCGCAGGTGGGTCGAACGTGCTACTTGAGTCCATCACCCCTAGGGGCATTGTAGTAATCTCTTTGACACCCCTGAATAGGCCCTTTGAAGCCCAGTATACACTGTTTAACCGATCAGTCGCCGCGAACCAGTAGCGTCTTGAAACTTCGAACAGTCGCCGTAGCACTGCACACTGACGTATCGCACTGTTTGATTACTTGAAATATACCTGGGAAAAGCGTAGAGTACGGATTTGAGCGTCTTCCTTGCGGACTGTTGTGGAGGCGGTACCTTGTCCGACCTGGGAGCCGGTGTGTGTCGGGCTACGGGTGGCTTTCGATATTAGATGGCTTCTGAATCCGATATTGCACTGCTTGATACAGATTCAATCAGCTATTGCATCTCTTCAACAACCAGGATACGAAGTGGAGACAACTGTAATACTTGTTCTATATCCGATGCAAGAGCCACCACACATCGACGACTCTTCGCCAACGGCGGTGGAGACACTGCTGCAAACGGCCCTTGAAGCCACTGATGACGACCAAGCGAAATACCATCTCCGTGAAGCGTACCAGAAGTGTATCGTGAGCGGAGACGAGCTATCTGAGCCCCAGTAACTTGTCAGCTAGTATTCGGTTAGAGTCAAGAATCGGAGTTCTTTCGTAACATAGATTATCGTGTTTCTATTACAGACTTACCACCAATTACATGCAAAACACTTATCACATTATGGCTTTATTGGTCATGTTACGAACCGATCTCTAACTATTGCTGCTGCGGTCGCCAGGGGGTGGACATCATGAGTAAGGCAGAAGCCGGGGCGGCAGAATCCCCACAGATCGACGAACAGACGCTCCAAGACGACGAGCCACAGACACTATCGCGGGACGAGATGTTCGAGATGTTGAGCAACCGACGCCGACGATACATCCTCCACTATCTCCACGACACCGATGGGCCGGCGACGCTCTCCGACCTCGCCGAACAGGTCGCCGCCTGGGAGAACGACACGCGGATTCAAGACATCTCGGCGAGCGAGCGCAAGACCGTCTACACGTCGCTACAGCAGTTCCACCTGCCGAAGATGGACGAGACGGGTGCTGTCGAGTTCGACCAGCGGGACGGTGAGGTGACCATCACCGATGCCGCCCAAGAGCTCGACGTGTATCTGGAGGTCGTCGACCGCTACGACATCCCGTGGAGTTTCTACTACATCGGCTTCAGCGCTATCGGGACGATTCTGGTGACGCTCTCCTGGCTCGGCGTGGCGCCGTTCGCCGTGATTCCGGATGTGGGCTGGACGGTGTTCCTCCTCGCGGCGCTGCTGGTCTCGTCGGCATCACATTACTTCCTCACGCGTCGCATGCGTGTGGGTGCAGGCGAGGCACCACCGGAGGTGGAGAATGCGTAAAGTGTTGGTGGTCCTGTGCGTGCTGGTGGCCGGCGCCGGCTTAGGGATGGGCAGTGGGGGGTTCAGTTCGGTCGGTGCGGACAGAGCTGTGACCGTCGATGTGGTCGGCGACGAGAGCGCGTACATGTCGCTGGATTATTCTAATGAAACGGTCGTGCCCACCGACGGGACAAAGGAGGTCGAATTCGTCACCGTCGCCAACCATTTTACTCAAGTCGTGGATTTCAAAATAGATTTCACCGTCGAGACCGGCGGGTTGACGGTAAAATCCAGTAGCAATTCCATTATTCAGGAAAACGTAGGTATCGGTGAAAACATCGATGGGACGGTCACACTGCAGTGTGACCCCTCGGGTAGTCCCTCCTCGACTGCGATCATCGACTTCGACGTGATGGCAGATGGTGACGGCGTCTCGGCAGAGACAACGGCGGAGCGGACGGTAGAGTACGAGGTTGATTGCGAGGAAGCGACTGCGGATAGTACGGATCAAGCAACGGGCGATACGAACTGAGATACTGCCGACGAGTGAGACGATTGCGTTTCATCACGAGCCCCTTACTCGCCTCCGAAACGTCGCGGGGTATGACCGTCTACACCGCCCAGACCTGCGACGAGCTGGACGACTACCTTGCCAGGAACGACCGCGCCCTCGTTATGCTCTGGACCGTCAACTGTCCTATTGGAGCCCGGGGCGACGAGAATCAAACCGAGTTTGACAGTAGTGGTTGTACGCCGCTATCGACACCGAATCAAAGCCGCTGCTCGAAGCTGATGTGTTCAGCCCCGCGGGACTGACCCTGCGGCGTTAGCAAGAGAACGCGGCGGAATCCCACCACTGGGTATCACACCAGCAACTCTAGTTGGCGCAGGCGGGACCACTTGGACCAGTCCGGGAGGGGAGACGGATACAGAACCGGCAATAAGATTCGATTTTTGAAATGAATGTGTTATATCTTCTAAGATATTGATGAAAATACGTCGTCCACGAAAATAGCAGTGATACTTATTCATACTGAACACATCATGATAGTTAATGTCACCCGAGGATCAGTACCAGGGTGGGCTTTACCGACCGAACAGGCGAGACTTGTTGCACGTGCTCGGCGTCGGCGGGGCCACAGCATTCGCGGGGTGTGATGGGTTTCTCGGCGGGAACGCGGAACAGACTGACCGTGACGACGACAGTGACAGCGGCGGCACAGACGCGGCGGACGCGACGGAGACTGCGCGCTCGCGGACCGTCTCGGGTGAGTATACGTCGGTCGCCGGGTCGGACGCGAACTCGCTGAACTGGCTGTACACCAACGACACGACCTCCGGAGCGTACGTCGACCTCACGCTGGACAGCGCCTGGGCAATCGACAACGACCAGAACGTCTTCCCGCTGTGGGCAGAACCGTCGACGGAGGACGGACAGACCTACCGGATCACGCTCAGGGACAACCTCCAGTGGGGCGGTGGCTACGGGCAGATGACCGCCGAAGACTGGGTGTACATGATCACGAACGTCTTCCAGGGCGAGGACAACTGGGCGGGGTATACGAACGCCGGAGACTGGTTCCGACAGGGCGAGCCGATACCAGTCGAGCAGGTAGACACCCTCACCTTTGAGATCAGGCTCCCCGAAGTCGACCCGACGTTTCCGCTCAAACCGATCATGTGGGGGCAGTCGTGTCTCCCGAAGGGCATTCTGGAACAGTACGTCCCGGACAGGGATGCAGAGGGACTCCGGCAGGACGAGGAGATCAACACACTCCAGTACACCGGCAACTTGGGCCCGTACACGTACGAGGAGTGGGAACGCGAGTCCCAGTACGTCACCGTGCGAAACGACGACTACTATCTCCGCGAGGTCGAGGACCTGGGCGAGGAGTGGGAGGACGTCCCGTATTTCGAATCGTACACGGTCCAGGTGATTCCCGAAGAGTCCTCGCGGCTCAACGCCCTCAGGAACGGGGAGGTGACGATTGCCGGTATCCCGCCGCGAAACGCACAGGGGTTCCAGGACAACGGAGACATCGACGTCTACGTGCAGCCACAGCCGTTCGTCCAGGCGCTAAAATACAATGTGCGTGCGAACGGATGGGAACTGTTCCGGGAGATTCCGGTGCGGCAGGCGTTCGTCTGTGCTGTCGACAAGACGACGCTCGCGGAGAACCTCTATCGGGGCTTCGCGGAACCGGCGTACACGATGCAACCGCGGTTCTCCAAGTGGTACGTCGAGGAGGGAATTCAGGAGTACACGTTCGGGACCGGTGACCTCCAGGGCTCGGGTCCGGCCAGAACGCGGATGGAGCGGGGCATCGAAGGGACACAGTACGAGTACGCCGGGGAGACGCTACTCAATCCGGACGGCGACCCCGTGACGCTCTCGCTGTACGCCAGTTCGGCCAGCAACACGAACCAGACCCTGGCGGAACTGGTCGGCCAGCAGATCGAGTCCAATCTGGGGATCAGTATCCGGATCGAGACGATCCCCGGAAACACGTTTCAGCAACAGTACGCGTCGAACTCGCCGCCGGAAGGCGAAGACGTCCCCTGGAGCTCCGGCACGTTCAACGGCGGGCCGCGAGACGTCTCCGTCAGTCAGGAGCCGTGGGACATGTCGGTCGTGCTGGGGTTCAATACGTACCCGAGAACGCCGAGTTCGAGCGCGACGTTCTTCCGGGAGCGAGGGAACGCCAACTACGCGGGCTACGTGCCTGAATCGAACATCCCGGAGCTGTACGCGGAAGCGTCCCGAACCGTGGACGAGTCCGAGCGCCGGGAGCTGTTCGGCCAAGTGTTCCAGCAAATCGCCCGGGAGCAGCCCTTCGGGTTCCTGCTGATGGAGTCAGACATCACCGGCGCACAGGACTCCCTCGTCGGGCCGAGCGATACCTTCGCCAGTGGGTGGGACTACCAGCGGTACTACTTCGATAGATGAGGTGGTACGTCGTCCGCCGGTTGCTCTGGGCGGTCGTCGCGACGTTTATGATCCTCTCGATCACCTGGGCACTGCTGCTCGTAACCTAGGAACAGGCGCTCGCCTCGATCCAGTTCCAGGCGGCCGTCTCCGGCGGTGACGCGGAGGCTGCGCGGGAGGCGTACGAACAGCGGCGGGGGCTGGACCGGCCGCTGTGGCGACAGTACGTCGACTACATGACGAACATGGCGACGTTCAACTGGGGGTACAGCACCTCTCGCGGCCAGCCGGTGACCGCGGCCATCATGCACGCACTGCCGTACACGGTCATGTACTCGGTGCCCTAGACGGTGCTGACCGTCGTGTTCGGACTGTCGGTCGGGCTGTACTCGGCGACCCACCAGTACTCGAAGTTCGACTACGCGGCGACGTTCGTCGCCTTCTTCGGCTACGCGATCCCGAACTTCTGGTTCGGAATCATCCTGCTCGTCATCTTCGGCGTCCACCTCGACCTCGTCCCCATCGTGTTCGACCCCGACGTCCCCGTGTTCAGCCTGGCCAATATCAAACAGCTCATCCTGCCGGTGTTCGTCCTGACCACTGGCTCGATTGCCAGTCTCGCGCGCTACTCCCGGGCGGAGGCGCTGGAGTACGTCCAGGCGACGTTCACGAAGACGGCGAAGGCCAAAGGAGCCTCGGAGCGACGGATACTGCTCAGACACGTGCTCCGGCCGGCCGCTGTCCCGCTGTCGACGATTCTCGTCGCCGACCTGCTCGGCCTGTTCATCGCCAGTTCGTATCTCGTCGAGGTGGTGTTTGGCATCCCCGGCTTGGGTCAGTTGAGCTTCCGTGCGATCCAGAACCAGGACACGCCGCTCGTGCTCGCAACGACGCTGATCGGCGTGTTCATCGCTATCGTCGGGAATCTCCTCCAGGACATCGCGTACACCGTCCTCGATCCCCGAATCGACTACGGTGATCGCTAATGAGTTCGGATACGCCCCGCCGTCAGTTCGAGGACATCGACTGGGACGCCGACCGGGGCGTCGGGCTCACCCGGCAGACGACCGGCTTCCTCGCGTCGCTCCTCGTGCTCGCGACCCTGTTCGTCTACGACTATCTCCGTCAGTCACCCCTCTTCGAACCGAACCCTGTGCTGCGCGACGGCTGGGACATCACGCAGCTTGACTGGCTGTTCACGCTGTCGCTGTTGCTGTTTTGCTTCTACGTTATCGCCCCGCTGTGGACCAATCGGCGGATGGCTGCCCATTACTGGTGCGAGTTCCGGAAGAACCGCGCCGCCGTCGTCAGCCTCGGCTATCTGGTGATCCTATTTACCCTCGGACTGTTCGGACCGCTGCTCGTCGGGAAACCGTCGGTCGAACTGATACAGGGCTATCAGCCACCGGTCGGCGTGGCCGTCGACAACTCGGTTCCGTTACAGTGCGCCGGTCGGGTGGCGAACAGGCAGTGCTACGGGAGCTGGGCGTTCCCTCTCGGGACGACCGGTGAGGGCAAGGACATCCTCGCACTGGTCGTTCTGGGGATGCGGGTCTCCATCCGAATCGGCCTGATCACGTCGTTTCTCATCATCAGCATCGGCGCGACCGTCGGGACCGTGGCCGCCTATCTCGGCGGTCTGGTTGACGAGGTGCTGATGCGGTACGTCGACATTCAGCAAGTGTTCCCCTCGTTCCTGCTGTACATACTTCTCATCTATCTCTCCGGCGGGAGCCTGCTCATGTTCATTCTCGTGTTCGGGCTGCTCAGCTGGGGCGGCACCGCCCGATTGGTCCGGAGTGCAGCGCTCCAGCGGTCCGAAGACGAGTACGTCGCGGTCGCTCGCTGTGCCGGCGCGGACGCGACACACGTCATCCGACGCCACATCCTCCCGAACGTCTCGGGAACGGTCATCACCAACCTGACGCTGCTGATTCCGGGACTCATCCTGTTCGAGACCGGCCTGGCGTTTCTCTCGCTCGGCGACCCGACGATTCCGTCCTGGGGGCAGACCATCGCAGCCGGGCGGTCCGACCTCGGATCGGCGTGGTGGGTTTCGACGGTCCCCGGCGTCTTCCTCTTTTTTACCATTCTAGCGTTCAATTTCGTGGGCGATGCGCTGCGGGACGCCCTCGACCCGCGCTCGGAGGGGAACGCATGAGCGACCAGCGCCAGGCCACAACGAAACCGCCAGGATCTGCCCCGCTCCTGTCCGTTCAGGACCTCACCGTCGAGTTCAGGACCGACTCGGGCCGGCTTCGGGCAACCGACGGGGTTTCCTTCGACATCGACCGGGGCGAGACGGTCTGCATCGTCGGCGAGAGCGGGAGCGGCAAGACGGTGACGGCAGAAACGCTGACTCGGCTGATTCCGATGCCGCCCGGCCGAATCATCGACGGCTCGGTCACGTTCGACGGCCGCGATCTGGTGGCGCTCCCAAAACGGCAGTTGCGGGAGATCCGGGGCAACCGCATCGCACACGTGTTCCAGAACCCACAGGACGCCCTCAACCACTGTTATACGGTCGGCTGGCAGGTGCGTGAAGCGGTTCAGTTACACGACGACGTCGGCAAAGCCGAGGCCAAAGAGCGCGCGATCACGCTGCTCAACCAGGTCGACATCCCCGACGCGTCGAGCCACTACGACGCCTATCCGCACGAGTTATCCGGCGGGATGAAACAGCGCGTCGCCGTCGCGATGGCGTTGGCGGCGAGCCCGGATCTGCTGATCGCTGACGAACCGACGACGGCGCTCGACGTGACGATCCAGGCCCAACTGTTCGACGTCCTCCAGCGCCTCCAGTCTGAGTTCGGCATGTCGATCCTGCTCATCACCCATGACCTGGGGGTGGTCGCCGAGGTGGCCGACCGGGTCGTCGTGCTGTATGCAGGGGCTGTCATGGAACGTGGGAGTGTCTACGACGTGTTCGAGTCACCGGCCCACCCGTACACGCAGGCGCTGTTCGACTGCGTCCCCGGGCGAGGCACCGATCTGGGCACGATCCCGGGCACTATCCCGGATCTGCACGACGTATCGGCAGGGTGTCGGTTCGCCGACCGCTGTGCCTACGCCCGGGACGCCTGTGTCACCGGCGACCAGCCACCCCTGCACGACCTTGGCGACGGACAGGCGGCGTCCTGCATCTACTACGGCCCGGGCGGCGACCCGGCATTGTTGCAGAACGGCCAAGCAGGTGAGCGCACTGATGAGTGACACGCCGCTGCTGGAAGTCGAGGCCCCCTGTAAACACTTCCCAGTCACCGAGGGCATCCTCAACCGCGAGGTCGGCCGGGTCAAGGCCGTCGATGGCATCGACCTGACGGTCGGACACGGGGAAACAGTGGGTATCGTCGGGGAGTCCGGCTGTGGGAAGTCGACCGCCGCGAGGACGCTGTTACGGCTGGTCGAACCGACCGCCGGGTCGATCCGGTTTGACGGGCGGGAGGTGACGGCGTTCGACGCGAACGAACTCAAAGCCTTCCGGCGGAACGCACAGATGATCTTCCAGGACCCGAGCGCCAGTTTCGATCCGCGGATGTCCATCGGGGATTCGGTCGCTAAACCGCTCGTCATCCACGGCGTGACGGACCGAGAGCGACGCCGCGAAGTGGTGTCGGACCTGCTGGAACGGGTGGGCCTCTCCGCGGATGATATCGACAGATACCCCCACGAGTTCTCCGGGGGGCAGAAACAGCGAATCGCCCTGGCCAGGGCGCTCGTGTTGAACCCGGACCTGCTGATCGCCGACGAACCGACGAGTGCACTTGATGTCTCGGTCCAGTCTGACATCCTCTCGCTGCTCCGGGACCTGCAGTCGGCGTTCGACCTCAGCGTCATCGTCATCAGCCACGACATGAGCGTGATCCGGGAAATCTGTGACCGGATCGCGGTGATGTACCTCGGCGAGATCGTCGAGAGTGCGCCGACCGAGCGGTTGTTCGACGCACCGTCACACCCCTACACGGAAGTGCTCGTCTCGTCGATACCGACACTCGACCCACGAGCGCGGGGCGACCGGATTACGCTCTCCGGTGACGTGCCGTCGGCGGCGGACCCACCGAGTGGCTGTCGGTTCCACACGCGGTGTCCGAAGGTCATCCCGCCCGATACATACGATTTCGAGCAGTCCATCTGGCGGGCAGTGCTCGATTTCAGACAGCGACTCGACGAAGAGGGAATCGACCACGAGACAGTCCGGGAGTTCGTCGCTGCCGAGACCGGCCTCGCAGTTGAGAAGGTCACAGACCGCCAGACTCGACAGGCGATCCACAATGAATTCGACATGCCAGAGACGCTTGGCGATAGCCGGGCTGACAGGGTTGTGAAAGAGGCACTCGACCTCGTTCTCGACGGCGAGGTCGACCGCGCACACGAACTACTCGTCGAAACGTTCCCGACAGTGTGTGCTCGGGAAAAACCGCGAACAGTAGCTATCGCGGACGGTCATCGCGCTGCCTGTCATCTAGCCGACGCCGATGGCCAGTGCCAGTCCAGGGAGGATTCGGCCACACCGGAGGACTGACCTGTCCGGACTAGAACGCTGTCATCCGTCGCACGATACCCCCGTTAGAACGCCCGATGCTGGCGGAGGGGCTACCGTACCGCTTCGACCGTGGGTAGCCTATTCAGCAGTCGTGACGGAGAGTCGAAACGAGCGGGCAAGGTGCTAGTACGTATCCACCACTGCGAGCTAGCCGACTCGGCAACCCCGTCCGATTTCCGCGACGCAGTCGCGGCGGCGGTCGACCCGGACAAGACCGAATACACTTCCTACGAAACCGTCGCCAAGAGCGGTGACTGACCTGAGAGTCCCTCAGGGCCGGACCGAACGTCGTCTCATTCGAGTACGCCGATCCGATCCGCGGTGAAGCCGAACACGTCCTCGTAGCCGTAGGCTGAGAGCAAGACCGGGTGGAAGGGTTCCTCCGCGACGACGGTTTCGTCGTCGGCCGCTGCCACAGGGTCGCCCTCGGGGACCGGCTCGAAGTTCTGGACGAACACTTCGTACTGGTCGGCTGCTGCCTTCGGAATCGGCTCACCGAGCTGGAACACTGGCAGTGCCGTCTCCCGTTGTGGCGGTGACGCAGCGGTAACACCGGTTGCGGCGAGGAACTCTCGGATGACCTGCGCTGCGTTCTCGGCTGCTTCCGCGGAGCCCTGATAACCGCACTCGACTTCGAGCACGGAGTCCACTGTCGCGATCATTCGTCCCTCGTTTGCGCCTTTCGTCTGTACGACGGCGTCCACGGAAAGCAAACTGCAGAGGGTTTCCATCTCCGGCGTGAGCTCGTCGACGAGGGCGAACATCCCGTCGTAGGACTGCGTCGAGTGTAGCGAAAGCACGGTACAGTCACGGAGTTCAGACGTAATCGCCGCAGCTAACCGTGTCTCGCGGGACTCACTGTTAGCGTCACCGGGGAACGAGCGGTTGAGGTCCGTATCGAGATACCGCTTGTCCGCTTCGAGGGCGGCCTCGTTCGCGATGATGAACTTGACCGGTCGCTCGACCTCCGGCGGGTCGGCAAGGACGGCTTCGATGCCGTCCCGGCCGCACGGTTCGTCGCCGTGGATGCTCCCCACGACGGCCACCTCTGGAACCCCGTCTCCCAGTTGCTCGATTCGCATCTACCCGTGATAACGCGTCCAGCCTTTAGAATTGTCCGGATTCAGTCAGTGTTCGAGCGACTCCGCGAATTCGATGTCCTCTGGTCGGCACGTCGGGTACTCGCCGTCGAGACGGATCTGCCAGCCGTGCAGCGCCGACGGGTCCGACAGTGCGTTCGTTACTGTCGTCCGCACATCTAGCAGGTCGACGCCGTAGTAGTCGTTGGGGACGCCACCGAAATACTGCAGTGACGTGCGAAACAGCGACCGCATCCCGTCGTCGTCCTCGAAGTCGAAGTGCTTGTACGCGCCGGCGGCGACTTGCACCATCCCGTGGAGGAACTTGCTCTCCGTGTTCCCACGGCCGTAATTGTACCATTCGTCCTCGAAACAGTCGTGTGATTCGTGGAATTCGCCGGAGTTGTACAGGCGGACGCCGTGGACCACGGCCCGTCTGAGCGTCTCGTGTTCCCACTGGCCGTCGGTTCGCCACCCCGATGGGTTCCCGTCGGGGGCCTCGACGGTCGGGTCGCGCGTGTGGTCGTCCATGCCTACGCTACTGGTTCACGGTGGGTCAAACCACCGGTTCTGTCAGCTATGATCGCCACTGAAACCCAGACACCATCTGAGCGCACGACAGCAGTCCGATCTGGTGTCGTTTGTTCAGTTGCTGTGAGCCCGGCTGGCCCTGAGTCGCTTCCGTACGACATTTATACCGCACTACCATGTATCCGAATGCAATACGCGTGCGAGGGTAGCCAAGCCAGGAAACGGCGGCGGACTCAAGATCCGCTCCCGTAGGGGTCCAAGGGTTCAAATCCCTTCCCTCGCATCGTATAGGGGCCGCACAGCGCGGCGCCGAAGGATGCACGCGGAAGGGTTTGAATGAGAGCAGGCGGGGCGGTTGCCCGCCTCCCGTAGTTCAAATCCCTTCCCTCGCACTGTTGGACCGACACGGTCCCTCGCAAACAGTGAGCGGCCATCGTCACGGTCGCGGGTTCGCCGCCGTTCCCGGTGGTGACTCGCGGAGAAGACACGGGCCGATCGGTGCCGGAAGACTCGCACGGAGCGATCTTCCCTCGCAATTCTCCGACCCGATGTCCCGTAGATGTGTCTCAGCGATGCAGCTTGCTGTGGTCCTGTGCTCTCGCCCCGACTGAATTCCGACGGGCGTCTTCCATGTTACAATCCGTCCGAAAGCAAGTCGATGTCATGCGTTCGGGCATTCGGTGGGAATCAGGTGGAATTGCAGCGCCGCGTACCCGGCAACCCTCAGTGACTAGCCCATGACGCCTGCCCGATGGAGCCACCCCTCCACTGGACTGTCCCAGACCAGTTCCGTAATTACAGCGCTAAACGCGGACTGCGGTTACTGATTAGTATACAGACTAGTTTAGCATCGGTTAATTACCAGCTCATTTGCTAATACTTATAGAAAACAAACAATTTTAAGAAAACAATCAATTCTGTCCCAGTTTTCACTCTAAATGCTCTTAGGAGGGTTCTGAATGCATCAAAACAGTATCGCTGCACAAGAAATATGTCGCAGGCTTCAGTAATGTTTCAGTAATGGTAAAAATACCAATAGTAAAACTGATTGCCATTTTCGTGATGGCAGTCGCGTTGATACTCGCTGGTCCGGTATCAGTGATGTCCACTGTCGGGGCAACCCCAGTTGCCGAGAGTCAGTCGGTCTCGGTGACCGAAAACGTCGACGTGTGGGAGCGGTCCCCGCTCACGCTGCGAACGACCTCAGAGGGGCCGACCACGATAGTGGCACCGCGGACGTTCATCAACGTCGAATCAGCTGCGACTGGCGACTTACCGCTCAACAAGCGGACGGCGACGATCCATGAGCGCAACGAGTCGATAAACATGTCTTTCGAACCGAGAATCGGTGCCGGGACGAGGGCACTTGCCGGCGACGAGGCGCAACTACTGGCTGTCAAGTTGGATGAAGCCCCGACCACCGAAGGGGCAAACACCAGCGATATCCCGGGCTCACTCAGAGATGTCCTCGCAAACAACTCGAATATCACCTCGTCGGAACTACTTGATGATGCAGAGGGCGTTGGAGCGATAAGTGACGAGGGTGAACTAAACGCGTCCTACACTCCCGAGTCAGGCGGTGTCTACGCCTTCGCCCTGGTGACTGTCGACAGCGGCGAAGAGGGGCTGTCTGTATCTGACGGTAACGTGTCGGTGAACGGGAACGTGACCGTCGTCGGTGTCGAGCAGGCGGTTGTGCAGGACAACGCTTCGACCGTCGAGCCGACGCAGAACCCGGTCAATCCCGGAGACAACGTCACGCTAGACGTTGCAACGGAGATAGAAGATGAAAACGTCACGCACGCAGTGGTGCTGGTAAAGCAGGGCGAACTCCAGCAGCAGTCGAGTACGGTGACGGTGTCTGGTGAGCTAAACGAGAGCTTCAGTCAGGACCAGATCACTGTCGAAAATTCCTTTGACAACGTCAGCGGTGTTGCGACAGTTGATGACAACATCAGTATCGCAGGTGTCAATCTCTCCACAAACCAGTCGATACCTGCAATTGGGGTACAGGGTCTATTCGGCACAGTGGTTTCCGAGGCCGAATCGGATGCCGACGGCGAGGTCATCCACGCCTCTGCAACGGTCGTCAGCGCTGACTCCGACGCCAACGTAACTGTTGAGACGCTGGATTCCTGGCCGAACGGTGCGTATCAGTACGTCCACGTCGCAGTCGGTACCGAGTCCGGTACCATCAACTCTGATACCGGGACGGTGGCAATAAGTCCGGGCGGCGGCCCTGATAACGGTGGTAGCCCGGGTAACGGCGGCGGTCCACCGGATAACGCTGGCGGGCCGAATAACACTGCGGATGACGACGAAGACGAGGAAGAATAACTGATCGGGCGGCCGTCACTGGCCGCGTTCACCGAATAAGTCACACATTTCACCATCGATTTTTACTGCATCAGACCGACCCCACAGCGATATCTCATCCTGCTTACTCCACATACGGGTACGTTGTCGATTAAATGGCCGCAAACCGTCGCTCTCCTGTACAGTTCTCATCATTGCGAATAGGGTGTCGTCTCAAGACACGATTCGGGATTCGCGCTGTAAAATCCCAAGACAGTGTCGACGTGTTTTGCAACCGTTATATGACACTGTGTGGCGCTGAGTGTCACTGCATAAGAATTATACCGCACCCCTCCGAAAAAATTCAGTAATGTATAAAACACCAAGAGGGAAACATACTGTAATTTGTGCGATTACAGTGCTGCTGGTGTTAGCGGCTCCCTTGTCGGTAACGTCGGCGGCGGCAACGCCAGTAGATGACGGACAAACGACGGCAGTGACGGAAAACGTGGATGTGTGGGAGCGGTCACTGCTCCCGCTTCGGACGTCTTCTACCGGCCCAACAGCGATAGCAGCCCCAGAGACGTACATTAACATCGAGTCTGCACAGACCGGTGACGTTCCCCTCAACAGGGACGAGTATACGATTCACGAGACGGGCGAGTCAGTGGATCTTACGTTCGAATCAACTACGGGGGCTGGAACCACTGGACTAGCTGGCGACGAGGCACAACTGCTTGCTGTTAGACTCTCTGAAGGCCCAGAATCGGCCGGATTTAGCGAAGGAAGCGTCAGAACCGATCTAGCGAGTATCTTTACGAACGATTCCAACGCCAACTCGGTCGAACTGTTAGACGACGCGGAAGGTGTCGATTCAATAGATGACAACGGTGTGCTCGAAACCTCGTACACACCTGACTCGGGCGGTGCCTACGGCTTCATTCTGGTCACTGTCGATGACGGACAGGGCCTGTCCGTTTCGGACAACAACGTTTCGACCGATGGCAACGTGACCGTTGTCGGTGTCGAACAGACGATAGTTCAGGAAAGCCCATCCACGGCCGAGACGACTGCCGATGATGTCGCCGCAGGGGATAACGTCTCACTCGATATCGAGACCGAACTAGAAGACGACGCTGTCACGCACGCCGTGTTGTTGTTCGACGAGGACGAGCTGCAACAGCGAACGAGCACCGTCCGGGTGACCGGCGACATTGATGAGAATTTCTCCGAAGATCAGGTCACGGTCGAGAACTCCTTCGACGGCGTCAACGGTGTCTCGTCGATGGATGATGACGCCACCTTTTCAGGTGGGGACTCGACAACAGTAGGGGCGATGCCGTCCGCGGGATTGATTGGCCTGTTTGGATTTGTGCTCTCTGAAGCATCGCCGGATTCAACCGGTGATGACATGATGCAAGCCTCGGCGACAACAGTATCTGATGCCGCCGATACGACCGTTGATGTCGAAACGCTCGATTCCTGGTCGAACGGGACGTACACGTACGTGCACATTGCCGTTGGCGAAGACTCCAACGAGATCAGTTCTACCACCGGAACGGTCACACTGTCAGATTCGGATGACGGCAGTGACAGCAACGACGGGAGTGATGGCAACAACGACGGCGGCGATGATGGCAGTGACAGCGACGATAGCAATAACGACGGAAGCGACAACAGCGACGATAGCAATAACGACGGAAGCGACAACAGCGACGATAGCAATAACGACGGAAGCGACAACAGCGACGACAACAATAACGACGGAAGCGACAACAGCGACGACAGCGACAACGGAACTAACGAGAGTGACAGCGGAGATAGCGATGACGAGAGCGGGAACGACGACTCCGATAACGAGAGTACTGAAGAAGACACGGCGGACGAAACGACGACTGACACCGACACCGAGGCTGGAGGCGGAGCGGACCCAACGGAAGCAGCTACGACCGCAGGTGGTGGGGCACAGCAACCCGACAATACGGGCACAACCGGAACAGAGGGCACGGTCGAAACCACGAGTTCGAGCGGTCCCGGTTTCACCGTCCTCGCCGCGGTGCTAGCACTGCTAGGCGCCGGGTTCCTGGCACGGCGCGACTAACGACCGCTCCAGTTTACGCAGCGGTTTCGGTTATTCTCTGACGCGATCTTCTTTCCCGCTGTATACCTATCCGAAGTCTACGTTTTGCGGATAACTGAACTATCATGTCACCAACGGTTGCAGACACAATGTTGCTGAAAGGGGTAATTTTATATTATTTTACAGATAACATGACAATGTAAGGTACATACAATGGGGGACTACGCAAAGCCATCCCGTGCGGCGAAGATCAAGTGCATCAAGTGTAACTCACCGGTCGTGCTCACCGTTGACGACGAGTACATCTGTGTCAACTGCGGCGAAGCGCCGATCGAATCCGCGGCCCCAGCCTGAGGCAGCCGTTTTACTTTTTCCTTGGGTTCAGTGCTGGAAACAGCAGCGGCGACATCTGGCTGCTAACTTGAGTCTGCCGCTGGCGAACCGCCACTTCGGCTTACAAGGGCCGATGGACGAAGCGCTAGCGCAGTGGTATCTCTACTGTGACCCGTTTGTCGCTCCGGTACACCGTCACGAGACTGTAGCTGACGGCCACTCCGAAGACGATTAGAGGGACAGCAAGCGAGAGCAGGCTGTCTGGCGAATGCGCCGCAAACGACGGCGTTCTATCGGGGTTTGCCGCCAGCAACGGCCAGAACAGGTTCGGGAAGAAGTAGTACTCCATCCCGAGCCGCACAATCGGATAGAAGTCGCCCGCGATGTGTGAGAGGTAGCCGGCGGAAAACACCATTCCGTACTGCCCGTAGCCACGGTGGGCAGCCAGCAGTACAACGACGGTGAGGACAGGTAGCGAGACGACAAGCGAGTGGGCCAGCATTCGCCCGCTCGGAAGGATAGCGAATGTCCACGCGAGCGGCTTGTCGATTACATCCGGCAGTTGCGTCGCGACAAGCAGGAGCAGTACCACCGGCCCGGACGGGAGGCGACGCCACCGAGCCACCGTATACACCGTTAGCGGGACGACTGCGAGGAGGAAGTGGCCTGCGGGGTACACCGTGAAACAAATGGGCCGAGAAAACAAAAGCTGTTCGCCGGATTCGATGTTCAAACCGCAGACAGCCGGACAGCCCCGTTTTACCGGGGTCGTGCTGTCCTCTACGAGAACGTGGGTCAGCCGGTTACGTTCACCCAGAGATGGACTTCACGGTACGCGGTCGACTGGTCCACGGTCTCGGGTGGTGAGCCACGGTACAGCAGGTACTGGAGCCGGAGTCTCTCCCCAGTCATCTCTGGCTCGACCTCGTGCTGGCGCTGCCAGGTTTTGTTGTGTCCCAGCGTCGGCTGGAAACGCCGTAGCTCAGACCGCTCCCGGACTTGCGTTTCGTTGCCGACGCGCTCGACGCGCTGTAACTCGGCGATAACGGTGTACTCCGTCTGTTCGTGTTCTTGGTTCCCGATACCGACGATCAACGAGCGGCCTTCGCCCCGCTCAAACTCCGTTGGGTAGCCGTCAGCGACGAGTTCGCCGTCTTCGCCCTCCGTCAGCAGGTAGAACTCGCTGAACCGCTCACCGTCTTTCGGCACCGTGACAGCGTACCCGACACTGGCGGCTGCAAGCAGGATGCTCAGGACTAGCAGCACGTTCAGGGCGGCGTCCGTCCGCGAGGCCGGCGAGAATAGCTCCTCACGTCCGGCACTGAGCCACGCACGATACGGAACGCGGAACCGTTCGTCGGCGGGCAACGCCCAGCGTCGGACAGCCGCGACAGCGGTCAACACGAGCGTCAGTCCACTGAGCGAGACGAGAATCGGAAGCAATCGGATGCCCCACGGCGTGAAATTCAACACCAGACCGACCAGCGGAACGAGAGCGATGCTGAGCCCGAACGAGAGTGCAGTCCGTTCGATCCCGTCGATCCCGTCCGCTTGCGGGTTCGAAACGGTTTCACCGTCAGTACTGGGGCCGCTCCCGGCTTCTGGAAACAGCGCTGCAATGAACGCATAGCCGGGGATAAAAAGGACAAACACAAGCCCGGCGATGATACGGACCGGTGTTTCGGAGACGACCGGCAGCAGGGCGGCCAGATTCGTCAGAATTACAACGCCGACAACGCCTGCTAGATCGGCCGGGAGGTGGCGGAGCTGGCGCGGCAAGAGTAGTTTCCACGCCTTGGTTTCAGCCATTGGCAGTGAGTCATATCGGCACGGTAAAAAAATAGCTGATTGCTTCGCTTTCTGTCTCAGTCCATAATTGCAACTGTCTCCGGTAAGCCAACCGAACGCATTTTATCAAACCGGGAGAATACCTCGGTGTGTTCCGGAGCCAGTCGTTGGCCGTGTTTACTATTTTGACCATACTAGGGCTAACAGCGGGCGCTGGTGGGGTGGCAGCGATGGGAACCGAGGTCGGGGGGCCGGCTCTGGACCGTCAGGTGGAGACGCCGGCGGACAACAACGAGACGCAACAGGAAAACCCGGATTCGGTATCAAACGGTGAGTACAGTGACGAAACAGCCGCCTGGTTAGCTCGGACAATGGGCGGGCGGCTGGAAAACAGCAGTATTGCGCTGTCGAACGCCCAGTACGACCGGGCCCGGTCGGCCCTCGGTGATGACTACGACACGCGTCTAGAGCAGTACGTCGAGGTCGCCGGAGACACGTCGTCGGAGACGGACGACACCGCGGCGAGGGAGTTCGAGGCTGCGCGCGAGAACCAGCGGAATCTCACGAACGAGGTCCAGCGGTATCGGCAACAGTACGCGGCGTATCAGACAGCACGCGAGCGCGGTAACGAACGCGAAGCCCGCATCACTGCGCGTGCGATGGAGCGAACAGCGTCGAACATCAGCGACAGGGGCGACGAACTGAATCAGAACTTCGAACGGATCGAGAACACCACATCTGTCGACCTGTCTTCTGGACAGACCGAGATCAATGAGACGACAGCGAACATCACGGCGACGCAGGCGGCTATCCGTGAAGAGACGCTCGTCGGAACGACACTCACGGTTCAGCCGATAGATTCGACCGCATCGTTCAGTGACCCCGGAACGGTCTCCGGGCAGATACAGACTGAGAACGGCTCAGTCATCGCGGACAAGGCGGTCGCACTCAGGATCGAGAACCGGACGCGAACCGTGCAGACTGATTCGAGCGGCGTGTTCGAAACGCAGTACCGGCCACGCTCGGTCAGACTCGGGTCGCAATCCATATCGGTCGAGTACGTTCCGGAGGCTGACTCGGTGTACCTGTCCGACAACGACACGTTCACCATTGACGTACAACAGGTGACCCCGAACGTGACGAGCGACATTGCACCGGACGTGGTGGGATACGGCGACCAACTCAACGCCACGGCGTCCGTGATAGTCGCGTCGGACGGTGTCGATGCGGTCCCGGTTGAGTTTGCTATTGGTGACACTGTCATTGCACGGACGACGACCGGACCGAACGGCACCGTCACAGAAACGATCCGACTCCCGGCGACGGTAAACGACGGGAGCGTCAGGTCGTCGCCCGGGTTCCGTATGCAGACCGAGCGATTGCAGGCGTCCAGTCGGAGACTCCTGTTGTCGTCGTCGAGACTCGAACGAACCTCTCAGTGAGTGCATCACGCACGGATGGCGGGGCTCTCGTCAGGGGGCAACTCCAGACCGTTGCTGGAGACCCTGTGACGGGTCGCCCGGTACGCCTGCAGATCGGTGCTGGCGGAACACAGCGGGTCGAGACGAACCGGAACGGGTCGTTCCAGACCGTTTTCGAGAATCCGCAGGGCAACGAGTCCGTTACTGTTACCGCCACGTACGACGAGCCGAGGACAAACCTCGGTAACGCGACTGCAACGGCGACGCTGGCGGCCGGGTCCGGCGGCGGCAACCCACCGGTTGGCTCAGACGGGAACCCGGCAGCAGCCTTCAGGAACGCGGTTATCGGCTCCAGCTGGCTGCCCGTCTTCGGCGGCGGGGTAGCGCTTGCGGTTGTCGTCGCCGCTTGGTTTGTCGTGCCACGGGTCCGCCAATCCCGGGAGACGGACTCGCCTGTCCCGACGGAGACGGATGACACGTCAATGACTGACCCTAACCCATCGGCGACGTCGTCAGACGAAACGACGCCGACATTCGAGGACCGCGCCGAATCGTATCTGGACAGCGGGAACTACGACGCCGCAGCGATGGTCGCGTACACCACAGTTCACGACGTGCTAGCAGTGGAAAACGGGATTGATGAAGGGGCAACNCACTGGGAACTCCTCCAGCGGAGCCAGGANCACGGCGTTNCNGAGGACCGGATGGCAGATCTCGAAACAGTGGTCGAAACCTTCGAGACCGCAGCGTTCGCGCCGACATCAGTCGACCGGTCACGGGCCGAAGCGGCTGTGGACCGCGCCCGCGAGATCAAGTCGAACGGGGACCGCTGACCGTCCAGTCCCTGGCCTTCGTTGCTGTGGTCCGCAATTCTGTTTGGAACTGCTGTCTTCAGCGCGCACCAGCGGAAACGAGTGACGCGTACGAACTGTTGAATCTGATAGTGGCAACCCGGCAGTCGTGGTTTGTTGGTGTCGGGGTCGACGGGTCGGCGGCCATCGCTACCGACAACGCAGGGACGCCCATGTAAATTCAGACGAGGACGGTAAGCACGACGGGGCCGTCGGAATGCGGTAACTATCTTACACCCACCCGCTGTAGGACCCGCCAATGAGTGACGGCCGGACGGGACGAGTGCTGCTCATCGTGGCTGTGCTGGCCGTGGCAGCCGCGGCCCGACTGACGACGCTCCACTGGACACCGCTGCCCTCGACGCTAGACGGATTCGGCTACGTCGCGCTGGCGAGAGACACGCTTCGGACGGGGACGTTTCCACTCACACGGTTCCGCGCGGACAACATCGTGTTTACTGCTGTGCTGACGGTCGTCGGTTCGCTTACCGGTGAGCGGCCGCTGTACATCGCCCAGCCGGTCGTCGCGGTCACCGGTGCAGCGTCCTGTCTGACGGCGATGGCGCTAGTCAAACGCCTCGCACAGTCGAGTCGCTGGCGTCACTCCCGGACGACGCTGGCGATGGGCGTGGTCGGGATGGGGCTCGCAGTGGAGGGAATCTATCTCCGTCGGACTGGCCAGACCGACGAAGAGGCGCTGGCCTTCCTCTTGCTGCCACTGTTTGCGATTGCCGTCCATCGGTTGCTCACGACGGATCGATACAGGCGTCGCTGGGGGGCAGTCGTGGTCGTCCTGTTCGCTGCTTTCCCGCTCCTGCATACGTTCAGTTCGCTTATTGCCGGGCTGGTACTGACAGGAGTGCTAGCCGCCCACCTCGCTATGATTCCGTCGCGTCGTGACGCTGTTACTGCCCTCGCCGTCGTCGCAGGCTTCTGGGTGTATATGTGGGGGTACTACCGGTTCGCGGAGCAGTCCCAGCTGGTGGTTCCCTACGTCGACCGTATCAGCGCGTATCCGGGGCTGTTCCTGGCCTGGGTGGTCGTGCTGGTGGCGACGCTTGTCTGGTTCCAGCGGACGAGCGCTCGCCTGCAGCGGGTGACCGTCGGCGGCGCGGTCGGTCTCTGGTTCCTGACGCTCGGCGCGAACGCGTTACAGACCGTGTTTCCCGGGACACAGACCACGCCGACCGGCCTTCTGGTGCTTGTTGCGGCCTTCGCTGTCCCGGTGGTGTTTGCGGTCATTGGCCTCCCGCGCGCGAGCCGCGACCGCCGGCTGATCGGCCCGGTCATGCTTGCGCTGCTGCTAGCGCCGATCGTTATTGTGTACTTCTCGTTGACCGCCTCGCTGACGCCGGAGTACTACGGGACGGCGCTCCGCGGACAGACGTTCGTCCATCTGCCCGTGTTCGTGCTCGCTGGCATCGGCATCGCGTCAGTTGCCTATCGGCGGTCGCCATCACCGGACGGCGGACTTGGGTCGCCAAAGGCCCATAGCCATCGACTCGCAACAGTTCTGACAATCGTCGTCGTGGTCGCCGCAGTCGTGACGATGCCTATCGCGTTCGTCAATCTCGACACGCTAGCATTCCCAACGGGGGCGACCGAATCGCAGTTCGCAGCCGCGACGTTCACCGCAGACCACGTCGACGAACAGTGGGCGTCCGACCATCCGTTCAGCCGTATCGTTGACCTGTACTATCCGGGTTCAACCAACGGTACGTACCAGCCGACCGCCCGATGGCTCGGTGGCGGGATGAAACCCAGTTGCCCGACGCTGTCGCGGGCGTCGTGGGGGACAACCGGGGCGCACCTGTTCCCGGCAGGAAGCGAAAAGACCACGCCCGCGGCGCTGGGGGAGTGGCGGTACGAGAACGACGTAGTCTATGACACCCGGGGGCTCGACTCCGTGTACCTCGTTCGCCCCGGCGGGAACCGAACAAACTGCTGAGCGCACACGGTTCGTGGGGGCCACCTTATGTCCATTTTTCCCGTGTATGTAACCGTGGCATACAATACGGGGCCGGCAGAAAGGCCGACAATGACTGACCCCGTCCTCGTCGGCTCAGGGCTGTGTGTCACACGACGGGGCACCAAGATTCTCAATGGCGTCTCACTTACCGTCGGGTCCGACGCGGCAATGCTCGTGCAGGGACCTAGCGGGGCCGGGAAGTCGACCCTGTTCAACGTCCTCGGACTCCTAGAACCACCGTCTAGCGGTCGATTGGAGGTCGCCGGCCGAGATGCGAGTGCCCTGTCCGAACGCCAGCGCGCTAGCCTGCGGCGGACGACGCTCGGGTTCGTCTTCCAGGACTTCCAGCTCATCGGTGACCTGACCGCCCGCGAGAACGCGTCGCTCCCGCAGGAACACGCGGGCAACCGTGACCCCGACTGGCTGGACACGCTGTTCGAACGACTGGGCATCGCCGGACTCGAACACCAGTACCCCGCGACGCTGAGCGGGGGCGAGAAACAGCGGGTCGCTATCGCACGAGCGCTTGCAAACCGTCCCGAAATAATTCTCGCCGACGAACCGACCGGGCAGCTAGANCCGGACACCGCCGAGTCGGTGCTAAACCTCCTGTTTAGCATGAAGGAATCGACGGAAACTGCACTCGTCGTCATCAGCCACGACCCGCAACTGGCACAGCGGTTCGACGAACGGCTGTTCATCCGCGGCGGCACGCTCGTCTCGGATACTGCCTCGACGCCGGACGCGAGCCCGTCAACGGAGACGAACTAACGAATCGATGGGATACAGAAACGCTCTCCTGTTTCGCTGGTCCAGACGAGATCGGCTCACCGTCGTCGTCGTCGCCGTGACGGCCGCGTTTCTCATCGGCACGGTCTTGCTGTTGTTCACCGCCGTCACGTACTCGGAAACGTTCGCCGAACCGCTTGCGAACTCCGGGACAGTCACTTACCACGACGCGGAACATGGCCCGCCGGAACCCGGTGAGGATATCACCGTGCTCCCGACAGCGACGGCGACCACAGACGGGACCGACCTTCGTCTCGTCGGCATCCCACCCGATGCGCCCAGGGTGCTCATTGAGGGGTCGGCNCAGTGGCAGGANGGNCGNTTACCNACACTTCCTGACGGCGTCGACGGCCGNGGACCAGTTTCCCAGCAACAGACCCGAACGGTCAGCGGGTCGAACAGCACCGTCTCGCTCACGGTCGTGCCACAGCAGCGGGGAACGACGTTCCTCTCGAACCAGTGGTACGCGACAAACGCCTCGACCGCCCAGCGGGTCGGCGTCACCGGCTACTTCGTCATCAACCACAGTCCGAGCGGAACCGGGCTAGGGAGCCTCCCGAGTGAAGGGGCACCGCTTGTCAGCGCGCTCCTGTACGTCCTTGGCGGTCTGGAGCAGGTGCTCTGGGCGCTGGGTATCGCCGCGGCTGCCGGCGGATTGCTGGTTCTCATCGTCGTCTACAACGTCACGCGGATGAGCGTCCGCGACCGACTCGATGCGATACGGGTAATTCGCTCGACCGGCGCGTCGGGGTGGCGTGTGGGGCTTCTGTTTACGCTTCGTGCCGGCCTCCTCGTCACGACCGGCGTCGTGCTGGGCTACGCCGTCGGACTCATCCTTATCAAGGCACTCGTCAACGTCGCGATTTTCGTCGGGCTCCCAATCGCGCTCGATATCACTGTCACCGGCCAGAGCGCTACTGTCGTCGCTGGCGTCGCCGGCATTTTTGTTCTGATGGGGCTGGTTGCCGGCGCGCTCGCGGCCTATCCTGCGGCGACTCGTCCACCGGCCTCTCTCGGAAACCGCCATACTCGGTCTGGCCAGTCCGGGCAGTCGACGCTTGCGACGCTCAGAAGCTGGGTCACACCGACGTTCCTTTCGTGGCGCTCGGTCGTGCCGACGGCGGCGACGCTGACCGTGTTCGGCATCACGTTCCTGCTGGTTGTCTCGCTGGCCGGCCTCGCCTCCCCGCTTGGCGGTGAAGCGGGCGGCACTGGGACCATCACCGAAGCCGGCGCGCCCCACCCGCTGAACAGTCGGCTTGATGCTGAGTACGCCTCCGCCCTGAGTGCCGACGGGACACCGGCCAGCCCGGAGATCATCTACGCTCAGGTTTCGGACGGCCAGCCGTACATGGCTCACGGGGCGAAGTACGATGCGTTCGCGAACGTCACTGGAGCCACGCTGGTCGAAGGCCAGCGACCACAGCGACACGACGAGGCTGTCATCGGGAGCGACCTTGCACAGACGCTCGATGTCGAGGTCGGTGACGAACTGACCGTCAGTGGGAGCGTCAAGCCTGGGGTTCGCCGGGTCACCATCGTCGGACGGTACGACGCCCCCAGAACGCTCGATGACTTGCTCATTCTGCCGCTTGACTCCGCGGCCGACTTGGCGACCGGGCCAGGGCAGGTCCACATGATTCGCGTGAAGGGCCCGGTGTCTGAGATCGACGATGCCGACGGTGTCGCGGCTAACCAGTCGGGCGCTGTCGTGACGGGGTTGTCAGGTCCGAGACGCGTCACAAAAGGTGACACAGTTAACCTCACCGTCGCCGTCCGAAACGTCGGCAACGAGCGGGCGGACCGGGAAGTCACAGTCCGGTATCAGGGCGACCGGCGAACAACGACAGTGGCTGTTCCGCCGGGACAGGAGCGGACTGGTACTGTCTCCGTTACCGCGTCGGAGCTGGGGACCGCAAACGCTACTGCCGGGGAGTACACCCACCCAGTGACCGTCGTCTCGCCGAACGCTATCGAGATTCCGAGCCAGTTGCCCTCACAGGCTCCGCCCGGGTCGGGACTCTCCGTCCCTGTCGTCACGAAAACTGGCGAGCGCGTTTCGAACGCCACCGTCACGGTAAACGGCCCGTCGCTCAGAACTGGCTCGAGCGGTGTTGCCGTTGTTCCCCTGCCACGCGAGCCGGGGAACTACACGATAACGGCCCGGTCCGGAAATCAGACGGCGACACACGATATTCAAATCGTCCGTGGAACTGAGCGGGAACTGTACGGGGAGCTGTCGATAGCTCCGTCATCGGGCTCGGTCCTGACGACGCCGACGCTCAGGGTCGGGCTCGCAAACCCATGGCAGGAACCGCTNACGCGCAACGTGGGCGTCATCGGTCCCGGTGTCTCCCGGAACCGGACCGTCTATATGCCGCCCGGAAACGTCACGCAAACGCGGTTCTCCCCGGACGGTGGACGTAGCCAGCCCGGAACGTACACCTATCGAATGACAGTCAACGGGACCACCCTCACCACGGCGGACTACGAGGTGACCGGCGACCGCCGGCTGGCATCTGCGGTGGCAAGCAGCGGGTCGTACGCGTCCGGAACGCCAATCGAGCGCTCCGTCGAGGGCGTGTTCGGGAACGTCCAGTTGATTCTCGGCGTCCTTGTCGTTCTCTCGGCGTTGAGTACCGTCGGCAGTACCACGGCGACGTTCGCACAGGGGGTCCACGCGCGCCGGCAGGCTATCGGTATCCATCGCTCAACCGGCGCGACGCAGTGGGGGGTCCTGCGGACGATTCTGGCCGATATCGCCCGGATAGCGATCCCAGCGACCGGTCTCGCGCTTGGCCTGTCCGTTCTCGCGTTACAGCTGCTGGAGCGGGCTGGCTGGCTCGTCTTCTTCGGCTTCCGTCTTTCCGCGCGGACGCCGCCAGCGATCCTCACAGCGATATTCGTCGGTGGCGTCTCGCTCGCCCTGTTCGGTGCCCTCGTCGCAACGGTGCCGTATCTGACGGCCTCACCGGTCTCGTTGCTCCCGAGTGGTGACCGAACGCGGACGCCCGACGACGAGTCGGTCGACGAAAGACAGCCTAGCGACGACTGACCGAGTCNCTAGCATAGGGATCAGCTTGTCCAGTGGGAATCTGAACCGTTGCCCGTCGGTCGGAACTTTGACTGTCTACCGACAAGAACGCCGTATCATGGCGACCCGACAGCGACAGCAGTTCATCTACGGGCATCTCATGTGGGTGCTTGGGACCATCCTCGTGTTGACCCTCCTGGATGCGCTGACACTGGAGCTGTTTTTCGTCGTCTCGCTGATCGGGTTTCTCGTTACTGTCGAACTGGTCGCACCGCAGGCCGTGTCGCCGCGCTGGCGACGGCGGCTCTGGTGGCTCATCGGGCTCGGTCTGGTGGGCTTTGCTTACGTGGTTATCAAACGTATCCTTGCAATTCTCCCGCCGGGGCTGATCTGATGGTATCGGAACCGTCTCCCGACGATTCCTGGCTCCCGTCGCTCACTCTCCCACAGCTACTGCTTGCCACCTACACTGCCCTCACGGTCATCGCGCTCGTCTACGCCGCGAGCACGTCTTCAGCGGCGTTCGGTGCGTATAATTCCCAGTGGGACGGGGCGGGCGAGCTTCGAACTGTCGCAGCTGATGCCGGTGCAAACGTAACCGTCGGAACGAACGTGAGTCAGTATCCAACGAGTGACGCGGACGGAACGGTTGCAGTCGTTCTCTCGCCGGCGGAGCCGTACTCGTCAAGCGAGCGGGCACGAATTGCGGAGTTCGTTCGAAGCGGCGGGACACTCGTCGTTGCCGAGGATTACCGCCCACGCGGGAATGACCTGCTCGCTGCCGTCGGGGCGGATGCACGCTTCGACGGTCGCCCGGTGTACGACAACCGAAACTATTACCGGAACTCCTCGCTCCCGGAAGCGACGCCTGCCGGCGACTATCCAGAGACAACTGGCGTCGATACTATCGTCCTCAACTACGGCACGACTGTCAGGGCCGGCAACGCGACGCCACTCGTCAACACCTCCGAATACGCCTATCTCGACACCAACGGTAACGCCAATCTCGACGGTGCGGAGCAGTTAGCATCTCGACCTGTCGTCACGAGCGAATTGGTCGGCGACGGTCGAGTTATCGCCGTCAGTGACCCGAGTCTCTTCGTGAACGCGATGCTCGAACGAGGTGACAACCGACGGTTCGTCCGGAACATCGTCGCCGATCACGACACGGCCCTGCTGGATTACTCACACGCCAGCAGTATTCCGCCAGTGGCCGCTGCCGTCCTCGCCGTGCAGCGGTCGGACGCGTTGTTACTGTTCTGTGGCGTCGTGCTTGTCGGGGCGCTACTCGCGTACGACCGCCGTCTCGACGAGCCTATTCGGGATCGATTCCGCGAATACAGCGGCCGCGAGCCGGAGCCGCACTTGTCCCGAGACGGCGTGGAAAAGTACCTTAGCGGCCGTCACCCGGACTGGGAATCCGCTCAAGTAAAGCGAGTAACGGAAGCCGTTATTAAACAGCGGCCCGACCGTCAACGTAATGACTGATCCGGCGGTACTGTACGACCGTCTCAGAGAGGAGACGGAAACAGTTCTTATCGGTAACGAGCAGATTCTTCGACACATTACTGTCGCAATGCTTACGCGCGGTCACGTGCTTTTAGAGGGGGTTCCCGGTGTCGCAAAAACCACAATTGCCACGCTTATCGCCAACGCGACGGATCTCCAGCACTCTCGGGTCCAGATGACGCCTGACTTGCTCCCTGCAGATATCACCGGAACGACAGTGTATCACCAGCGAAACGGCGAGTTCGAACTGCAGAAAGGCCCGGTGTTTACCAATCTGGTCATCGCTGACGAGATCAACCGCGCCCCGCCGAAAACGCAGAGCGCGCTGCTCGAAGCGATGCAGGAGGGGCAGGTGTCTATCGAAGGGTCGACGCTCGAACTCCCGACGCCGTTTACCGTCGTTGCGACGATGAACCCACTTGAGATGGAAGGGACGTTCAAACTCCCGGAGGCCCAGCGCGACCGATTCCAGATGAAACTCGTCACTGAGATTCCCAACTCCAAGGATGAGCGCGCAATCCTCGACCGGTTCGACGCGAATCCGACGCTCGATGCGGACTCTATCTCGCAGGTCATCTCTCGGGACGAACTTCTGGACGCCCGGACAGTGGTCCCTGAGACACATATCGAAGACAGCATCAAGGAGTACATTCTCGCTATCGTCGGCGCAACGCGGGACCACCGAAACGTCATTCACGGCGCCTCACCGCGGGCGACAATCGATCTGCAGAATACAGCGAAAGCGGTCGCTCGTCTGAACGGCCGCGAGTATGTCATTCCGGACGACGTAAAAGAGATGGCGCTCCCGGTGTTGCGCCATCGTCTCATTATGAACAGCGACGCCGAACTAAGCCAGATCACCGCCGAAGCGGTTATCGAAGAAATCCTCCAGTCGATCACGCCGCCGGGGTCTGACACCGACCACAGTACGGATGTCGAGACAGCGGTCGGTGACGGCGGGACGAAACGCGACTCCGAATAGCGACCGGACCGCAGTTAGCTGCTTTCCGGGATTGTGGTCGTCTCTTGTTCCGGAGTCGCCGCGCCAGTGGACTGCGCTGATGGTTGTTCAAGTGCGTCCCACGACACGGTCACGACGCCGCTGAAGCGTTCGTCATCGCGGGTGTCGACGGTAACCGGTCTGTCAAGGCCCGTGGCAAACCCCACCGCGAGCAGGGACACCACCGGATGATCTAGTCGGTGA
>JGI12330J12834_1000087_pt1 | contig 37208 bp, 45 predicted proteins | sample A23E1SouthBayCA_FD_12834 | JGI IMG/M metagenome (IMG submission 12834) | reverse complement strand
GGGGGGGGGGGGGAGCCAGTACACCGCCCACAGGCCGATGCCGGAGGCGTGCTTGAGGGACTCCTCGGTGACGCCGTCGAGCGCGCGGCGCTCGTGCTCGGGAATCCCCGGGCCGTTGTCGGAGACGCTGACGTCGACGAGGTCGCCGCCGTCCGCGGTGAGGGTCACGCGCGGCGGGTCGCTGTCGTTGTGCTCGACGGCGTTCGTCAACAGCTCGCGGACCGCGAGCCGGAGCCGAGCGTCCACCTCCGCGTCGGCGTCCACGGACGCCTCGACGGCGGCGTCGGGGTACTGCGAGCGCACGCGGTCCAGCTCCGCGTCGAGGAGGTCGTCGAGGGGTGCGGTGTTCGCCTCGTCCTCTCCGAGCACGCGCTCGACGACGCGCGCCTTCTCGCTGACGTCGAGGAGGTCCTCGGCGGCGCCCACGATGCCGTCGACGTCCGTGTCCTCGTGGCGGTCGGCGAACCGCCGCGCGCGACCGAGCACGACATTCAGCGAGTTCCGGACGTTGTGCCGGAGCACGCGGTTCAGCACGCGGAGGCGCTGGTCACGCTCCTCGCGGGCGGTGACGTCGCGCGCCACGAGCACGTAGCCGCCGTCGCCCAGCGAGGTCATCGACAGCTCCTGCGGGTACGTGCGGTCGTCCTCGCGGCGCGCCAGCACTTGGCCGTGCCAGTGGTCGTCGCTGTCGCCGTTCGCGTCCAGCTCCTCGAACACGTCGGCGAGGCGGTCCTCGGCGCTCGCCGGGTAGTACGCCGTCCAGTGCGTGCCCGCGACGCCGCCGTCCGTGCGGTACTCCTCGCGGAAGGCGTCGTTGGCGTAGACGACCCGCCGGTCGCCGTCCAGCACGGCGACGCCGTCCATCGCGGCGTCGAGGGCGTGCTTCAGCCGGCGTTGGACGCGAGAGCGGTGGTGGGCGCGCTCGCTGTACGTCCCCGCGACCGCCGCGCCGAGCGCCCCCACGCTCGTGTGCTGGATGAACACGTGGTCGATAGCGATGCCGTCGCCGTACCCGCCGACGAACATTGTCCACAGGCTCAGCGCGAGCACGACGCCCGCGCCGCCGACCGCCCACGTGGCGACGGTCGCGGCCCGCGCCCGCTCCCGGCCGCGGAACCGGAACCACACGCCGTACGCCAGCAGCGCGGCCGCCGGCCCCACGGTGGTGGCGACGACCAGCGGCCCGCCGTGGCCGTGGGTCCGGAAGTGGGCGACCGTCGCGCCCGTGAGCACCGCTCCGAGCGCCGCGACTAGCCAGTCGCGGGCGGCGTACTCGGTCGGCGCACGGGCGGCTAACTGCATCACGACCGACCGGTTCCGGTCGGTGCATAAAAATCCACGCGTCGAATTATCAGCGACGGAAATCACCGCGCCTCGGAGACGCTCGCGGCGGCGTGAACGAACTGCTTTTGCCGGGCCGGACGCTACCCGGAGTCGATGGACGTACTCGTGGTGGGGGCCGGCGACGTCGGCCGTTGGTTCGCGGAACTGGTCGACGCGCCGGTGGCGTTCACCGACGTCGACGCCGAGCGCGCGCGAGCGGCGGCGACGGAACTGGACCGCCGCGCGACGACTGTCCCGCTGGACAGCGAGGAGTCGTTCGGCGTGGTCGCCGTCGCCGTGCCGATGGGGGCGGCCGTCGACGCCGTCGAGCGCCACGCGGGCCGCGCCGAGCAGGCGGTCGTGGACTTCACCGGGGAGATGCGCGCGCCGCTGGCGGCGATGGCCGAGCACGCGCCCGCCAGAGAGCGCGTGAGCTTCCACCCGCTGTTCGCGCCCCAGCACGCCCCGGGCCGGGTCGCGGTCACGGAGAGCGCGCCGGGGCCGGCGACCGGCCGCGTGCGTGAGTGGCTGGAGGACGCGGGCAACGACCTCGTGGACGTGGGCGCGACCGAGCACGACGAGGCGATGGTGACGATTCAGGGGCGAGCACACGCCGCGGTGCTGGCGTTCGCGCTCGCGGCCGACGACGTGCCCGACGAACTGGCGACGCCGGTATACGAGGACCTCGCGTCGCTCGCCGAGCGCGTCACGGGCGGGAACGCCCGCGTGTACGCCGACATTCAGGACGCGTTCGGCGGCGCCGACGACGTGGCCGCGGCCGCCAAGCGGCTCGCCGACGCCGACCGCGACGCCTTCGAGGAGGTGTACGACGATGCCGGTCGATAGGGCGGCCGTGCTGGACGCCGCGAAGTACCTCCGGGGCGTGCGGCCGCTGGACCCCGACGAGCTCCGGGAGTACGTCGAGAGCCAGCCCCACGAGGCGGTCGTCCGGCAGGTGCTGCGCGAGCACGCCGCGGAGCTCGGCGTCGTGGAGCGCTCGGACGGCACGTTCGCGCCCGCCAGCGGCGAGCCCGTTCGCCCCGACTTCGACGGCGTGGACGCGCTCCCGCGGGAGTACGAGCGCGTCGTCGAGAACCTGCTAATCGAGCAGTGGGGCGCGGACTGGCACACCGACGATTCGGGAGCCACGCTCCGCGAGACGATTCGGCGGTTCAAGGAGGACTACTACCGCCAGCACGCCGTCGAGTACGATTACGAGGTGGCGCTCGGGTACGCCGTCTACCACCTCGCGTCGTACTACGCGGCGGTCCAGTACGCCCTCGACGACCTCGCAGGCGGCGGCCTGTTGACGGACGACCTGCGCGTGCTGGACGTGGGCGCGGGCGTCGGCGGCCCCGCACTCGGCCTCTTCGACTTCCTGCCCGAGGACGCGCTCGTGGAGTACCACGCCGTCGAGCCCAGCGACGCCGCCGACGTGCTCGACGAACTGCTCGCCGAGACCGGGCGGAACGTCCACCCCACGATTCACCGCGAGACCGCCGAGGAGTTCGACCCCGACGGCGAGTACGACCTCGTGCTGGCGTGCAGCGTGCTCAGCGAACTCGACCAGCCGGCCGAGACCGCACAGAAGTACGTCGACGCGCTCGCCGACGACGGCACCTTCCTCGGGCTCGCGCCCGCCGACAAAAACACGAGCACGCACCTCCGAGAGGTCGAGCGAACACTGGAAGAACGGGGGGCGACCGTCTACGGGCCGACCCCGCGGCTGTGGCCGGACGAGCGCCCCACCGACCGCGGGTGGTCGTTCGACGAGCGTCCGGACGTCGCGGTCCCGAGCTTCCAAGAGCGGCTCGCGGGCGCCAGCCAGCGCCCCTCGGAGTTCACGCACACCGAGGTCCGGTTCTCGTACTCGCTGCTGCGGACGGACGGCGAGCGCGAGCACGACGTGTCGCTGTCCGCCGACCGCCTGTTGAAGCTCGCGGACGCCGACGACCGCGTGACCGACCGCGTGGACGCGGTGCTGGCGAAGCTCTCCCGCAACCTCGCCGACGAGGACGCCAACCCGCTGTTCAAGGTCAGCGACGGCAGCGAGCGCGAGGACTGCTACGCGGTGCTGGTGCGGCCGACGAGCCTCAACCGCGACCTCGAAGCCGCCGACTACGGCGACCTGCTCTCCGTGGAGTCGGCGCTCGTGCTCTGGAACGACGACGAGGAGGCGTACAACCTCGTCGTCGACGAGGAGACGGTCGTCGACGCGGCCTGATCCGGGGTCTCGGGCGCGGGGCCGCGCCGACACGCTTTTTCGCGGCCGTGACGACGATTCACGCAATGACAGCGCCGGAGGACGGTCCGCGATGACGGACGACCCCGAAATCCTCGTCACCAACGACGACACCGTCGGACCGCTTCGCGGCCCGACGAGCCCGCGAACCGCGAGCGGTTCGCGGACGGCATCGACGCACCCGAGATTCGCGTGTTCGTCGAGGACTCACCGATGAGCGACGACCCCGAAATCCTCGTCACCAATGACGACGGCATCGACGCCCCCGGCATCCGCGCGCTCGCCGACGGCCTCGCCGAGGTGGGGAACGTGACGGTGGTCGCGCCGACAACGGACAAGAGCGCGACCGGCCGCGCGATGTCCAGCGAGGTCGGCGTCGAGGAGCACGAACTCGGGTACGCCGTCGACGGGACGCCGACGGACTGCGTGGTCGCCGGCCTCGAAGCGCTCGGCCCGTACCCCGACCTCGTGGTCGCGGGCGTCAACGAGGGCGCGAACCTCGGGATGTACGTGCTCGGGCGCTCGGGCACCGTCAGCGCGGCCGTCGAGGCGGCGTTCTTCGGCGTGCCCGCCATCGCGTCGTCGCTGTTCCTCACCGAGGAGGACTTCGGGGAGCCCACCGAGCCGTCGGACTACAAGCACGCCGTCGACGCCACCACGTACCTCGCCGAGCACGCAATCGACGCCGGCGTCTTCGAGCACGCCGACTACCTGAACGTGAACGCTCCCCACCCGGGCGCGGACGCGTCCGGCGAGATGGTCGTCACGCGGCCCTCCCACGGCTACGACATGACCGCGACGCGGAACGGCGACACCGTGACCCTCCACGACCGCATGTGGGACCGCATGGACTCGGGGGACATCCCGGACCCGCCGGGGACCGACCGGCGCGCGGTCGTCGACGGCCACGTCTCCGTGTCGCCGCTGACCGCCCCCCACACCACCGAGCGCCACGACGCACTGGACGGGCTCGCGGAGTCGTACGACTGACGCGAATTCTCCCTCATTAACCCTCGCAGCCAGCTATTTACGCCGCGGGTGTGAATACCACGCTCGATGTCGTCGACGCGAGACCGCGTGCTGGGGCGCGTCACGGGGTTCGCCCGCCGGCTCGTCGCCCGGCTCCGCCCCGAGCGCATCACGCTCACGCCGCCGCCGCTGACGTTCACGGACGGCGCGGACCGCGAGGTCGTCGTCCGCCCCGTCGAGGACGGCGACATCGAGTCGATGGTCGAGATGTACGACGACTTCGACCCCGCACAGCGCGCGCAGGGGACGCCGCCGCTCGGCGAGGCCGCGATTCGCGACTGGCTCGACGGCGTCCTCGACGGACCGAACGTCGTCGCGCTCGCCGACGGCGACGTGGTCGGGCACGTGATGTTCGTCCCCGACGACACCGGCCGCCACGAACTCGCCATTTTCGTGCATCAGGACTACCAGCGCGCGGGCATCGGCACGAACCTGCTCGCGGTCGGCCTCGAACACGCCCGCCGCGAGGGCGTCGAGTACGTCTGGCTCTCCGTGGAGGCGTGGAAGCGCGACGCCCAGCGGCTCTACCAGCGCGCCGGCTTCTCCACGGTGAACCCGATGGGGGCCGCCCACCGGATGTCGCGGTACCTCTGACCGCGCGGGTGCCCCGGCTAGCATTTATGAGGATGTGACCGAGTCTCCCGGTATGGAGGACGTCGACCTCGACGAGCTCGTCTCGTCGCTGACCCCCCGCGAGGAGAACGAGGCGCTGAAGACCTACCAGAACACGGTGTCGGTCGCCTGTCCGGCCTGCGACGAGCCCTTCGACGACCTCGTCGTCTGCAAGCAGAACCCAACGAGCCTGAACCTCTCCCGGCAGCTGGACCTCTGCGTCGGCGTCGACGACGACCGCGCGCTCATCTTCACGCACAAGCCCGAGTAGCCGCCGGCGCCGCTGCACCTGCTCGCAGCGCGTCTCGTCGTCGCATCAGCGAAGCGTACCACACTCGGCAGCATAACCGCTCTGGCGGCCGCCGCTCGCAGTCAGCAATCCACGTCGACCGCGAACGAGGGCCGGCTATCGCTCCCGCGGCTCCGCCGTAATCCACTCCTCGCTGCTGGAGAGCAACACGAGCTGGTCGGTCACGTCCTCCATCGCGTCCACGAGCCGGTCGAACAGCGACGCGAACTCCCGGTACACCAGCGGCTGGTCGTTCGTCTCGTCGGCGAACACGTCGGCCACGACGGCTTTGCGGATATCGTCGCAGTCGCTCTCGGCGGCCCGGACCGTCTCGACGGACGCGGCTATCGACCCCGTCTCAGTCGAGGCGGTCAGCAGGCGGACGAACTCGCGGACGGCGTCCTCGACGGCGGCCATCGCCTCGGCCGCGTAGCCGACCATCTCCCGGTACCGTCGGAAACAGGAGCGCCGGCGCTCCGGGGCGACCGTCGCCAGCGCGTCCGCGATTTTCTCCGCGGCGTTTGGAATCTCGTCCAGCAGCTGGTAGAGGCGCACGACCTGCTCGGCGTTGAGGTGCACGCGGGAGTTCCGGATGCCGAACTCCGCGACGGTCGTGTCCGTGACGAGCGCGCTGAGTCGCCGGCTCCGCGCGTCGCAGTCGCTCTCTCCCTCCCGAATTTCGGCGACGAGGCGCTCGGCGGACTCCTCGCCGTCGTACGCGTCGACGAGCCGCGACAGCAGGCCCACGCAGTCGCTGATGGCTTCGAGATACCCGTCGGTCTGGTCGACGACCTGTTCGGAGAACTCCGGAGCGCCCTGTTGTGGCATCGGTTCGAGGTCGGTCCGGGCAGTCACTAAGCGATTGGTATGGGGGTTCCGTTGCCAACAATAGCCACACGACGGCTGGCAGACGGGCTGGTCGTGACGCACGGCCGGGCGGTCGTCTGCCCGAGAATCGCAGTGTCCGTTACCGGTTCTCGCGCTGTTCGACCCCGCTCAGATGAACGGCGCGGAAATGCTACGCGAGGAGGTCGCTCGGCTCGACGGCTCCGTTGTCGAGGAGTTCGCTGTCGAACGTCGCAAGCGTGGCGTCGAGGTCGTCCGCGAGCGCGAGGAGAACGCAATCGAGCGTGTACAGTAGCGTGTCCTGCTGGAGGCTGTACGCCGAAATCTGGTCGCTTATCTCCGGCGCGTAAACGTCGACCCGCGCGTAGATGTCCGAGAGCACGTCCTCGACTATGTCCTGTTCGATTCGCTTCTTTTTCGCCATCACGGACCGGATTTCCATGAGGTTCAGGATGGACGTACAGAAGTCGTGATTCTGGTTCAGAAACTCCGTCGCAACGTCCCCTCGGGCGGGCTCGTCGGTCAGACTGGCGACGAAGACGTTCGTATCGACCAGAACCTTCATCGGCGCTCGCGCACGCCCCGAACCGCCTCGACGGAGTCGATGTCGACGTCTGCCAGCCGCCCCGAGAGCGCGTCCCCGAGCTTCGCTGACGTGTCGTCAGTCTCGTCGCTCGCACCGCCCCACTCGGGCGGCGTCGCGTGCGTTCCCATGTCTGTGCGTAGGAACGATGGCTGTAAATTCCTTTGGACGCGCTCGTCGTGGTGAAGCGGTCGCCACCTACCGGTTCTCGCGCTGTTCGACCTTGTTCAGTTCGATGAGCAGCCGGAAGATGGCCTTCACGAGGTTCGGCTCCACGTCGAACGCCTCGGCGTTCCGGCCGGCGCGGTCCATCACCGCCTGCTCTTGGCCCTCGTCGGTCGTGGCCATCCCGCGCTCGTCTTTGACCTCCGCGATGGTCTCGGCGACGTACGTACGCCGCGCGATGAGGTCGACGATTTCGCGGTCGATGGACTCGATTTCCTCGCGCAGTTCCTCCAAGCTCATGTCGTCCGGGCGCCCTCCAGCTGCGTCGTCGTCAGCCGGACCGTCCCCGGGTTCTCGTCCCATAGTGATTTCACCTCCGAGAGTACGTCGTGCTCGCCGACGGCAACGTAGCTCGGGCCGGTGCCCGACAGCGACGCCCCGGCGGCGTGCGGCAGCGCGTCCACGATTGGCTCCGCGGGGTGGCCCAGCGCCGCCGCGAACGCCAGCCCGTTGACCGTCATCGCGGTGCCGTACTGGCCGTTTGCGGCGAGGTCGGCGACGTGCTCGGCCATCGGCGCGACCTGCTCGCAGCGCGCCACGTCGGCGTCCGCGGAGAACGACTGCTCTGGCGGCGTCCACACGACCGCCGCCCACTCGACCTCGTCACGGAAGAGGAGGTCGTCCTCGCGGTTGTCAGTCATCGTGAGGCCGCCGAGCATGCTCGCCGACGCGTCGTCGAACGCGCCCGTGACGGTGACGCCGACCTCGCGGGCGGCCTCGACGCCGAGCCGGGCGGCGTCCTCGCGGTCGACCTCCTCGGCCACGCCGAGCGCGTCCAGCGTCGCCAACACCGTGGCGTTTGCGGCCGCGCTCGAACTCTTCAGGCCGGACGCCAGCGGCACCTCGCTGTCCGTGTGGACGGAGCCGCCCTCCCCGTCGCCGTAGCGCTCGGTTGCCAGCGACACGCACCGCTCCACGAGCGCGGTGTCGGCGTCCGGGTGGTCGGCGACGCTGCCGGTGACGCCGTCGGCGACCGCGTCCAGCGACACCTCGGCTGTCACGTCGAAGTCGAGCGCGAACGCCGACCCGATGCCCGTCGCCAGCGCGTTCAACACGGTGCCCGCGGCTGGCGCTGCTGCGCGGCCGTCCATGTGTTGACCTGCCACGGCCGGTATTTACGACTGGCGCTTCGGGCAAGGGTAGCGTGGGCGAGCGCAGCGAGGCCACGGAACAACGAGCGGGGAGAGAACCGACCCGCGAGTAGCGTGGCCGACCGTGAGGGAGGCCACGCGCTCGGCGGCTCGCGGTTCACTTCGTTCACCGCTCGCTGTAACGTGGTGCGCCGGGGGCGCACCACGCGGCTCGCGGGTCGTTCCTCCCCACTCGCCATAACGTGCCCTCCCTTGCGGTCGGCCACGCAAACGGCGGGCTTTTCCACGCTCGCACGCAAGCCACGGGCATGAGCGCCCGCAACGACATCGCGCCGAGCACGCTCGGCGTCGACCTCGAAGAGGAGGGCGTCTTCGTCGAGTACACGGACGGCCGCCGCGCGTTCTACAACGGCGTCCCGGAGAAGGTCCACGGGACGGTGCGGTGCCGGCCGGGCAAGGACGTCCACGTCCTCGTCACGGACCCGACGGAGACGGAAGGCGTCCTCGTCTACGTGAACGACCGCAAGACCCACGACGGGATTCTGGAGTCGACGGGCGTCGGCCGCGTCCTCCTCGACCCCGGCGAGGAGGAGGAACTGTTCCCCGGCGTGACCGTGCGCGCGGACGGCTACGCGACGGAAGTCGAGGCCGACCCCGAGGAGGCGCGCGGTCGCGTGTTCGTCTTCGAGGAGGACGAGCTCGGCGAGCGGTCGTTCGAGCTGTTCGCACCCGAAAGCGAGCAGTAGTGCCGGCGGCCGCTACTGGAGGTAGGAGGGCTCTTCGGCGTCACAGTTCTGTTCGTGCTGTTCGGCGTCCCCTTGGTCGTCGAACATCAGCCCGCACTCTTCGCAGCGGTACCACAGCATGTCGTCGCGCTCAGTCTCCTCGACCATGTGTGCGTCTGCGTCGCCCGAGCTAAAAACCGTTGCCCCCGCCGAGACGCCGGATTCCGGCTGGGCGACCGGCCGTTTCGCCGGTCACGGGCGCAGGCAGCGCTCGCGGTCGAACGGCAGTCCGAGGTGGTCGAAAACGTCCCGCCACCGCCCTAAGTCACCGTCGTCGAGGACGCAGGGCGCGTAGCCGGCGTTCAACAGCAGCGCGAGCGCCGGGTAGCTGTCGGGCGCGACGCCGGCGCGCACGCTGTCGTAGCCCGCGTCGAGCAGCCGGCGGGTGGCCGCGGCGGCGAGCGCGCGCCCGAGTCCCTGTCGGCGGTGCGCTGGGTCGACGACGAGCCGGGCCACTGCGCCGCCGAACGGGAAGCGGTGGTCGGCCGCGTTCGGGTCGTGGAGCGCCGAGCACGTCCCGACGACGGCGTTCGTCGCGCGCTCGACGGCGACGAACGAGCCGTTCGGGAGCACGCGGTCGCGGAACGCCTCCACGTCGGCGGGCCAGCCGCCAGCCCCGAGCAAGCCCTCGACGGCTTCGCGGTCCCGGTCGGTGAGCGCGCTCGCGCGGAGCGCGTACCCCTCGGGCACGTCCACGTCGGGCGGTCGCAGGCCGTCCGGCCACAGCAGGTACGTGTCCTCGCTCATGGTCGCCGTTCGGCGCCGGCGCGTGGAACCCGTTGCGGTTCGGCTGAACCGTCGTCAGAGTAATCCGACTGGTCGCCGTTCGTGGAGTAACTGCGATGAGCACGGACACCGAACCGGCGGGGGCCGTCGACGACGAGTCGTTCTTTCGGGCGCTCGTCGAGCACGGGTCCGACGCCATCATCAGCATCGACGCGGACAGCCAGATTCTGTTCGCCAACGACTCCGTCGAGCGCGTGTTCGGCTACGAGCCCGCGGAGCTGGTCGGCGAGCCGCTCACCGTGGTGATGCCCGAGCGCTTCCAGCAGGCCCACCACGCCGCCATCGCGGAGTACATCGAGACCGGCGAGCGCACGCTCGACTGGAACGACATCGAACTCCCGGGCGAGCACAAGGACGGCCACGAGGTCCAGCTCTCGATCACGTTCGAGGAGCACCGCTGGGACGGCCAGCGCGTGTTCTCCGGCATCATGCGGGACGTCACCGAGCGCGTGGAGCGCGAGCGCAAGCTCGAACGCCAGAACGAGCAGCTGGAGCGGTTCGCGGGCATCCTCAGCCACGACCTCCGCGACCCGCTGAACACGGCGAACGCGCAGGTCGCGCTCGCCAGACAAGCCGACGACCCGACCGAGTACCTTGACGAACTGGAGGCCATCCACGAGCGCATGAGCGACCTCATCGAGGACGTGCTCACGCTCACCAAGCAGGGCCAGACCGTCGGCGAGCCGACCGAGGTGTCGCTGTCGTCGGTGGCCGCGGACGCGTGGCAGACCGTCGGCAGTCCCGCTGCGACCCTGCACGCCGAGGAGGTCGGCTTCGTGGAGGCCGACCGCCAGCGGCTGCTGTCGCTGTTCGAGAACCTGTTCGGGAACGCCGTCCGCCACGGCGGCGAGGACGTCACCGTGGAAGTCGGCGCGCTGGCCGACGGCTTCTACGTCGAGGACGACGGCCCCGGTATCCCCGAGGCCGACCGCGAGGACGTCTTCGACTACGGGTTCACGACCGACGCCGACGGCACGGGCTTCGGGCTGAACATCGTCGAGAGCATCGCGGACGCCCACGGCTGGACGGTCGACGTGACCGACGGCGAGAACGGGGGGGCTCGCTTCGAGTTCACGGGTGTCCGGCGGCGCGATGACGAGGCGGCGTGACCGTTCGGCGGGCTGATACCTCGATGGCGCGCTCCGCCGGCGCGCCGCGTCTGCGTGCCACTACACCCAAGTACCGCCGCGCCAAAACTGGGTGCGAGTGATGTCTACTGAAAGCGCCGCGGAAGAGGGCCTCGACCGCGACGAGCCCGTCGTCCTCGTCGTGGACGACGAGGCCAACGTCGCGGAAGCCTACGGGCTCTGGCTGCCCGACGACTACGAGGTTCGCACCGCGACGAACGGCGAGCAAGCCCTCAACGCGGCCGACGAGGACGTGGACGTGGTCCTCTTGGACCGCCACATGCCGGACCTCTCCGGCGACGACGTCCTCGAACGCCTCCGCGAGCGCGGCCTCGACTGCCGCGTGGCGATGGTGACCGCCGTCGACCCCGACTTCGACATCGCGGAGCTGCCCTTCGACGCGTACCTCACCAAGCCCGTCGACCGCGACGAGATTCAGGAGACCGTCGAGACGCTGCTGGAGCTGTCGTCGTTCGGCGAGCAGTCCCGCCAGTTCTTCGCGGTCTCCCAGAAGATTGCGACGCTGGAGTCCGAGAAGCGCGCGTCCGAGCTCGAAGACAACGACACCTACCAGCAGTTGGTCGCGCGCCGCGAGGAGCTCGATGCGGACCTCGAAGACGCGGTCGGCGGGATGGACGACGACGACCTCGAAGCCGCGTTCCGCGACCTCTGACTACCAGAACGCCTTCGTGCGGGCGTACTCGCGCTCGCGTTCGAGGATGTCCCGGTAGAAGTCCTCGTCGTTCTCCCGGTGGCGGTTGATGACGCGGGCGGCGTTGCGCGGGCCGACGCCGCGCGCGGATAAGGCGATGACGGCCTTCTTGCCGTGGCTCTGGACGATGCTGGCGTTCCGGAACACGCGCTCCGTGCGGTCCTCCTGCTCGTCGTCCTTCTCGTTGGCCTTCACGGCTTTCACGGCGTCGTCGGCCCACGGCGACAGCGCGGCGACGCGCGTGGAGCCACAGTGTGGGCATTCGGGCTGGTCGCTGACGCGCCGGACTTTCGTCTCGTGCTCCCAGTCCTCGCAGTGCGTGCAGAACAGCTTCACGCGGTCGTCCTGGATGCGCTCCTCGACGGCCTGCACGACGCTGGCGTCGGCGTTCTCGGGCGTGAGCAGTTCCGTGCCCGAGGAGCGCCCGCCGACGCCGACGGTCGTGCGCTCCCCGACGATTTCGACGTCGAGGTCCCCGGACTGAATCGCGTCCAGCACCTCGCCGGCGCGCTCGACGTCGAGGTCCGTGTGGAACACCTCGCGGACGGCCTCGTCGTAGACGGGCGTGTCTTCGAGCGCGCCCAACAGACGGGAGAGCCCCACGCCGTCGCGGCCCTTCCAGCGCTTGAGCGCGCCGAACTTCGCGGCGACCTGCGCGAGCGTGAACTTCAGCGTCTCGGACTGCTTGAGGCTCAACTCCAGCAGGGGCTCGACGTGCTCGGGGTCCGTCTCGCGAAGGAGGTCCACCACGTCGTTGGCGCTGATGCGCGCGGGCACGTCCAGTTCCACGCGGTACGGGCCCACGTCCAGCCCCACCGAGGAGCCGGTGCGCTGGCCCAGCAACGCCGACAGCAGGCGGCCGATGGTCTCGTTGGCCTCGTGGCCGAGCGCCGCGTTCACGACGATGGTGCGGCCCTCCTGCTCGACGACGATGCGGTCGTCGCTGGGCATCGCGTGCCCGGCCTCGACGTGGTACTCGACCTGTTCGAGCGCCTCGCCCGCGGTGTGCTCGTCGGTCGGATAGCGCGTCGTGAACTCCCGCGCCACGCCCTCGGGGGTCGCGCCGGCCGCGAACTGGTCGGCCGCCACCTCGCGCATCTCCCCGACCTCTTGGGCGACCTCGTAGGGGACCGGAATCTCTTGGCCCGTCCACGACGGCACCTCGCCCGCGGGGTCCTCGATGGGGGAGACGTTGACCTCCTCTTCCTCCTCGTCGATGTTCGTGATGCGCCACATCTCGCCGCGCTGGACGAAGGTCGCGCCCGGCTCCGCGAAGTTCACGACGAAGCGCTCGTCCAGCGTCCCGACCTGCCGGCCCGCCGCCATGTCGTAGACGGCGTACGTCTCCTCGTCGGGAATCATCGAGAGGTTCGCGTAGTAATACTGCCACGTCCCCCCGGACTTCGAGACGGTGTCGTCGTCCTCGTCCACGTAGAGTACGCGGTTGTTGTGTAGCTCCATCGCCACCTCGCGGAACGTCGCCTCGTCGAGGTCCTCGAAGGGGTACGCCCGCGTGATAATCTGGTAGGCGTGGCGCGCGCTCGTCTCCCCGAAGTCCATCACCACGCCCACGAGCTGGTTCGCCACCGTGTCGAGGCTGCCGTGGTGAATCTGCGTGACTTCGACCTCGCCCTCGCCGGCGCGGCGCGCGATGGCGAGCGCCTCGAAGGTGTCGTCGGGGCTGCCCGTGATGACGGTGCCGTGGCTCACCTCGTCGCGGCGGTGGCCCGCGCGCCCGACGCGCTGGAGGAGCCGGGCGACCTCCCGGGGCGACGAATACTGGACGACGTGGTCGATGCGGCCCACGTCGATGCCCAGTTCCATCGAGGACGTGCAGAGCAGGCCGTCGAGGTCGCCGGCCTTGAACCGGTCCTCGACCTCGACGCGCGCCTCCTTCGAGAGCGAGCCGTGGTGGACGCCGATGTTCGCGTCCAACTCCTTGAACCGCGAGCCCAGCGCCTCCGCGGTCTGCCGGGTGTTCACGAAAATCAGCGTGGAGTCGTGCTCGCCGACGATGTCCCGAATCGTGCGGACGTGGCTCGCCATCGACGGCGACGTCATCAGTTCGTTGCTCAACTGCTCGTCGCGCTCCGTGATTTCGGGCTCGCGCACCGTGAACTCCACCTTCGAGGTCACGTCCACCTCGATAATCTCGCAGCCGCGGCCGCCCGTGAGGAACGCGCCGACCTCCTTCGGGTCGCCGACCGTCGCCGAGAGGCCGATGCGCTGGAAGTCCCCCGCCAACTCCACGAGGCGCTCCATGCCGATGGCGAGCTGGGCGCCGCGCTTCGCGCCCGCGAGTTCGTGGACCTCGTCGACGACGACGTGGCGCACGTCCGCGAGGCCGTCCCGGAGTTTCTCCCCGGTGAGCATCGCCTGCAGGGTCTCGGGCGTCGTCACGAGCACGTCCGGGGGGTCGTCGGCCTGCTTCTTGCGCTGGTACTGGGTGGTGTCGCCGTGGCGCACGTCCACGTCGAGGCCCAGCGTCTCCCCCCACCAGTCGAGGCGCTCGCGCATGTCGCGGTTCAGCGCGCGCAGCGGCGTCACGTACAGCGCCGCGAACCCCTCCGGCGCGCCCGCCTCGACGATACTGTTCAGCACCGGGAGCATCGCCGTCTCCGTCTTTCCGGTCCCCGTCGGCGCGACGACGAGCCCGTTTCTGCCGTCCGCGAGCGCGGGAATTGCGCGGCGCTGTGGCTCCGTCGGCGTCGTGAACCCGCGCTCGGAGAGCGCCGCCCGCACCTCGCCGCCGAGGTGGGCGAACGCGTCCATCCCCCGCGTCTCAGTCATCTCCCGAAGGTAGGTCCGCGACCCGAATAAGCACGTTGCCGGGCGAGGAGCCCGCCCCTACTTGGGACGCGACGCACTCTGTCAGGAGTCGCGGCGGCGAACGCGCACGCGCTCAGATGTCGCCGTAGCGACCGAGCCGCGTGCCGTCCAGCAGGTACGCTTCCGCGTCCGGGCACGCCTCGGGGAGGAACGGCGCGAGGAACCCCTGTCCCTCGACGTTCACCCACGTCCCCCCGGAGAGGTCGTTGAACGCAGGGAACACCGCGAGGTCGCCCTGCACGTCCAGTTCCTCGCGGTGGTGGTCCTCGAACGGCGCGGGGTCAAGCGCGCCGCGCAGCCACGCGCGCTCGACGCGCGTGCCGCCGACCTCGTCCTCCAGCCGGACCGTCGGGTGCTCGTGGCCGACGCAGACCGTCTCGGCTTCCAGCACCTCCCTGCTTGGCCACGTGTGACCGTGCGCGAACCCCACGTCGCCGAAGCGCGCGCCCTCCGGCGGCGTCGCGTCGAGGTCGAACTCGTCGGCGAGCCCGCCGTCGTGGTTGCCGACCACGAGTGTCACAGGAACGTCGAGCGCGTCGAACAGCGCCGCGAGTTCCTCGCGCTCGACGCCCTCCGGCGTCCCGATGGCGTGCCCGAGGTCGCCGAGGAAGACGACTCGGTCCGCGCGCGTCTCCGCCACGAGGTCGAGCAACCGCTCGCGGCGGGCGTCGGCGCGGCTCTGGACTTCCAGTCCCTCGCGGCGCAGCGACACCTCGATGCCCGCGTGGTAGTCCGCGACCACGAGCGCGCGCTCGCCGCCGAGGTCGGCGACGGCCGCGGGCTCGTCGAGCACCGGCTCCACCAGCGCCATCTAGATGGCTTTCAGGTGGTCGTCGCCGGACTCGTAGCAGCGCCCGCTCATCAGCGCCTCTTGGATGGCGTCCTCGATTTCGCCCTCGTCGGCGTCGCGCTCGTCGGCCGCCGTCGCCACGACGGTCTCGCGGAGCGCGCCGTCGCCGTCGTCGAGGTCCGCCATCAGCTCCACGACGTAGTCTTCGAGGTCGAGGTCCATCTCGCCCGCCTCGGCGTCCTCGCTGTCGGAATCCGGGTCGTCGTACTCGTCCTCGGTGAAGTCGTCGAGGTCGTCGGCGTCCTCGTCTTGGGACTCGTCGAACGCCTCGTCGTCTGCGTCGAACTCCCCGAGGTCGTCTTCCTCGGACTTGCTCTCCGACTCCGCGGCCGGCTCTTCGTCGGGCTCGGGCACGTCGATGTCGGACTCGCCGGCGTCGGGCACCTCCGTCCCCGTCGAGAAGCCGACGTCGTAGTTCTCCTTGACTTCCTCGCGCTCCTCCTCGGAGAGCTCGTACATCTCGCCGTCGGCGGCCGGCTCCTCGCCCTCGGGCGCGGCCTCCGCGGCCACCTCGTCGGGCTCCGGCGTCTCCGCCGCCGGCCCCGGTTCGCTCTCGGACTCCGGCTCTGCCTTCTCGCTGTCCGGTTCCGGCTCGTCGCCGGCCGGCTCGGCCGATTCGGTGTCGGCCTCAGTCTCCGGCTCGGAGTCCGGTTCTGCTTCCTCGTCGCCGTCGAAGCCGGTCGCCTCAGGCTCGTCGAGTTCCTCGCCCTCGGCCGCCGAACTGTCGGGCTGGTCGGCGCCGAAGCCTTCGGCCTCCGGCTCGGTGTCCGGCTCCGCGTCGGCCTCGTCAGTCGTGTCCGCGTCGTCGGAGTCCGCTCCGGGCTCGGCTGCCGCCTCGCCGTCGGTGTCCACGTCGAGCGTGGCGGCGAACCCGAGGTCGGCGTCGCCCTCGTCGCTCGGGGAGACCGAGAGGTCACCGACCTCGTCACGCTCGCCGGCGACGACGCGCGCGGCGTCGAGTGCGAGTTCGCGGACGGCCGCGAGGTACGCGGGCGTCGTGCCGTAGTGGTCGAGCGCGAGCGGGATGCCCGCCGCGAGGCCGTGCTGGACGCCCGCGGCTTCGAGAATCTCGCGGAGGGTGTCGCCGCGCTCGACGCGCTCGTGGGCGGCCGCTATCGTCGCCACGCGGTCGACGGTCTGCTCGGCCGTCGAGACCACCCAGCGGTCGCGGGTGTCGGCGTCCACCTCGCTGACTTCCTCCGGGCGAATCGACGTGTAGACCACGTCCGCGTCGTCGGGCTGGAAGGTGCGGGCCTTCCCCGTCACCGCGACGAACGACGGCGTGTCCGCGGATTCCAGCGCCGCGAGCGCTTCGGGCTGGTACTGGCCGGCGTAGACGACGAACGCGCCCGTCGGGTCCACGACCCGCGCCCGCACCACGTCCTCGCTGACCTGCTCGACCTCGGTGAGCACGCCCACGACGAACACGCGGTTGACGCGCGCCCCGGTCGGCGTCACCACGTAGTTGGGCGCGCGCTCCTCGTCGCTCTCCGCGTAGCTGTAGTCGGCGTCCTCGAACTCCGCGGCGAACAGCCGGTACGCGACCTCGCGGCGGTTGACCTCCTCGCCGTCCGAGGAACTCACGCGAACCACCCCGTGGTGGTGAGGGTGAGGTCGTCGCGCGCAGCCTCACCTGTGGTGAGGAAGCGTGCGACGGAACTCATGCGTCCACCTCCGCGAGGAAGGCCTGCGCACGTTCCGCGGGGTCGTCGGCGGACTCGCGGAACGAGAGGGTTTCGAGGTTCGCGCCGTAGTCGTCCACGGAGAGGTGGCCGCGGACCGTGTACTCGGAGCCGACGACCGTGTCGGCGATGGTCTCGGCGACGACGGTCTGGTCCATCGCGTCGCGGGCCTGCTGGCGCGCGTCCTCGATATCGCCGCCGTACACCTCCTCGGTGAGTTCGCGGTCGAGGATGACGGTCACGGTGTCGGTGCCGTCGTCCAGAATCGCCTTCACGCGGAGGTCGTCCTCGCCCTCAACGTCGCCGTGCTGGCGGCACTGGCCCTTCTGGACGACGCGGCCGCACTCCGGACAGCGCTGGATGAGCCCGGAGCCGTCCCGGACCTCGATGACGTTCCCGACGAGCTCCACGTCGTACGCGCCGCCGCGCTCGACGGCCTCCCGAATCGCCATCCGCGTCGGGCCGCCGACCTCCACGGGCTCGTCGAGGGCGGTGACCGTGGAGAACTCCGAGACGTTCACCGACGGCACGCCCCGGAACTCCCGGACGTACACGTCTTCGAGCCGCACAGACGCTCCCTCGGTAAGTTCGTCGTGGGGGTTCCAGTCCGTGAACGGGAGGCGGGCGCTCTCGTCGCCGAGCACGCCGCTCAGAATCTCCGTCTCGCCGTCCCGGCCGTCGATGGTCCGGGTCTCGACTTCGGTCACACGGACCTCGACGTTCCGCCCGCGGTCGCCCGGCGAGAGCTCCGAGAGGCTGCGGTCGCCGCCGACCTCGTAGGGCACGTCGATGGCCTCGGCCTTGCTCACGGTCGAGGACTCCCCGAAGTTGAGCTCGGGTTCGCCCTCGTACTCGCGGACGCTGGCGTTCCCGATGGTGACGGTGTCGCCGGCCTCCAGCCCGAAGTCCTCCCACGCCGTGTACGAGATTCTCCCGGTCCCGTCGGCGAGTTCGCCCTCACCGATGACGTGGTCGTCGCCCTGATAGCGAATCGAGCGCTTGCCCGCGGTCAGCACCTTCGCGGTTACCGTGACGTTGCCCGAGTCCGGGCCCACGTCCACGATGTCCGCCGCCGTCGGGCCGCTGGAGCCGCCGCCCGACTCGTCGCCGAACTTCCGCCGGAGGCTCCGCTTGGCCTCCTCCACCGGAACGCTGTACTCCACGAGGTTCTGCAGGTTCTCTTTGACCTCCGCTTTGTCTACACCGAGGTCGGAGGCGAGCTCCTCGGCGTGGTCGTCGATGTTCATGCGTCCGTAGTTCGGACTGCCTGCCCTAAAAGGGTTCCCGCGAGCGGGCGCGCGTGACGCGAACACGAAACCGGTTTCCCGCGGCCAGCGCCTACGACGGGTATGCACGTCGTCGTCAACGCCGCGATGAGCGCGGACGGCAAGCTCTCGACGCGCCGCCGCGAGCAGGTCGCCATCAGCGGCGAGCAGGACTTCCGCCGCGTGGACGAACTGCGCGCGAGCGTCGACGCCGTGATGGTCGGCGTCGGCACCATGCTCGCTGACAACCCCTCGCTGACCGTCGACGACGCCGGCCTCGTCGCCGACCGCGAACAGCGCGGCGACACCCCCCAGCCCGCCCGCGTCGTCGCGGACTCGCACGCCCGCACGCCGCCGGACGCCCGCCTGCTCGACGGCGCCGCCGAGACGTACGTCCTCGTCGCCGCCGAGGAGCCCCGCGAGCACCGCCAGACGCTCGAAGACGCCGGCGCCACCGTCGTCGTTGCCGGCGAGAACCGGGTCGCGCTCCCCCCCGCACTCGACGCGCTCGAAGCCCACGGCGTCGAGTCGCTGATGGTGGAGGGCGGCGGCGAACTCATCTTCTCGCTGTTCGCGGACGGCCTCGTGGACGAGCTGTCGGTGTTCGTCGCGCCCACCATCATCGGCGGCCGGGACGCCCCGACGCTCGCGGACGGCGACGGCTTCGTCTCCGAGTTCCCGGAACTCGAACTCGCGGGCGTCGAACGCATCGACGACGGCGTCCTCCTCGAATACGACTGCTGACACCGGACGACTGTTCATCTGTCACGTGGCGTCGAAGCCGCGGCTACGACTGATTCAGCGCGTCGGGCCTGCTGGCGAGCGTGACGCGTCGCTAACGCAGTGTGTCGTTTGTCGGCGGTCGAAAGAAGAATCGAACGGGAGCCAGCGGTCGATTTAGTGCTGGTGGCCGGTCGCTTCCGCGTACGTCTGCCCGAAGCGCTCCTCGAAGTTGTCGAGGACGGCCTCCTCGACGTTCTGGAGCTCCTCGGTGGGCTCGCCCTGCCCGTGGTGGACGAGGGCGTGGGCGCGCTGCGCGAACGCCATCAGCGCGATGTCGCCGACGACCTGCGCCTCGCTCTCGTCGTCCTCCTCGCTGAAGATTTCCACGAGCCGCGCGGGAATCGTGACCTCGTTGGTGTCGCCGTCCGGGTCCTCGATGGTGAACGTGGCTTCGTCCATACTCGCACGGACGGGACCGCGACTAAAATGGGTGTGGAAAGCGGGCTACGCCACGGCGCCCATCCAGTCCGGGCGGTCGGCGTCCGTCGTGTTGAGGTCGACGACGGTCGTCTCCCGGGTCAGCGTCGTCGGCTCGTTGCCGCACTCGACGGTCACCGTCCACGAGAGCGACCGCAGGTAGCCGTCCTCGTGGACCACCAGCCGCGCTCGCGCGTCCATGACGTCGGCCGCACCGTCGGGACCCTCGGCTCGGAAGTAGTGTAGCGTGTCGGTGCTGCGGACGTACTCGAAGTCGTAGCTGGCGAGGACTTCGGGGTCCGGCAGCGGGAGGTCGGATGCGAACCTGTCGTCGGCGTCGAAGCGCGCGCCGTCGCCGGTCCGGACCTCGTACCGGAACGACTCGTCGCCCGGCCGCCGGCTGCGCTCGTAGGTCCCCGAGGCGTTCCGGAAGACGACGCCTGAGGCCGTCGAGACGTTCCGCCAGTCGCGCACGAACTGCCGGTCGTCCCGGTCGACGACGACCCTGTGCTTGTACGCGAGCGTGTCGTTCTCATCGCGCTCGTACCAGCCGGCGTAACTGCTGGCGTTCGCAAGCGTCGCCCGGTGTCTCGCAACGAGGTCGCGGGCGTCCGCGGCGTCCATCTCGGTGACCAGCGACGCCACGTCGGGCGCAGAGCCGCCGTCGAGCGGACCGACGGCGCCGAGACAGCCCGAGGCGAGCAGGAGGAGGGCGACCGCTACTGCGGGGACTGTCCGGGTCACGTCGGAGCGTTTCGATGGCGCGAGAAAAACTCTTCTGGACGTTCGCGCCGGCGGCGAACCGCCGGACAGCGCGGCTTCAGTCGTCGGCGGGTGCGGCCTCGGTGCCCTCGGCAGCGCTCGCGCTCACTTCGCTCTCGAGGTACTCGTCGGCGTCCAGCGCGGCCTTACAGCCCATGCCCGCGGCGGTGACCGCCTGCTGGTAGTGGTAGTCCACCACGTCGCCCGCGCCGAAGATGCCCTCGACGTCGGTGAGCGTCTGGCCGCCGCCCTTCCCGCCGTGGGTGACGATGTAGCCCTCGTCGTCGAGTTCGACGCCCGTCTCTTCGAGGTAGCCCGTGTTCGGCGTGTGGCCGATGGCGACGAAGAACGCGCCCACGGACAGCGAGAACTGCTCGGTGGCGTCGTCATCGAGCTTCGCGGACGGGTGGCCCTCGGGGTGGCGCACGAGCGTCACGTCCTCGACGCCGTCCTCGGGCGTGCCGTTCACTTCGACGGCCTCCGTGTTCCAGAGGACTTCCATGTCGCCGTCGTCGACGTGCTCTTGGACGCGCTCCTCCCAGTAGTCCTCCGCGCGGAGCTCGTCGCGGCGGTGGACGAGGTAGACGGTGTCCGCGAACTTCGTGAGGAAACTGGCCTCCTCGGCGGCCGCGTCGCCGCCGCCGACGACCACCATGTCCTCGCCCTTGAAGAACGCGCCGTCGCAGGTCGCGCACGTCGAGACGCCGTACCCCATGAGCTCGTCCTCGCCGGGGATGCCGAGCGTGCGCGCGCTCGCACCGGACGCCGCGATGACGGCGTCGGCGGTGTAGGCGTCGCCGTTCGACAGCTCCACGCGGAACGGGCGCTGGGAGTCGTCGACGCTCTCGACGACGCCGTGTTCGAGTTCGGCGCCGAAGCGCTCGGCCTGCTCTTTCATGTTGTTGATGAGGTCCGGCCCCGAGATGCCCTCCGGGAATCCGGGGTAGTTCTCGACCTCGGTGGTGAGCGTGAGCTGGCCGCCGGGCTCGTCGCCCTCGAACAGCAGCGGGTCGTTGTTCGAGCGCGCCGCGTAGATGGCCGCCGTCAGCGCCGCGATGCCGGTGCCGGTGACGATGAGCTTGCGGTGCTCGACCACGTCGTCGGCGTTGTCGTCCGCGATGCCGAGCTTCTCGTCCAGTTCGCCGGCTTGGTCGAGCTCGTGGGTGTCGTCCCAGCCACCGATGAGTTCGTCGTCGATGAAGACCTCGGGGGCGGTCTCGCGGCCGTCCGCGCGCTCTTTCATCTCCGCGAACAGCTCGTCGTCGCCGGTGACGTTGTACGTCACGTAGTCGACGCCCTTCTCGTCGAAGAGGTCTTTCGCCTTCTCGCAGTACGGGCAGTCCGTCTTCGTGTAAATCTCTACTCGCGGCTCGTCGGTCATACGTCCTAGTGGGTGACCGCGGCGTTTGTACGTTGTGTTGGCCGGGAAGTGTGCCGCCACCCCGGTCGAGACCCCAGCGCTTACGCCGCCACTCGCCCCACAGTCGCGTATGCCCGCCGACCTCCACGAGAAGATGGACCGCTACGAGGGCCTGCTGGCCGACGCCCTCGACGAGGCCGAGGCCGTCCCGCCCGCCGACACGCCGCTCGGCGAGGCCGCCGCCGAGTACGAGGAGATGGCCCAATCCTACCTCGACGACGGCCGCCACTTCCGCGACCACGACGACCCCGTGAACGCGCTCGCCGCGTTCTCCTACGGGCACGCGTGGCTGGACGCCGGCGCCCGCATCGGCCTCTTCGACGTGCCCGAGACCGGCCACCTCTTCACGGTCTGAGCGGGCGACACGCACCGCTCGGTGTCGGGTAGTTTTACGGTACTGCGCCGCCTCGACGTAGCCGATGGAGGCCGCGCTCTGGTACGTGTTGACGGGGACGCGGGGCGGCCCGAACCGCGTCCGCCTGCTGCGGGCGCTCGACGACCGCCCGCGGAACGCGAACCAGCTCGCGGAAGCGTTGGACCTCGACTACAAGACGGTCCGCCACCACCTCGACGTGCTCGTCGAGAACGACATCGTGGAGTCCAGCGGCGACGACTACGGCGCGGTGTACCTGCCGACGGACGCGGCCCGCGACCACTGGGACACCATCGAGGAGATCATCGAGGAGGTCGAGTGATGCACGATTCCACGCGAATGCCGGCCGAATTTGGGAAAGCGTATAACTACCGGTCCTGCCAACGGTGGTGTAGATGACCGTCTGGGCGGACGTGACGCGGGCGGCGATGGCGCTGAACGTCGTCGCGCTGCTCGCGCTCTGCGGCGTGTGGGTCCGCAACTACCGGCAGATTCAGTCGAAACACACGCTCGGCCTGCTCGTGTTCGGCCTGCTGTTGCTCGGCGAGAACGCCCTCGGCCTCTACTACTTCGTGATGCACGACGCGCTCACGGCGTGGTTCAGCGGCCTCCCCTCCGTCTCCGCGACCGCGATGATGGCGCTGCGCCTCCTCGAAACCGCCGCCATCGCGTTCCTGCTGTGGGTGACGTGGGACTGACCGGCGCTCTCGGCGCGTCGTTTCCCGCCTCGGCCGCCGGCTGGCACCCCGAGAGCGGCGACGACCGCGTCCCCGTAGTCGGCTCCGGCGACTTCCACTGGACGACACCGGGCCTCAAGCTTTTTCCCGGCAGCCGTTCGAGTTGCGGAGCATGGCGCACGAGGCGTACGTACAGTTGGTCTGTCCTGAGTGTCAGAAGCAGTGGGAGAGCACGCCGGGCGAGCTGCCCGCCCACGACGAGAACTTCAGCTGTCCGAACTGCCACGCCACGCGGCGGACGGCGGAGTTCATGCGAACCGACCGCGACCTCGAGAACCTGAAGCGTCTCCAGTAATCAGACCGCCGACCGAGCGCCGCACGCCTCGCAGTGGAGGCGCTCGCTGTCTCCTTCGATTTCGAGGTTCGTGTCCGGGAGCCCGCACTCGGGGCACGTGACGTACGTGTCGACGTACTCGTCGAGGACGGCCTCGACGCGGCGCTGGCGGAACTCCCCGGTGAGTCGGGCGCGCCCGCTCTCGTCGATTTGGGCGCTCGTCCCGAGCTCGTTCTGGATGAACTTCAGCACGTGGTCCTGCTCGCGGCCGAGCCGGTCGAGCGTGTCCTGAAAGTTCTCGTACACCGTGACGTTGCCCTCCTTGCGGACGTTCGGCTCCGGCACCTCGAACCGGCTCTCGTCGCCCGCGACGTCGGACTTGTCCTGCATCGCGCGGTCGAGTTGCTCCTCGTAGTCCATACCCGAACGAAGTACCGGCCCGCACAAAAGCCTTTCAAAAGCCCCGGTCGGCCCGTTTTCGGGGCGTTCGCGCGAGCGCCGTGGTAACAGCTCTCAGGATAATACTATAACCCCGTGCCCGTTAGAATGGGCTGCCATGAAGAAGCAGGAGCTCATCCACCTCCACGGCCTCCTTGCAGAGGTCGGGAACTACTACGAGGAGTGCGAAGCAGACGAGATTTCTCTCGACGACTACGAGGACCTCGGCGTACGACCGACATCCATCCACAAATCGAAGACCGACCACAAAGCGGCTGTTTTCGCGCTCGCGGGCGGCATCACTTCGGCCATGGAAGACACCGAAGAGCAGGAAGCCGTCCCCGCTCAAGCCGACTAACGTAGCGACACGCGACGCCTCCTCACGCGCCCGAACCCGACAGCCACAGCGTTGCGCTCCGTCGCCGCTCGCGGACTACTCGCCGCCCGCTGACTCCTCGCTCTCGCCGCGCTCCTCCTCGACGGACAACACCTCCAGCGGGACGTTCTCCAGTCGCTGCCCGATCTCCTTGCGCGCGATGCGGGCGGCGTGCTCGGTGCGCTCGACGTTGAACACGCTCATCTCCAGTTCCAGCGCGACGAGGCTCTCGTCGGCGGCGACGAACGCGGGGTCCAAGCTCTCCCCGCAGTGCGGGCACGACCGCTCGCCCATGCTGATTTCGACGTAGTTGAGGTCTGGGTTCAGCAGCTCGCCGGTCTTCGAGATGGCGATGCGGACCGCCTCGTCGGAGTTCTCGACGTCGTAGACGGGGACAGCGGCCTCGACGACCACCCTACAGTCCATGACTACGTGGGACGTTCACACGCAACGCAGAAGAAGGTTGGCCCGCTCGGCCGACGCGGCGAAACGTACAACGGTCTGCCCGCGGAAGCCGCGAGCGTGCCCTCCAGACGAACGTATCTCGGTGCCGTCAGTGCCGGACTGCTCTGCGGGCTCGCCGGCTGTGCGTCCGCGTCGCAACAGGTGAACGGCTACGTCCAGACGAAGTCCATCGGCGGCGTCCTCGACGAAGCGGGGACGCGGCGTGACGTCGACATTGTGACTGTCGACGCCAGCTACGCGCCGAACGAGGATCCGCCGGAACTCAGCCACCTCGACGACGAGTGGGCCGACTGGTTTCCCGCGCCCCGCCGACCGGTCGTTTCCGAAGCGCTCGACGACGCGCTCCGAGGCGCCTTCGACGAGGTCAGGTACGTTGTCGGCGTCACGAGCCCGGGGTGGGCGGAGGGTGACGCGGCCGTCGGGAGCTTCAACGTCGCAACGACCCGCGAGAACTTCAACCGCGTACAGGTCCACAGCGAGGTGACCGCGTCCTCGGACGGCACGTCGCTCACCATTCACTCCGTGGACGGCCTCTGGGCGTTCGACGACGAGTAGCGTCCCGGCGCGAACCGAACCCGTCTTCCCCGCGCGCCGCCAAGCCCGCCCGAGATGGAGCGCGGCGCCATTCCGACCGACGAAATCGCGGGCGCGGTCGACGTGCAGGCCACCCTCGAGAGCGGGCAGACGTACCTCTGGTGGCGGCCCGACGGCACCACCTACGAGACCGACGGCGCCTCCGGTGGTGACGCGTGGTACCGCACCGTCGTGGACGGCGACGTGGTGGAAGTCCGCCAGACCGACGCCGAAATCGAGTGGCGCTCCACGACCGACGCCGACCCGCTCGTCCGCGACCTGCTCGGCCTCCGCGACGACCTCTACGAGATCCGCGCCGCCGCCACCGGCGACGACCTCGCGACCGCCGCGTGGGACGCCTACGACGGCCTCCGCATCGTCCGCGACCCGTTCTTCGGCTGCCTGATTTCGTTCATCTGCTCGGCGCAGATGCGCGTCGAACGCATCTTCGCCATGCAGGAGTCGCTGCGCGAGCACTACGGCGAACCCATCGAGTACGACGGCGAGACCGTCCACGCGTTCCCCGAGCCCGCGGCGCTGGCCGCCGCCACGGAGGACGACCTCCGCGACCTCAAGCTCGGCTACCGCGCGCCGTACGTCCAGCGCACCGCCGAGATGGTCGCGTCCGGCGAACTCACCGAGCGCGACATCGACGGCCGCGCGTACGAACTCGCGCGCGAGGAACTCACCGAGTTCGTCGGCGTCGGCGACAAGGTCGCGGACTGCGTGCTGCTGTTCTCGCTGGGCTACCTCGAAGCCGTCCCGCTGGACACGTGGATTCGCTCCGCCATCGAGGACCACTACCCGGACTGCGACCGCGGCAACTACGCCGACACCTCCCGCGCGATTCGGGCGCGCCTCGGCCCGTACGCCGGCTACACGCAGACCTATCTGTTCCACTATCTGCGCTCGGGCGGCGACGAGTAGCGCGTAGCTTTTTGTCGCAGCCGGTCGCACTCGATGCCATGAGCGACCGGACTCGCGCACGCGTGCTGGTCTCCGGGAAGGTGCAGGGCGTCTACTACCGGGCGACCACGCGCGACACCGCCGATGAACACGGCGTCGACGGCTGGGTGCGGAACCTCCGCGACGGCCGCGTGGAGGCCGTCTTCGAGGGCCCCGAGGACGCCGTCGAGGCGATGGTGGAGTGGTGCCACGAGGGCAGTCCCGCCGCGAGCGTGGACGGCGTCGAGGTCGAGTACGGCGACCCCGAGGGCGTCGACGGCTTCGAGGTCCGGCGGTAGTCCCGCACGCGGAGTTTTTACGGCGGCCCGCCACGAACACTCGCCCATGATTACCAGCGACCGGATGGCCGCCGTCGACCGGAACGCGGCGGCGGTCGGCGTGCCGCGCAAGCAGTTGATGGAGTCAAGCGGGAACGCCGTCGCGCGCGTCGTCCGCGAGAGCGCCGACGCGGGCGCGAGCGTCGCGGTCGTCGCGGGCCGCGGGAACAACGGCGGGGACGCGTTCGTCGCCGCGCGCTTCCTCGACGAGTACGACGTGACCGTCCACCTGCTCGGGCGGCCCGAGACCATCGGCACGGACATCAGCCGGGAGAACTGGGACGCGCTCCAGCGGGCCGAACTCCCCACCGAGGTAGTCAAAGACGCCGCCGCGTTGGACCTCGGTGACCCCGACGTGGTGGTGGACGCCGTGCTCGGCACCGGCGTCTCCGGCGCGCCCCGCGAACCCGAGGCGTCTGCAATCGAAGCTGTCAACGACGCCGACGCCACGGTCGTCGCGGTGGACGTTCCCTCCGGGATGGACGCCGACACCGGCGAGACGCCGGGTGTCGCGGTGGCGGCGGACCGCGTGGTGACGTTCCACGACACCAAGCCCGCGCTCGCCGAGCGCGACGACGTCACCGTCGCGGACATCGGCATCCCAGAGGCGGCGGAGCTGTTCGTCGGGCCGGGCGACCTCCAGCAGTTGGAACGCGACCCGCACGCCCACAAGGGCGACTTCGGGCGCGTGCTCGTCGTCGGCGGCGGCCCCTACACGGGCGCCCCCGCGTTGAGCGCGCAGGCCGCGCTCCGGGCGGGCGCGGACCTCGCGTACCTCGCGGTCCCGGACAGCATCGCGGCGACCGTGCAGGGGTACAGCGAGAGCCTCATCGTGGACTCGTACGCCGGCAAGCGCCTCCGCCCCGAGTGCGTCGACGGACTGCTGGAGCGCGCCGCAGAGGTCGATGTCGTCGTCCTCGGGCCGGGGCTCGGTGACGCCGACGACACGCTCGCCGCCGTCCGGCAGTTCCTCGCCGCCTACGACCGTCGGGCGGTCGTGGACGCCGACGCGCTACAGGTCGTGCCCGAGGTCGAGACGGACGCGGACCTCGTCTGCACGCCGCATCAAGGAGAACTGAAGAAGATGGGGCGCGCGGCCGACAGAGGGGAGGCAGCGGAATCAGCGAGCGGTGACGCAGGAGCCGCGAGCAGCACCGCCGACGACTGGCGCGAGCGCGCCGATGCCGTCGAGGACTTCGCCGCGGACCTCGGGCAGACGCTGCTCGTGAAGGGCGCCTACGACGTGATTTCTGACGGCGAGACGACGCGCGTGAACCGCACCGGGAATCCGGGGATGACCGTCGGCGGCACCGGCGACGTGCTCGCGGGCGCGACGGCCGCGATGTTCTCGACGCTCGACGCCGTCCCCGCCGCGAGCATCGGCGCGTACGCGAACGGCGCCGCCGGCGACCGCGTGGTCGACGAGCACGGCTACGGCCTGCTCGCCACCGACCTACTCGACGCGCTCCCCGCGGCGCTGTGGGGTGGTCAGGATGACTAGCGACGCCCCCGAAGACGACCTCACGCACACTACCGAGGACGGCGACGTGCAGATGGTGGACGTGGGCGACAAGCCCGACACCGCGCGCCGGGCGGTCGCGCGCGGCGAGATTCGCCTCTCGGCGTCCACCGTCGACGCGATTCGCGGCGACGAAATCGGGAAGGGCGACGTGCTGACGACCGCGCGCGTCGGCGCGGTGCAGGCGGTCAAGCACACGTGGGAGACGATTCCGATGTGCCACCAGATTCCGATTACGAACGTCGAGACGGACTTCGACGTGCGCGACGACCGCGTGGTGCTGGAGGTCGCCGTCGAGACCACCGGGAAGACGGGGTGCGAGATGGAGGCCCTAGAGGGCGTGACGACCGGGCTGAACGTCGTCTGGGACATGGTGAAGGCCGCCGAAAAGGACGGCGACGGCCAGTACCCGGGCACGGCCATCGAGGGCGTCGAAGTCGTGCGGAAGGAGAAGCGGGAACTGGAGTAAGCCCGCCAGTCGCCGGTGCGTGCTTCCAAATTTGACGGGTGGCGCTACGACGTGGTCGTGGCCGTCTGCTCGTCGGGATACGGAATCTCTAGGTCGAGCCCGGAGTCGGTGACCGTCTCCTCCTCCACGAGGACGTTCTCCGGTCGAATGTCACGAACCGTGAACACCACGCGGAACCCGCGCCGGCGAAGCTCCTCCTCGCAGGACGCTTCGGTCTCGCGGCCGCCGATTGCCAGCGAGACGACCTTCCCGCTGCCGGACAGGTAGGGATTCTGTTCGAGGACGGGTTCCGTGCACTGCGTCGCTACGGTGGTTCTTCCCTCGACGGTTACGGTGACTGAGGACGGCCCCGTTTCGACGTTCGTCACCGTTCCCGGGACCGGGACTCGACTGGCGTCGACCGTCTCGAAGTCGTCGAGCGTCACCGGCTTCGGCGAGTCCGAACCGCCGTCGGTGCAGCCCGCGAGGAGGGCCACGCTCCCCGTCGCAGCGAGGAACTGTCGCCGGGTCGAGCGTTCGCGGTGTTTAGCCATAGTTCGAACTTGTTTCGAGCGTGAATAAAGCCGTTCTGGATGGTCGTCCCGGAGCGCGCGAGAATCCGGGGTCAGGCTTCGACGACGAGGTCGCTGGCCTTCGCGCGGGACTTCTCGACGACTGTCGGGAGCGCCTCGAAGTCGACGACGACCTGTTCGTCGCCGTAGTCCACGTCGCGGACGTGGGCGTGGTCGTGGACCCACGACACCACGCTCATCGTGTCGTCGGTCATCGGGAGCACGAGCGTCTCGCGCTCGCGGGGCGGGAGTTCGGCGTCGATGCGCTCGCGGAGCGCGTCGACGTTGATTCCCTCCTTGCCGCTGACCGCGATGGGGTTCGGCGCGAGCGCCGACAGCGCCTCCTGTTTCTCCGCGAGTTCGTCGTCGCTGACCTTGTCCACCTTGTTGAACACGGTGACGATGGGCGCCTCGTTGCGCTCGTAGAGCGTGTCGTGGCTGGTCACGAGCTTCTCCCGAATCTCGTCGACGGACTCGCTTGCGTCCACCACGAGCAACACGAGGTCGGCCTGATAGACAGACTCCAGCGTGGACTTGAACGACTCCACGAGCCAGTGCGGGAGGTCGCTGATGAACCCGACCGTGTCCGTCAACAGCACGTCCCGGCGGTCCATCTCCAGCCGCCGGGTCGTCGTGCCCAGCGTCGTGAACAGCTTGTCTCGGGACTCCGCGGTGGTGTCGAGGTCCGGGTGGAGCTGTTCGTTCTCGTCGACGTCGAGGTCGTCGGCGAGCCGCCGCAGCAGCGTCGACTTCCCGGCGTTCGTGTACCCCGCCAGCGCCACCAGCTCGAAGCCCGACTCGCGGCGCGTCTCGCGGCGCTGCTGTTCGGTCTTCTCGATGTTCGAGAGCTCGTCCCGGATGCGGCTAATCTGGGCCTTGATGTCCTGCTCGCGGCTCTCGTCGTACTCTCCCAGCCCCATGAAGCCGGGGCGCTCGTCGCGCTTGGCGAGGCTGGTCTTCGCTTCCGCGCGCGGCAGCTCGTAGCGAAGCTCCGCGAGTTCGACCTGCAGTTGGGCCTTCCGGGTGTTCGCGCGCTGGCCGAAGATGTCGAGGATGAGGCGGAAGCGGTCCACGACCTCCGTGTTCTCGGGGAGCTGCTGCCCGAGGTTGTACACTTGGTAGGGGCCGAGGCGGTTGTCGAAGACGACCCGCTGGGCGTCCGTCTCAGCGACGAGCGCGGCGAGCTCCTCAACTTTCCCCTCGCCGAGTTGGAGGGCGGGGTCGGCGGTGCGCGTCTGCGTCACTTCGCCGGCGACCTCGTAGCCCGCGGCGCGGACGAGCTCCCTGATTTCGGCGGTGTCGGCCTTGCCGTCGTCGACGCGCTTGGCGACGACCGCCGTCTTCGTCGGTGTTCCGGTCACTTGCCACGCGATACGCGCCGCTCGCACTTAAGCCCCGGGCGCGGCGTCGCCGCCGAACCCGACAAAAGAGACTTACCCGTCGCTCGCGGACGAACGGGCATGGCAGACATCAACCTCACCTCGCTCGGACTGGAGTTCGGGGGCGGCGCCGGCATCGGCGCCGTCATCGGCTTCGCGGCGAAGAAGGTCGCGAAGCTCATCGCGGTCATCGTCGGCCTCGAACTCGCCCTGTTCAAGTTCCTCGAATCCCGCGGCATCCTCACCGTCGACTGGGACCGGCTCACCGGCGGCCTCTTCGACATCACGCAGGCCGCCAACAGCGCCGCGCCGCCGTCGTGGGTGAACACCATCCTCTCGACGCTGTCGGTCAGCGCGGGCTTCACGGGCGGGTTCCTGCTGGGCTTCCGGAAGGGATAGCTTACCGGGTGTCGAGTTCGTCCTTCTCCTTGATTATCGTCGTCTCCCCCTCGCCCTCCGAGACCTCGTTGACGAGGTCGTAGAAGTCGTTTTGCATCCCCGCGGGGAACGTCAGCACGCCCACCCACGAGCCGTCGCCCTGCCACTCCTCGCGGTCGAGGTCGCCGAACTCTCGAATCTTGGCCTGCCCGCTGCCCGCGTAGTCCGGCGGCAGATTGACCGCGACGGTGACCTCCTCGAAGCGAATCGGAATCACGGGCCGGAGCGCGTCCAGCGCGTCGTCGACCTGACTCTCGGCGGGCTCCATCGGGTCCACCGTGAACCCGGCCTCTTCGAGCGCGCTCTCGATGCGCTCGGGAGGGTGGGGCGCGTTGTCCATCTGGGGGTTGACCGCGTTTCGGGTGATGATGTTGACGAGCTTGCGGTGCTTGCGCTCCTGCATCTCCTCGCGCTGCTGGGCGGTAATCTGAATCTCGCCGCGCTCGATGACCTCGGGGATGATGTCCATCGGCTCGGTCGTCCCGAACACCTCCTCTAAGTCCTCCTCGGCGGGGCGGTCGCCCCGGGAGGCGTTCTCGAAGACGTCGCGGGCGGCGATGACGTCTTCGAGCTCGCCCTCGAACTCGCCGCGCTTCATCGCGAGCGCGGCGTCCGGGTCGACCAGCACTTCGAACCGTTCCCCGTGGGTTTCGAGGCGCGCAGTCACCGCCTCGTCGAGTGATATCATGCGTGTGGCTTCGACGGGTGTACTTAAAAGAGCTTTTCCCGGCGAAGGTCCCGGCGGCGACTACTCCTCGGTCTCGTCGTCGCCCGCATCCTCGGCGTCGGTCGCATCCTCGTCCTCGGCGCCGTCGCTGTCGCCGCCGAGCAGGTCGTGCTCGACGAGGTACTCCCGGATTTCGTCGTTCGACAGCTCGATGAACGCGCCCGTCTCCGCGTCGACGGTGGCGACCCCGACTCCCTCGGGCTGCAACGAGTCCCGAATCTCGCCGAGCGCGCGCAGCGCGAGTTCGACGCCCTCGTCGAGGGGGAGCGACTCGTCGTAGTGCTCTTCGAGGTAGCCCTGCACGGTCGAGCGGTCCTCGCCGATGGCGATGGCCTTCCACTCGTACGGCGTCCCCGAGGGGTCCGTCTCGAAGAGGCGGGGTTCGCCGTTCGTGACGCCGCCGATGAGGAGCGCGACGCCGAACGGCCGCGCGCCGCCGACCTGCGTGTACTGCTGGATGTGGTCGGTGATGTCCTTCGTCAGCGTCTCCACGCCGATTGGCTGGTCGTAGCGCACGCGCTCGACCTGCGCGTCGCGGCGCGCGAAGTCAATGAGCTGGCGCGCGTCGGCGACGTGGCCGGCGCTGGCGATGCCGACGTGGTTGTCCGCCTTGTGTATCTTCTCGACGGACGCCTCCTCCATCAGCCGGGAGTTGATGCGCTTGTCCACGAGGAGGACGACCCCGCCCTCCGTGCGAACGCCGATGCTGGGCGTCCCTCGCTTGACGGCCTCCCGGGCGTACTCTACCTGATAGAGGCGGCCGTCCGGCGAGAAGATGGTGATACCGCGGTCGTAGGCCTGCTGCTGGTTCTGTCCTTGCATGGTTTAGCAGTCGCGGTCGGTCGCGCCCACGTACCCGTCCTCGGCGTCGACGTCGACGAGGTCGCCCCGGCGGACGGCCGGGCGGGTGTCGCCCGCGAACGCGACGGTGGCTTCGGCTGCGGGTTCTCCCGGCCGTCCTAAATACTTTTCTTCGGCGGCGCGAATCGTGCCCGAGACGCCGCGTACCGCCAGCCTCACGGGGTCGCCGCGCACCTCGTCGACGCACGCCAGCGCCGCCCGGCCGCGCTCGACTTCGCCGTGGCGCACGCGCACCAGCGCCTCGCCGCTCCCGTCCGCGAACGCGAACTGGAGCACGCGCAGGTCGGCGTCCGCGCTCCCCGCGTCCCCGTAGAGGTTCTGCGCGGCGAACCAGACGCTGCGCTGGAACTCCCCCTGCGAGAGGTCGGCGTCCGGCCACGCCTCCAGCCCCACGGCGAGGTAGCGCCACCGCGGCCGGAGGTGCTTCGGGAGGTGTTTCACTATATACGATTCATCTGACGAGCATTTGTTCGTTTCGCACAACAGCGATGGACTGTTTGACCGTTTATATATCTCCAGGCTAAATGGTAGACTAAGCCGTGTCCGAGAGGGCACGGCGACAGGACCCACCGCCAGTCGAAGTTGGGGGACTCGCCTGCAACCCTTGACCAGGTGCAGCGTCCTCCCGGTGGACGCTGAGTGGTGGGCATCGATTGAAAGATGCCTATCGCACAGCACGGGGACGAACGTTCCCGACGGCGGTGGGCAGTCGACATCACGCTCCGGTGTCCCTCTCCATGGGACATACTGGAGACAGCGACGCGGACGCTCAAAGCAGCCTACTGGCTGTTGCGAGTTGTCCTCGTCCTGTACGCGCTCGGTGCGCACGTCTGAGCGACTGTCCATCTGGGGTACTGGCGCGAAACCAAACGGGGCTCTGCCCCTTCGAAAGAACAGGATGCCGTCCAATAGAATTTTAAGCGATACTGCCGTATACCCAACTGGTCAAGGGTTGCAGGCGGGTCCCAGCGTTGATCCCGCCGTATTTTCACCAACCAATCAGCGGCTGCAGTCTAATCGTCGATAGATTTATGACGAAAACAGACTGAGTCTCTGATGGTCAAGGGTTGCAGGCGGGTCCCAGCGTTGATCCCGCCGTATTTTCGTATTTAGCAGTCTATATACCAGCTACGTTCGCTCGGCGACGAGCACGCCGACCTGTTCGTGGACCATCTCGACGGCGGTGAGCGCGTACCCCTCGTCGGTGAACGCGTCAGCGAGCACGCCCACGGTCGCCGGGTCGTCCACTTCCGGGCTGTAAAACGGCTCCTCTGGGTTCGGCTCCCCAAAGAACATCACGTCCCCGAGCACGATTTTCCGCGGGCCGAGCCCGGCGATGACCGAGATGGCTTCGCGCTTCTCCGCGTCGCTGAGGTGGTGCATGGCGAAATTCGAGGTCACGATGTCGACGTCGCCGTCGTAGTTCGGTTCGCGGAACTGTCCCTGTCCGAACTCGACGTTGTCGAGGCCGCGCTCGCCGGCTTTCCGCCGCGCCTCGTCCATCATTCCCTCGCTGATGTCGCGGCCGACCACGCGGCCCGCGTCCGCGGCGAGCGCGAGCGCGATGGCGCCCGTCCCGCAGCCGAGGTCGAGAACGGTGTCGTCGCTGTCGGGACTGGCGTGTTCGAGCACGAGCGCGACGCACTCGTTGTATTCGGGAGACTGGTCGTCGTCGTAGTCGGCCGCGAGGTCGTCGAAGCGCGCGGCGTGCTCCTCAACTGTCTTCTTCATACCTGCCGCGTTCGACGCCCTCCGCAATGAACGCCTCGGACGCGCGGTGGCGGTTGCGCTCCGCTAGCTCCCCCCACGCCGCCAAGCCCGCGCGAATCTGCTCGCGGTCGAACCCGATTTCCTCGCCGACCGCGAGCAGTTCGCGGGGCGCACGCAGGTGGAGATGGGAGGTCGGGTCGGCGCTGACGACGTACGGCGCGTCGTAGTGCGCGACGAGTTCCCGGAGCTTCCGCAGACCGCGCAGCGCCTGCACGCGCTCGCCGCCGTCGGCGCGCAACACCTTCGAGAGGTCGAACTCCACGTGGACGGCGTTGCGCTCGGCGGCCTTCACGACGACGTGGTTCACGTCGCCGCGCCCGCGCATCGGCCCGGCAAGCACGTCCACGCGCGGGGACTCGGCGATGAACCGGTTCAGCTCCGGCGTGCCACCGCGCGCGACCAGCAGCGTCGCACGCTCGCGGAGGTCGCCGAGCGCGCCGCTGGCCGCCGACACGTCGTCGGCGTCGAGTTCCACGCCCGAGACCACGTCGAGGCCGTGCTCCTCGCCGACGGCCTCGCAGTCGACCTCGGGGCGGGCGTCCGACCGGCTCCGCACGACGACGCCCTCGTAGCCGACGCTGGCGGCCGTCGCGGCGAACCGCGCGACGGTGCTGTCGCCGTCGGGGTGGGCGTGAACCGCCTCGTACACGCCCCGTGGTTTGCGCGCGGCGCGTAAAAACGCGTGCGTTCGCCGCCGGCTAGCGACCACGACGGCAGAAAGACGGCCAGTGGAGCGCTACGACAGCGCGTCGCGGGCGTTCTCGACGGCGGCCTCTTTCTTCGCGGGGTAGGCTTCGACCTTCGCGCGGAGCGCAATGCCGTCCCCGAGTTGGGCGTCCCCGAGGAACGCCTCCTGCTTGTCGAGGTGGACGAACAGCGAGCAGTTGTCGTCGACGCGCTGGTCGAGCTCCTCGCGGATGCGCTCGATGTCCGCGCCGTCCCGGAGCTGGCCGAGGACGTGGCGCATCTCGTCGGCGCGCTCGACGCGCGCGGAGAGCACGACGATGCGGTCGCCGAGGTGGCCCTCGCTCTCGGCGCGTTCGAGTTCGACGTCCTCCGGGAGGAAGTGGTGGAGGGCGTCCGCGACGCGGACCTCGTCCTCCGTGCCGTAGCAGAACGCCCGGAGGTCGACGTAGTGGAACGGGACTTCGCTCATTGCACGCGGGTAGCGGCCGCGGCGGTAAAAGCGTCGCTACTGCGGGTCGGGCAGGTGGGTGGCGGCGACGGCGGCGACGCGCTCGGCGCCGTTCTCCCGCGGCTCGGGAGTCTCCACGGTGTCGAGGAGGGCTTCGACGCCCGCAATCGAGTCGGCGGCGTAGAAGCCGGTGGCGTCCGCGAGCGCGTCCACGACGCCGCGCTGCTCGGATGTCGCGGGCAACACGATGGTGGGCGTGCCGGCGACGGCGGCCTCCATCACCGTGGAGTAGCCGCTGCAGATGACGAGGTTCGCGCCCGCGATGAACGGCTGCAGGGACGGCTGAAGCTCCCAGTCGTCGCCACCGACGAGCGTCACGTCCCGGCAGCGCGCGTCCAGCGCGTCCGCGAGCCGGTCGGGGTCGACGCTGAACGCGCTCGGGACGACGAGCACGTCCACGTCAGCCTCGGGCGCGCCGCTGGTGGGTGCCATCGGCGGCACCGGGTCGGCGCCCGGAATCGACGGGTCGCCGTCCCAGACTTTCGGCTGGAGGAACTGCTCGGCGCGGTAGCCCGCGATGCGGTTGCGGGCACGCGCGCCGACGCGCTCGACGGCCGCGTCGTAGAAGCCCGCGGCGTCGTGGGCGACGTAGACGTAGCGCTGGCCGTGCAGGGACGCGGCGATGGCCGCGGAGATGTCGTCGGTGACGAGGAGCGCGGGGGTTTCCTCGTCGAACCACTCGCGGTACTGCCCGACGCGCTCGAACAGCGCGGGCACGCTGTTCCGAACGACCTCCAGCAGACTGCCGTCTTGGAGGTCCTCGACGAAGTCCACGACGGTCGGCTCGAACTCGGTGTGGCCGTTGGCTTCCACGAACTTCGTGCCCGGGCCGCCGCCCGCGAGGACGACCTCGTAGCCGGCGGCCGCCAGCTCCTCGGCGACCGCCAGCATCCGGGTGGCGTGGCCGGCGCCCTCGCAGTAGTGGGCGACGGCGACTTTCGGGGTCGCGGTCATGGCGCGGTCACGTATGCGTCGACGTGGGGGCGCGAGCGGTATAAACCACTCCAAGCCGCGGCGTCACGAGCGCACGCCGAGCGCGCTGGTGGCGGCGGCGCCGACCGTCGTCGTCAACAGGTAGCCGCCGACGCTGTGAATCGTGACGACGGCCGCGATGGTCGGCGCGCTCACCGCCGTCAACAGCGTGAGCAGCGTGACGTTGATGGCTTCCGTGCCGCCGAGGCCGCCGGGCGTCGGGAGCGCGGACCCGACCTTCCCCAGCGGGAGCACGAAGAAGGGGACGTAGACGGGGACGGAGGCGTCGAGCGCGAGGAAGGTGACCCAGAGGCCCAGCGCTTGGAACGCCCACCCGAGCGCGGAGAAACCGAGCGCGGCGACGAGCCGCTCGCGGGAGACGGCGACCCGGCCGACGGCGTCCGTGAACCCGCGGATGCGCTCGGCGAGGTCCTCGGCGTCGGGGAGGCTGACGCGCGGAATCGCGCCGACGACGCGGTGGACGACCCCGGTGACCGTGCCGCCCGCTCGCCCGCGAATCGCCGTCCGGTAGCGCCACGCGAGCGCCGCCACCACGGGGAGGACGACGGCGGCCGCGATGACCGCGACCGGCAGCAGGCCGAGTCTCCCGTTCGTTTCGGTGGTGACGTAGTAGAGCGACCCCACCGCCGCGAACGACAGCGACGGCACGACGTTGATGGCGTCGAGGCTGGTGATGGACGCGAGGCCCACCTCGTAGTCGGTGTCCGCGGTCTGCGTGAGCAGCCACGCGGTCACGGGCTCGCCGCCCGCCTGCCCGAACGGCGTGACGTGGTTGGCGAACGCGCCGGCGGCGTTCACCAACAGCGCCGTGTGAACCGGGACGCGGATGTCCAGCGCCGACAGGACGTTGTACAGCGCCAGCCCCCACGACGCGTTCCACAGCAGTATCGTGCCCGCGACGACCGCCAGCAGCAGGGGGTCGCCGCGGCGGGCGGCCGCGAACACCTCCCGGGCGTCCACGACCCAGAACATGACCGCGAACACGAGCGCCGCGCCCGCGATTCCGGCGGCCGTCGCCAGCAGGTCGTCTCGCTGCACGCCTCCGAGTGGCGGGCGGGCGCGAATCAATCCATCGAATCCCGCCTCGGGACCGCCGTCGCCCCGCGAATGGGAGGTTTTTTCTCCGCCC
>JGI12330J12834_1000086_pt1 | contig 37369 bp, 34 predicted proteins | sample A23E1SouthBayCA_FD_12834 | JGI IMG/M metagenome (IMG submission 12834) | reverse complement strand
GTGAGGGGATTGACCTCCAGCACAGCTGCCATATCATGGCTAACTACGAGCTCCCGTGGAACCCCAACCGGCTCGAGCAACGGATCGGACGTATCCATCGTTACGGACAGGAAGAGGAGGTCAAGGTCTGGAACTTCCTCTTCGATGACACCCGCGAGAGTGAGATATTCGAGATGCTCCAGACCAAAGTAGAAGAAATCCGCTCCCAGCTCGGAAACACGGCGGACGTGCTTGGAATCCTCGACGACATCGACGTGGACTCGCTCATTATGGAGTCGATCGAGAACGACGAACCTCCGAGTGCAACCAAAGCGGAACTCGAAGAAATGATCGAGGAGCGTCAGCGGACGCTCGAGGAGTGGTACGAGAGAAGCCTCGTCGATACGAGTACGTTCGATGCAGAGAGTCGGCGGCAGATTCAGGGAGTCGTCGACGAGTCAGAGGACGTCTATGGGAGCGAAGGGGATATTCGAGAGTTCTTCGAGCGAGCGGTTGAGGCCTTTGGGGGCGAATTTGAGAAGCGCGGCACCAACCTCTATCAAGCGGAGTTACCGGACGGAATCAATCAGCCCGGCCAAGACGCGACGTTCGGCCCCTTCACATTTGACCGCGACTTCGCAATGGATCACGAGGATATCACGTACCTCGCTCCCGACACGGATGTGCTTCAGCGGCTCATGGCACGCGTATTGGATGATGAGCGTGGCGAGGTTGGTCTCAAATTGCTTCCATTCGTGGACTCACCGGGGATTACCTACAATTACCGTATCGCCTTCGAGGATGGGACGGGAGAAGTAATTCAAGAGGAGACGATTCCTGTTTTTGTCGATGCTGAGCAGCAGGATGCACAGCGGGCACTTGGTGAACGGGTCGTCGAAGGAGATTCCATCTCTGGAAAACCGGACGCTGATACACTACGAATGGTAATAGAGACTGAAGAGGATCTCCGGACAGTCGCAGACCGGTATATCAGTGCCCGGGTGACTGAGATCAAATCAGATCTCGTCTCGAGCCGCCACGAAGAAACCGCTCGTGAATTACAGAATCTGGACGAGTACGCGAACTCCGAGCGTGAAAGAATAGAGTCGTTCATTCAGGAGTATGAACGTAAGGCAGAGGCCGGCTCTGATATGGATATTGCCATCCGTGGACAGCGAGAAAGGCTGGAGAAACTGGAAGAGAGAATTGCGACTCGCCGGGAGGAACTGAAACGGCGTGAGCGAGTTATCTCGTTAGCCCCAGAAGTGGAAAATTACTGTCTTACACTGCCGCTATAACCAGCAGTTGGCTCTATCGGATTCTCTCACTCTCCTCTGAATCCGGTTCGTCTTCGTCTGCACTCGTATCGACGAGTTCGGCGATTTCCTCCTCGGTGAGCGCGTCGATTTGGATTCGCTCGCCACTCCCAGTGTAGAAGATACTTGTCGTGACGCGTCGCTCTGGATGGGTTTTCCTGACAACGTGGTAGTAGACGCTCAACTGTTTTAGATACTCAGACTCTGCGTGACGGCCACGGTCAGTCTTGTAATCCACGATGTCGATTTGCTCTTCGGTGATGTGTAGAAGATCGATAATACCGGATATCGTCACCTGCTCGTCTCCCACCTCTATTGGGAGGTAGGCGTTCTCCTCCGCTCTCAGCTCGCCGGAGAGAGAATCAAGGAATTCCTTGACGTTCTCTTCGTCCGGATTAGATGCTTCAACGAGCCCTCCCTCGGCATAATCTTCAGCGAAGTCGTGGACACGCGTGCCGAATTCAATGCCCTTGCCCCCCTCGACCTCACTGAATACACCGTCGTCCATCAGTGAGTGTGGTGACTGTCCAGCCGGTGCATTGGGAACCGGAACTGACACTTGTAGACGTGTTTGTTCGGTCTCTGTCGATCCACCGACCTCGACATCTGGGTCAATTTCAGTCGGTTCCAGAGGAAGATTTTCGAACAGGGGACTCGGGGAGTCTCCAGCCGAGAACAGCAGATGATTTTCTGCCCGCGTGATTGCCACATACATCAGTCGGCGTTCCTCGTCGTAGTTCCGTTCGAGGCATTTGGAGAGGATGCGATACTGCCAGTTGTCGTACACGTGTGGCTTCCCGTGTGCGTCAGCGTAGTGTTTCGTTTGGCGCACCCCGATTGGATCCTGATATCGAATTCGGTCGGCTCCACCGCCGGACGGTGGGAAACTGTACTCGTTGACGTTCGCGAGGATGACGATGGGATGTTCAAGCCCCTTGGCAGCGTGAATCGTCTGCACAGTGACCGAGTCACCACCCGGACTGTCGTCGACTTCGTGGGTTGCCTCGGCATCGAGACTTCGCTCGATGAACCGAACGATATCGCCTCGGCTTTGGCTGGTACTGTCGAATGCATCCTGTAGCACCGAGACGATACCATCTGCGTATGCATCATCGAAGGCGTATCGGTCGAATACCATCCGAGCGATGCCGCCTATTGTCTCGCTCGCCGTGAGCCGCTCCCGGAAATCAAGCATAGCCTCGGGATACGCTTCAGTAGACAGTACGTGTTTGACCTCGTCGAGCGTGCAGCCAGCCTCCTCTAGTACTACTGCCCACCCACGTTCGGAATGCTCATCCTCGAGGATGCGTAGCCACGCCAACAAAAGTATGGCCTGATCGGTGGAGAATAGCTTGACGCCACCTTCGTAGGCGACTGGAATCTCGAACTCCTTCGCTTTCGTCTGTAGCTCTCGACCAAATCCACGCGTCCGTGTCAAGACCGCAATATCCTCGAACGACGGAGGGACTAATCCTCCGTCGTCTCCTTTGATCGCATACTCCTCGTTTCCAACTACATGCTGTACTCGGTCAAGAATGGCTTCGTACTCATCCTCGCTGGTAAACGCCTCAATATTCGAGTTATCGTGATTCGCCGTCGAAGATAGCGAGGTGATGTCCGTTTCTAGTGAGACCTCCTCACTGTTCGTTGCCGCCAGCCGGAGACTGTGTTTCGAGAAGTCCAGTATGGATTGCGTCGAGCGGTAGTTCTTTTTCAGCTTGATCTCGTTCACGTCGCCGACCGAGAACCCGACTCGCTCGGAATCACCGTTGAGCTCATCCCTGTAGTCCTCCAACCTCTGCTCGAATTTGCGGATATTGTCGACAGATGCGTACTGGAAACCGTAGATACTCTGTTTCCAATCACCGACGACACAGATATTGTTGGTACCAGCGAGTAGGAGAGCCAACTTGAATTGTATCTCGCTGGTGTCTTGAAACTCATCGACCATCACGTGGCCGAACTGTACCGACTGACGCAGTTCGTGATCTTCGAACAGCAACGCAAACGTAAACATCTGAAGGAAGCTGAAATTCAGGTAGTTGCGCTGGAGAGCGAACTCGATATATTCGAAGTAGATGTCGTGGACAAACGCTTTTAGAGCGCCTCGGTCTTCCTCGAACGCCCTACGGGCCCACCCATTGTCGATTCGCGGATATCCTTCACGGAGCTTGTCTTCGTTCGGTGCATCCGGCAGGAAGCATCGATTCCGTTCAAATCCGCTGAGCCCGTCGCGAAGGTCTGACTGCGTTGGGCCGTTGGAACCTTCGTTTGGCTCGTTCGCTTCCTCGAACAGGTGTTTGAACTCGTCAAAATCACCGTCGAGATACTCTTCACCGTTCCGGAACCACCCGTCGTCGGTCGGGAACACACCCTTCGCCGAGAGCTGTTTGATCAAATCCAAGAGCGACGTCTGACTGCGTATAACTCTAAGGAAGTCGTGGTACTCGGTATGTGCCTCGGTGAACTGACTACAGAACTCACGGAATCGATCCGCCTCGATGACTTCGTTTTCCAGTAGTCGAGTCGACGATGTAATTCGATCGTCGATACCCAGTGTCCTCGGAGCTTCGAAGCCGTTCTGGAGCAGTAATTCGTGGCAGTGGCCGTGGAATGTGTTTATCGGAGCGTCCCGAAGTGCCGACATCGAGTACTCGCAGTTGGCCACGACGCGTTCTTTCATCTCCGCAGCTGCATTGTTCGTGAACGTAATTAGGAGGATATCTTCAGGCTCGACGTCGTCCTGTCTGAGTAGGTTCGCATAGCGGCGGGTGATGGTGAACGTCTTGCCCGTCCCTGCACCAGCGTCAACGACGTGGACGCCGTCTATCGCATCAATCAACTCTTGCTGTCGGTCGTTAGGTGTGAATTCAGTCATCAGTTCGAATCAGGTCGCGGTGGTTCACACGATCGAAGTTCGGCTCTTCGACCGGGAAAGTTGAACGCCGGTACTCATTGATACGGTCAATTTGCTGGCGAAGGAACGACTCGAACGAGTCGATATCTTCTACAAAATAGTTCTTGGACTGCAGTTCGTAGAGCTGTTTCAGCGCCGAATCGGCGCCGTTCTTGACATATTTGTAATCCCCGACCTCGCCTTTGGCATACGCCGAGAATTGGGTCGCGATCCCTGTGTTGAGAAGCTCCTCTTTCCCATCAACCTCGGGAAACTCTTGATCCTCGAAGAATTCTGCATAGGCCTCATAACCCATTCGTTCCAGCGTCTTTCGGCGGTCGTTGCTTTCGGCCACGCCTTCGCATAGGGCATCAAACGCCTCTTTGCGACCAGCGAACGCTTCGAATCGTACCGGATAGTACGACACTCGTATCAGCCCATGTTCCGGGTCTGGGTCGCCCGTAATCGCCTCGTCAAGTAAGTCAAGGAAGTGGAAGAAGACGAACTCCAATTTCTCCTCTGGTTGTACCCGGCGGTGGTGAGCGAGGTACAGCAGCGCTTGGAAGTCCGGTTCATCGCTGATTGATTCGATACTCGATTTTCGGACGACCGCCGCCGCGGAGTCACCACTCCCGCTCTTATAATCAAGGATTTGAGAAGGAGAGTGGATGAGGTCGACTTTTCCTTTGCCGCCGAGTTCCGGGTTCTCGAACCACCGTTCGGTCACCGGTGAGTCGATATCTCGACCGAAGTAATCGGCGAAGAAATTGTCGGGGTACAGCTGGCCGTACTCCTCATAGTTCTGTTCAGCCGGCGGGTTTCCTCTTAAAAAATCCGTTATGAGAGTGAGCCCAACCTCAAACTCGGTCGCCAGTTTTTCTAGTTCAACGTCGTCGACGTACGGAGCCATCTCATCTACCATCACCTCAACGAGTGAATCGGGATCAGTCTCCTCGATAACATCGGGATAGTTGACATAGAACTCAGCGAAGTCGTGGTAGAGATTTCCCTTCCGGAAATAGTCGCGGTCGGGACTATCTACGATTCGGTCGAAGAAATAATCCCGTGGACAGTTGACGAACGTACTCAGGCTGGACTGGCTGAGCGTCTGGATAGTGGTTGGTTCAGCTTCCACGGGCTCTTTGTCAAACCCAGAGCTATCGTACCGTATGCGTCGTGAGTGACTGACATGCGGCAAGTCACCGAAGGTGTCGAACTCATTTTCCAGAAGGTCGTGAAAATAGAGACACGGTGTGATGTCCTGACCAGCACTGGTCTCCTGTACGAGAAAGTACTGATCAGTACCGTTCTGCAGTAACAGCTGAAACTGCCGGAGATACTGCCTATCTTTCGACTCAGTATCTATCCACGGCCGTTCGAGAACTTGGTGCGTCCAGTTCGCACCCATTCCGAGATAAAATACGACTGGTCGGTCGACGTACGCTGCAGCGGTCGCATCCGCTAGCAACACGCCTGAATCATCCCGATCCACTGGAACATCGAACGAGTCGAGATAGAATCGAAGGTCGTCCACAGCCCTCTCTGAGATAGTCTCCGACTGAATCCCGAGCTGCCCAAGCTCGGCGCGAAAGTTGTCCAATGACGTTTCACACCAGTCTTCAAACGTAGTTAGCGCCTCACCGAAGGTTTGCTCATCAATCCTCTCGCAGAACTGTTGTATTGGCTCGACACTGGGATGCGTGATTTTGGTAAACTGCTTCTCATCGTGCGTTACCGGAAGGCTCACACATATCCTGTTGAGGATTGGACGGACATCCCCGACCTGTATGCCCGTCGTAGCATGTGCAGTCCGCAGCAACCGCAAGAATGTCCGTATCAGATCGTCGTCAGCGAATCCGGGCCCGCCATAGAACGGAATGTCGTTCGCCTCAAACGCGGACTCGACGAGCGACGGATATTCACTACCCTGATCCATGATGATCGCGACGTCATCGGCAGTCGTTGGCGAGATGTTGTCGACAACGGTCTCAATGATATCCGTTGTTGAGTCGAAAATGTGGAAATCCGGAAGCTCGAAATCATTAGTAGCAAACGGTGAGATTGTGTCGTAGTTTTCTGGAAGCACCCGCTTGTCGAGAGCCGTGAACTGATCTTCGCCGATTACAGCAACATCAGTGCCTTCATCAACCGAATACGAGGCGAGATCACGGTGGGAGCTGTCTGTTGCCTTGATTGCGCTGAGTGCTTCTCGCGTGCCACTTGTATCGAATCTATCGTACGCAAGAATAGCTTCTAATTCACCTGTCTCCTCCCAGCACCCGAGAATATTTTCCAAGACGTGTGCAGCGTGTTTCCAGCTGAGGTCGGTCTGTCTGATGAGTTCGAGAAACAGATCTCGGTCGTCCCGAGGACGGAACTTCCCGGATGCGAGCATTCGAGGCGTTGCAGCGAACCGGCCGAGGTGGGGTCGGTCAAGTCTGCGATTCAGCGCCTGACTCAGGGGTGCATCAGTTGTGAGGACAAGATCATAATCCGCTACGGCAGAGTAGAGTTCGTCAATGGGGCGTGCCCGTTGAATAGTCACATTACAGTTCTGCGGCGTAATAGCAAAAAGTTTGGTAAGGAAATGGAAACCCACTGCCGCTAACATTTACCGACCACTGCATAAGGAATGCAGTATGCTGTGAACTTGGAAGACCCCTTACGTTTATTTGATACACTACGAGTAACAGAGCATGATTACTGTCTCTGATCTCACCTCGGGGCAAAAGGACATTCTTGAGCAGTGGGCAACGATTGCCCGCGGCGACATAAACGGCTCTACGTTCTCGATGGAAGAGGAAGTGAAGCACATCGAAATACAGGAGCAACTTCCGGTATTTCTCGACGATCCCTCGGAGGAGACGTTTGAATCAGTGTGGAACCCGATTTACAGTGCGCAACGGGCGGGGAGTGCAGACCATCTTCTCAACGAAAAGTGGCTGAAGCAAGGACGGACTGTCGAAGAACTCGCGGAACTCATCGATGAGGTGGCTGACAGTGAAGAGTACGATGAATCATGGGAAGACAAGTTGGGCTCGAAACGACCACTTCGAGAATTCTTCGGATGGCTGCACCCCGAGTCCCAGCCGATAATCGATATGCAGACTATTCGCGGGTTGGAGTTCTTCGATGTAATTGAGTCCGCTGATTCATTGAAACGACGTGGATTCGCTGAGCAGCGTGAACGCTTTGCAGATTTCAAGAACGTGTATCGGGCCGTTGTCGGACACGCAACCGAAGGGAATGAGCATGAACTACCGCTTAACGTCGAAATCCATCTTCTCTGCATACTGCTCAAGCGGGCTGGCAAGACCAAGATGCGTGAGGAGAGTAACGACGAAATTGTGAGGTTCTACGAACTCGTACTTGAGGAGCAAGAACGACGCGCAGAGATATCCTCCGAAAGTGCAGACAGCACTGTGGATGACGACCTTGAGCAACTCGTCATATCGTACGCAGAGGTGTTCAAAGAGGGTGGATTCGATGAAGGTGGTGAGTCCGGCTGGGAGACGTGGAAGATAGAATATTTAGATCACTTCCAGTCGACTATCGCCGAGCAATTCGACTTACAAAATCTCCAAGCAGCAGACATTGAACCAATCCTCGAGCGGTTCAACGATCCCAAAGTCGACTCGTCAAACGTTCCATCGAAGATTATGGGATATGGGGCGGGTTGGCACGGGTTGAAAACTGCCTCAGAAGAAGACCCAGAAGGCGCTGCCGACACACTCTCACTGCTGTTCGATGAAAATCAAGAGCTTGCTTACCGACTGGAACAGTTTGAAGAGTTCTATGGCTCTGCCGTCGAGGAGTACGGGTCACAGGGGATGATCCTCGGGATTGCGAGCTTCCTCCTCATGTACGCCTATCCAGATCGGTATATTTTCTACAAGTACGGAGAGTACAAGACGTTCTTTGAACGGTACTTTTCACACTCAATCGATCAAGGGTTCAATCCAAATGGATACATCGAGCTGCTCGATTATTGCGAGACTATTCTGGATCGACTTGAATCCTATCTTGATGATGCGTCAATGGTTCACGTGCATAACGTAATCTGGTACCAACAACACGGATACGGGGAAGGAGGTGGAACTGAGGTGAAGGACGGAGGAACTGAAAGGAAGGACGAGGAATACTACTGGGTCAACCAGAACGATCCCAGAGAGATTGAAGCTGAGTATTTAGATGCCTCAGTCGATGATCACTGGAGTCACGATCTATCAGTGCTGGAAATCGGCGACACAGTGTTCCACTATACCGGTCAGAAAATCATCGGCCATTCGACGGTCACTGCAGAGCCATACAAGATTGAACAAAACGGCGAAGAGCGACATCGGGTCGAAGTTGAGCTAGAACAGTTCGAAGAACCCCGACCGCTCGAAGAGATTCGCGAGTATCTGATGCGTGAGGAAGTTCGCGGTGAGAAGTACTATCCAATCGCTACTGATGGACGCGTTACACAGGCCTATCTCTGCCGCTTGACCGAGGAGGCAGCAGAATATCTGTTGAATCCACCAACCGGTTCCAATCACTTCTGGATCTCGGCTAACCCTTCGATATGGGAAGTGGAAAGCATTGAGGACGGTGGAGAAGTGTTCTATACGGCGTATAACCGCAAAGGGAACAAGCGTCGTATATTCGGGGCTTTCGAGGAAGCTACGCCGGGCGACAAGGTGCTGTTCTACGAATCTACCCCGGTAAAGGCGGTCGTCGCCGAGGGAACAATCAAACGAGGCCTACATCAAAGCGAACACGAAGAATATGATGGCCCGATTGCGGGCATCACTATCGAGTTTGTTCGCTCTATAGACGATATCACGTGGGAACAGCTCACGGCAGTTCCAGACCTCGAAGATGCGTCACCGATATCCAACCGCGCACAAGGGAGCCTTTTCAGCCTCACTGCAGAGGAATACGAGACGATCTTGGCACTAGAAGAGCCCGAGGATGGCCCTGCCCACGATGGCGTGGAGAAACTCCGGGAGAAGCTCACACCGTTCACTGTCGATTTCGAGGTTCCAGACCAACTCTACTTTGAGGATTCAGAGTCACTGAAGCGAGAGATTGAAGCTTCGCTCAACTCGGGAAAGCATATTATCTTCACCGGGCCACCCGGCACTGGAAAGACGAAGCTCGCAAAGGAAATCTGTGACCAATGTGCGGACGACCTCGTACAGGTAGATGACTACACATTCACAACGGCAACTGCAGAATGGACGGCTTTCGACACGATTGGTGGCTATGTCCCGTCGAAGGATGCCGAAGCGAACGGTGAAGAACTCACGTTCCAGCCACGACTCTTTCTGAACTGCTTTCGACGCGACCGAGAAGGCATTGTGAATAACTGGCTGGTGATCGACGAAATCAACAGATCGGATATCGACAAAGCATTCGGTCAGCTGTTCTCCGTGCTCTCCGGGGATTCGGTCGAACTACCGTACGAGCGGCAGAACCAAGTTGAGATAGTCCCCGTTGAGCGGGATGCTTCGGAGGACGACCTTGACTCACTTGCCACGAACCCTGACGCCTTCCCGGTTACCCCGGCATGGCGGCTGTTGGCCACAATGAACACCTACGACAAGGCGTCGCTGTACGAGATGTCCTACGCGTTTATGCGTCGGTTCAATTTCATCCATGTCGGAATCCCAGATCTTGAAACATCGAACGGTGATGTTCGAGCTTCCTTGCTCGACCCGGCTGGTGAGGATAACTACGCCGACGCATGGTTGGAGGCAGATCCGCATTTGGAACCGACGCTCAATGAGCTCTTCCGGGAACTATCAGTCATCTGGAAGGCAGTCAATGACTTCTCTCGTTCGATTGGGCCATCTATCGTTCGGGATATCCTCGGCTACGTGGAGGCTTACGGTGTCGATGAGCATCCGGAACGAAGTGCTGACGCCTTGACCGCCGCTATCGTCGGCATGATTTACCCGCAATTAGAGGGACTTCGTCCGGACAAACAGAAAAATCTCGTCCGTGAATTTGCCGGCGAATGGGAAACCGATAGTGGTGATATAGTGCTCGAAATTGACGAGCATAGGCTCAGGACGAAGGCTGCAGACTATTTCGACATCCGCTTCGACGATGAGTAAACTCGCGGTTGACCGCCTCATCGGAGAGGTACAGAGCGAACTCGTCACGTTCCTCCAGTCGGGGACAATCGCCGAATCGGATGTAGTGTCGACACTCGATTTTACCGATCTCGACATCGACGATTTCGCCCGTCTCAAACGCATTCATTACTGCCTCTCTGATCCGGTGGTTGACTTCGTGGAAAAACTGCCAGAACGTGTGCGCAGCATCAAGACCGCCAACCAACGTGAACGAGTCCAGACGCGTGGTGAAATTCGTGGAAGTATCGATTGGAACCAGACGACGAAGTTGCGCCACACGGACAGCTATGGAGATCGCACCATATTCGCTTGCGAGAGTCCATATGTAGAGTACGACATCCCGGAGAATCTTGTTTTGAAGCGGCTATTGTGGGTGATTCATCGAACGGCCGATCGAGAGCTGTCTAGTTTCGATTATGGGTGGCGTCGGGAACAGTGGTCTGATGAGCAAATTCGAGGGTTCGATCGGCTATATGCACGAAACGTCCACATTAACCGGATTGAAGATGGAGCAGAAATCGAGCCGACGACTCGAGATTTGAATGCTGCCCGAACCTCTCGAGAGCCGCTTTATACCGAAGCATACGATCTCTACGATACCTACCGTCAACTTCAATCCAGTCAGTACGACGACCCGTCAGTCCAATCGTTGCTCCGGGAGACGCTTGTTGTACCCGAACGCGTTCCTCGACTTTTCGAATTATTTTGCGTGTTCAAACTGATTCGGCTTCTCTCAGAGTTGTACCCGCGGCTTTCGCTACAGGTGATCGAGCCGGGTTCGTCAGCGATTGCACGGTTAGAGAACGAATCCCACCGAATCGAAGTTTACCACGATCAGCAAGGGAACCTACGCTTCCACGAGGCGCTAGAAGGTATTGAGGCCGAGACGCCGTTCTTCAAGCGATATCAGGATGTGCTGGAGACACACGTTGATTTGATGCGGGCCTTCCTGAACCGCGGTGCCGGAAAGACGCTCTACAGCGGGCGACCAGATATCGTCGTCGAAGTGTACAAAAAAGGAGCAGATACCGAACTACCTACCTCTGTCCTCCTCAGCGAAATCAAATATACGGAGAGCGAGCAGACCTTTGCCAGCGGTCTCAAGGAACTGTTGGAGTACACCAGATTCGCTCGGATTGGGGATGTATATCTTCAAGAAACGCCGGAAGTAGATGTCGGCGGACTATTGATTACTGATGGTGTCAAAACAGATGAGGTCGAAGGAGCAGTACGCCACGTTCAAGCTGAACAAATAATCGACCAGGGTGAACAACCAACCGACATCCTTGAACGGGCATCGGTAAAATCCGATATTACATAGCAGCAGCGCATGCTACTGCACCGAAATCAACACCGTGTGAAACCTCCCATACGGCTGTTCACCTTCTTTCGAATTAAGTACGTACTGAGAAAGTTGTGGAACGCTAGCTATTGTTGGGTATACATCCCGTAGCCAAACATCTTCAGAAAAATACGCTAAGCAGGAGAGCTAGCCGTTCTAGTCGTGGATGTCAAATTGCGTTACAAATTATGTTTGTATCTCCAGCAGGAAGCTTCTCGAAATACGAGTGAAAAGCTAGTGCTTCCTACGGACCCCGCAAAAGGTGGATAACTTATACACTCGGTTGAGGCCGCAAGAAGTATGCCCGAGATCGGCACCTACGCCCGTGTCTCAACGACAGACCAAGACCCACAACGACAGCTCGACGAACTTCGAGAGTTTGCCAAAAACACGTACGGCGAGCCAGAGATTCACACCTACGCTGATATCATCAGCGGGACTGAAACTGAGCGTGGTGAAGAGTACCAGCGGCTCCGTTCAGATATCGAAGACGGGGCCCTAGACGTCGTCGTTGTCCATGAACTCTCACGTCTTTCTCGACTCGGCGCCGGCGAAATCCACGACTTCCTCGAATTCTGTCTCAGTCACGAAACGGGCATCCAAGATTTAGAAGTCGGACTCGAAATCAGCCTTGACGATGACCTCGTCGATAGAGCAGTGAGTCAGCTTATCGCCGGTGTGATGGGCGACCTCGCGCGTGTAGAGCACAAGCAGAAGCTCCGCAGAATTCAGTCTGGTATCGACGCTGCGAAAGAGGCCGGCCGATGGACTGGACGGCCGCCAGCTGGGTTCGATGTTGAAGACGGTTATCTCCAGGTCAACGCCGACGAGTTCCTGACTATTCGACGCGCACTCGAACGCGTAGAGCAGGGATATACTTACGCAGAAGCAGCTGACGGAACGCCGGTCGCCGAGTCAACGTTGCGAGCTCTCTACGACGACCGTCGTGACCTGTATTTCTATGCCGAAGCTGGAGATGAGAGACTCAAAGCTGCCGCTCAAGAACTTGAACCACTCGAGAAACCGGACATTCCCGCTGATACAGGTCTCCCTGAGCAGGAAATTCGAGGTATCGTTCGCGATGAGATTTGTCGCCATCAGCAGTAGCTGTCATTCCACCGGGTCCGTACTTCCTACTCGGTATTGGTCCAACAGTTGTTATTTCCGCATTAATTATCCTCTGCGAGGGCCGTCGCGAGCGACAGCAATTGCATGACTGCAGTGTCCCCGATTCGATAAAACGTCCACTTCCCTTCCCGCCGCTTTTTCACCAACCCCGCTTCAGTGAGTTCCCGAAGGTGGCTCGCGACGGTCGATTGTGGGGCATCCAGAACGACCTGCAGTTCGCACGTACACATTTCGCCATCCTGCAGCGCCTCGAGGATGCGTAGCCGGTGGTCGTTTGCGAGGGCCTTGAACACTGTGAGCCGGTCCTCGACTGTCTCATCGTCGACGTCCATCTCGAACAACGACGTAAGTCTCGTCTCCGGATTCTCGTAGAGTCGTTCGAGCGTCTGTCGCGTCGAGGTGGGGATTGAGTCTGTCGATGTCACGGGTATTCACTCTGAGTTCGTCTCTGAGGCCGATGTACCGTCATAGCGATTCCATCACTGCTATTCCGTTCCGGCCGGACTTCAAGACGTATCGGAATTGTTCGGTTTCGAACCTATAATTTGTGGTCTAGATGACTGCGTTGAACAGCAGTCCGATGAGGAGTATCCCGCTGGCGAGCGTGACTGCGAACGACGCTATCAGCTCTTTCCGCATCACCTTCGTCAGAATCATGAACTGCGGCAGGGAGAGGGCCGCGACCGACATCATGAACGCCAGCCCGGTCCCGACGGGGAGGCCCTTGCCGATGAGCGACTCGACGACGGGAATCACGCCGAGGATGTTCGTATAGATGGGCACGCCCACAGCGACGGCACCGAGAACGCCCAGCGGCCCGGAGAGGTACTCCGTGACGAGCGCCTGTGGCACGTAACCGTGGATGACAGCGCCGAGACCGATGCCGACGACGACGTAGGGCATGATCTCTCGAAGCAACTCCTTGGACTCGGCGTAGGCCTGCTCGGCCCGTTCACGTCGAGTGGGTTCGTCGATGTCGACGTCGGCGTCCCCAAACTCGAACTCTTTGATGAACCGGTCCATCCCGGCTTTGTTGAGCAGGTAGCCGCTCGTCATCCCGATAGTGACACCACTGACGGCGTACAGTGCGGTGAGCCTGAATCCCACCACGCCCGGGAGGACGACGAGCGCCGCCTCGTTGATCATCGGCGAGACCGCGAGGAACGTCATCGTGATCCCGAAGGGAATACCGGCACCGACCATCCCGAGGAATATCGGAATCGTCGAACACGAACAGAACGGCGACACGATACCGAGTCCGGCCGCTATCGCGTAGCCTGTGATGGCACGCTTGCCCTCAAGATAGGCTCTGATCTTCTCGGGCGGGAAGTACGTCCGGAGGTAGCCGACGCCGAAAATGACGGCCAGCAACATCGCGGTGATCTTGAGGGTGTCGTACACCCAGAAATGAACTGCTGCTCTGAGTGCCCCCTCGAGGCCGAGTGCATTGACGACGGCCGTCGCGAACTGTTCGAAGACCATCTATGCCCAGTCGTCGATTATCTCGACTAGTTCCTCCTTCGATGGGGTCGAACCGGTGAACACGATTTCGTCGTCGATTTCGAATCCTGGCGTCGACATGATACCTTTGGCAGCGAGTTTGGCTGCGTCACCCTCTTTGGTGACCTCCGCATCGACGCCCTGTTCGTCGACGACAGCCTGGGTTTTCTCTTTCAGTTGCGTGCAGTTACTGCACCCCTCAGGGCCGTATATCGTGATATTCATTGGTTCCCTCCCAGTTCCTCGCGGTCCGTCGGCTGCTGATTCGTCCAAGACGATGCATCACGGTTCGTCGCAGCAGTTCGAGGCGACATACATATCGATAAAAGTCGAATCGGGTCTAAAACGTTTCGATAATATACGATTTGTTCTGCCTGTTTTACCACTCTGTTTCCGTCATAGATTCGGCGGTGACTTCCTATATGGCCATACTCATCGACTAAATAAGCCGTATAGGCGCGCCACTACATTGACCGGCACTAATGGGTGAGCTAGAACAATCCGATAAAATACAATAGATATCTCGTCTGATACGGTCCGTCCCAAAGGGGATATACCATTCACGAACCCCGCTGCGCGTTCATCCTATCTTGGGCAACGAGGGTTGTTCAACAGCTTTCACCAGCACCGCAGGCGTCACCGTACTGAATCCCCGTCTCCTCGCTGATGGCTTCGTTGCACTGCATCAGTATCGTCTCGAACTCGAAGTCGGTCATCTCTGACTGCGCTGCCGCCAGTTCTGCTCCGAGCGCCTCGGCAGCCCTCAGCACGTCTTCGTCAGTGGTGCTCAACAGCACCCACCTCCGGTTGACTGGGCAAACTCCCGACCTATTTCCTCGCTTATCACGTCATTCGTCTCCTGTAAGAGTTCGATGAGTGCTTCCTGTGCCTTGCGGTGTCGCTCCAGCGTGTCGTTTTCGGCCATCTCCGACTTGAGATCCTGAAGCTCGCTCATAATGGACTGGTCGAACCCACCTTGTTGCATCTGCTGTTGCTTCTGCTGGAACTCCCGGAGGAGCGCCGACGCTTCCGAGTCATCTTCGAGCGCCTCACTGGCTTCGACGAACTCCTTATAAGTCTCGGAATCGGTGAGCGTCTCCATGAACGTTCGAAGTTGCTCCTCGACAGCTTCCTCGCCGGACTGGACCTCACTCATGAGATGGTCACCTCCTGCTCCCGCTCGAGGTCCGAGAGGCCGGTGATCTCGTCGCCGAAGGCGCGCAGTTCGTCCAGTCCGACCGGCTCGTCCCGACGCAGCGGTGCGAGCATCATCGGTGTCTGGAAGCGGTCCTTGATTTCGCCGAGATACTTCTCCTGTTGAGCTCGCCGATTTGCGAAGAAGGCGTTGTCGCCGTATTCCTCGGGAAGCAGGTAGTTCGCGACGACGAACGCCGTCTCGATACCGACCTGGTCTTTGAGGTCTTCGGCCGCGCGATAGGCCTCCATCATCGGCGTGAACTCCGGATACATGACGAACGCAAAGGAGCTCCGCTCGGGGTCCTGCATCGTCTCGATGACCTCGTCGTACTGGTCGCCTTTCGCCGGCGCGGCCCCCTTCGTCAGCGATCCAAGGTCCATGAACCCTTTCCAGTCGGAGGGCAACTCTAGCAGGCGAAGCGTGTGGCCCGTCGGAGCGGTGTCGAAGACGACGATATCGTAGCCATCTTCCTCGAAGTAGCTGACGAACTTCTCCAGTGCGGCCATCTCTTCGGCACACGGGGACTCTAGTTCTTCCTCGACGTTGGCGATGGCGGCCTCGACGTCGATTTCGGTGTCCTCCTTGTCCTCGTACATCTCCTGGACGTGGCTCAGAACCTGCTCGCGGTACTCTTCGAGAGCCTGCTCCTGGTCGATGCGTGCCGCGTCGAGGTTCGCCTGGCTCACCGACGTGGGTTCGTGGCCGACGGGTTCGCCGAAGATGTCTTCTAAGTGTGCGGCCGGATCGGTCGTGACGACGAGCGTCTCGTAGCCGGCTTCGGCGAGTTTCGTCGCCGATGTCGCGGCCACGGTGCTCTTGCCGACGCCGCCTTTCCCGGTGAAGAACAGATAGCGGGTGTCATCGCCGGGCGTCAGTTGCTCGGCGACCGACTCGGGGTCGGCCAGGGCCTCGACGTCGACCGACTGGTCCGTATCGACGTCAGTGGCGGAGCCGACTTCGACGGTCGCTTCTTCGCCGTCGTAGATGACGCCGCCGACGTCCGCGAGCAGGTTCAGGCCGGCGATTTCGCCGGGCTGGAGCGGATAGGTCGCCGTGGCATTGGCGTCGAACTGGGTCTTCGCTCGCTCGATAACCGCCTGTTCGTCCTCGCGTTTCCCCTCGAAGAAGGGATCTTCACAGACCGATTCGGGGAGGTAGCCGTTGACGACGAGTAGTTGTGACTCAATGCCAAGTTCGCCGAGGTCCGAGGCACTCCGTTTGATTTCGTCCAGCGAGGAGTCCTCGGGCTTGCCGACGAACGCGAAGGTTGTCTGTTTGTCATCCTGGAGCGTGTCGATAGCCCGCTCGTACTGGGCCTTCTTGTCCTCCATGGAGGCCGCGGGACCGATACAGGTCGAACCGCCCTTCTCCAGTTCGGCGTTCCAGTCCGAGGGCAGTTCCATCAGTCGGATGGTGTGGCCGGTCGGCGCCGTGTCGAAGACGACCACGTCGTACTCCGGACTGTCCATGAAGTCGACGAAGTTGTCGAAGGCGGCGATCTCTTCCACACAGGGACTGTTGAGCTGCTCCTCGACAGTTTCGAGTTGCTCGTCGTCGAGCAGTTGCCGCATCGGCTCGATGGTTTCCTGTCGGTATTCTTCGGCTGCGACATCCGGGTCGATCTCGATAGCGGAGAGATTGTCGATGTCGTCGATTTCGGTCACCTCGTGGCCGATATCCTGCTCGAAAATGTCCGAGAGGTTGGGTGCCGGGTCGGTCGTCACCAGTAGCATCTCGTAGTCGTTGTCGGCGAGCCACGTCGCCGTGGCACAGCTGACAGTGCTCTTGCCGACGCCGCCTTTCCCGCTGAAGAATACGAACTCTGTATCTTCGCCGCTCGGTTCGACGATCTCTCTGGCTCCAGTTTGTGTACTCATTCCTTAGGCTTCCTGTGGGGTCGTCTGCGTGTCGCGTAGCTCGCTCGCGAGCTCGTCGTAAGAGAGATATTCCGACTTGGCGACGATGTCGCCGCCGACGACTGTGATCGGCAGTATCGACGGGCCGTGCTCCTCAACTAAGTCTGCAACTGGCTGGGTTTCGAGGAACTGGTCGATGTTGTGTTGCATGTTCGCCCGCGATACCTCGACGTCGTACTCTTCTTCGAGCTGGTCGAGGGCGGCGCTGACCTCGACGAGTTCGTCGTCGGGGTCCGGTCCACAGACGCCTGTGGAACAACACATCGCTTCTTCGTACAGGGTGAGTTCAGTCATAGTTTTGTAGTCCGTTCAATCGAATAACCGAAATTGCTGAATCGAGTTCTGCATTTTCACTACTATCCTGCCAACTTCGATTTAGGCTTTGTTCATATGTACTTCAACCCTTTGGTTAGCCGATGAAGCTGTCGGTCGCCCACAAGTCGTCGTCAGTGCATGCACTCGTCCGGCAGCGCGAGGCCGGTGCGCTGACGAGGACGAACGCGCTTTCAGTATCACCGTTCTGTATCTGTCGAGTCGCCGCCGGCGGTATCCACAGCGCATCGCCGGCCTGCATCACCACCTCGTCGTCGTCGATTACGACGGTTGCTCTCCCGTCGAGCAGGATGTAGATCTCTTCGTGATCGTTCTCGCTGTGGTCGTGGGATCTGTTCCGCCAACCGGGGTCACAGCGGACCATCGAGACGCCGACCTGTTCGCTCTCGAGTGAGTCGCTGAGACTGTGCATCGCCCCCGAAACTTGCTCGACGTCGTCGTAGTTCACCCGCTCATATGTCGACATCAGCAGTAACACCTCTCTTGAGTAGTCGCTACGACTGGTGGTATTGGTTGTAGCAAGTGGCTTCGTTGGACGATAATACTATACTCCATGGCTCGGACTAATTTGAGAATTAACTAAATTGTTTGGGATTCCGAAGTTACCTCACTCGGAATTCACTACACAACACTTACTTTACTCTCTACTCAATCTATGCGTATGTCATCGACCGAGCGGTTACAGCGGTATCTCTCCGATGAACGAGGTGGTTGTGGCGACGAGGAAGTGACCCAACGGCTCGCCGAATTGGAAGAACTTGACGCAGCTGCGGGCGGTCCGGATCTCGAAACAGACGTAGGTGTGTTATCCGCACTCGCCAACGAAACGCGGTACAAAATCGTTCGTATCTTGCACGTCGCTGATGGGGAGCTCTGTGTCTGTGAGTTCTCGCCGCTACTTGACGTGAGCAACAGTGCCATCAGTCACGCGCTCTCGCAACTCACCGACGCCGGGCTTCTTGATCGACGGAAAGACGGGAAGTGGCGGAAATATCGGACGACCACACGCGCGAACGCGCTACTCGTTGCACTCGATGGTTCTCGCAAGTGAACCCTGTGCGGTGAGTCTATTTATCTGAGACGGCCTCAGAACCTCCCTGCTTCCTCCACAAGTGGTATATCAAAATGCCTGTCAGGCCCTCTATGATCTCAGACCAGGAGACGTGATCGAGGTTCTGTATCGCGATGAGGATTTCACTCTGAAAGTAGCCGCGGTGAATCTTGAGACGGAGAAACCCGACATATACGGAAGTCAGTATCATGTCCTTGTCCGTGGGAAAAACACCGAGTACCGTCTATTCTCGAACGGACATGGTAGCACGGTTACGATAGAATACGACATCGCTAACAACTCGAATAGCCCGATCTGGAAGTGTATTGGGACTGTCGACCGGATATTTGTCTCCCGAGATGGGGACGAGTAGTCGATGAGATTCCGCTCTCGTCAAACACGTCGATTCTGAGCTATTGAGATATATAGCGGCCAATGTAGTTCACATACGAGAACTCAAGAACGACACGCCGAATTGAGTGTATATGACTACTGATTCGACGAAGTTCGGCTTTGTCTGTGTACAGAACGCTGGCCGCAGTCAGATGTCGACGGCCTTTGCAGAACGTGAACGGGAGCGGCGGGGCCTCGAAGACAGCGTTGAAATCCTCACCGGTGGAACATTCCCCGCTGACCATGTTCACGAGGAGGTTGTCACCGTCATGAGCGAACTCGATATCGATCTCTCGGACCGGATACCCCGTGAAGTCTCGACCGAGGAACTCGAATCCTGTGACGTGGTCGCGACGATGGGCTGTTCAACACTCGAACTCGATGCGGATTCTGTCGATGTCCGTGATTGGGCGCTTGACGATCCCGATGGCCAAGATATGGAGCGCGTTCGCGAGATTCGTGACGATATAGAGCAGCGTGTCACGGCTCTGTTCGACGAATTCTATCCCGACGAATAACAGCACACTTCATTCTGCAGAATGGGACTCTTCACCTGACGCAATTTACAGAAGCAGGTGTCTGAGGGCGAGCGGCGGAGATGTTTTTCTAGACTGTTCTTCTGAGATACCACGTAACACTCTAAACCAGGTTGCAAATAGAATTAGACGAATTCAGAGGCGTGTTTCCCGGTTCCGAAATACTCAACGAGGGGAAAATCTACGTTACCAGTTGAGACTAGCACTCTCAATGCATACGCAATCCGTCCACACGTTTTGAACGTAGATTTCAGTTCAGGGAGCTCTGTTGGTGTACTCCTCCTTCCAACGTACTGATTAGGAGTTGAAATCGGCGGATATTGGGTCTGTAACGGGGTATATCACCGATTCTATCGTTGGGCGTAGCCCCACAAGGAAACATATTAGTATCTACTTGTATAAGCTATAGCTAATATGAGTAGGAGTACAATCACTGATGAAACCACGGAAGAGACCGACGCGTGCTGTGCACCGCCCGGAGAAATCGACTCGGACGCGATGGCGACGGACCTCCAACTACTGACCGCGATGGGGAACGACACGCGATACGAACTGCTTCGTCGCATTGCGAACGCCGACGATGGCGTCTGTGTCTGTGACCTCGAAGAAGCGGTCGGGGTTAGTCAGAGTGCTGTTAGCCAATCGCTCTCCCGGTTGTACACCGCAGGACTGGTCACGCGCCGTAAAGAGGGGTCCTGGCGGTACTATGAATCGACTGAGACAGCTACGGCCCTTCTCGAAACACTCGACAACCTGCGGGGTACCCATGAGTAACGATACTGAAACGGTAGCTGGTGACCGCGACCCTGAGGAAACTCGGGAGATGGTGCGGGAACGCTACGGGACCATCGCTACGGACGGTCAGGACTGCTGTGGCGATGTCGGTATTGATGTCGGCGACGATGGAGGGTGCTGTGACGGCACCGAAGACGCGGCTGGAAGCGAACGCCTCGGGTACGATACGGAGGATATCGCGTCGGTTGCCGACGGCGCAGATCTCGGTCTCGGCTGTGGCAACCCGAAAGCGTTCGCCGAGATGGAGCTCGGTGAGACAGTTCTTGATCTCGGCTCAGGTGCGGGCTTCGACTGTTTCCTCGCTGCACAGGAGGTCGGTCAGGCCGGGTCCGTCATTGGGGTCGATATGACTCCAGAGATGGTCTCGAAAGCGAGGGAAAACGTCGCGAAGAACGACGCCGACAACGTTGAGTTCCGCCTCGGCGAAATAAGTCACCTCCCCGTCGCGGACGCCATCGTTGACGTCGTCATCTCGAACTGCGTCGTCAACCTCGCCCCGGAGAAACAGCTCGTGTTCGACGACGCCTACCGCGTCCTCAAACCTGGTGGGCGCGTCGCCATATCGGACGTCGTCCAAACAGCGCCGTTCCCCGACGATGTCGCGATGGACCCGGACTCGCTGACTGGCTGCGTCACTGGGGCGTCGACCGTTGCGAATATTGAAAAGATGCTCGATAGTGCCGGCTTCGAAGACATCGAAATAGCTCCCAAGGACCAGAGCACTGAATTCATCAGCGATTGGGGTGCCGATCGCGATCTCGGTGAGTACCTCGTCTCTGCCACTATTGAGGCCCGGAAGCCGTCACAAGAGCCCTGACAAACTGAAAAGCATTTGGCAGCCTTATCTAGTGGGGGATTTTGCTATTTGAGCACCGACGAATTCTCTGATTACGCTTCTCCTGACCGCAGTCTCAACTTCCACACGTCACAGTAGTTGAGACTGGCGCTCTCAATGCATACGCTCTGGGCGATACAGTATTATCCCAATCTAACATCATTTGTCAATATCGGGCGTTCTGCATGAACTGGAATGAATTTGTGCCTAACCTGTGGCCGATTTCGGCAATCGACTAAGTCAGTTCCCCGGTCAGTACGATCTGTATGTCATCGGGCATCTCTCGGAAAGCGTTTCTTCGCGCAACTGGAGTCGCACTTGCTGCGACTATCGCAGGGTGCAATAGCACAACAGACAACAGCGGACCGAACACCAATACACAGACCTCTCCTGAGACTTCTCCGCAATCCGAACAACAGAATGACGACTCTCCGACGTTCGGAAATTTCTACGTCGGCAACGCAAACACAAGCAGTAGTACAGTCATCGACGGACGTGCTGAAGTCGTATATACACGGCCCGATACGGCCACCGACAAGTCACCCGTCGTAATGGTGCCTGGCCTCGGATTGTCACCGTACATTTACCGGACGACACCTGATGGTCGACGCGGCTGGGTGGAGTACTTTGCCGAAGCTGGCCATCCAGTGTATGTATTCAACCCGCCTCGAAACGTCGATTCAGGTGGCTTAGACACTGCTGCCCTCCAGAACTCTGACTCCGCGTCACTCTCTCGGTGGTCTATCGATCGAGCATGGCCGACGTGGGGGTTCGGACCTGAAGTCGGTGACCCATACGAGGACGTTCGATACCCGGTTGAGTCGGTCGACCAACTCGTTGCGTCATTCCCCGCATACGTTAGCACTGGTGGCGGAGGTGGCGGTAGACAAAGTGGGGGCCAGACGGGTGGACGTGGCGGCGACCAGAACTCCACACCTGCGGATTCCACTGAGACAGCAGCTGGAACCCAGACTGGGTCGACTACCGGAGGTGGCGGTGGGAGTCGGTTCGCACCACCCCAAGAGACTGCCGCCCTAGAGGCGCTTCTCAACCGTGTTGGTCCGGCAGTGCTGCTCGTTCACTCAGCGGGCGGTAGTTCCGGATTCACAGTTGCACAAGCTGCGCCGGACCTCGTTGAACGGATCGTCGCAGTTGAGCCGGTCGGTGCACCGACTGACCCGCAAACTGTGGCGGAGATGGGTGGTGATGCACCGTTCATGGGCGTGTATGGCGATTATGTCGACGAGCGTGGGCAGACTGGTCGCAAGGAAGCGACCCAGACAACTGCAGAGCTCGCAGGAGAGACAAGTCCCGCATCGACGCTGCTTAGCCTTCCGGACGAAGGGATTTCCGGAAATACACATCTCATGATGCAAGACGACAATAACGGTGAAATCGCTGATCGGATTATCTCCTGGATTAGTGACTGATTTGAGGCCGTAGTATCGTTCGGCCCGAGACAGAATGTATTTGCACCGACCAAATGAATACTCGATAGATGCGGCAGTTGCTCTGGTGGCTCATTGGTGGGTCTCGTGGAGGCCGAAATCGGCTTCGTATCCTCCGCGCACTCAACGACCAGCCACGAAACACCAATCAATTGTCGAATGACCTAGGTTTGAACTACAAAACAGTGCAGCACCATCTCGAAGTCCTCGAGGAGAGCAATATTGTGACCACGGAGGGTGACAATTACGGGCAGATGTACTTCCTCTCAGACAGAATGATGAACAACCTCGACATCATGGAAGACGTGGCGGAACAGGCCGGAGTTGATGATGATTCGTAACTGGATCAAGGGTCCACTTGGAACGACAGTAGCGAGTGCGACCGCCGCGAGTGGTATCGCACTCTTAGTCGCACTATTCACATCAGTTCCGTCCCATGGCCCTCCGTCGAGGGCGCTGTCCTCCCAGGTTGAACTGCTCATTCGGATGGAGGTTTTCTTTACCACCCTGAACCTCGTGTTACTGGTGGCACTCGCAGTCATCTACGTGCAGCTTTATCGCGATCTTCCGAACAAGTACACAGCAAGCCTGCTTGTGCTAAGCCTCGCGCTGCTCCTATACGCGGGTACGTCAAATCCAGTAGTACACAACGTCTTCGGCTTCCGCCCTCGCCCAAATATCGGCGCCTTCGTGTTTCTCCCGGACTTCTTCATCGGACTTGCCATCCTAGTTCTCCTCTATCAGAGCCAGACCTGAGTTCGAATCAATTTTTCAGAGGTCTGAGGTGGCTTTCATAGACTGATTTCGTTCACCGATTAGACGGACTCTTTAGCCTCTCCAGCTATCTCCTGATGTGGGTGTGACGCGTGAGTCACGCCGGACTGTCTTCCGTCGAATCGCTCGCCAACCGACTATCAAGTGGCCAGTCTATACTTCAAACCCGCTGTATGACCGCGCTTCACTTGCCGGATTAGAGTCGGATATTCGCGCCGTCGCAGGAGCTTGGTTCGATCACGTCCACCACGAGTCAGTTGAGAAGTTCGTTTGCTCACTTCCGCTAGCGTATTTTCAGTTCAACGTACACGACCGCTACGTGGGACCAACTCGCTACGAGATTGACACACTATTTCGGTTATTCGTTCTGAAGGAACTCCACGGGTGGGAGCACGAGACCGCACTCTGCGAGTACCTCGAAAGCCATCTCGCAGTAGTTGAGACTGGCGCTCTCAATGCATACGTCTTCGAATCGCTTCGTGGTTGAACGTACTCACTACTGGTGACTCACACAGTATCATAGTTTCAGCATTTTCATAGCTTTCAGTCCTAATACTCATTACGGGAAGTGCCGTAGATTCAATCAACGATGTCTATTGATCGAGACACATTCGAGAACACGAGCGAGGACGAACTCAAGGAACTCTCTGTCCCTGATCAGGTCCTCGGATTTCTCGCTGCCCACGGGGACCGTGCGTTCAAGGCAAGTGAAATCGCCTCTCAAATCGGCATCGACGAGGGCGCAGTCAGCACCGCACTTTCACGGTTGAAGGACCGCAGTCTCGTTGAACACAAGGCGACGTACTGGGCAGTAACCGACGACACTGATCGCCTCGACGGGTATAGTGGCTACGAGCGAGCGACTGCCCTGTTCAACGAGGAGGTCGGTGAAGAGGAGAAGCAATCGTGGCGCGAACACTCTCCCAGCGAGCCACATCCGAGCGTGGAGAACGAATAGTGACCGAGGTGGAAGCTTCGCCGATTAGTGGGTAGGTAACAGAAGTGATGTCTCTTCTCGATCATAGACACGTCGAGCCGTTGTCGTGAGTCCAGATCCACTTGCTTCGCTGCCATCCGGCGTTTCTTGCTGACGGGCCGTACCTGAGCCACGACTCTGAGTAGGCAGCCTCTCTCAAGACGATTTCAGTGGACGGTCCGTCTTTGCAAACGATTCCAGAGTGGTCTCAGGGACTCCATTTCGAGCAAACAGGGAGACGAAATCTCCAGCGTGGATTCTCGTGTCTCCCTTCGGTGTAATCACCTCGTCCTCGCGCTTGATGGCAATGACGAGAACCTCCTCCCCGAGCATCGATTGCTCGTTGGCTTCATGGAGTGTTGTATCGGCAATTGGGGCGTTCGGACTGACCGTCACATCAACTACTTCGGCATCACCGGAGAGCGAGACCATGTCGGTCATCATCTTCTTTTTTGCTGCGCTGTCAGGCTTGAAAGGCTCGTAGGGCGTAAAATACTCTTCCTGAATCAGATCTTCGTCCGCAATTTCCAGTCCCAGTTTGCTGAGGTGATGGGAAATCTGAGTAAGATCGCTTATTTCCTCGCCAACAGCTTTGATTTGGAGATTTTCACGGCCTGATCGGAGTTCACGAACATTCACTACCCCAGGAACGGAAAGTGCCTGTCTGGCGAGACTTTCCTGTTCGCTTGCAGAAGTGTTACAGACAAATAGATTGGTCAGGCGGCTCTCACACCGCTCGTAATCGATGTCAGCGTGATACCCTTTGATGATACCGTCGTCCTCAAGGTGACCGATACGATTGCGAATCGTGCCTGGAGAGACGTCCATTTCATCGGCAAGCATCGGAGCCGAGATGTTTCGTGCGTCTTCCTGCAGCGCGTAGATGATACGCTTGTCAAGTTCGTCGAGACTCCGACTCATATTGAAACCCAGACAGTGAATACCAATTTCTTTTTCCACCTGCATCTCGCCAGCGAATCGCTATTTCAACGAGTTTTAGCACAACCGAACGGATAATGTGGAGAGGTCCCCCATTCAGAACAGTCGCTCAATCAGGCCTCGGTCACGGTGTTTCTCCGCCAGCAGTACCGAACACTCCACGTCGTCAACAACGTCTAACACGAGCGACCTGGAGACGAGTCGGCGAAGTAACCCTTCCTCAGTCGCGCCAAGGAGCAGGAGTGTGGCGTCATCAGCGGCATTCATAATAGCTGTTTCGACGTCACCGGATTTGACGAGGAGTTCGGCGTCCTCTAATCCCTGGTCGGCCGCCCAATCCTGGAGGAACTGCTCGCCTGCCCCGCGGTCGTCGTTGACGTTGAGCAGCGTCACCTCGGAGTTGTATTCGGACTGGAGCAGCTTCGCAATGTTGGCTGACAGCTCAGAGTCCGGGCCGCCAGCTGTGGGAAGGAGGATACGCGAGGGGTCGAACCCGCGGTCACGGAGGACGAGGAAGTCACAGGGGACCGCCTCGGTGAGTTCGTCCATAGCCGATTCGGCCCGCCCTGGTGAACCGTGTGAGTCCGGGCCCCATCCCATCACGACGAGGTCGGCGGTGTGTGTGCGGGCGGCATCGAAGATGGCTTCGTAGGATTTGTGCGAAAGGATAGTATGTGTCTCGACATCGACGCCGAAGGTTTCAGCGTCCTCACGGGCGCTATCAAGCAGGTGCTGTGAGCTCTTGTCTATCTCGTCGGACCGCTCGGCAGCGGCCGAGAGCGCCGTCTGGTCAGGCACCGTGACGATGTGGGTGGCAATTACACTCCCGCCGCGCTGTTTGGCGATAGCGCTGGCGAGTGTGATGAGGTCCTTCTCGTGTTCGGGATTGGCCAGGGGCACCATCACACGGTACTGTCCGCCATCGGGTTGGACGCCGGCCGCCGCGTTGACGGCCGCGTCGGGCATCTCCTCGGACCGTGAAATGATGTGTTTCGAGAGAATCCCCTGTTTTTCGGTGCGTGAGCGGGCATAGAGTCCGTACCATAGTACCGCCGCGGCGGCGATACCAAACGAAAGCAACAGGGCGTCTCCGGCGACGAACACCAGCAACGCAAAGGAGAGCACGACACCGAGAATCGGCATCAAGGGATACAGTGGGACGACGAAGTCGGGCGTGTACTCCTCGGGGTTTACGTACCGCATGACGATGAGTGCGAGGTTCAGCAACCCGTAGATGATGAGATGGAGTCCCGATGCAGCGCCCGAAAGCAGCGTTAAGTCCCCGATGACGATAAACAGGAGAATCAGACCGCCAGTGATACCGATGGCTCTGTACGGCGTTCCGTACTTCGGGTGTATCTCGTTGAGAGCTGGTGTGACGATCCGATCGCGTCCCATGGCGAAGTTGATACGCGAGGACGCGAGGATAGAGGCGTTCGCACTGGAAGCGGTAGCGAGCAAGCCGCCGAACAGGAGTGCACCACCCATCGCGGCCCCCTGGATGTAGCTCCCGACCTCGACGACAGCGATGGGGTTCTCGGCGTCAGAGCTGATGATGTCCGCGATGAAGCCCTGTGGGACGGCTGCGCTCATGATCACCAAGACAAGCGCATAGATGACAGTCACGATGACGACGCTGCCGATGACCGCTCGCGGGAGGTTCTTACCAGGGTCTTTGATTTCCTCGGCGACGCTCGTAATCTGGACGAAACCGAGATAGGAGACGAAAATGAGGCCCGTGGTTTCCAGGGTGGTGACGACATCAGTAGCAGCCGGGAGGTTCGACGGTTCGGCTCGGAGCGTCCCGAGGAACGTAAACACCGTGAGGATACCAATCAGCAGGACGACGATGATGTTCTGAAGCCGGCCGGTCTCCTTCGCACCGACGTAGTTGATGAGGACGAAGAAGGCGCCACCGACGAGCGCGATTATCTTCACTACGGTGATCGATATCGGNCCGACACCGACACTACCGGAGAGACCGAAGATGCGGGCAATGTACCGGCCNAACCCGACCATGTAGAAGGCACTGGCGAAGGCCAGTCCGAGCCAGTTGGCCCAGCCAGCGACCGACCCGAACATCGGCCCCAGCGCGTGATTGACGTAGTAGTAGGCCCCACCTGATCGGGGCATCGCAGTGCCGAGTTCGCTGGCAGACAGTGCCGTGAACATGGCGATGATGCCACCCAAAACGAACGCCACAGACGCCAGCGACCCAGCCTTGAGGATAGCCTCGCCCGGCAGAACGAAGATGCCTGCACCGATCATCGTTCCGACACCGATGGTCAGCGCCGCGAGTGGTCCGAGGTCCTTGGCGAGGTCTTCCTCGCTCATGACTCTTCCTCCGGGGGAGCGCGATGACGGGGCGATTTGCCTGGGTCACCAGCTTCACCGAAATGTCGCCGGACAGAAACTGCATGAGGCGATTCCCGCCGCGGGAACGGTAGGCAATGGCACTGGCGTCGACCTCGTCAGCTGCGTCGAATATTTTCGCTGCGACATCCCGTCCGTAGGCGGTGTGGTCGTCGGCATTAGGGAACACGGATCGGACAGCGGCGTACGATTCCGCTGCGAGGTCCTCGGACTGTTCGACTGGTGTCTTGTCCGGGACGCCACCGCCTTTCTCTACAACGTGAAGGGCGGTCACATTGGCTGGCCCGTATGGTTCAAGCGCGGTTGCCGTCGCTAACGCGTCGGCTTTGTGAGCGACGGGAAGAAGTACGTGTGCAAGGATATCTTCGTCGTCGGTCTCACTGCTCATACTGGTAGGTTCATCCACTATCTGTTAAGAGTGTGTATCCAGTTCCGTGGTGTGTGGGGCCAGTCTATGACGGATTGCGGCTCTGCCAACTCAATACTACAAGGCAAACATTCCACCAGTTTGATACTTTTCGATAGGTATACAGTCGTTACAGTATTTTGATAAGCTCTCCCCACATAACGCCGATACGAGATAGCTGTGTCCGATACGCTGGATTCGCCTCAATCACGGATGGCCATGATAGCTACCCTTCTGGAGGCGTCTCTCAAATTCACTTTAGCTATGGGGGTCCGTGCCACTCTTGTAGTATTGGCCCCGTTCTTTCTCTACGTCATTACAGGTATATCTGCAATTTTGCTCGGATGGCCTGCTCTATCGTATCCAGTCTTTTCACTCGAAGCAGACCCATTTTTTGTAAGTGGTGGGGCACTGATGGGACTATTTATGCTACAGAGTTCCGGATCGTTCGTTTTGTACCAGATGTTGGTCGGGATAGAAGATGATAAATCACAGCTTGCTATCCTGTTTGGTTTCATTAGTCTCGGGTGCAGCGGGGCAGTACTTCGAGTTACCCTCCCGCAGGCGATTCAATTTTTTTTGATCCTTATCTGAACTCTCATTTCCTATCGTTTGTTTCATACTGGGCCTATAGGTAGCGGATTCTGTCTCAACGACGCTTTCTGGAGATAGGATGTATCTACAGGGAGCACAGTTTCTATACTCGTTCGAAAATCGGTCAGCGAATTTTGAAGTCAAAGAGAGAAATACGGTAATCCAGAGTGCTCTACAGGCGGGACAGGCTGAGTGCCTCGGAGCTTGACCCCGAGGCGGTTCACTCCTATCGCTGCCAGAAGCTCGGCGTGAAGACTACCAGCACGGATATAATCTCAAGTCTCCCGATCCACATTAGAACCACCATATAGAGCTTGGCCGGCGCAGAGAACGGCCGGAAGTTGTCCATTGGGCCGACGATACCCACACCCGGACCGATGTTCCCGAGTGTGGCAATCGTGGCACTGATTGCTTCGAGTGCGGAGATATCGAGGCCGATACGGAGTGCGTCTAAATAGATTAACACGGTTGAAAACACGAATATCGAGACGAATGTGAATATAAAGACAAATATGTCTCGAACAGTCTCTTCGTTGACTGTATCGTCGTTCAGACGAATTGGTCGAATAGCCGACGGATGTATTGTCGTGAACAACTGTCGACCCATCGCTCGGGAGACAATATACCAGCGAATGATTTTGACAGACCCCGCTGCTGAGCCAGCTGACCCGCCGAGAAACATGGCGAACAGAAGAACCAGTTGAGCTGACTCTCCCCATGTATTGAAATCCATACTGGCATACCCCGTGGTCGTGATGATCGCGATTGTCTGAAAGAGTCCCTGGCGTAGCGAATTTTCCAGATCCCCGGAAAGCTGACCGATATTGGTCGGAATCTCCGCTATCCCTAATCCAGTTACTAAGAGGACAGATAAGAGCGAGCCAATGGCAGCTACAGCGAGGAGATACGTTCGGAACTCTGGATTCTTCGTTAGTTGTCTCGGTTCACCGTTGAAGAGGTACCACAATAACGCGAAATTGGTTCCGGCAACGATCATGAACGGCATCACTGCCCACTGGACGATGGGAGCGAAGGCTTCGACACTCCGTGCTTCGGGCGAAAAACCACCTGTCGGCATTGTCGTAAGAGCGTGTGCAACGGCATTGTAAGCACCCATGTTTGGAGCGACCCCGGCGAAGTGCAAACCATAATAAACGAGAGCGGCGGCAACAGTGAATCCGAGATAGATCTTCCACAGTGCTCGTGCAGTTTCCTGAATCTGTGGCGTTAACTTCTCAAGTGAAAAACCGGGTGCTTCCTCGTTGATGATTTGGGCTCCAGCGACAGACAGTTCAGAGAGAATTGCGACCATGAGAACGATAATCCCCATTCCCCCAATCCACTGTGTGAGTTGTCGCCATAACAAAATCGAGTGGGAGTGCTGTTCAAAAGAGATTTCTGCCAGAACGGTTGACCCGGTCGTCGTAAATCCGCTCATGCTTTCGAACAGGGCATTCACGGGTTGTGCGATTGTCCCCTGACCAGCGATAAGATACGGAATGGCACCAAAAATAGGAACAATTAGCCATGTAGCACTCACCATTAGGAACGCCTCACGCTTGCCGAGTTCCCGGTCATCACGAAGTTGTTCGAGTACGAAACCAGCTCCAAACATAGCTACTGTGGTGACAATAAACGGGAGTATATTCTCACCGTAATACACTGCAACCAGAGCCGGAACAAGCGGGGCCATAGATAGTTTCCGCAGGATTGTCCCAACGAAGCTGAACCCAGATCGCCAGTCGACGTAGCTTCTCATAGTAGAATCAACTTTCTCCGTTTAACTTCCCGTCATCACCATGTTGAGAGGAGTATAAAAAGTCTTCACGTCTCCCGATGCTGCCGAGAGCCCCATATAGTATACGTCATCAAACTGGGATATGCAGAACGACCATTAGTGGGTGTCGTCTATTAATCAGAGTATGAATGGTTCCCGGAAGCCAATGCAAGTAGTGATTGTCGGCGCTGGCCAGGTGGGGTTAAATATCGCAGCAAGTCTTTCTGAGAACCACGATGTCGTCGTTATCGATACTAGCCCGGAAAAAGTTGAACAACTCACTTATTCAATAGATGTGCTGGCGATTGAGGGAGATGGGACCTCCCTTGAGACACTACAGGAAGCTAGCATTGCGGAGGCCGATATGCTCATCGCCAGCACAGACGATGATGAGACGAACCTAGTCACTTGTGGGACAGCAAAGACCGTCAGCGACGCCTTTACGATTGCCAGAGTCCGTAACGAGATCTTCTTTAATACGTGGGAACTGTCTGAGGGGGCATTCGGCGTGGACTTCATGGTCTCAACGAATCTCCTGACAGCTGATAACATTGCTCGCATCGTCGGACTCCCAGCAGCAGTTGATGTTGAGACGTACTCTGGCGGCCTTGTCCAGATGGCTGAATTTGAGCTTATGGAAGAAAACGAACTTGTCGGCCAAACTGTTGCGGAGGCGGACCAGTTCGAGGCACTGACATTTGCTGCGATTGCCCGAGATGAAGACATTATTATCCCGGATGGAGACTCCCTCATTGAAGCCGGAGATAGAGTGATTATCATTGGTGAGGCAGCAAGCATTCGGGCATTTTCGAGAACAGTTACCCCTGCTACTGTCCCAGACAAGAGTAACGATATCGTCATTGTTGGCGGCAGCGATATCGGATATCATACGGCACGACGACTCGAAGGCCAAGATATCGAGCCGCGCCTGATCGAACAAGATGCACACCGAGCACAGGAACTGGCCGAGACGCTACAACACACCCTAGTGCTGAATAACGATGCAACTGATACGGAGTTCCTCCGCAGTGAAAATATCGGCCAGGTGGGGACACTCATCACAGCGACAGATAGCGACGAAAAGAACCTTCTCGTTTCCTTGCTGGCCAAGGATGTTGGCGTCCAGCGGACGGTTGCAATCGTTGAAGACGGGGAGTACGCCCCGTTGTTTGAGGCGGTGGGCGTTGACGTCGCAGTCAACCCGCGGGAAGTTACTGCCGAGGAAATTATCCGCTTCACTCAAGAAGGACAGATCGAGAATCTCTCTTTAGTTGAGAATCGTCAAGCAGAGGTTATCGAGATCGAAGTCACTGAGGAGAGTGTTCTCGCGGACCGTCCGATCAACGAAAGCATCACTGACCTTCCATCCGAAGTTGTGATTGGCGCAGTCACCCGTGGCCGTGAGTTCATTGTCCCTCGGGGTGAGACCATTATCAAGCCTGGCGACCACGTCGTGCTCTTTGTTAGTACCCATATCCTCTCAGAAGTCATGAACGCCATCTGAGGGAGTCACTGTGAATATAGGCGTTTACAACGGTCCGGAGTGTACTGCTATCAAATGCCCACTGATCCCCCATCGGACAACCACGATTCTGGACAGATCTCAGATGAAACGGTCTACGAGGAAATGGAACCGTTCGTACCCTATACTACCCGAGAGTTGGCAGACCGCATCGGTACATCTCTCGGTAACATGTGGTCGATCCTTCGAAGTCTCACCATGGCTGGGAGGATTCAAAAGAAGGAACCAGAGCCCAATCTCCGAATTTGGATGCGTGAACCGCCCGATAATACCTGTCCACACTGTGACTACGAATTCGAAGTGAAATTTCTCCATCCTGTGTTGTCCTCTGTCAGGTATTGTCCAAACTGTGGAAAGCAAATAAGTCAAAAATAATGATTGCCCACTACCGTTCTCCTAGTTTTTAGTGCCATCGACAGGGGTCGATTTGACGACACCGATGGAGCGAATAGTCTGATTTTCACTGGATACTCGCTCGTTTTTATTAGGCACCCAAGAGGATCTGCAGAAGTTCGATTCGTTCCTCTCCAACGACGCCGCTAACTCAGAGTGACACCATGGCGAACGAACTGGAGGTGATGTGGTGTGGTCAGTGAAGTGGCGCTTTTCGAACTCGGAGTGTTATTTGCCGCGGTTGCACTCGTCGGTAGCATCGCCAGCCAGCTCCGGCAGTCGGTCGTCCCGTTCTATATCGGCGCTGGCATCCTTCTCGGTCCAAATGTTGCCAGGCGACTCGGTCCTTACGCGCTTGACGCGACCGAGTTCGTCGAATTGGGAGCAAAACTCGGTATCGTGTTCCTGCTGTTCTTCCTTGGGCTTGAGTTCAACCTCAATCGCCTGCTCGCCAACCGGAGCCGCATCGGCAAAGCCGGGACGGTCGACCTCGTCGTCAACTTCGGGGGCGGGCTGGTGCTCGGGTTCGTCCTCTTTCGGGCGTTCCTGCCGGCGTTTCTGGTGGCGGGAATCGTCTACATCTCCTCGTCGGCCATCATTACGAAATCCCTCATCGACATCGGGTGGATCGCCAACGATGAGGCCGAACCGATGCTGGGGACGCTCGTCTACGAGGACCTCGTCATCGCGGTGTACCTCATGATCGCCTCGGCACTGCTGCTTGGGGGCGGTGATATCGGGGCGGCTGTCCAGTCGATCGGAGTCGCACTGGGTGTCATCCTCCTTTTGCTGGTTCCACACGAGCAACCGCAACCGACGGAAATACTCGCTGAGGGATCGAAGCAATTCTGGTCTCCCATATACCGTCCGACGATATGTATCCGTCGTAGAGGTAGCTAACTGCCTTTTTTATGGGGTAGTGAAATTGGAATCGACTTGTGAGCGGGGACAAAGACGATTTGATTAGTCTGATGGACGCCACACACCACCTAATTCGTGGCGCTTGTAATCCTCGTAACTGCCATCTTGGAAAAGCGACATCCGTCCGTCTTCTTCGCTGAGTGTGATAGCTGCAACGACCTCTGAACGAACCGAGACCTCAATGGCGCTCAGATGCTTTGTTCCCATCCAGTCGGCATAATCAAGCGGTGTGTCTTCGTCGGCGTCACTTTGGCTTTTGATTCGGACCATCTGCTCTTGGATGGTGCCGTCCGTGCTGATGATAACAGCACCATCACGTGTGAACCCAACCGTGCGTGCCGCCTCGACGAGTCTATCAAGATCTTCCGACACGACCTGACAGGTTTCGGTCGGCCACATATTCTCGCCTAATGAGTCAGCATATGCCCCGGAGTGGACCCCAGTCACGATAACGAAATACAATCCAGGGCCGCGGATGTGCTCTTCCTCCCACCGATCGAAGCCAAGGCTGATGCTCTCGACCGTATACATGAGAAAATCAATCAGCTCTCTCACTGTCGTGTATTCGACTCGTAATGGATCCGGGTCCGTCATGAGAATCCGTATCCTACATTCACTTGTCTACTGTAATAAGACCGGTCGGTTACGGATTGACAGCAGATCAGGTATCGATTCGATATTGGGTCGGTCTGTGGCGCAATCATCGGCCTCAGAGAGATCCACACCCATCGAACAGCAGGGTTAGATACCCCCCAGGCTGTTATCTCTAAGACTTTATCGGTGAGACGTCGAACTGCTTTCTGAACTGCTGGACTGACTCATCGGAGCCGACGAGGACAATGTGCTCGGTTCCAGTGAACTTCCGTTGTGGATCAACCGCGCTGGTGAACCCAGACTCGTCCTCGATAGCGATGACGCGACAACCCGTTTTTTCGTAGATGCCTGACTTGGCGAGTGTCGACCCAACCAGCGGTGTGGCGGGAACACGGAGTAGCCGAATCTGACTCGCTGGTGCAAGGACATCCTCGCCGCGGAGTTCCCTGGCGACCATTCGAGCGCTCACCCGTGGAACCGACAGCACGTAGTCCGCTCCAGCACTGAGTGCCTTCCGGGTCGCATCGGTGTCACTCACCCGAACGAGGATTTCGATATCCTGATTCAACGACCGAGCTAACACGGTTGTCAGTAGTGCCGCAGAGTCATCCGGCAGACCAATAATAATAGCACCAGCACTCTCGATACCCGCTTCAGCCAAGATTTCGTCAGATCCGGAATCACCCACGACATCCACGCCATCTCGGTCTTCGATATCAATCGTCACGGTATCAAGCCCTCTCTCGGACACAACGTCACGTGCAGCCTGGCCGACTTCTCCCTGTCCGGCAACGATGATACGCTCGTGTTTCCGGAGCGTTCGGGCCGGCTGGGTAAAGTCACTGAACGCCTCCAGGGCATCGTGGGCGCCCGTGACGAGCAATACCGTATTCGAGCGGATAATCGCATCCGGGTGAGGTGGGAGTTGTAGCTCCCCGTCGATCCACGCACCGATGATATTTGCGCCGGTCTCTTCCCTGATTTTCGAATCGCGGATTCGCGTCCCGATGAGTCGGTTCCCCTGCTGGACTGGGACTTCTGTGACCTCTATCTCACCGCCGATATCGATTGTATCCGTCAAGTCCGAACTGAACGAAGAGATGGCCTTTTCGGCGAGTCGGCGACCGAGAACGCCGTGTGGTGACAGCACGGTATCGGCGCCCGTATCCAGCAGGATATCACGCATATCGCTGTCGTCGGTAAGGGTGATGATTTCTATGTCCGGGTCGATCGAGCGCACTGTCAGAATAGTGTTGACGTTCGCATCACCGGCATCTGTAATGACGGCCCGTGCGGAATCGATGCTGGCTCGTTCGAACGCCGACATATCCTGCGGTGAGCCGTCAATGACGGAGTACCCGTCGTCAGCGAGTTCCTTGGCGTGCTCTTCGGACGAGGAGATCAGGACATACTCGATGCCGAGCTCTCTTAGCTCGTCGAGTAGTACGGCCGAATCCCGACGGTATTCACAAATAATGACGTGGTCCTGCTTGGAGGTGAGACGATTGTCAAGATTGACCTCTGCACCAGTAAATAGCGGGATAATGATGAGCCGGAGTGTAAAGAACCCGAGCGCGATGCCGGAGATCTGTGTCGCTGCAACGAACAAGAACATCAATGGATGGCTCCAGATACCCGAATCTTGGCCGTATCCAGTCGTCGTCATTGTCTGGACGATAAATTCGAATGACGCGAATATCGATTGGTTGACCCCCTCTAATTGTGCCAGCGCGAAATTATACGTGACCGTATAGACAACAATCAATGCAGCGAGCCCGGTGAGGTAATAGGTGACGAGGCGGTCTCGCCGAGAAAGCTGGATATTAGTCAGTCGTTTCAGAGGGTCAACCATCGGTGGGTGCTACCAGTATAGTTATTATGATTTGAAAAGAGTTCCTGATACTATTTCAACTTATATAGTCTTGGGTATACTCAATGGCGGATGTGAGTCCTCGTGGCAGGGCCACTGGCCACTCCCAAACAATCGTTAATAGGCTCGTGAGGATCTCAGGTACCTCGACCCTGAAACCGACTTGTGACGTCCACCCCTGGGTTCATGCCGGTACTTTTTGTACCGCAGGTAGAATATTTGCTGGGTTACGATACGACCTGTTCTCTGAAGAAATATTCCGCTAGCCTGGTCGAAAGCTGTGCGATGGCTGAACCGCTCAGAAGTCGCCTATCGGTTATATATAGAATTCCAATCACTCGTGGTTGTACTCTGTCTTAATCTCTATAATGCTAGCCACGCATGAGATTCAGCACTGCATCGACCACGTCGGTTTCGACAGCGAGAATATAGCGCTCATCAGGTTCCAGCACCGTATCAGCTCCTGCGAGGGCCGGTCCGCCGTCGAGATCAGCAGGCTTCCGGACGGAAGAGCGATTTCATCGAGACGGCACCCCGCAACGGGGGCCGATGGGGCGACACTCACTTCGAGGATGTCGAGCTCAGCGGTCGGATAGACGAGGGTGCGGATATCCTCGCCGGTCAGTATATCTGCCGCATAGTCGCCACCAAGATACTCGGGTAGCAGCGTCGCATCCACCACCTCGTCGTACTCCTGCTCCGTCCCCGTCTCCGCTCTCGCGATGGTCCGAATCGACGGGGCGTACTGCTGGGCCTCCATACAGATTGCGAGGTTCGTGCCCGGTTGGTCAGTGAGTGCGGCGATGGCGTCCGCATCGGCTATGTCGGCCTGTTCAAGAATTGACGGGCTGTGGCGTCGCCGTGGATAACGGGGCCGATGTACGCATCGGACAATGTCTCAACACGCTCCTCGTCGGATTCGATTAGCAGTACGTCATGACCCTGATCCGCGAGATTCTCGGCGGTCTGTTTCCCGACACGGCCGCCACCGGCGATGACAAATCGCTTTGTTCGGGTCATTGCAGTATTGTTTAAAACGCGTCATGTTCAATGCCCCGGCAGTTCTAATGGGTCGAGAATACCACTATTGTACCGGGGAACAGCTATAATAAGCTTTTAAAAAATCCACTCACCGTTCTTCCAATGGAAGAACTCACCCCGGTACTCAAATGGTCCGAACAAAGTGCATACAGCGTACGATGGATGGCACGCCGAATAAAAACAGGACGCAATGAGTAAGAGCCAGACTCGATCACCTGAGGCTGAACTCGGGTTGCTTGACGCGACGATGATTGGGATGGGGGCGATGATCGGGGCCGGTATCTTCGTGTTGACAGGGTTGGCCGCCGAAATCGCTGGTCCGGCAGCGATTCTTGTCTTTGCGTTGAATGGCGTCGTCACAGCGTTCACAGGACTCTCATATGCGGAACTTGCCGCCTCGA
>JGI12330J12834_1000083_pt1 | contig 37921 bp, 35 predicted proteins | sample A23E1SouthBayCA_FD_12834 | JGI IMG/M metagenome (IMG submission 12834) | reverse complement strand
CAAAATTAAGCAGGTGCTCTTCCTCTATCTCGCTGTCTGCTTGGGTTGGTTGCACATCCTCTCCAAGCAGACGCTTACTCTAACCCGATGTGATCGACTGATCTTGGGTCGGGGATTGGGTATACGACGACGAAAGCTGCTCAGTTGGTTGATCAAGACGTGTTCGTAATCGGCGTCGAAGCGAATCCTAAACTGATCTCGGTGATCGAAAAGACAAGAGAGATCAACGACGGGTTGTTCGAAATCCTCCATCGAGCGTACGCGACGTCAGGCAATACCATCACGTTTCATGAGGCGTCCGAAATGTGGGGCGGAAGTTCGTATTCGAACCATCCACTCGTCTCCGAGGACGGCGAAACACACGAAATTACGACGGCTAGTCTTTCAGATATACTAGCCGACTACAAGATCGACGGCAAAGTCCAGTTAATCGCCGATATTGAGGGACAAGAAATCGATCTCATTACCGACGAGTACGATACGTTGTCTTCGCATTGCGAACTGCTCATCATTGAGCTTCACGATGACCTCGTCAGGCCCGATATGGAGACGATACGGGAGCAGTTGCGGACAGACTTCGAACACGTAGATAGTATTGAGCGGACACACGTATATTACAACAAGAATGTGTAAATGAGGTGTTCTTCTGCGGTGCTATTTCCGACACATCTCTCAGATTCATGGACGATCTGCGCGAGGGTTTCACGAACCCACCGACAAGATCGGATTCTCAATTACCGTTCGTCTCTCGTATCGACTCTATGACGGCCGAGGCCTGTTCGACTGCTTTCACGCCGTCGGTACCGTCCACACGTGGTGTCTCACGGGATCGCACGCAGTCGACGAAGTGATCGAGTTCTTTCTTGAGTGGTTCTCGTCTGGCGATGAAGGGACTCTCGGAGACTGTCTCGGTCCGATAGCCGCTCTGTTCGAGCATCGTCGTGGTCTGTTCGACACCGCGTCGCTGGATCGCCATATCCTGCTCCTGATAATCAAGCGTGATGTAGGCGTCCGCCGTCACTACGTTGAGCGTCCGCACTTTGCCGTGGGTCACGTGGCTGGCTGTCGTGGTTCCGATGACGCCATTCTCGAACTGCATCTGGGCGACGGCGTGATCGTATTCGTTCGACTTGGCTGTCCGTCCGACGGCATTGAGGTAGTCAATCTCGGCACCAACGAGACTGCTGATCACGTCCAGATCGTGGATCATCAGGTCGAATACGACGCTCTCGTCCGTGAGATGGTCGTTAAAGGGTCCGAGGCGGTGGGCTTCGATTGCGAGCACCGTCTCCGACGCCAGAATCGTCCCGAGCGCCTCGACAGCCGGATTGAACCGCTCGATGTGACCGACTTGCAGGATCGCGTCCTGGGCCCGTGCTGTCTCGACGATGTGTCGTGCGTCGTCGACCGCCATCGCGAGGGGCTTTTCGACGAGGACATCGAGACCGTCTTCGAGGCACGTTTGGGTCGCCGATCGGTGGAGCGTGTTCGGGACAGTGATCGACGCCGCGTCGGACGCCGAAATATCGTCGATCGACGAGTGGACCGGGATGTCGTACGTCGAACGGATCGAATCGGCCCGCTCAGCGTCCGGTTCGACGGCCTCCGTGAGTGTGGCGTTGGGAAGTTCGTCGTACACTCGAAGGTGGTTCTCACCCATCGAGCCTGCACCGACGACGGCCACGGGGACGGGTGCTGTCATCGGCCCCCCTGCATGGCTGTCTGCGCCACGTCGATGATCGTCTCAAGGTCCGCAATCGACAGGTTCGGGTGAACTGGGAGCGAAAGGACGGACTCAGTCGCGGCTTCGGCGACTGGCCACTGTCCGTCGTACTCATAGGCCTCCTGGTGGGGGATAAGCTTCGGGTAGTAGATCCCGTATCCGATGTCTGCCGACGAGAGTGCTGAAACGAGAGTCTCGCGATCTTCGACGCGAACCGTGTACTGGTGGAACGAATGTGTCCGTCCGTCCGGGGTCGTCGGTGCCGTGATTCCGTCAATACCTGACAGCGCCGACGTGAGTCTGTCCGCGTACTCTTGGCGCCGCTTGACCCACTCCGGCAAGCGCTCGAGCTGGTCGCGTCCGATCGCCGCCTGTACGTTCATCATCCTGTAGTTGTAGCCCACGCGGACGTGCTCGTACTTGTCGTTCCGGCCGTGGTTGATCAACTGTTGGGCTCGTCTAGCGAGTTCGTGATCGTCGGTCGTGATCATTCCGCCTTCTCCGGTCGTCATGTTCTTGGTTGGGTAGAACGAGAACGATGCGGCGGTCCCAAGTGATCCGACGGGAGTCCCGTCGACAGTTGCACCGTGGGCCTGTGCGGCATCTTCATACAGGTCCACATCGTATTCATCGGCGATCGAGCGCAGTTCCTCGACTGGCGCCGGCAGGCCGTAGAGGTGGACTGCGAGGATCGCAACCACGTCCTCTCTGGCTTCGAGAACGGTCCTGACTGCAGCAGGATCCAGGTTATACGTCTCCGGGTCGATATCGGCGAAGACCGGCGTCGCACCGGCGTGAACGACCGCATTCGCACTGGCGACGAACGAAAAGGGGGTCGTAATTACGGCGTCTCCGGCTCCGATTCCGGCGGCCTCGAGCATCGTGTGGAGGGCTGATGTCCCCGAAGATGTCGCGATGGAGTGTTCGACGCCGGTGTAGGTGGCAAACTCACGCTCGAACGCCTCGACCTCCGAACCTGCAACTAGTGCACCGGACTGGAGGACCTGGTCGACTGCCTCTCTGGCGCGTTCAGAGATGACGGGATTCGCGATATCAATCGTCACAGATCGTTGCCTCCACGAAGCTGGTCGGGCAACGGCTGTGTAGTCGCTGGCGCACTGATAGCCATCGTTTCTGGTGGGATATCGTCTGTGACTACTGCACCGGCGGCCACGAAGGCGCCCGATCCAATTTCGACATCCGGCAGCACCGTCGCATTCGCCCCGACAGAAACATCAGAGTGCAGTGTCGGCCCAGTCAGCGACTCGTCGCTGCGGACGGGATACGGATCGTTCAATAGCGTCGCGTTGGGTCCGAGAAAGACCCGGTCGTGGATCGTGGTGTGCTGTGGGACGTACACGCCGGTCTGCATGCTCACGTCATCACCGATTGTCGCTTCACCGTCGACGACGGCCTGCGTCCCGACCAGCGTGCCCTCGCCGATCTCTGTCCGCTCCCGAATCAGCGCGTGATGGCCGGTCTGCAACTCTGGACCTGCAATAACGTCGTCATACACGATGGTCCCGGCTCGGATCACGCTTCCTGGGCCGATGGCCGGTCGGTTCGAGTCGTCTCGGTACGAGACGCCGACGGTCGCGGACTCTGCGATATCGACCGCTGCCCTGTCCTGACCCTCACTCGGCATGGTTCCTATCTGATGGTGCCGCTGTTAAAGACATACCGATACGAACGGATTCTGGCAGTCCACGGCCGGGTAATTTGGGTCGAATCCCAAAGATTATAGTTTCCGAAGACACCCCCCCTCGTATGGACATAGCGGTCTTTGGAGCCTCGGGATTCGTCGGCCAGAATTTGCTCGACGAACTCGCTCTCACTGATCACACTGTACTGGCATGTGATATCGAAACGGTCTCACACGAATCGGACAACATCGAGTTTCGAGAGGTCGATATCACCGATGCTGACGATGTGGACGCTGTCGTGAGCGAAGTCGATAGCGTCGCTCATCTGGCAGCTCATCCGCTTCCGCCCAGCCTCGAAGACCCAAAGACCAATGCGGACATCAATATCGGCGGGACGCTGAATATCCTCGACGCAGCACGCGAACACGACATCGAGAAGGTGTTCTTCTCTTCGGCGTCATCACTCGTGGGCGAAGTCGAGACGGTTCCCGTCCCCGAAGACCACGCTGCGACACCGCAGTCACCGTACGGTGTCGCGAAACACGCCGTCGAAGAATATCTCCACGTCTATCAGGAACTCTACGACCTCGACTATCTCGTCTTCCGGTTTTTCAACGTCTACGGCCCGTACCAGTCTCCCGACTCGGGGGCACTCGTTCCTGTGGTACTCTCACGACTGGCACAAGGGAAAGGTGTCTTCGTCACGGGTGACGGGCAACAGACGCGGGACTTCATCTACGTTCGGGACATCGCGTCGCTCATCGTTGAGGGACTGGAAAGCGATGTCCGAAACGAAGTCGTCAATATGGGCCGTGGGAAGGACACTGCGATCATCGACGCGATCGAACTGATGAGCGACGTCGTCGCTGTCGAGCCCGACATCGACTATCGTGAGGAACGGTCCGACGAAATCGACGACTTCTACGCCGACACGACAAAATGCGAACAGCTGTTTGGAACGGTCCCGTCCACCGACTTCGAAACGGGACTCGAACAGACCTACGAGTGGATGGAAGCCGATCTGGACCTGTAATGTGTGGAGTCAGCGGGGCCGTCGGACTCTCAGATCCATCGATCCTCGACCAGATGGCTCGCTGTCTTACCCATCGAGGACCCGACAATATTGGAACGCATCTCGACGACGAGGTGATGCTCGCGAACAACCGATTGAGTATCATCGACATCGAGGGCGGGGACCAACCAGTCTATAACGAGGACGGTGATGTCGTCGTCGTCTACAACGGCGAGATTTACAATTACCAGCCGCTCCGGGCAGATCTCGAAGCCGCCGGCCACCAGTTTTCGACGGCAACCGATACGGAGGTTCTAGTCCACGGATACGAGGAGTACGGCACTGATATCTTCACCCGTCTGAACGGTATGTTCGCCGTGGCCCTCTGGGACGACAGCCGAGAACGTCTCCTCCTCGCTCGTGACCGGGCGGGCATCAAACCGCTGTACTTCGCGCCCGTCGAGGGCGGGATCATGTTCGCGAGCGAGCCAAAGAGCCTGCTCCAAACACCGTGGCTCGAACCCGCTGTCGACACGCAGGCACTGGAGTACTTCCTACAGCTCCGATACTCGCCACCGGACACAACGTTGTTCAGTAGAATAGAGACGCTGCTCCCTGGTCAGTATCTCGACATCTCACGAGAGGACGGCGAGTGGGACTCGACCGAGACCCAATATTGGTCGCCTCTCGAGTCGAAACGTGATCCCCCGTCTAATCCAGTCACTGCGGTCGAAAATGTGCTCGAAAACGCCGTCGAGCGGCAGTTGATGAGCGACGTTCCCGTCGGATTTTACCTCTCGGGCGGTCTCGACACGAGCAGCATCGTCGCACTCGCGTCGGATCTTCAGGACGAACCGATCCACACTTTCTGTATGGGGTTCAACGATCAGGAGTGGGACGAGCGTGCGGACGCACAGGTGGTGGCAGATCACTTCGGAACGAATCACCACGAAGTGACGCTCGATCAGCAGTTCATGGAGGACTTTCCAGAGATGATCTGGCACGCCGACGAGCCCAAGCGCAACCTCTATCCGTACTACGTCGCCGAAGCAATGAGCGAGCACGTCCGTGTGGCGCTCGGGGGTCTGGGTGCAGACGAACTGTTCGGTGGCTACGTGTACAGGTACAACCGCCTCATGGAGTTCGAACAGATCCGGCAAACGGCTACGTCGATCGACAACTCGCTCGTCAACAACGTCGCCGGTCAAATCACGGACTGGCAACTCGAACACGGTGGTTTAGACCAGGATAGCGTGCTGGAGGAAGTCGGCCCAATCCGACACATCGACGATCCGGCCCGGTTGTACGTCTTACTCAACAGCACTGATGTGATCGCCGATATCGAATCGCTAGACGACAGGATCTTCGGTCCAGAACTGGCCGTCGAGCAGACTCCTGCAGATACGGTTAGAGACCGCTTATCAGGGATGGAGGATCGTTCACTGACAGAACAGGCACTCAACTGGGACTTTACGTTGAAGATGCCAGACGACTTCCTGCTGGTCGAGGACCGGATGAGTATGGCCCACTCGTTGGAGTCTCGTGTCCCCTTCCTCGACAACGAAGTGATCGACGTGGTGCTCTCGCTTCCACACGACGAGAGGATGCGCGGGATGGCCAACGGCAACGTCGGCAAAGCAGTTCTCAGACGCGCGATGCGTGATCGGTTACCGGATGCCGTCTTCGAGAAGGACAAACAGGGGTTCACAATGCCGACGTACCCGTTTGTCCGCGACGAGATGCTCCCCCACGCAAAGAACATCTTAGACAATCCTGCGATCGTTCGGAATGGACTCGTTCAGGCCGACTATCTAGATGCGATTCTCACGCACGACTGCTCTCAGGACCTGGTAAACCACTACAAGATGCTCTGGAAGTTAGTCGCCCTCGAGATCTGGTACCAAATGTACATCGTAGAGGGTGCGAACGGTCCCGAAGCGATCGAACACTACTACTCGTAGGGGTACGGCATTGTTGTCCCGTCCCCGATACACGTGTATTCGAACTGATCGACGGCGTCTTCATCGAAGAATCCTCGTCCGTCGACCAGTATCGGCTCACGCATCTCGTCTGCGAGGGCGGTGAGATCGATGTCGCGGTACATCTCGTGTCCAGTGACGAGTATCACCGCATCCCACGATTCGGCGAGCGGATCCGAGACTGCGCGTGCGCCAGTCGATTCGATCTCGTCGGCCGGCAAGACCGGGTCGTGCGCTGCTATAGTCGCACCGCGTGCGCCGAGCGCTTCGATGAGTGGCACTGCTGGGGCAAACCGCATCTCTGGCACACCGGGCCGGTAGGCGACGCCCAGCACCAACACGTTCGCGCTGTCCACTTCCACTCCGCGTTTCGAGAGGAGCGAGACAGTTCGATCAACCGTATGGGAAGGCATACTGTCGTTGACTTCACGGGCTGTTTCCAGCAGTTCGGTCTCTGCCCCTCGGTCAATGACGAAGTGGGGATAGACGGGGATACAGTGTCCACCGACACCGACACCGGGGTCGTGGATCTCGCAATACGGCTGGGTGTTGGCCGCATCGAACACTGTTCTGGCATCGAGACCCCACTGTTCACACACTGTCGCCAGTTCGTTCGCCAGCGCGATGTTGACATCGCGGTAGACGCCTTCGAACACTTTGACAGCCTCGGCGGCTGTCGCCGTCGGCATCTCGATTACCCCCGGTTGGTTGAACACTCGATACAGCGCGCCGGCACTGACGGTCGCCGCTTCGCTAGTCCCACCGACGATCTTGGAATAGGACTCCGTCAGGTCGGTGATGACACGGCCAGAGGACGTTCGTTCGGGACAGTGTGCAACACCGAAGTCGACGCCCGCTTCGAGTGCCGAGGGGGTCACTGCTTCGGTGAACGCTCCTGCGGTCGTGCCGGGCGGTGCCGTGCTTTCGAGGATCACGAGATCGTCTCGCGTGACCCCTTCACTGATCGCGTCTCCTGCAGCGAGGATCGGCGTCAGATCGGGCTTCGAGTCGTCATCGACAATCGTAGGGACGAGGACAATCATCACACTCGCCTCGTGAGCGGCCATGGTGCCGTCGGTCGTCGCGGTGAGGCGTCCGCCAGCGTGTTCCTCAACCAAGCCCGCAAGACCTGGCTCTTCGCTTTCGACAGCCCCCCGATTGACCGCGTCGACAACGTCTGCATCGATGTCGACGCCGGTGACGGCCGCTCCGTTGTCAGCGAGGACTGCTGCCAGCGGGAGCCCCATCTTTCCCAGACCGTAAACAGCGATGTCGAGCCCGACCAGATTCGACGAACTCTCGGGCATCACAAACGGCTCGGACATACCTAGCGTAGCTTTCGAGGGCAGTAATCCGTTCCGGTCTCGACAATCGTTGCGCCGCACTTTCCGTTTGAGTCCGACAGTTCGATCGGTCTAGTCCTTGCCGAGAGTGAATCAGTATATCCAAGTGTTCTGTCGCCAAACGCCGAGCTAATGCCTAAGCCAATCCCGCTCATCGATCCGGTCGTCGGCGACGAAGAGTTGCATAACATCGAATCTGTCCTCGACTCTGGGTACATGACCCAGGGGCCCTACGCCGATGAGTTCGAAACGAAATTCGCAGACAAAGTGGACGCAGAGCACGCCATCACGGTGACATCCTGTACGACAGGGCTGGAGCTGGCGCTCGAAGCGATCGGTATTGGGAGCGGTGATGAGGTTATCGTTCCTGACTTCACCCATCCCGCAACCGCCAATGCCGTGGTCCATGTCGGGGCCGACCCAGTCATCGTCGACGTCGATCGTGCGACGTACAACATCGATATCGACGTAATCGAAGATGCGGTGACCGATCAGACCGCGGCTCTCATGCCGGTCTCGTGGGGTGGCCAGCCACTCCCGAGCGAACCGTTACAGTCGATTGCTGACGAATACGACCTCGCGATCGTCGAAGACGCGGCCTGTTCTCCCGGTGCTGCCTACAACGGTGACCCGGTCGGATCACAGTTCGACGTGAGTGTGTTCAGTTTCCACCCCCGGAAAGTAATCACGACGGGAGAAGGCGGGATGATCACGACCGACGACGACGAACTCGCAGAAACGATCCGTAGCATGAAGAATTTTGGAACCGACCAGCGCGAGGGTGAGATCGGATTCATCCGCGCTGATGCGACAAATCTCCGATTCAGCGACATCCTCGCGGCAGTCGGCGTCGCACAACTCGAGAAACTGGACGATATCGTCGACCGACGCCGTGCCATCGCGGAACGGTACAGTGAATTGCTCTCAGATGTCCCAGGTATCGATCCGCCAAACGTGTCCGATCACGCGATACACACGTACCAGAGCTACTGTGTCTACGTCGAGGCAGGAGACGAGACGTTCCGCGACGAGCTGATCGAACAGATGGGAGGGCGCGATATCGAGACCCAGATCGGCACGTACGCGTTGAGTGAAACGCAGGCGTTCGCAGACGCAGACCAGTGTGGCGACCTGTCGGTTTCCCGTGACCTCGAAACGAACCTCCTCACACTCCCAGTCGCTCACACGATGACCGATGCTGATCAGGAACGTGTCGTCTCCGAACTCGAGTCACTCGTCGTGGACCGGGACTAAGTACTACACCTGGTGATCTGAGACAAGTTCGACGAGTTCTGTTGCCTTCTCTTTCGAGGTTCGTCCCTCCGTTCGGTACTCGAGTTCGGTTCCGGGATGGTCCGTATCGTCGCCCAGCGAATAATCGGACAGCGATGCCAACCAGTACGTCTCGACGCCCTTGAATCTCCGATGAGCGTACTTCATTTGGATCTCGATGGCATCTGATTGCTGGTCGAAGACGTTGTAGATGCGTCTGATCCGCTTACCACTAGAGATGTGCTCACAGATGAGATTTGTTGACTTCGGTTTCGGAATGGACAGGTAAACAGTCTCAGACTGGGTCATACGGTCGTCCACTCTCCTGGGTCAAATGTGTCTGTCGGAACGAGTGACTATTCGCACAGTGCGGTAGTCCATGAGTCTGGGAACTCGACAAATCGGAATGGTTAACCCTCAGACTAAACACGATTCGTCTAAGATACCAAATGGCAGCGAGCGATGTTACACGGCGAGAGAAGCTCGAGGCACTCAAACGGATCGTCCGCTATCGACCATCCCTTACTGTATTTATTATCGCTTTCAGCGTCGGTGCCGCTATCCTCGAAGGGATTGGCCTGAGCTTCCTCATTCCGATCATCGAAGTCGCTCAAAGCGAATCTGGAACACAGACGACCGATTCGAGCCCGCTCCGCGAAGGTTTCGTGACCATCTACGAGACACTGGGAATCCCGTTCACGCTCGAGTACATCATCGTCGGTGTCGCGGCTGTCATCATGCTTCGCTACGCGGCCAGTTTCACTGTCGTCTGGTTACGCGAGATTCTCCGAACGAACTACATCCGTGACCTGCAATCAGATTCATTCAAGCGGGCCCTGAACGCTCGCGTGAGCTACTTCGACGAGCAGGGTTCGGACGAGATTCTGAACGCCATCATCACCCAGACCGTCTACGCTGGCAGGACAATCCACCGGATCGTCATGTTCTGCCAGGAAGTTATGTTGAGTATCATGTACCTCTCGATCGCACTGTATCTGGCGCCGCGACTGGCGTTCCTCACTGCGGCACTCCTGGGCGGGATCACCGTGCTGATTCGGTACGGGATCGAACCCGCGTACACAGTCGGTGACCGTGTCGCCGAAGCGAACGAGCGGATTCAGGAACTCGTGCAGGCGGGAACACAGGGAATCCGTGACGTGAAGCTCTTCCGGATGTCGGATGAGTTGTTCGACCGCTTCGAAACGCACGTCGATCAGTTCACGCAGTCGTCGGTCAAACTTCGGCGCAACGAGGCAGCTATCGACAGTATCTACCAGCTGGTCGCTGCGGTCACCATGTTCGTCCTCATCTACGTGGCGATCAGACACCTCCAGCTGTCGCTCCAGACGCTCGGTGTCTTCCTGTTCGCGATGTTCCGATTGTCACCCCGGGCGAGCAGGTTGAACGTCATGTTCTACAAGATCGAAGGAGACCTGCCACACGTCACTCGGACCAGCGAGTTCGTCGAACGGCTCGACGACGAACGAGAGCTTGACCAGGGGGACAGATCTGTCCCCGACACGATCGATTCTGTCACGTTCGATGACGTGTCGTTCACCTACGACGGCGAGCAGACCGTGCTCGACGGCGTCTCGTTCGGTGCCGAGACCGGCGAATTCGTCGCCTTCGTTGGACAATCTGGCGTCGGGAAGTCCACAATCGTCTCGCTACTCTCCCGGATGTATCGACCGGATTCGGGCAAGATCCGCGCGAACGGGACCCCGATCGAACAGTTCGATCTCGACGAGTGGCGGTCGAAGATCGCAGTGGTTCGGCAGGATCCGTTCATCTTCAACGATACACTTCGGTACAACCTCACAATCGGGAACCGAGACGCAGACCAAGAACAGATCGAAACTGTCTGTGAGGTTGCCCAGGTCACTGAGTTCCTCGACGAACTCCCACAGGGCTTCGATACGGTCCTCGGCGAACAGGGTGTCCAGTTGTCCGGCGGTCAGCGCCAGCGCGTCGCGTTGGCACGCGCGCTACTGATGGATGCCGACCTCCTGGTTCTCGACGAAGCGACCAGTGATCTGGATACGACGATCGAACGCGAGGTGCAGTCACGTATCGAGTCACACGAGGGGTCGAATATCCTCATCACGATCTCACACCGACTCTCGACAGTCCGAAACGCCGATCGGATTTACGCGATGGCGGATGGAAACATCGTCGAAGGAGGGACACACGAAGCGCTCCTCGACAACGACGATCAGTACGCAGATCTGTACTCGTCACAAGTTCGCGGGCCACAGTGATTCACTCTACTTCAACTAGTCACTGCAGGAATCAGTCGAGCATTTAATATCCCTCTATGGGATAGCTACAGTCGATGAGCACGGTCGATGCACCGTCGATCACCATCGCGACCAATCGTGTGGCGCCATCGGTGCTGCTGGGATCGTTCTGTCTCGTTCTAGCGACTGTCGCCGTCTCTGGTCAAGGGTTCCCGGACTTTGTCTACAGTTCTCTGTTCGTCATCGCGGTCCAAGTTCACCTCGTCCTCCGGTTCGGTATCTTCAGCGTGCCATCTCTCTTCAGCAGTCTCCTCGCATATCCAGCACTGATACCGTTCATTTCTGGCTACATTTTCGGTCTTGATATCTATGCTGTCCGGGGACTCCGATTCCAGTCCCCGGCGACGGTCAACAAGGCACTCTTCCTCATCGCACTCGCGTTGGGTGTCTTCGTGTTTGTCCTGTGGGTGCGAGATGCGGTCGTGACCGAGGGAGCAGTTGAAACCGAGCGGTCCATCGCCTACAGCTCACGGGGGTTCAAACTGCTAGTTGCCGTGTTTCTTGTTAGTGCCTATTTGACCGCACCGGGACCGACGATACTCACTGCCGATTACGATACGATACTGAAAAGCTACTATTCCTGGGCGAACTTCGCTGGGTCCCTGTTCATCGGGTCGTGGCTAATGCTGTATCTCCAGTACAGGCGGCGCCGCGACAATCAATGGATCGCACGCTGTTTCTACGGAGTGAGTTTCGTCGGTGTGACGTGGCTGCTGCTCCACAATCGCCAGAACGAAAGTATAGGTGTGCTGGCGATGCTTGCGATCGACACCTTCCAGAATGAAATGTCGCTGAAAGAGATGCTCCAAAGTGCCCGTGGTCGTGTATTGATGATCGTCTTCTCTGTCCTCTTTACAGGACAGATCTTCGCGGACACGATTCTGTCACGAGGCCTTTCAGGACTTGCCAGCGTTATCGATCCCAGTGGTGGGGCGACCTCGTACCCAGGGGGCGCCCAGAATATTTATGGGGGGTTCCAGGCGACTGTCCACCTGTTCAGCAACGGAGAGCCGTTCTTTCTGGGCCGCACCTTCTTACAATATCCGATTCAGTCGATTCCGACCGGGATCGTCGTATTACTCGGGCTTCCATATCCCAGTCTGTTCAGCGACTTTCTCGGTTCACAGTACGTTACGTACCTCGGTGGGGTCTACTACCTGAATACGTACTACGCGAATTTCGGTGTTCTCGGTATCGTCCTCGCAGGCGCGCTGCTTGGATACGTGGCGCATTTTGCGAGTGTACAACTTCGACGACCACGGCAAGCGACGTTCCTTACTGGCTGTGCTGGTGTCGCCGTCGCAGCTGCCTTCCGTGCAATGTGGTACACCCAACTCAACTGGATCGACTCTTTTCAGGGATATCTCCTCGCATTCTTCCTGTTTCTGCTCGCCACCAACGCCCCCCGTGCCTACCGAAAACTCGCTGGATGATCGGTCAGTCTCCGACTGCAGACCATCGAAGCTAACTTGACGGAGTGGTAACTCGTCGCTACTCGATTGATGCGAGTCCTGAGTAGTATCCCGGATCCTCGCGAGGGAGGACCACACAGGCGGTCGCTCGCGGTCGCACGCGGCCTTCGCCAGTACGACATCGAGACCGTATTCCTGTTGCCAGCGGCGGCTGACGAATTCGCGTCGAAAGCCCGTAAATACGGATTCACCGTCGAACAGAAGCGGTTTCCACGGATCCGAGCACCTCGGCAGGTCGGTGCCAACCTCTCCTTTCTCGTGGGCTTTTTGCCAGCGGTCCGCCGCATCCGAACCGTAATCGATCGACACGATATCGATGTCGTCCACGCGAACGCACCACTGAATCTCCCGACTGCACTGGCCAGCGCACGGTCGGACGCCGCGCTGGTCTGGCACTTCAACGATACACTCACCCCCTGGCCGCTCAATCGACTGACTGGCCAGTTGGCGATGCGATGGGCAGACATCCCGGTGGTGGCGGCCGATTCCGTTCACGGGCATTTCTTCCCGCCGGAGACCGCCACAGATACACTGTATGCCCCTGTCGATATCGAAGAGTACGATCCGGCGAACCGGTCGATCGACGAGCGCGAAAAGCGGGCAGAACTCGGGCTCGATCACGATGTTCCAGTGGTGGGGATGGTCGGAAACATCAATCCAGTCAAGGGGGTCGACACGTTCGTTCGGGCGATCAGCCGTATCGTCGAGGAGTACGGAGATGTGGCCGGCGTCGTCGTCGGCTCGCAGCTAGAGTCCCAGTCGGCCTACTACGAGCGCGTGGTGGACCTATGTGAGGAACTCGGCGTCGACGAACACATCACCTTCACCGGGTGGCGATCTGACGTTCCGGAGTTGCTCTCACTGTTCGATCTGTTTACCCTCCCGTCGAGTTCCGAGGCGTGTCCGATGGTCGTTCTCGAAGCAATGGCAATGTGTTGCCCGGTAGTCGCGACCACTGTCGGCGGCGTGCCAGAGATGATCCCAGACGAGGACCACGGCTGGACCGTCCCACCCGATGATCCCGAGGCGTTCGCGGTGGCTGTCTGTGACGCACTGGAGAATCCGAACGCACGGGCCCAGCGTGCAGCACAGGCGTATCAGCGAGTTAGGGACCGATTCTCGCTGTCTGCCTGTCTCGCGGCCCACGACGAGGTGTATCGCACGGCAGCAGACCGTGCAGGGCGTCGGATCTAACCTCAAGCGAAACAATTTTTAGAGCAACCAGATTTGTGTCGCCCATGGCAAATCTTCTGGGTCTCTCCACCACGCACGATTCCGGAGCGACACTACTCTCTGACGGCGACCTCGTCGCAGCCGTCAACGAGGAACGGTTCAACCGAACCAAGCATTACGGCTACCTTCCCTTCGAATCTATCGAATATTGCCTCTCTGAGGCGGGTCTGGCACCCGAAGATCTCGACGCTGTCGCTGTCCCGTCCGAGGTTCTTCGTACGGACGCCAAACTCTTGCTCGACGGATACGGAGACACGACGGACGTTTCCCAGGGAGAACTCTCAACCACGAAGAAACTGACGCGCCGGGGCGTAGAGGCGGTTCGGGGTTTCTCGTCCCGCGATACTCGTGTCCCGGGCTACGCTCGAACGGTCGATTTCCCGGACGACATTCCCGTCTATTTGCTCAATCATCACGAGGCCCACGCAGCGACCGCCTACTACTGTAGTGGTTTCGACGAGGCGCTCGTCGTCACAGTCGACGGCCTCGGCGATCGGTTGTCCGGGAGCGTTTGGCACGCCCGCGGCAGCGATATGGAAAACCTCCGGCAATGGGACCGTACCGGTTCGTTGGGCTGGTTCTTCGGGGTCGTCACGCAGGCGCTCGGCTGGTGGATCGGCAACGGTGAAGGGAAGACGATGGGACTCGGTGCGTACACCGACCCGGATCAAGGCGCGATGGCAGCCCTCAGACCGTATCTGCCCCAGTACGAGGGTGGCGAACTCGTCGACGGCTACGAGTTCAGCAGACCGAAGTCGTGGGAAGATCGCGGGACACACCACTGGACGTTTGACGAAGCCGACGCCATTGCCGATGTCGTCGAGGAGTACGGGCGGAAGACAACCGCTGCTTCCGCACAGGCGCTTCTCGAAGAACAGATCCTCGAGATTGTCGAACCCTGGATGCAAGAGACCGGAGTCGAGAATCTCGCTACCGCTGGGGGTGTCTTCCTGAACGTACAGGTGAACAGACGAATTCTGGACGAAACGTCGGTTTCAGACTACTTCATCTTCCCGAACGCCGGGGACGGTGGACTCCCAACTGGTGCGGCACTCGGCGCACAGCGTCACGTGGACCCGTCGTTCGAGCCGTTCGAGCTCACCCATCCCTATCTCGGCCCGGACGTGACCAAGGACGCAAAACAGCGGTTGCAAGAACGCCAGCTACCGTTTGAGGAACCTGACGACATCGTCGAAACGTGTGCGGAGCTTCTCGCCGACGGGAAGATAATCGCCTGGTGTCAGGGTCGGATGGAGTACGGTCCGAGAGCGCTCGGTAACCGGTCGATCTTGATCGACCCAACCCAAGACGACAGTATGGACCGAGTGAACAAACGGGTGAAGTTTCGGGAGTCTTGGCGGCCGTTCGCCCCGTCTATGCGTGCCGAGGCTGCCGGAGAGTACCTAACCGACGACACCTACGATCCGTTCATGATCACCTGTTGTCCCGTGAGAGAGGAGCGTCAGGACGAGTTACCGGCAGTGACACACGTCGACGGGACAACGCGTCCACAGATGGTCACACGAGACGCGAACGAACGCTACTGGCGTCTCCTCTCGGCGTTCGAAGAACGGACCGGGACGCCAGTGCTGCTTAACACGTCGTACAATTTGAGCGGGGAGCCAATCGTCTGTGATCCAGTCGACGCCATTCAGACGTTCTACGGGTGTGGACTCAACGCGCTCGCGATCGGCGATTACCTCCTCAGGAAGTAAGGTTTAGGCCGCTTGTGCGACGGTGTTGTCGTAGACCTCAACGTATGCTGCTGCAGCGTTCTCAATTGTATACTCCGTTTCGAGGCAGTGTCTGGCGTTTTCGCCCAACATGGCAGTGAGTTCTGGATCGTCCGCCCACCGCTCGAGGACTGTTTTGGCTGCTTCGACATCACCCGGTTCGACGTGTGCACCGCAGTCCGCGTCCTCAACGACGCGTGCGATCTCGTCACCAGCTGGGACCACACCGAGAATCGGGTCACCGATCGCAAGAGACGAGTAGAACTTCGAGGAGACACACATCCCTTTCACCGACTCCTTGACGCTGACTAGTGACGCGTCACCGCAGTTGAGTACATCTGTGAGTTGCTCCACCGGTTGAATCGGTGCGAACGTGACGTTCTCGATATCGTGGTCTTCCACGTACTCTATCAAGTCATCCTTCTGAGCCCCCTCTCCGATGATGATCAGCTGGATATCGGTTCGGCCGTCTGCTTCGAGCCGTTCGATCGCCTGGATCGCGGTCATGAGGTCGTGAAATCGGCCAATATTCCCACCATATACGAGCGTAAACGCGTCTCTGGTCCCGTATTCGGCCGCGAACTCGCTCTCTGACTTTGGCTTCGGCTGGACGGCTTCAGCGTCTTCCCAGTTCTGGATGACGACGATCTTGTCGGGATCAAAACCGCGATCGCCCTCGGCTTTCTCGACCAGTCGCTGTTTCATCGAGTCGCCGAGGACGACGATCCGGTCGGCGTCGCGATAGATCGCTCTGTTCATCCCCTCCCAGAGTCGGTGGACGATCCCGCCCTCTGAGATGTAGTCCAGTGCGACAGCCATGTCTGGATACATGTCGTGGATCACGTAGACGTAGGGGACACCGCGGACCCGTTTGACTATCCAGGTAACGACCGGGAGGATCGGCGGACTCGAGACGACGAACAGGACCTTTGGTTTGGCGCGTGTGACCAGCAATCGGAGCAGTACCAGAAGTGTAAACGATAACCAATTGATTATTCGGAGTGGCAACACGTCTTTGTCAAATCGGGTTGAAAAGATGCGTCGTATATCGACGCCCTCGTATGTCTCTTCTGTGGTGACTGATGCATTCCTATCAATTTCGTGATAGTTAGGGTAGCCAGACAGCACAGAGACAGCACCACGATCGGCAAGCGCCGTCGTCAGATCCGTCAATAGTTGTGCTGTCCCACCTTGCTCCGGGTAGAAATTCTTCGAGAGGAAGGTAATTGATCGCCGCTCCGAATCCATGTACGGTCCTGCCATAGCCATGGGAATATACCTTCGGATTCTCGTCGCGGTAACGATAGGGTTTAGAGAGTGGTTGTTCGTAGTCAGTGGTACGATGGCCGAGAAAATCCTCGTCACCGGCGGTGCTGGACTTGTCGGGTCCGAATGCTGCCGTCTCTTTGCCGAACGTGGTTACGATGTGATAAGTGTCGACAACTACTCTCGCGGCGACTTTTTCGGTGCCGAAGGAGACACTGAATCGAACGCCGAGAAGCATCTCACTGGAGACCGCATCACACACAAAGTAATCGATATCAGAGACGAGGAGATCACAGATCTCGTCGCGGACGTCGACGGTGTCGTGCACACCGCCGCCCAGCCCTCCCATCCAAAATCGATTGAGATACCTCGGGAAGACTTCGAGACGAACGTCCGTGCGACCGTCGATATGCTCGAGACGGTTCGAACGGAGAACAGCGACATCCCGTTCGTCTTCTGTTCGACGAACAAAGTGTACGGCGAGGTGCCGAACTACTTCTCGTACGAGACTGTCGGCGAACGGTTCGAACCGGTCGACGAGACGCTCCGAGACGGGTTCGACGAATCGCTCCGTATCGATCAGAGTACACACACCCCGTTCGGTGCCTCGAAAGCCGCTGCCGACCTCTACGTGCAGGAGTACGCTCGGATGTACAACATCGATGCAGCATGCTTCCGGATGGGCTGTATCACCGGCGGTGCCGCGAAGGCGGTCGAGCTCCACAACTGGGAACCGTATTTCGTCAAACTCGCGCTGACTGGTGAACAACTGACAGTCTACGGGTACGACGGCTATCAGGTCCGAGATGTTATCCACGCCCGTGACCTCGCGGACCTCTTTGCGGAGTACGTCGAGGCACCTCGATCCGGAGAGGTGTACAACGTCGGCGGCGGACGAGAGAACTCTATTTCGCTGCGTGAGTCGTTCGACCTCATTGAGGATGTGACCGGGCGGCCACTTGATTACGTACACGGCGAGCAGCGTGAAGCGGATCATCAGTGGTGGATTTCTGATCTCTCGAAGGTCAAACGACATTACCCAGACTGGGAACAGTCATATTCACTTCGTGAGATTTTCGAGGAGATTACCACGACACTCACGGCTGAAATCGACGATTCGGAACTGGTCCCGAAGCAATCCGACTTATGATTTGATCCGTGTCAGCGCCTGACGTGATCAGATTCGCCCGTAGCGCTTTTAACTATATGACACGTGCCGTCTCTCAATGGGCTTCAGTTGGCGGTACCGCTTTGCAGCGGTCATCGGGACTTCGCTACTTATTGTGATCGCAGTAGTGCTTGCCGATACGCACACGGTGCAGACACTGCTCACTTCGGTCCCCATCCTCTCGAACCTGGAGCCATCGCTGGTACAGAACGACGATGTCAGCGACGAAGTAATCACGACGCTAGTGATCGTGCTGGCTATCCTCTGGCCCCTATTCAAACCACGTCCTCGCCGTATCTTGGATACAATCTCCCTGACACAGCGACGCTTGTTCCTCGCTGCGGCAGTGCTGGCGACCATCGGCTACTTCGATTGGTCGACAAGACTCCCTCGGGTGACGCTCATTGGGACGATGAGTATCCTCTCGATGACGCTGCCACTCTGGTTCGTCTACATTCGCCGGCAACCTCAGGAATCGACACGTGCGATCATCGTCGGTGACGATCGGTCGATCATCGAGACACTCTGGGAGACCGCAAACGTGCCGATTCTGGGCCTCGTCTCCCCCTCGAGTGTGCAACCAGAACGGTCGACTGCCAGAATGCCCGATGGGGGCGTGATCATCCAGCGGTCAGACCCAATACCACGTCTCGGTGGCCTCTCACGCCTCGACGAGGTGCTGATTGAGCACGAGATCGACACCGTCTTACTCGGTTTCGAACGGCCAGATCGAGAGGAGTTCTTCGGAGCACTGTCCACGTGTCACGAACACGGTGTGCGTGCGAAAGTCCACCGCGATCACGCCGACAGCGTCCTGGTCAGTGACACTGCTAGAGGAGATCTCATCGACACCGACCTCGTTCCATGGGACTGGCAGGACTATGTGGTCAAACGTGTGTTCGATCTGTTCTTCGCGGGAACGATGTTGCTCGTCTTATCCCCGATCCTTGGCTGCATCGCCATCGCAGTCAGACTTGATTCTCCTGGTCCGGTGTTTTATAGCCAGACCCGAACGGCGGCTTTCGGTGAGCGGTTCACGATCTACAAATTCCGAACGATGCGAGTTGGCGACGAGAGCAGAACTCCTATCAACGACGACGAGAACGACCGAATTACGGGAGTTGGCCGGTACCTCAGACGGACCCATCTCGACGAGATCCCACAGTTGTGGTCGATCTTCCTCGGAGATATGAGCGTCGTTGGGCCACGAGCAGCCTGGACCGACGAAGAAGAGCACTTGGAGGCCAAGACGAGTGAATGGCGAAAACGCTGGTTCGTAAAACCAGGATTGACTGGGCTCGCCCAAATCAACGGCCTCACAAGCACGACCCCCGAACAGAAGCTCAGATACGATATCGAGTACATCCGCCAACAGTCGTTCTGGTTCGATCTCAAGATCGTCGTTCGCCAGTTGTTCGGAGTGGTACTTGACGTCGCTTCACTGCTCAAACGAGCGGTCCAAGACTGGCGGCGATGAGTTCTGGAGATCCAGACTGGGGCGACCAATCGAAAGGATGAAACGACAACCGAAAATAGAGCCAGTATGGATACGGAGGACCAGTCTATCGTACTCCTCGACGACGAGGGGAAGCTGTTTGGGGTTCTCAACGTTGTCGATGCGCTCGTCCTTCTTCTCGTTCTCGCGGTCGGTATCGCTGGATTGTCTCTCGTTTCCTCGACTGGTGGATCGCCACCACCACAGGCGACGACGTACGTGACAATCGATCTCGGAACACAGCCGAGTTACATCGCGTCTCAGGTCAACGAAGGCGACCAGTACGCACCGGATAAAAACTCAAATCTCACGGTAACTGATGTATATCACGCCCCTGCAAACAGTGGGACAGATGTCGTGTTACGTGCTCGGCTTCGAGGTTCTATGACCGAAGACGGATTCGTATACAGCAACGCCCCGCCGCGGCTCGGACGAGAGTTAGTGATTTCGACCGCTTCGTACAACCTCACGGGATCGATCCGCGAGGTGGGTGAATCAGACGATCTAACTGTGGGTGAAGAGACGGTGGTGCTGCAGACAACACTACCGCAATCTGAGAAGGGAATGCTCGTAGAGGGACAGCAGTTACAGACCGCTGATCGGACCGTCGGCACCGTCGATGACGTTGTTCGGTACGAAGACAGCAATCCTGAACAACACCTCCTGTACCTACGGACAACGTTGCGAACGTACCGTGTGAACGGGGTGACGTATTACGGTGCCAACCAACTTCGCAGAGGGAACAGTATCGGAATTCCGACCGGGTCAGGAGTGGTTGAAGCTACTATCCGATCGGTCGGTGGAGATTTCAAACAGACCGCGGAAGTGCTCGTCAGAGATACGGTTTCTGCAAACGAAGCCCAGTCGATAAGCACCGGTGACGAGTACCTCGTCGCTGGGGAATCCGTCGGTACCGTCGAGTCGGTATCTGTATATAGTACTCAGAATCCCGACCAGAAACGCGTCTTCGTCGGTTTGTCTCTCGAAACCATGGTCTACGACAACGTTCCTCGATTCGGGGCAGGAACCGTTCGTGATGGAGCTAATATCTCGTTCCAGACACCCGAGTACCGCCTTGACGGCAAGGTACGCCGCGTCGGTTCGACCCGGCAGCGAGGACGGCCGGTCGAGCGAAATGTGACATTGCAGATGACCGACGTCTCTCCGACAATCGCGGATAGCCTCCAGGTCGGAATGGTTGAATCAGTCGGTAACGACACGGTCGCCCGCCTTGAGTCAATACAACGAGAGAACGCGAGTGTAGTCCTCATCAGCCAAGACGGAAACATATACGAGCGCCAACACCCAGTCAATGAGGATGTACAAATGACAGCAACGCTTTCACTCCGCGAAACATCTGCTGGTGTCACGTTCAAGGGAGAGTTGATCCAACAGGGAAGTACCGTCGTCCTCGATTTCGGAGGTACAACGATAGAGGCAACAGTCGTCTCGGGATACACCTAGCGGTCAAGAGGATGAGCGCCGACAAAGAAAAAAATCGTGACATGACGGTGTTGGGCCGTGCCCTCAATCAGTCCCGCATCTCGACGATTGCCGTTCGAATGGAACGTGGTGTGACAGCGTCATGGATATTCTCGACGTTCACTCAGGTACACTCCAGTGGACGAAGATCAACTGTTGGCTCGATTCTCCGTTCGGCGTCTATTGTCGTGCGTTCGTCAGTTGTCTATCAGACATCAGTTCAGAACTCCGACGGGGCCGTGGTGTCAGTCGACCTCCGAGAAACCGCCACTGCTGGTTCTCTAATCTGGCTATTTGATGCTATTTCACGAGGTTGGATGGTCGCTCCGGCAAAACTGGTCGGCGCGCCCCATGCAACCAGAGAAGAGCAGTGGGTCCAGTTGGTCAGTCTCGCAGTGACGTTAATCGCGGCGGCAACTGTCGTGATCGGTTATGTGTGGTCTTTTTTCGAAGCCACTGTCATCGGTGGGGCATTCATTGTCTTGGCGATTTCCCTCCTCGGATTGCGAATCAGCCACTTACGAGAGCAAGTCTGTGGAACGTGGCTCTACGAACTTGTGATGGTTCTCCTAACACCGCCGACAGAACCGACCAACTACCAGAAAGGACAATCGGAGGAAGACGATCCTAATCGACCCTAATGTTCACTCCACTGTCACACTCTTTGCCAGATTTCGCGGCTTGTCGATTGACCGACCCAGCCCCTTTGCCGTGTAGTACGACACTAACTGCAACTGAACGTTCGCGAGCACCGCGGCGGCCGAGGAGTGGGTCTCGGGAGTCTCTAGCACTTCGTCGGCGTACCGTTCAACGTCACTCTGCCCATCAGTCACGGCCACCACAGGCGCGTCGCGAGCCTCGACTTCCTTGACATTGCCGACCGTCTTGCGCGCTTTCTCGTCGTCGCCGACCACGACCGCAAAGACCGGCGTGTCCTCCGTGACCAGCGCCAGCGGGCCGTGTTTCAGCTCGCCGGCAGCGAACCCCTCGGCGTGTTTGTACGTGATCTCTTTCATCTTCAGCGCGCCCTCCAGGGCTACGGGGTACTGGTGGCCCCGGCCGATAAAGAAGTACGCGCCGGCGTCCTGGTACTGGCTGGCGACTGCTTCGGCGGTCGAGGTATCCAGCAGTTCCTGGACCTGCCCTGGCAGGTCTCGCAACGCAGCGATCGAGTCGCGCGCGCTGTCGACCGGTGCCGTTCCGAGCGTCAACAGGTTCAGTGCCCCCAGCTGTGAGGCAAACGTCTTCGAAGCGGCGACACCGATCTCGGGACCGGCGCGGATGTACAGCGCGTGATCACACTCGCGGGCGGCCGTCGATCCGACCGTATTCGTGACGGCGAGCGTGCGCGCGCCGCGGTGGCGGGCCTCGCGGAGCGCCGACAGCGTGTCGGCGGTCTCGCCGCTCTGGGTGACACCGACGACGAGGGAGTCGCCGATCGGCGGCGGCGAGGTGGCGTACTCGCTGGCGAGGAACGTCTGGGCGGGGATGCCGGCCTGCCGGTACAGCTGTGCGCCGTACATCGCGGCGTGATAGGAGGTCCCACAGGCGACGAACTGGACGCCCGTCGGCGAGAGATCTCCGAGGTCCTCGATGTCGACGGTCCCGGAAAGTTCGTCGACGCGTCCGCGCAGGCACTGGCGCAGGGCCCGGGGCTGTTCGTGGATCTCCTTGAGCATGAAGTGGTCGTAGCCGCTCTTGCCCGTCTCCTCGGCGTCCCACGAGACGGTGTCGACTTCTTTTTCGACGGTCTGGCCGTCGCCGTCGGTGACCGTCCAGCCGGCGGCGTCGAGGCGAGCGAACTCGCCGTCGGCGAGGTAGACCACCTGGTCGGTGTAGTCGCGGAACGCGGGCACGTCGCTCGCGAGGTAGGTAGCCTCGTCGTCCAGCCCGAGCACCAGCGGCGAGTCGTTGCGCGCGACGAAGACGGCCTCGGTGCCGGCGACGACACAGGCGATGGCGAAACTCCCCTTCAGCCGATCGACTGCCGCTCGTAGTGCAGCCATCGGATCGGCGCCGTCGGCCAGCGCGTCCTCGATCAGGTGGGGGACGACCTCGGTGTCGGTGTCCGATTCGAAGGTGTGCCCGGCTCCGACGAGTTCGTCACGGATCGACTGGTAGTTCTCGATGATCCCGTTGTGGACGACAGCCACGTCGCCGGTGCAGTCCTGATGGGGGTGGGCGTTGGCGTCGGTCGGTGGACCGTGGGTCGACCAGCGAGTGTGGCCGATACCGACAGCACCGTCGATCGTCGTGTCGGCGAGTTTTTCCCGGAGGGCGTCGATCTCGCCCGCGCGTTTGGCGACGGAGACGTCCTCGTCACCGAGTGCGACGCCCGCGGAGTCGTACCCACGGTACTCCAGTTTCGAGAGGCCGTGAACGAGCACGTCCAGCGTCTCCCCGTCGCGGCCGACACAGCCGATGATGCCACACATCAGCGCACCACCTCCGTTCCCTCGCCGATCTGACCGAACGCGTGGACCCCGGCGTGTAGCGTCGCCGACGGCCCCACGAGTGTTCCGGGCGAGACTGAAACGTCTCCCCTGGTCTGTGCGCGGTCGGCGAACACCGCGCCAAGGTCCTGATCCTCGAACACGTCGGTCCCGATCTGTACGTCGGCCGGGCCGCCAGGCACGACCGTCTCGACACCCAATGTCACGTCCTGTCCGGTGACGGTGTCGAGCAGCGTCGACCCGGCGTCGACGCGCGTGTCGGCGTCCAGCACGGAGTTCTGGACGGTCGCGTTCGCGCCGACGGTGACGTTGTCACCAAGCGCCGTGTTGGGTCCGAGCACCGCCCCGGCGGCGACTTCACAGTCCGGGCCGACGACGACCGGCGACTGGAGCGTGGCGTCGTCGTGGACGTGTGCGGAGTCTGCGACCCAGATCCCCTCGTCCCGTCGGTCGGCAGTGACGCGACCGCGGGCGAGCACCTCGCGCGCGACCGTCAGCAGGTCCCAGGGGTAGGTTGCGTCGACCCACATCCCGTCGGTCTCGACGGCTCGCACGCGCTCGTGATCGATCAATCGAGCGATCGTGTCGGTCAGGGCCAGTTCGCCGTCGGCCCGCGGCGTCGCCTCGATCTCGTCGAAGATCGTCTCTGGGAACGCGTAGATACCGCCGTTGATCAGCCGGTACTCCCCGGTCTGGGGCTTCTCGACGATCGAGACGAGATCGCCGTCCTGGAGATCGACCGCGCCGTAGTAACTGGCGTCCTGTCGTTCGAGGACGGCCAGTGCGGGCGTTGTCGGATCCTGCTCGTAGTGATCGATCACCGACCGGACGGTCGCACCGTCGATGAGCCGGTCGCCGTTGACGACCAGCACCGGGCCGGACACCTCGGAGCGTGCCTGGAGGAGTGCGTGGCCGCTCCCGAGTTGCTTGGCCTGGGTGACGTAGGTCAGCGTGACGCCGCGATAGGTCGGTCCGAAGTGGTTCTGGACGCGGCCGCGCTTGTAGCCGACGACGACGGCGATCTCGTCGATACCGGCCTCCACGAGTGCATCGAAGACGTACTCGAGGATCGGGCGGTTCGCAGCGGGGAGCATGGGCTTGGGCCGATTGCGGGTCAGGGGACGCAGGCGGGTCCCTTCGCCTGCAGCGAGGACGACAGCCGTTCGTACACTCATACGAAACACTCACGCGACGGGGGTTTGAACGTTTTATCCTTCCTACCAATTCTGAGCCAGTCGCAGACCAGTTTAGGATGTGTCTACGTGCGGTTCTCTCCAATAGAACTGATCGTTCGTGGTTTCTGTTCGGGAGTTGCGTCCGATACGACTACTGCTCGCTGATGTTCTCGCCGGCCGTGCGGCGCCCCTTGGTCGTCAACTGGACCTCGGTGCGCTCGCGGACGACGCTGATCACGTCGAGTTCGATCAGGCGGTCGAAGATCTCCTCGGTCTGCTCGACGTCGATCCCGACGAAACTGGGGATGTCGAACGGTGAGACACCCGAGTGCAGCGCCATGATCACGCGCCGTTCCGTACTGGAGAGGTCGAGATCGGCACGGTTGCGTTCGGCGCTCTCTTCGAGCATCACCTGCAACACTGTCGCGTGGAACTCCCCGCCAGCGAGGTGGGTCTCGACGCTGATCCCCTCGTCGGTGTGTTCGACCTCGATGACGGTTCGCTCCTCGCCCGAAACCGTCTTGTCCTCGATCGCGAGATCGCCGATGTCGGCCCGTTCGACCTCGACGGCCTGGCCGTCGGCCAGTGCGAGACGTAAGGCCTCGTCGGTGACTTTCATCCGGCCCTTGGTCCACTCGGAGTCCTGAACGACCCCGCCCTCGACAGCCGGGTGCTGGACGAGGATAATCTCGCCGTTCAGCGCCGCCCGGTAGAGGTTCGTCTCGAACTCCTCGTGTTCGCCGGCCGAGACCAGCACCACGTCCTCGTCGACGTGCAGCGCGACGTAGTTCGAGACGCTCGCACTCTGCTGGTTCACGTCGTGGCGATCGGCGATGCGATCGATCGATTGCAGGGGGATCTGGCGTTTGCCGTCGGCGATCAGGACCAGTCGCTGTGTGGTGAGGACGATCCGGCAGGCCGTCCAGGACGCGTCGTTGAGTTCGCGCCCACCCTGGACTGCCTGCAGGTACTGCCCGCGCGTGTCGGCGATCTTCTTTTCCGTGTCACTCATGCTGGTCCGGGGGCTTGCAGGGAGTTGCTCACTCGTGGGAATATAACTTCCGCCCCGATTTTTGAACGGGAGAATCGGGGCCATCACGGGTATCTGTGCGAAGGTAGCGAAAGACTCATGCCAGACGTATACATCTGTATACACATGGGAACAAACTACAAGAGCGTCCGGCTCACCGAGGACGCGTACGAGGTGCTGGAGCGTCGGAAGCGTGAAGAAGAGTCGTTCTCGGAGACGATCGAACGCCTCGCGGCGGAACGACCGATCTGCGACCTCGTAGGTGTGTTCACGGGCGATGAAGTCGAGTCGATCCGCTCGGCCCGATCGGATGCCTACGACGAGTACGCAGACCATCGAACCGAACGGTGGGAGTCGTGATCTTAGACACGTCGTTCGTCGAAGATGTGGCTCGTGAAGACGACGCTGCCGTGGCGAAAGCGACGGAACTAGAGCGCAATGGTGTTCCCGAACGCCTGTCCGCGATGACACTGTACGAACTCTACTGGGGTGTCGGCTATGTCGACACGCCACAGCGGGAACGAGACGAACTCGACGCCGTCCTCGAGACCAAAGAAGTGTACGACGTGACGCCGGACGTTGCCCGAAAGGCGGGACGGATCGCCGGACAGCTCTCTGCGAGCGGAACCCCACTGAATGACCCGGGCGACGAGATTATCGGTGCGACGGGCGTGATTCACGACGAGCCAGTACTCACCAAAAACATCGATCACTTCGAACGGATTCCTGGGCTCGAAGTCGAGTCGTACTAGATCACTGCTCGTTCATGGCCTCGCTGGCCATGTTCCGTCCCTGGGCGTTGAGGCTGACCTCCGTCCGGACCCGGACCTCGTCGACCGCGCCCACATCTAGCAGTTTCTGGTAGATCTCTTCGACCTCGTCGACGGGAATCCCGACGAAGTCTGACATCTCGAACGGCGAGACACCGGAGTACAGTGCCATCAGCACCTGCCCCTCGGTCTCGGTGAGTTCGTAGTCGCCCTCGCGTTCCTCGATGACACGCTCGAACAGCGACTGCAGTGCCGTCGTGTGATGCTCCATCCCGGAGAAGTACGTCTCGACGCTGCGGTCGTCCCGGTCAGTGTGTTCGACCTCCAGCACGGTTCGGGACTCGCCCATCACGGTCTGGTCGCTGGTGTCGATGGTCCCAACGTCGTCGACCGCGAACTCGGTCTGCTCACCGTCCGGGAACTCCAGGACGATCACGTCGTCGTCCAACCGAAACCGGGTCTTGCGCCAGGTCGCCTCGTCCTGGATCACGCCGCCCGCGACGGCCGGGTGTTTCGCCAGAATGACCGTGCCATGCAGCGTCGCCCGGCAGTACTCCAGTTCGAAGTCGTCCACGTTGGTGGCGTCGAACAGGACGACGTTGTCGCCGATCCGCAGCGGCGTCGCACCCGCGGGATCGATCCCGTCGGGCAGTTCGTCCGCATCGAGTAGTTCGATGTTGCTGTGGGGCAGGGCCTGCTTGCCGTTGCTGTTGGCAAGTACCAGCCGCTTGTTGGTCATGACGAGCCGACAGGAACGCCACTGTGGCTCGTCGACGGGAGTGCCGCCCCTGACGGCGTACATGTAATCTCCCGACGTGTCGACCAGTTTCTGTTCGTCGCCGCTCATCGCGCTCTCTGTCCCGGAACTTGTCGCTCGCCGGTATATAACTTCTTCACGCGGAGTCGATCGTCCGCTACAGCCCGGTCTGCGATCGCTCACTCTGTCTCTTCGATGGAGATCCGATCATCAGTGACATCGTCAAAGGACTTGTCCGACGAGATGATCGGATTACCACCGGCGTAGGCGACGTGATAGGCGTCGAAGGTGGTGAGACCGTGCTGTTCCATGTAGTCCGCAGCCTGGAAGAGCACCGTCTCGTCCTCGGGAACGGTCGCAATCTCCAGGACGTAGCTCAGTGCTTCCATGCGGTCGAACTCGAATCGATCCGAGATCATCAGCAGTTCGGGTAACGTCGCTCGCGACGTGCAGATCTCACCCTCGTTTTCCGTTGCGATCGTCGCGGCCCGTTCCCGCAACCAGTCGTCCTCTTTGACCAGCGCGATAAAGAAGTCCGTGTCGGCGTAGATCATCGCTCCGAATCCGTGACCTCCTCGATAGCGTCCTCACGAGCGGCATCACGCGCTTCTCGTTTGATCTCCGCGATCGATTTCTCGTCGAACGCATCGCCGACGGCATCGCGCAGCCCTTCGATCGGATCCTCTTTCAGCGGGATCAACTCGACGCGATCGTCGAGTTCGACGATTCGGTATCGATCGCCGTACTTCTCGCGGATCTCGTGTGGGATGGTGATCCGACCACGATCGTCGGCTTCGGCTGTCTTGCTCATCGTGTCATGAGTTTCGTGGGAGCGAAAAAAAGTGTTCCCACGAACGTAGTGACATTCCCCGAAGTGGCAAGCAATCAGCAGTCTCGATTCACACCAACAACAGGCCGCCACCCACAACGGCCAGTCCGCCGAAGCCGACACAGACCGCCCAGAACGGTACCCGACGCACGAGCCGTACCAGCGCGTCGACAGTCAGGTAGCCGACGACGGCGCTGACGGCGAGCGCGATCCCGGCCGCCAGCGGGGACACAGCGGGAACCCCATCGGAGACGACGACGAGCGCGTTCGCCGCGAGGGCGGCGGGGATCGACAGCAGGAACGAGAGTCGCAGCGACGCCTCACCCTCGTGACCCCGAAGGAGGAGCGCGCTGACGGTCGTCCCCGATCGGGAGATCCCCGGCAGGATCGCCACCCCCTGGAGCCCGCCGACGAGGAGGGCGTCGAGCCAGTCTGGCGTCGCACGCTCGCCCAGCGACACCCACGCCGCGAAGCGCTGGAGCAGGCCTGTCAGGACGAGCAATCCCCCGACGAGGACGACGAACGCGCCGCCGGTCAGCTCCGAGACGATTGCGTCCAGCAGGAGGTAGGCGGGCAGGCCGGTGATCCCCGTCGCCAGTGTCGCCAGGACGAGGAAGGACAGATCCGCGGTGTCGCTCTCGAAGGCCGTCCGTGGCGTCCACTCTCGGAGCGACGCGAGCACCGCGCCGACCTCCGCCCGGTAGTACGCCAGTGCCGAGAGGGCGGTCCCGGCGTGGACGAACAGCGCCAGTCGCGTCGCGATGGCCGGCGTCGATCCGGTCAGGGCGGTGACGAGGATCGCCACGCTCCCCTCGCTCGAGACGGGCAGCCACTCCAGAATCCCCTGTGCCAGCCCGACGACCGCGGCGACGACTGCCTGCTCAAGGTTCATATGACACGGGCGTCCGTCCCGACCAATAACTCCACCTATCGCGCGCCGACAAACGGAGACCGCGGGAGCGAGACAGCCGGCGGACCGCAGACTGGCAACAGCTATCGTCGTTGCCGACCTCCACGACGTATGCAAGCGAACGGAATCAGCGGGATCTGGGCGACTATCGTGTCGCTACCCGGCTGGCAAGGGTTCCTGATCGTCGTCGCGACCGCGATGGCCGCGGCCGTCGTCCTCCGGGTCGGCGGCGACAGACTCCTCAGACCGCTCACCGAGCGAATTCCCGGCGACGTGGACGACATCGTCTTCGGCGGGGTCCACCGGGTGCTGTACCTGACGATCGCGATCGGAGGCACCTATCTCGGCCTCACGCTGTTCGACAGTCCGCTGGCCCAGCACCCCTCGATCGAAGCGACGACCCAGTCGCTGGTGACGCTGCTCTGGGTAGTGTCGCTCGTCCGGATCGGTCGGCGGGCCTCGAAGGCGGTGACCGACAACCGCTACATCAACCGGCAGGTCGTCCCGATTTTCCAGAACGTCTGGACGGCCGTGGTCGTCGGCGTCGGATCCTTCCTCCTGCTCACCGTCTGGAGCATCGACGTGACACCGCTGCTGGCCTCGGCCGGGATCGCCGGGATCGTCCTCGGTCTCGCGGCGAAAGACACCATCTCGAACCTCTTCGGCTCGATCGCCCTGTACCTCGACGGTACCTACGCCGTCGGCGACTACGTCGTGCTCGAAACCGGCGAGCGCGGGCGCGTCGAGGACATCTCCGTGCGCTCGACCGTGATCCGGACCCGCGACGACATCCTCGTCACCGTCCCGAACGCGGTGCTGAACAACGCCGCCATCGTCAACGAGTCGACGCCCAAGCAAAAGCGCCGAATCCGCGTGCCCGTCGGCGTCGCCTACGGCTCGGACCTGGACGAAGTCGAGGGAATTCTGCTCGACGTGGCCGACGGCGAGGACCACGTCCTCGACCGACCCGGCCCACGCGCCCGCTTCCGGGCGTTCGGCGATTCGTCGCTTGACTGCGAACTGCTGTGCTGGGTCGCCAACCCGGCGCTGACCGCGCGCGTGACCCACAACTGTAACCGAGCGATCTACGACCGCTTCAACGAGGCCGGCGTCGAGATCCCGTTCCCCCAGCGCGAGATCAGCGTCTCAGGTGCCGATGTCGACGGACTCTCAGTCAACAGCGACAGCGGCGAGTCGACGGTTCGTCATTCCTGATCGTTCGTTCTTTGCATCCGTTCGTGTTCGATCACACTGTTTCTGGGGATGAGAACCAGAAAGCCCCCGTTGGGCTCCGGTCCCGCGACTCGTTGCGCTCCTCGGCCTTCGGCCTGCGGTGCTTACTTCGCCGGGGTTCCCGGAGCCAACGGCCCCTTTCACTCCCACCCGTTGGGCTGATTGGCCAGCCAGAGGGCGGGACTGAAAGGGGCGGCAGGCTGAACGACGGTGGACGACGCAAGGACCACAGTGAACGGAGTGAACGAGGACCGCAGCGAGACCCCCGAGTTCAGCCTGTCGGGGCTTTCTGGTTGTTCGAAATGCTGATCTCATCGACCAATCGTGAATAACGACAATCTCACAGGGCACCTAGCTCCGAAACGCAATTACGCGCCCCTGTCTTCCCCTGTAGCAATGACACTCCTCGACGATGCGAGGGCCGCACTCGACACCGGCCCACTCTGTGACTCCTGTCTCGGTCGGCTCTTTGCCGACCGGAGCTTCGGCCTGACCAACACCGAACGGGGTCGGGCGCTCCGGACGACGATCGCGCTGGACGACGACGAGCCGTACGAGTCGCCCGCGGACTGCTGGGTCTGCGAGGGCGAGACCGACCGCTTCGACGAGTGGGCCGAACGCGCCGCGGCGGCGGTGCAGGGCTACGAGTTCGCGACCTACCAGCTCGGGACTCGTGTCCCGCCACTGCTGGAGGAGAACGACGAACTCCTCCGGGAAGACGTGGGGCTCGACGGCGACGAACCCGACGCTGACCACGACGACCGCGGGGCCTTTGCGGGCGAACAGCTCAAGACGGAGTTCAACCGCGAGGTCGGCCGCCGCGTGGGCAACCTGACCGGCGCGGAAGTCGACTTCGACCGGCCGAACGTGCAACTGACGATCGATCTGGCGACGTACGAACTCGACGTGCAGGTCAACTCCGCGTTCGTCTACGGGCGCTACCGCAAGATCGAGCGCGACATCCCACAGACGGAGTGGCCCTGCAACGAGTGTCACGCCACGGGGATCAAGCGCGGCGAGGAGTGTCCCGGCTGTGACGGGACGGGATATCGCTACGACGAGAGCGTCGAGCAACTGTCCGCACCGGTCGTCCTGGAGGCGATGGACGGCGAGGAGGCCGTCTTCCACGGCGCTGGCCGCGAGGACGTGGACGCGCTCATGCTGGGCGGGGGCCGCCCGTTCGTCATCGAGGTCAAGGAGCCACGCAAGCGCGACGTGGACACCGAGGCGCTGGAGGCCGACATCAACGAGTTTGCCGACGGCAAGGTCGAGGTCGAGGGCCTGCGACTCGCCACCCACGACATGGTCGCCCGCGTCAAGGAACACGACGCCTCCAAGACCTACCGCATGGACGTCGAGTTCGACGGGCAGATCGACGAGAGTGACCTCGAGAGCGCCTTCGAGACGCTCGACGGCGCGACGATCGAGCAGCGCACACCCCAGCGCGTCGACCACCGCCGGGCCGACATCCACCGAACCCGCGAGGTTTACCAGATCGAGGGGGACCTCGACGACCCGCGACACGCCGACATCGAGGTCCACGGCGCGGGCGGCCTCTACGTGAAGGAACTGATCTCGGGCGACGAGGGGCGAACCCAGCCCAATCTGGCCGACGAGGTCGGGACCAGTGCTGTGGTGACGGCTCTGGACGTGCTCGACGTGGAGGGCGAGAACGAGGCGTTCGAACAGCCCGAGTTCTTCCGAGACGGCGACGACGACTCGTAGTATTGTTGATCTTCGGGAGACCTCTCCCAAACCACTTTGGCTATCGAATACATTGTATTCGACATGAGCACCTCGATCCGTATTTCGGACGAGACGAAGGCGAAACTCGAAGCAGTGAAACGAGAGGGCGAGACTTTCGACGAACTGCTCGACCGCCTCGCTGTCACCCGTACCAAAGAAGACGTGCGAGAGATGGCTGGATTCGCCGAAGCGGGCATCGAAGAACACATGAAAGAGAAGCGAAGTGAGCTCAACGAATCGCTCGAAGAACGCACCTCGCGGTCGGAATGATCTTCCTCGACAACAACGTCGTCCGGAAGTACGCTGGTCGTGATCCCGACGAGGCAGTAGTCGAGTACCTGAGCACGCACTACGACGACACGTGGGCGATTTCTGCGGTCGTGTTGTACGAATTCCTGAGCTACTACGACAGTCAATCGAGACAGCAACAGCGTCGACAGCAACTCACCGACGCAGTCGACGACGTACTCGCGCTGGATGAAGCGAGCGCAGCAGAAGCGGCCAGTATGGAGTCCTCACTCTCCGCGGCCGGCGTGTCACTCGATGCAATGGATCTGCTCATCGCGGCGACAGCGCGACACCACGGCGCGACGCTCGCGACGACGGACCGAAACGATTTCGACAAGCAACCGATTCACGAACTGCTGGACGTGGATATCATCGAGGCCGACTAACCACCGCTATCCTGACCATCCAGTCATACGGATTATTGTCGATTTCCCGGATCGACCGCACGACGGTGTGCGATCGACCGTGAAAACGGCGACCATAATCCGGATCAGCCGACAGCTGCCACCGTCATTTATCACGGTTTCGCCCCTCTGTTCGACTATGGAGACACGCCCACTCGGCGAGACCGGTCACGAATCGAGTATCCTGACCTACGGCTCGATCGCCCTGAACTTCGTCGATCAGGAACGAGCGAACGAGATGGTCGAGGAGGCCCTCGACGCGGGTGTCAACCACTTCGACGTGGCCCCGACCTACGGCGACGCGGAGGTGAAACTGGCGCCGAAGCTGCAGGAACACCGCGAGGATATCTTCCTCGGGTGCAAGACCCAGGAGCGGACCTACTACGGCGCGTGGGGCGAACTGCATCGCTCGCTGGAGCGACTCGGCGTCGAGAAGATCGACCTCTACCAGTTCCACGCGCTCACGCGCTACGACGAACTGGACGCCATCCTGGGCGAGTACAGCCCGGAGATGGCACAGGACGACCACGATCCCGGTGCGCTGCAGGCCATGCTCGACGCGAAAGAGGCGGGCCTGATCGACCACATCGGCCTGACGAGCCACGGCGACCCCAGCCTCATCCGGGACGCGATCAAGCGCATCCCCGAACTGGAGACGGTGATGTTCCCGTACAACTACACGCTGGAAGCGAAGGAGGGGCCCGAGTACGACTACGGCTCCGTGCTCGACCTGGCCGAGGAGGAAGGGCTCGGGACGCTCTGTATCAAGGGCTTCGCGAAAGGGCCGTGGGACGAGGACCTGCCCGAAGACGAACGGCCCTACGACACGTGGTACGAGCCGTACGACACGAAAGAAGAGATCGAAGAGAGCCTGCGCTTCGCGCTCTCGCAGGGCATGACTTCGATCCCCAACGCCGGTGACCCCCAGCTCGTCCCGATGATCCTCGAAGCCGCCGAGGACTACGAGGCGATGAGCGAGGACGAACAGGCAGAGCTGCGCGAACGCGCGAAGGACAACGACTCCCCGGTTCCGGCACCCTGAGACGGACGGTTGTCGATATTTCCCAGATCAACCGCACGCAGTCGTGGGGCCGACTGGCGAAACGTCTACAATCCTCCGTCTGAACCACACGACTACACCGACATGACCCACGACTACGACGCTGTCGTCTTCGACAACGACGGCGTCCTCGTCGAACTGACGGACCGCGAACTCCTGGCCGAGGCCGTCCAGGCCGCGTTCGCTCACTTCGACGTGAGCGTCGACGACGCCACCGCACGCGAGATGGTCGCGGCGGACGCGCCACCCGACGAGGCGTTCGAGCGCGAGTACGGGATCGACCCGGCGGCGTTCTGGGAGCGCCGAGAAGCGATCGCCAGCGAGTTCCAGCGCGAGGCGATCCGCGCGGGCGAGAAGGCACTCTACGACGACGTCGAGGTAGTCTCGCGACTCCCCCACCGGACGGGGGTCGTCAGCAACAACCAGCACGAGACGATCGACTTCATCCTCGACCACCACGATATCGGCCGACACTTCGAGACGGCGTACGGTCGCGTGCCGACGCTCGCGGGGGCGAACCGCAAGAAGCCCGATCCCAGCTACATCGAACAGGCGCTGGACGATCTGGGCACCCGCGCGGCGCTGTACGTCGGCGACAGCGAGAAAGACGTCGTCGCGGCCCACCGCGCCGGCATCGACTCGGCGTTCCTCCGGCGAGATCACCGTGCCGACCTCGACCTGTCCGTGGAGCCGACCCACGAGGTCGCTGACCTCTACGAACTGGCCGACCGACTCGGCGTCCGGGCCCGGTAGCGTCGCTCCGATAGTATTGTAGTCATCGAGCGAACAGGTCCTGACGAATGACACGGGACAGCTACGAGGACCAGCTCGCCCGGCTGAAGGCGGCCGTCGAGTCGATGGGCGACCGCGTGGTCGAGCGACTGCGCGACGCCGTCACGGCGTACGAGGAGGGCGACGAGGGACTGGGCCGGTCGATCGCCGAAAGCGACGGCGAGATCAACGACCGCTACCTCGAACTCGAAAGCACCTGCATTGACCTGCTGGCGCTCCAGCAACCAGTCGCCGGGGATCTCCGGTTCGTGGCCGCGACGTTCAAGATCCTCACCGACCTCGAACGGATCGCCGACCTGGCGAGCAACCTCGGCCGGTACGTCCAGTCGGTCGGCGAGGAGCGACTCACCTCGGTCCCGGTGGCCGACATCGCCGACATGGCGATCGCGCAGGTCGAGGCCGCCGTCGCGGCCTACGTCGACGAGGACCCCGAGCAGTGCCGGACCGTCGCGGCCGACGACACCGACCTCGATCAGCGCTGTGAGGCGGCTGCCGACGACCTGGTGCGCTTTCTGGTCAATTACGACGCGACGACGGACGAACTCGAAGCGCTGCTGGCCGACACCCAGCGGTTCCTCCTGACGGTGCGAGACCTCGAACGCGTAGGCGACCACGCCGTGAACATCGCCGCTCGCACGCTGTACATGATCGACAGCGACGACGACCTGATCTATTGAGACGGAGTATTGTAGTCACGTACCGGTGACAGTCGGAACAGTGTCGACGATCATCAGCACGCAGCTACGGTTCTCCGTACGAGAGTCTATACCGCGGCTGAGGAACCCCGGCCGATATTGAGAGAAGGGAAAGGCTCATACGCGCGACCGGCGCAGGACCCTCCATGCCACGCGAATCGTATCAAGAACGCCTCGAAGAGCTTCGAGAGGACGTTCTCTACATGTCTGAAGTCGTCCTGGAGCGGTTCCGACTGGGACTGGACGCACTCGAACAGAAAGACGAGGAGATGGCCTGGGAAGTGATCGAGGGCGACGACGAGATCAACCAGATGTACCTCGAACTCGAACAGGACTGCGTCGACCTGCTGGCGCTCCAGCAGCCCGTCGCCGGCGACCTGCGGTTTATCGCCGCTTCGTTCAAGATCATCACCGACCTCGAACGAGTCGCCGACCTGGCGACGAACCTGGGCGAGTACACGCTCAACGCCGACCGGGACATGTTCCCCGAGGTCGACATCCAGGGAATCGCCGATCTCACCCTGGAGATGATCGAAGACGCGATGGACGCCTACGCCGAGGAGCGCACCGAGACCTGTTACGAGATCGCCGAGCGGGACGACGAGATCGACGAGCTCTGTGCTGCGGCCTCCGAAGCCGTCGTGCGGGACCTGATCGAGCGCGAGGTCGGCGAGGCAGCCGACGAAGACGAGATCGAGCAGCTGATGAACGACGTGTCGCGCCTGCTCCTGACGATCCGCGACCTCGAACGCGTCGGCGACCACGCGGTCAACATTTCGGCTCGGACGCTGTACATGGTCGAGAACGACGCAGACCTGATCTACTGATCGACAGTATCAGTCCAGCGACCGCTCGCGATCCTGGCCGCCTGCCAGTCCGCTCTCGGTGATCTGGAACTGGACGGTGTCGCCCGCGGCCTTGGCGCGGTGTTTCTCCAGGGTCGCCCGGCGGTTGCCGCCGCGGAAGCGATCCAGCCTGAGGATCGCACCGGACCAGTGATTGAGCGTGTGCCCACCCAGCGCCCGCGTGCCGTCGCTGTCGGGATCGGTGAACACCTGGTTGGTGACGGCGACCGCCAGGTCGTGTTTCCGGGCCAGCGAGAGGAGGTGGGTGATCTGTCGAGCCACGTCACGCAACGCTTCGCCGCCGTCGTGCTCGGTGCGTTTGAGCCGGTAGAACCCGGTCGCGCTGTCCAGCACGATCAGTTCGACCTGCGAGGCCAACTCCTCGGCGTCCTGCACCGCGACTTCCTGCTCCTCGAAGTCCAGCGCCTCCGAGATGACGATCCGCTCGGCGAGGTCCGCGAGCGTCTCGTCGGTCTCGTCGGCCCGCCCCTGTGCGATCTGCTCCATCCGGTCGGCCGACAGCCCCTCGGTATCGATGTACAGCGCCGACTCACCGGCTGCCGCGACCTCCACGGCGGCCGAGAGTGCAAGATTCGTCTTGCCGGCCGCTGGCGGGCCGTACACCTGCGTGACCGCGCCGCGCTCGAACCCGCCGCCCAGCAGGTCGTCGATCTCGTCGCAGCCGGTGGAGACGTACTCGCTCACGGACCGAGGTACGACGAGCGGTGATTAAACGCTGGCGACCTCGGTCCGCGCTACGCCGCCGAGTCGAGATATCTGTCGAGCGAACGCCCGCGCTGGACACACCACATCATAGGAGGAGATACTATTGTGTCATAGAACAGTTTACGGGGTCGTTGGTTGCAACGACATCGGAGATGAACGACCCGTTCAGTGTGCGTGCGAACAGAACAGTCGACTCTGTCGGTTAGTGGGTGAAAGAAACAGACAGCGTAGCAGACAGCGGGGCCGAGAAGGACTGAAAGCCCTCAGCACGCTCGCGCCTCGCCCTTTCGATCCACCAGGACAGCACGGCACCATACCGCGCCACACACCTCCCCAACCGATTGCGGTGCTCGCTTCGCTGCGCTCCTCATCCCTCGCACAGTGTTGTCGCTCGCCAACGCGAGCGACAGCGCGCGCCGACGCAGATTGTTCAGTCATTGGTCGATACCGATTACTGAGGTAGCGGTAGCATCCGGGCGACCGAGGGGTCTGTCGGGACCCGGCAGATCGCCCAGTTCACCGGACCGAGGGAAGCGAGGTCCGGCCTTTTTCACCCATGTTTTTGCGCGAGGGTTCCCGCCGCGAGCGAGGGCGAGGCGCGCCGAAGGCGGGCCTCGAAAGCGAACGGGGAGGCACGACCCGTGAGCGAAGCGAGCGAGGCAACCCGAAGCGGAAAAAGATGGTCAGGCGAACGTGCGGGAGACTTCTTCCTCGTCGGTGTCGTCGGCCTGGATCTTCTCCCAGGCGTCGAGGAAGTCGTCCATCCGGACCTCGGTGCGGTCGTCGCGGATGGCGAACATACCGGCCTCGGTACAGATCGCTTTCACGTCGGCACCGGAGGCCTCGTCGATGTCGCCGGCGAGCTGCTCGAAGTCCACGTCGTCGGCGACGTTCATGTTGCGGGTGTGGATCTTGAAGATCTGGACGCGGCCCTCGTAGTCGGGCTTGGGGACCTCGATGAGTCGGTCGAAGCGGCCGGGGCGGAGGATGGCCCGATCGAGCATGTCGAAGCGGTTGGTGGCGGCGATGATGCGGATCTCGCCGCGTTCGTCGAAGCCGTCCATCTCGCTGAGGAGTTGCATCATCGTCC
>JGI12330J12834_1000042_pt1 | contig 54127 bp, 73 predicted proteins | sample A23E1SouthBayCA_FD_12834 | JGI IMG/M metagenome (IMG submission 12834) | reverse complement strand
CGGTGTCGACGAGCGCCACCCAGTTGGACTTTTCAGCGACGGGCGGCGGGTCGCTGAATACGACACTGGAACTCCGGGAGCGCACGCAGACGACCGACCCCAGTATTGAACTTAACGGCAACACGAAAACGATATCTGGCACGTTCGGTGATGGGGAGACTCGTTCGGTAGCCTTCGATAACAGTGTCCTCCAGAACGGCTCGAACAGTGTCTCCGTGTCGCTCCCGTCTGTCACCTCCGATGCCCCGGACATGAAGGCTGAGAAATACGGTGTGTCAATCCGGGACGTCAATGCAACGGAGGACCCCTCGATCGACGTCGGGTCCGATGGGTCAATCAACGCTCAGTACGACGGCGTCTTGCTGGACGGCGAGACTGCAGAGGTCCCGCTTTCCGGCCTCGATACGGGCTCCCAGTCACTCACGTTCGGCTCCGACCACGAACCCTTTGACTGGACGCTGTCCGCGACTGAACGCGCGCAGACTGAGGACCCGGGCGTCGACCTGGATGGTGACGGAACTATCGATGTCGAGTACTCGGGGACGCTCTCCGAGGGCGAAACCGTCGCCCGTGAGGCCGACCTCTCCCTCGGCAGCAATCCGTCCGAAGTGTCCACGCGCTCTTGGGCAGGCTCCGGCGTCAAAATCGACTACACCGAGGTTACCGAGTCGAAGAACCCGAGTGTCATCATCAACGGCCACGAGGCCTCTTACGACGGCACTCTTGCTGATGGGGAGACGGCCTCGCTGAATGCCTCTACGGAGTGGCTGCAGAACGGTTCGAACACAGTTGAAGTCCGAGTCGGAGAGCAGCTCTCTGCAGGCTCGCCACGCGCACGCGTTGGCGTCCAGTATCAGCACGTCGCGACGACCACGCACGAGACGTCCTACAACGCGACAGCGTGGCAGGAATCGCGTTCGATAAACAAGACGTTCGTCGACGACCGCGCGAACGCTGAACTGGAGCTGTACTTCCAGCCCAGTGTCGTGACGATCTCCCAGCTGCAGATGGGGATGAACGGCGCCACGCTCGAGCGCGTGGACCCTTCCCAGTACGAGTACGATGACGGCGTTGTGACGCTGCAACTCGGAACTGTCGAGGAGAACGATTCCGTGAGCGTTCGGGCTGTCGGTCGTCGGATGCGGGTTCACGATGGGCGGATCTCCATCGAGGAGCCGACGCTCCCCGGGAAGTCTCTCGACACGAAGTTCGAAATCACGCAGAAAGGCGAGAACTTCGCGATGGAGTTCAACACGCAGCAGGTCGTGCATACGACTGACGAGTCTTGGAGCAATCCAAGCGAGTCCTCTCGAATCACCGAGGACGGAACGCAGATGTTCCGGCTCCCCGGGGCGAGCGAGGGGTCCACTGCGCGTGCCGAGTACACGCCGCTGCGAGTGATTCCGGACGCTGGTGACGCAGAGGTCAGCATCGAAGACCTCTCGAATCGACAGTTCTCGGTTGAGCCGGGGAAGACCTCAGGTGACACAATCGAGTATCGCTGGCAGGACGTCATCGAGGGCGCGGATTACGCGCTCTATTCGCTGACTCACCGGAACACGTACGATACGGCGTCAGCGATGGACCGCGGCGTCACGATTACGGACGACGACAGCGAGGAGACGCTACAGTTCACCTCACAAAACGAGGACGGGCCGGGCCCGATCTCTGACTCGGAGACGATTCGGTCTGGGCTCGTGCTGTTGCTCGTCGGCGGGACGCTCGTCGGATTATACGTCCTCCAGGAGCGCTACGGCTCGGGCGTTTCGGGCCCGCGGGACTACGTGGTGCTCGTGCTGGTGGCTGCCGTCGTCGGCGCGCTCGGCCTCGAGATGATGTCGCCGGGAACAATCTCGCAGACGATATCTGGTGGCGCGTTCCCGATGCTGCTCGCGAGCATCGTCGGCGTCGGCGTCCTCTACTGGACGAGCCACCTGCTCCCGGGCGGCAGTCGTGCGAAGCTCGCCTACTTCGCTGCAGGATTCACGGTCGTCGGGTTGACCCTGCTCGAAACGCTGTCGCCGGGGTCCGTGAGCAACACGCTCGGCCCTACGATTTCCTCGGCGGTCGAGCCTGCCATCCGCATCGGCGGAATCGGCCTCGTCGGCCTCGCTATCTATCAGGTCTACCGCTGGGTCCGCTCGAATGACTCGTCATCGTCGAATGACTCCGGTGGCTCCGGCGGCTCCGGTAGCGACTCGAGTGCCAGCAACGTGAACGTCATCGTCAGCGACGACGACGAGGTCAAGTAATTATGCTCTCGAGAATCCTCAACGCCGGTCGCGGCGTCCTCGCGCGGCTCTTAGAGTTCGCTGGGCTCGAGGGAGTCATCTCGGTTAGCCTCCTCATCAGCATCGTCCTGATGTTCTACTGGGGGTACCGCGTCGCGTGGGCCATCAGCATGGCGAAGACCATCCTCTCGGCCACTGTCCGTCACGGCCTCGTTTCGATGGTCATACTCCTGTCGGTCGGCGGCGGCGCCCTCTACCTCGGCGTCATCCCGGGAATCAACTTGGACCCGCTGCTTCGCCTGCTGCCGGAGGTGCTGCCATGATTCCCGGCGTCTCCGTCGGTGACCTACAGACGCTCATCGAATGGGGGCGGCTCCTCCTCCGCGTCGGTCTCGCGGGGATGGTCGGTTACGCCATCCTCACGTACGGTGGAAAGGCGGCTGTTTGGCTCGGCGACAGTCGCCCGATTCGATTCCTCGTGTACGCCCAGCTGTTCGTTCTGGTCGGCGCCGTGATGCTCGGCGCCGTCGACGGCGCCGCGTCTGCCCTCTTCGGTGACACACTCACGGGCTGGGGTCTCGATGCTCTCTTCGACATCGGCCGGAGGGTTGGTCTATGAGCTCCGCAACCGATACCGACGACGCGGACGTCGACGTCCTGGACATCGTCGACGCCGTCGACGCCGGCGAGATGGAGCGCGCTCGCGAGCTCTGCCAGCAGCTCCACGCTGGGCAATCATACGGGTTCGACTGGAACGCACCTGCGTTCCTGCTCGCGTACTACCATGAGGAGATTCGCGAGCTCGTCGAGAGCGACGAGGAGGCGATCACTATCGCGTGGCCCGACCTCGAGGAGGCCGTTCCTCGCACAGCTTCCCGTATCCTCTCGGACACCAGTGGTGTTCTCGGTGACCTGCGCGAAGCACTCTGGGAGTATTCACACTTGGAGGAGTACGACGACCTGGCGTCCCAGAAGCCGGAGGTTCGAGTAAACGACCTCCCGGAGTCGTCGACGTACTCGGTCGGCGAGCACTACGCGGACACCGTCACGGACCTCATCGACGTCGAGGCCCAGATCGTGAAGCGGTCGTCGGTAGACCCGAAACTCGATACGGGCGTGTTCGTCTGTCAGCGGTGCGGGGCAGAGACGGAAGTGCCGCAGAGCTACGGGTCGATTCTGGAGCCGTTCATCTGTGAATCGTGTGAGAAGAAGGGTCCGTGGAAGCTCCTACCGGGCCGGTCGATGTGGACGGACTACCAGAAGCTGCGGCTCCAGCAGCTGCCCGAGGAGCTGTCTGACGGGGAGACGGAGACCATCGACGCGCACCTGACGGACGACCTGGCTCGCCGGGGCCTCGAGAGTGGCCAGCGCGTGACGCTGACCGCCGAGTACGTCCCCTGGTCGCCAGATGGCGATGTCGTCCACAGCAAGCTCCTGGACGCCGTCGAGGTCACCGTCGAGAACGACACGGAGAACGTCGACCCGGACGCATTCGCGGAGGAGATCGAGGACCTGTCAGCGCTGGACGACCCGGTCATGGAGCTCGTCGACGCGGTTGCCCCGAACCACGAGGGCGACCAGCACGTCAAGGAGGGCCTCATCCTCCAGCTTTGCCGGGCGAACAGCCCGACCGACAGCGCGGGCAAGGAGTACGGCGGCACGCTCCACCAGTTGCTGCTCGGCGAACCTGGGACGGGGAAGTCGGACTTCGGGAACGCGTTGTCGCGCCTCTCGCCGCGCGGGAAGAAAGTGAGCGGGAACGAGGGGACGTCGGCCGCGGGCCTCACGGCGGCGCTGACGAAGGACGGCTGGGGTGACGCAGAGTTCTCGGTCACAGCGGGTGCGCTCCCGCAGGCGTCCGGTGGCGCACTGTTCATCGACGAGCTGGACAAGGCCGGGCGCTCGGAGCAGAACTCGATGCTGGAGGCGATGGAGGACCAAGTCATCAACATCCAGAAGGCCGGCCAGGAGGCGACACTGGAGGCGGATACAGCGGTGTTCGCGGCGGCGAACCCGGAGGACTCGCATTTCCGACCAGACGACCCGCCCATCGCGCAGACGGACATCGACTCGGCGCTCCTGGACCGCTTCGATCTCATCTTCTGTCCGACCGAGCGGACGGACCGCGAGGAGATCGACGCGGTGGCTGGCCACATCATCGACGCGAAGGACGTCGCCGTTCGCGAAGAGCGCGGCGAGGAGGTTCCCGAGGAGCTCCTCGAGGGCGTTGAGGCGTCGGTCCAGGCAGACATCCTTCGGGCGTACGTCGCTCGCGCTCGCCAGCTGACTCCCCGTTTCGCAGATGATGACGTGAAGGGAGTGCTGCGGTCGTGGTACGTCGACGTGAAGACGGAACTCGTGTCTCGAGAGCGCGAGGAGGACCGCGTGATTCCGGTCACCCCTCGCTCGATGCTGGACCTCGTCCGACTGGCGGAGGCATCAGCTCGTGCGCGCCTGTCGGAGACCATCGACCTCGTCGACGTCGAACGTGCGACGCGATTGAAGGCGCGGTCGTTCGACGAGATGGGGCTCCGGAACGTCGGCAGCGAGGTCGAAGTCGAGGAGGACGACGAGGACGGCCTGGTGTTGTCCACCGAGGCGCCACGGGTCGCGGTTGTGGAGGCCGTCGACGAGCTCCGGATGACCGGCGCCGCGTATGGTGCTGGTCGGGATGACGTCATCGACGCGGTCCTCGAGGAGACGGACGCCAATCGCGCGCGTGTTGAGGACCTCATCGAGGAGATGCTGGAGGCCGGAACGCTCCGGACGGAGGATGGCCGTCTCGTCACGGTGGCGTAGGGCCGGAAGTCCCGCTCCTGTTTATGTGGCGGGGGTGAGCAGGAGCATGTATGATTGCCAACCCACAGGTGTTCGAGGACTCCCACCTGCCGGGGAAGCTCAAGCACCGGGACGGCGAGGTTGATGCGCTCTCGGCGGCGTTCAAACCTGCGACGTTCGGTAACCGAGCAGAGGACGTCCTCCTCTCCGGGCCGAGTGGTGTCGGCAAGACCGTCCTTGCCCGCCACACGCTGAACCGTCTCGATAGACACGCCAGCGTCGCGCATTCCCATATTCAGTGTCTGGGGATGTCGACGACGGGGATTCTTCGCGAGGTGCTCCGTGGCTACCCGAACTCCCCGTCGGTTCATGACAACACGCCGCGGGAGCGTCTCGAAGCACTCGCGCGCGAATCAATCAGCCGGCCGTACGTGGTTGTCCTCGACGAGGCTGATGATGTCCCTGAGCAAGACTCGCTGAGCGTGCTCACCTCGCTGCCCTACGTCTCCTTGGTCGTTATCTGCCACGACCCAGAGAACTGGCTGGCGGCCGTCGACAGCGACGTGAGGGGGCGTATCTCGGCGCATGTCCAGCCCGACCGATACACACCACGCGAGCTGGCGGACATCCTTGAGCCTCGGGCTCGGGAAGGTCTCGTCGCCGACGTCGTCTCGCGCCAGCAGCTCGAAGAGCTCGCCGACAGCGTCGCCGGCGTCGCCCGGCAGGCAATTCAGGCGCTCCGAGCAGCTGCGGAGCTGGCAGGGGAGCGCGGTCACGATGTCATTCTCGACGAGGACATCGAGGATTCGTTCGCGCGGTCGCGCCGCCGGATCCGGGAAGCGAATCTCGCGTCGCTTCCAACCCATCATCAGGTGCTCTACGAGTTGATTCGGGGAGAGCAGACCATCACGGCCAACGACCTGCACGAGCTCTACGACCGGATGGCGGATCGGCTGTACTACGACCGTCCGGTGTCGCCAATCACGCGGCGAGGCCGCCGGAACAAACTCTCGAAGCTCATCGAGTACGGACTGATTGTGAGCTCCGAGGAATCCCCGAACCCGACGTACAGTATCGTAGACAAGAGCCTCCCGTCACCGCTCCAAATCGAATTCCCGACCGCGTAGACACGCAGTCGGAGCACAATTTATGCGGTGTAGACTTTTAACTCACAGATATGGCTGGAGAGGACGACGGCGACTGTGAGGCGGAAGTGCTCGCGAACGGTGACTCTCTCGAGGAGCGCGTGGAGATGGTCGACGTCACCGAGGTAGATACCTGTTCTACTGACGAGATGCGAGATCGTCTCGGGCGTTAGACCTCTGAGAGCGGAATCAGTTCGTCAGCGTCTGCTTTCCGTACTTCTTCGACGCGCTGTCTGAAGGCTTCTCGGTGGCGTTTCTGTGCGAGTTCTCTGAGCCGCTCTTCGATTTCTTTGGTCATCGGTAGGTTAGTCGTATACCGTCTCGCGGGTGTCGATGTCCAGTACTCTGAGTACGTCTTGGTCGGTGAGCCAGTCGATGATTGCGCGGCGTTTACCGATTCGAAGCGAGTAGTCGTCTCGGCCTTTCAGAGGCTTCAGGTGCCGACTGGGGTTGTCGCCGGCTTCGCTCAGTTTGGAGCGGATTCGGTCCTCGATGTCGTTGGGGAGTGCGTCCAGCTGCTTCTCGACGTCGGGATGCAACAGTACCGTCGCCATCCGAACTTAGAGTTCAGTCCACTCGTCGGCATCTTTCCGCTCTTCGACGGTTTCGGCGGTTTCGGTGTTGAGTTCGGGGGCGACTTCGGCCCACCAGCCGACTGCTCGTGCGCCGAGCTTCTTTCGTGAGACGAGGCCTTCGTCGGCCATCTCTTCGAGCCGGTTGCGGACGCCTTCGGGCGTGATCTGTTTGCCGAAGCGTCGAAGTCCGTCTGCCACCTCGGGAGCGGTGAGGACGGGGTCGTCTTCGTAGTCGAAGACTTTGAGGATGTCCTGGTCGGTTACCGTCTCTTTGAATTGGCCTGTATCGTCGCGTCCCTGGCTCATATTCCGGATTTGGCGCCCGAATCACATAACCGTTTGGCTCGTGCAAACCGGCGAGCCGCCGGAAATACTGCTCCGTTTTAAGCTGTATCGTAGCGTCTCTCGATTGGTATGGCAGTAAGCGAGAGAGCGAGTAAGAAGCTGGAGTCGATGCTCGGGATCGACCGCGTGATCAACCAGAAGCCTCATGGCCCGATCCAGGTTCGCGTCCAGGATGGCGTGCGGTCGTTCGCGGTAGTCGAGGTCGAGAACAGCGACGGCGAGTGGCACGCGGCAGTCACGAAGGACGGCCTCGTCGACGAGCTCGTCACCGTCGAGGGCAGCGAGACGCCGGACTGGGTGATCGCCCTCTACGACAACCTCGGCTTCCACGAACTCCCCGACTGAACACGCGAGCTGTAGGCCTCTACCCGGATTTTATTTGCCCTGGGTGGATTTGTATCATCATGAATCGCCGCGAGTGGTTGGCGTCGGCAGGCGTTTTCGGTTTGAGTGCGCTGGCGGGCTGTTCTCAGGCGCAAAGCGCGGTGAGGACGGGTCCGCCGAACTTCGAGAACGTCGAGATCTCTGGCCCCGAGGCAGTCGAAGTCGGGGACGCAATCGAACTCGAGGTGTCCGCGAAGAACACCGGCGGAGAGAAAGGCGACTTCACCACCACGCTCACCATCGGGTCGGGCGTGTTTTCCAGCGACCAGAACGTTCGAATTGAGAGCATTCCGGTGACTGAGTCAAAATCCACTACTATTGGTCCGTTTATGACTGATACTGCTCGGTCGGTCTCTTTCCGAATGACGGACTACGGTGCGGAACAGGAAGTCGATATCCAGACGCGTGCCGTCGAGGGGACCTCATATCAGCGTCCAAACGGGCTGACGTACTCACTTGAGGACGTTCAGGTTGAAGCTCCACAGGTCCGTGAGGAGGACATCCAGAGTGCAAGTGAAAAGCCGTTAGTGGCGTACCTCGTCTGGGAGATCTCGAACTCGCAGGACGAGACCCTTAGCCTGCCATCTGAGTCCCGGGTTTTGGTGAACGGTGAATCAACACCGGTTGAGGATATTGTTCCCCCGTCGGATGTGAGCGACGCTGGAGACGCTTGGGGTGGCTACCAGCTCTCTGAAATCCCTCCAGGGGAGTCTCTGACTGTCTATCAGTCCGTCGGTGTCCCCCCAGCAGCTGCGGATAGCTTCGAGATCGGAGTCGATGCTGCTGGAAACGACCGACCCGAGTTCCGGTTCTCTCTGCCCCGGAATATTCGGTCAAAGGTCGCTGCGGAACCAGTATTCAATATCCGGTCGTTCGATGCTCCTGATTCAATCGCTCCGTGGAAGCCGATTGAGATAACGGCTGAAATAGAGAACACCGGGCAGTCCAGCGGCGAGTTCGTGGCTGAAGTCCTGGTCGGGGGACAGACTGCTGGTCGTCTGTCGGCAGAACTCGAATCTGGTAGTACGGAAACAATATCTGAGTCCTTCTCGCCTGAATATACGTGGCCAGACGAGAACGAGGTTGAGGTCGCATTAGACCATGGATATACCGTCAAGAGTGCCCCTCTAGCGATTTCACAGCCAGTCATTGATTTCGGGGGAACTGAGGTGTCTATGTCTGGATTGGATATCACTGTCTCTGAGCCGGTTCTGAGTGACTCCTTCAAGTATCCGGGCTGGAATGACGTACGCGAGAAGGAAGCGGATTCTGGGGAACAATTTGCTCTTGTACATGTGCGAACTACAAACACTACCTCAGAGGAGGCCCCTTCAGTTAATCTGAAAGAAATCAAGTTCTACGATGGGGATGAGCAGGTTGGCGTTGGTGAATACCCTGCTCACATCTCGATGACGGGTGGCGATTCTATCTCCGGTCCCGTTTCAGGAATCTTCTATGAAACCTGGGGTGAGATTCCAGCAGGAGAAACCACTGAGGGTTACATCGTCGGCTCCGTCCCAGATGGCCTCTCGACCGCAGATCTTTCGGTCGCCGTCTGGGATAATCGCCACCAATCGGAGAGTAGCATCTACTGGGAATAATCGCGGTCTCGGTTTGGGCGAGCAGCGGGCCGGAAATACTGCTCCTTTTTAAGTTATACTGGTGCCTTTGTCCGCCTGCATCAGTGACCGCGTAACCGAGTACGACCTGTCGGCCGTGTCGACGTCGTCGATGGCTCGTTCCCGCTCCCGGCCAAGGTCTCGGGCACGAGCACGGTGACGACGACGGCCGGCCACAGTCAGTTCCCGCGTCGAACGCGGGCTCCCAGAGTGGCCAGCATGTACGCATCCAAGTCCACGACAGTTAACGGTTCAGGAGTAGCGTTCGGTGAACAGTCGCGTTACGGGCGGTCAGCTGTGGGTGTCGATCCACTCGCAGAACGCGTGGAAGTCCTCGGCCCCACACTGGTCCGCGATAGAGTGCAGGGTTCCAATCCGGACCTCGTTGTGCATCGGGATGTCGACGTTTCGGACTTCGCCGGTGTCGTCGTTTTCGTAACGCAGGCGGACGTGGCTGCCGCGTCGGGAGACGGGTTGGTAGCCGAAGCTCCGCAGTACGGAGGCGATTTCTCGACCGGAGAATGTTGTCCGAACCATCTACCGCATAAAGTCGGGAAGCTCCAGCGGTTCGTCGGGTCGGTCGTCAGGGTCGATACCGATCTCCTCGAGGAATGCCTCCTCGTCCTCAATCGGTTCGCCACCACCTTCGTGGAGGATGAGGACTTCGGCCAGCTGCGTCAGGGCCTCAGCCTTCGTGTCGCCGCCGCGGGCGAGGCCAGTTTCCTCGTCGACGGCGGTGATGCTGCCGTCGTCCTCGTGGACGAAGTAAACTCCCTCATTGTTCGAGTTCCGCGATGCGCTCGCCATAGTTCCTATAGAATAACGAGAGACAAGAGTATAAGACTTCCCGATACCCTCACGTCATTCAGCGTCCGGCTCCTCAAGCGTACCGGCATCGAGTTCCCCCTCGAGGAATGCACTTCCGTCGTCAGTAATGGTGTACAGTCCTCTGGACGGTTTCTTCAAGAGACCGTAGTCGGTCAGCTTTCGGCAGCGAACACCGATGTAGTTGTTATTCTTGTCCAAGGCCTCGGAGATCGACTTTGGGGTCCCTGCGCCAGAGTCCTCAAGAAACTCAAGAATACGGTCATCTACTGGTTTCATCCAGTCGGCACGCTGGCGCATCGGTTCAGTTGCAGCGACACCGAGAGAAGTCTTACAACTGTCGATTCATTGAATAAAACTACGCTTCGGCTCTTTTACTCTACGCTTAACATCTCCAAATATGTGGTAAGCATAGATTTATCTGTTTACAATATAGACAGTCGGGTATCGAAGGTACTACGCGGGCCTGTCATCCGACGGGTCTTCGCAGAAGATGCGAGCCCCGTGTTGTGGCACGGGCTCGCGTTGGGCCTTCGTAACAGTGGTACGAAGACCATGTACGACAACGCAAACCGGACGTTTGAAGCTACCGAAGAATCGGACGACGAAACTACGACTGACTGGGGTTTCGCCCGCGGCGCCGTCGCCCGGACGGCGTCCGGCGTGTCAGGCCGGCATGCACCCCGGCACCCCGACGAGGAGCGCGACGACGTCAAACGCGCGCGCACTGACGGTGGAGCGGACGTCTGTGAGATCGACGGCGCCGCGGACCACGCCGGCGAGGTGAAGATCGTCGTCGACGACACCGACGAGGTCGTGGCGATGTGCGCGAACTGTCGCGACCGCGAGGGCTACGACCGCGTCCTCGAGGACAACCTCGAAGCCGCTGCGGACGGCGGTCAGACGTTCACCGCCGAACACGAGGAGCTGATGGACGTCGAACTCTCGGACCTTGAGGCTGCGAAGAACGTCCTCGAACAGTACTACGGCGACCACCAGCCGCGCACGCGTGTGACGGTGGCCGAGGGTGGGCGGTGTCTCGTCGTCATCACGGGCTCGTCGCGGTTCAAGCACGAGTCGCTCTTCCGGGAGACGCCGGCGCTGGACATCAGGAACACGCAGGCCATCGACGTCAGCGACGAGAACGAAGACCCGGACCTCCGACTGAAGGTCGAAGTCAAGGAGGTGAGCGCGTGATGTCCGCAGATTCTCGCATCACGACGGACGACCTGACCGACGAGCAGATCGAGCGCGTGCTGAACAGTCGCGGGTTCAAGAAGATGCTCGCGTACCAGCAGCTCGCCGACGGCATCTCCGTCCTCAAAGACCAGGACGAGATCTACGACTCGATGGTCACGTCTATCCAGAGCCAGCACTCCTCGGTGAGCACACGCGAGAGCGTCGAGGAGGTTCTGGACCGCTTCGTCGACGAGGTCGAGGCGTTCACGAAGCCCCTCGCCGAGGATAGCTCCGAGACGGACGCGACCGCCGCGGACCTGGAGGACATCTTCGTCGACGAGGACACCGACGCGGCCGAGGGGGTGAGCGAGTGATGCCCGCCGACGAGCTCACCTGCAGCGACTGCGGCGGCGAGTTCGACGACGTCGACGAAGTGTTCGACCACGACTGCGACGGTCGCGACGACGACCCGCAGAGTGGCGGCGCCGCCCCGCTCATCGCGGACGGCGGAACCGACCTGACGCGCTGGTACGAGGGCCTCACCGCGTTCCAGCGTGACTGCCTCCGGATGATTCGCAAGCTCGACGCGGGGCCTGAGGAATCCTACGGGCTCGCCATAAAGGGGGAACTCGAGGACTCCTACGGCACGGAGGTCAACCACGGCCGGCTCTACCCGAACCTCGACGACCTCGTCAACAAGGGCCTCGTGGAGAAGTCGGAGCTCGACAAGCGCACCAACGAGTACACGCTCACTGACGAGGGCAGCGCCCTCGTGAGTCTCGCACTCGCCGAGGACGCTGACCTTCTGCAGCTGGCAGGCGACGCCTCGGCAGCGCCGGCGCGCACTGACGGCGGCCACGAGGGGGTGACTCCCGATGGCAACTCGTGATGCAGTCGGCGCGCTCCAGGAGGCGAGCGAGCTGCTCCCGAGCGACGACGACGGCCTCGCGAACGATATCCGCGAAGAGCTCGACGAACTACAGTCGCGCGCTCGCGCCGTAGCGCTCCTCGAGGATCTTCGCGAACGCCCTGACGTGGACGACGTCCATCTGGGCGGCGTGCAGGAGGGTGGCTCTCTCGTCGACGTCACCTTCGAACTGGCCACGGACGTTGAGCCTGACCGCGCTCAGGAAACCACCGAGCCGGACGTCGATGAACCGGCTGATGTTGCGACCGACGACGACGTCGACATCGACCAGGACGAAGAGGACGACGGCCCGCACTGGTGTGGACGCTGCGGCCAGCAGGCCGACACGGAGAACGGCATCAAGATCCACAACGGCCACAACCACACGGCCCCCGAAGCAATCGTCCTTGACGAAGAGCCCAGCGAGGACGACCTCGTGGGCGATCCCGAAGCCGAGGACGACAACGCTGACGGCCAGGCGGACAGCGTCGACGTCGAGGAGACGGAAGAGGCGACCGACGGCGCCGGCGACGATGACGAGTCGGACGTCTCCTGGACGTCCGATGGCGCCGAGGAAGACGACGACCCGACCGAGCCGGAGGCCAGCGACGAAGACGACGACGAGACGGCGCTCGCCGACGAGGACGCCGACCACAAGTACGAGGCCGGCGACAAGCTCTCGGCCGACACGAGCGACGAGCCGCCGGAAGAGGTCCCGAGCGACGCGCTCGACGACCTCGATTCCTCACTACCCGACCCCGCGGACGTCCTCGAGGTCGCGAAGCGCGACGACGTCGAGACGATCCAGGGGATGGCCGACGAGCTCGGCATCGCAGACACCGCCATCGCGCGCGTGATTTCCCACCGTCTCGAGCTCTACGACACCGTGCTGCCCCGTCCCGAAGGCGAACCGACGCCGGCGACGACGGAGGGGGATGACTGATGGCGTCGAGCAACGGGTGGAAAGACGGTGCTCCCGAGCGGTCTGGGGGTAACAGCACGCGCTCGAGCACCGTCACCACCGACGCGCGCCGCGTCTCGAACGGCAGCGAGACGCTCGTCTCCCTCGACGTCGAGCACTCCGAGGCGGCCGCCGTGGTCCAGCTCCCCGAGGACATCGACGAGGTGGAGCTGGACGACATCATGACCGCGCTCTGGGAGCAAGCTGAGGACGTCCTCGCCGGCGACGCGGTCGTCGTGAACGTCGGCGCCGACACGGAGGGGTCAGATTGAGCGGTGCCGACTCCGCACCAGGTGTCGAGCCCACCTGGACGACTGCCGACGTCGACGAGGACGACGTCGCGGACCGCCGCACCATCCGCTTGGACGACCAGGACCTCGCGGCGGCCGAGCGTCTCGTCGACGCTGGCATCTACGTCCACGAGTCAGCCGTCGTCCGAGCCGGTGTTCGACGCGTGCTCTCGGAGCCGAGCGACCATGCACCGGTCGGCGCGGGCTGCGAGACGATGGGCAACCGCCGCTCCATCCGGTTCACACCCGCGATGGACGCCGGTCTGACGGCGCTGGTGAACGACGACCAGTTCCCCACCGTCAGCGACGCCGTCCGGGACGGCATCCACCGCGTCGCTCGCGACCACGACATCACCCTCGAGGACGAGGACGGCAAGGACGCGGCGACAGCCCTCGAGGTGAGCGACTGATGCCCGCCTCCAGCGTCCGGCTACGGGACATCCGTCGCCTCGATGTGCTGCCACAGGCGGTTGCTGTGCTCGCCGGGCTGAACTTCGCCCTCGCAGGAGTCCAATTCGCAGCCCTGACAGGCTTGGTTGGCGTCGGGATTGGGGTACTCAACCTCGCTGTCGGTCTGTTCCTGACGTCGTCGCTCAGTGACGAACTCGAGGACCTCAACGAAAGCGAGGCCGCGGAGGTGACGGCGTGATGTCGGGAGACACCCGCGTCGGCCACTGCATCGCCAACGACACGGACGTCTACGTCGGCCGCGGTCCGGACGGCTGCGATATGACTGAGACGGCTATCGGGTCGAAGGGCTGGCTCGGCAACCCCTACACCGCCGCGGAGTACGGCCGGAGCGGCGCTATCACGCGATTCAGGAAGGGCTTCGAGGAGCGCTTGGAGTCGGACCCAGAGTTCCGCGCAGCTGTTCGCGAGCTCGCCGGCAAGGACCTCGGCTGCTGGTGCCAGGAACTCGACGAGGACCAGCCCGCGTGCCACGGAGAGGTCATCGCCGAGCACGCTGACCGGCTCGCCACCCAGGATGCCAGCGAGGTGTGCGCGTGATGTCGGAAACAGCCGCGTCGGACACCGGCGCGATTGCGGACTCCTTCCAGGAGCGAATCGGCCTGTATCGCGACCACCTGGCCGACTTCGCCGAATCCGACCGCATTCTGACCGCACAGTATCGGTGTCCCGACTGCGACACCACCCACGCCGTCGACGCCTGGGACCGCCAGCCAGTCGGCCACGTCTACCGCTTCGTGTGCCCTGACTGCGGCCGCCGCGTAGCCGCCGAGACCGTCGGCGAACGCCGGGGGTTCCGACCATGACCGACGCGGACGTCTTCGTCGACGGGAGGCCGGAGAACTGCCCCGAGTGCGACGGCGACCTCGAACAGCAGGGCAAGCATGGCCAGATGCAGTGTACTGACACCCGCGAACACCAGTACACGTGGGCGAGCTACGAGCTCGCCAGCGGCGCCGTTCGTCACGAACTGCTCAGTGGAAACAAAATCCACGCGCGGACGGAGGTGAGCGCCTGATGTCGGACTCTACGGAGTCCAGTGCGGGAGACACGCAGACGCTCTACCTCACCACGCTGTGGTGCGGTTCGTGCGAGGAGTCAGTGATTTTCGCTCACGAGGGTGAGCCGACGAGCCTCGACGAAGACGCACCGTGGCCTGACGTGGACGTCTGTCCGAAGTGCATGGAACCGTACCCTGAGGACCTCGGAGTCGTCGTCGGTGACGTTCACGAGGCAGAGCGCGTTCCGTTCGTGGAGCTTCGCGAGGTGGAAGCATGAGCGATACAGATTCTGGAGGTCGTCACTGGCTTGCGGAGCTCGTTGACGACATCTCCGACACGCTCCTGGAGACGTCAAACCCTACGCCAGTCGTCGACCAGGTCAAGCCTCGAGAGTTCACGGCTGCGAACACGCCGAACAACATCGTCCTCTTCCACGGCGAGGAGGAGGTCGCCCGGATCAAGCCCGAGCACGGCGAGCAGCTCGTCGACGAGCTCGGCGAGGCGCTCGAGGAGCGCCGCACCTCCGAGGTGTTCGACCAGTGAGCGACGGCGAGCCTGCGCCCGCTCTTCAGGAAGCGCGTGACCACCTCTACGCCGCGCTCAACGGCGACGGAGAGATGGACAACCTTCCGCGGGAACACGTCGGGGAAGCGTACTCGGCGGTCGTCGACGTCCTCGATGGAGACGAGGAGACGTCGGAGTCCTGCAGTGAGGACGGCGACGGCTACCTTCGAGAGCACTTCCCGGTCAAGGACATGGTCGACCAGGAGGAGCTCAACGAGCGGGTCCTCGACCACGCGATGGAGCGGTTCGGAACGGGCAACTCCCCCATCGAGTCCCGCGACGAGCTGGAGCTCAAGCGCGTTGTCATCCAGGATCAGGTCGCGGTCTACGAGGTCAGCCATCCGAAGCTCAGCTCCGGCGAGGTGAAGCCGCGATGAGCGACCACGCCAGCCAGCGGACGCTCGACGGGGATGAAGTGGAGTACCCCGACTGCGCCGAGTGCGAGTCGGAAGCGACTGTCGCGCTGACGCTTCGCGGCTTCACCGTCGACGAGGTGGTCCTCTGTGATAGCTGCGACTTCGAGCCGGGGCCGTGTCCCGGTGGCGTCGAATCGGAACGTCGGCTGACACCGAACGACCCTGCGGTTGTCGGAGGTGAGTCCGTTGCCGAGTGACGGTGCGGAATTCGACAGCGGCACCTCGTATAGTAGGCCCCGCGACCCGGACGGGAACTTCGACGGCCCGCTCTCCGGGCTGTTCTTCGAGTTCGACTGCCGTCTGGCGGCCGTTGACGCCCACGGCGCCGCCGAGGGCATCGACGTCCAGGGGCGCGTGGCCCTGGACAGCTACGACCGCGTGCTCCACCCCTGGATGCACGGCCGCCGGCCGGCAGACCTCCTCGAGCGCGTTCGCGGGGTGCTAGCGTGAGATGTCGAAGGGAGCGGGCACCGGCCTCTGGGCGTACGCGACACACAAGCTCATCCTCCGGGAGCCCGCCGAACACCTCGACCGCACCGTCTGCCCCGAGTGCGGCTGCGACATCCAGCGGACCAAAGGCACCGGCGAGGCCCGCGTCCCGATCTCCGCGCTCGTCGACGTCGACCTCGCCGCGCGCCTCGACGTCGGCGACCTTCCGACGCACGGCTGGGTCTGCACCCGCCACAGCAACTACACGGTCGTCTGCCCCGCCGACCCCAGCTCGCTTCACCCGGCCTGGAAGGGCGTGCCCGTCGAGATGGCAGACGGGCACGTTCGCGAGGTGCCGATTCCGGCGCCGGAGGTGGCTGGTGGGGAGTAGTTCCCAGCCGCAGGGCCAGCTGGCGGCGTCGAAGGCGGCTGGGGAGACCATCGAGCACGTTGTCATCCAGCACGAGCCCGCCATGGAGAACGTCACGGATACCGACGCGGAGTGGCATGACGCCCGCGTCGACGGCCTCCTGGAGGCGAGCGACGAACTGCCGTTCGTCGGCGTGGTCGTCCTCGAGGACGAGACGCCGGTCGAGATCAAGGCCGCCCAGGTCGCTCTCAACGGCGGTCGCCGGGGTCGCTTCCAGTTCCGCCGCCAGCAACACGAGCGCCTCCTGGAGGCGAGCGCTGCGTACCTGTTCGCGGTCTACGACCCCCGCGACCAGAAACCCATCGCGAAGATCGTGGTGCCGGCGAGCATCGTCGACGAGGAGCTGCCCAGCGATAACGGGTGGACGACGCTCAACCGAGAGAGCCGGGAGGCGACCGAGGAGTACTGCCAGCGCGCCTGGAGTCGGTTCTTCTCGCCGGAAACTGTGGGGGAGACAGCATGATGGCGGACCGAAACTTGCCGGAAGCGTCCGACATAGTTTTTTATGTTACCTCTCGCCTAGAGCCAGATAACAAAGCAAGGAACCACCGACATCGTGCCAGAGTCGGTGGAGACGTCTCTCGTTGGTGGGTGAAAATGCCCTGCCGGCGGAGATGGTCAGTCTCCACCGGCAAGAGAACCCGCCTGAACAACTGGTTCTCGTCGGCCCATGACCTAATAGCTTTCCCTCGTAGCGACGGCTCTGCGATTCTCCGCGCAGCCGGTAGCTACGGGGTGTTAGCGAACGGTTCAGGGTACGACGTCCTCGCTGGGACGCGTCAGCACAAAATGTCCCGGACAGCCAAATCCATGTCCGGACACCACCCCATCTGCCCGACCGAACTCTCGCTCACTGAGGCACCCACCCGTGTCGCCGCGGAGGTGGAGCAGTGACGTTCCAAATCCTCGGCTGTTCGGAGTGCCAGTGGATCTGGGTGGTCAAGCAGGATGATAGCCGCGAGACCGTCAAGTGCCGGCGCTGTGAGGCTAGCCGGGATGCCTCACTCGCCCGCACGCTCTACGAGACCGACGACGCTGCGGAAGCACACGACGTCCGTGGTGCGTACCTCGCAGATCGCGCCGGTCACCTCGAGGACTACGAAGACGTCCCCGCGTACGCCGAGCTCGACGAGCGCTGGAAAGCCACCGTCCACGTCGACGACCCACGCCCACACGACCACCCAGAGTCTCACCCCACCGACTCGGTCCACGACGACGATTCCGAGCCAGCGACGCGTAGCAGCGTCGGCGAGGGGCCACAGGTCGACGTCGACGTCGCGGAGCATGATTTGCTCCAGACGTCCGGCATCGACCGGCCAGACCTCGACGACACCTTCACGCTCACCAGCAGCCCCAGCCAACCAGTCTCGGCCCACATCTACGAGGACACCAGCCCGAAATCGAGTCACTGGCTCCCCGACGTCCTCGACGACCTCATCCCAACGGGTGCTCGCCTCGTCCAGGAGATCACGACCGAGGCCTACCCCGACGGCTTCGACGGCCGGGTCGACCGTCTCGTCGACGACGTCCTCCTGGAGGTCGCCAACGTCGACGCTGACGCCGCGGTGAACGTGCGCGATGAAACGCGCACGTATATGAACGGTCTCGCGAAGTACGCGCTCCTCTGGACGGACCCTGACTATCTCGCGGAGCGCGGCCACCTCGGCCACCAGTACGTCAACGAGGTGCTCGGTCCCGACCGCGAGACGGGTATCCTCCGTACGATTGGGACCGGACGCGGCCCGATGAACGCCCCTCTCGACGCCGTCCGGCACGGCCCCGCAGCGCTCCACGCACTCGCCGAGCAGCCGCCAGTGTTCGTCTTCGAGCTGGACGCCGACGCCTGGATGGACGCACACAACGACACGGTCGAGCACGCCCTCGAGGCCTTCGACGCGCTCGCGAGCGGCGTGGACATCCGGCTCGTTGCAGCTCCCGCCGTCGTGAAGACGATCAAGCGCGCCGCACGTCGTGTCAGCAACCGCGATGGAGAGACGCCGACGTGGGCAACTCGTCTTACTCAGACTGGCGACTCCTCCCGCCGTGTTCGACCTGCCGACTCCCGCGAGGAGGAGCTGCCGCTGGCCGACGCCTACGACCTCCTGACCGACGGCGCTCACCAGGCGGGGAAACGCGACATCCTCCTGTTCCTCCCGACAGACGCGCCTGTGAGCGTCCGTGACGTCAAAGCGAAGGCTGACGCCGACGTCCTTTCGGTCGGCCGCTCGACCGTCGGCAGGTATCTCCCAGAGCTCGCAGACCTCGGGCTCGTCGAGAAGACAACCTACACCACACAGAGCAACGAGTACGCTCTCACGGCGCTTGGACGGGCAGCACGCCGCTTACTGAACGACGACGGGTCCGTCACCCACCCCTTCCAGCTCTCGCTGGACTCGGGGCGCTACCGGCAACCGCCAGCTGCTCGCAAGTGCAGTGTAACGCCCCACGCCGACACGAGGGAGGAGTGGTTGTCATCGACCGGCGACCCCACCGACCACAACCGCTGGGTCCAGTTCGTCGGGGACAGCTCCGAAGATCGTCGCCTCCAGCCGAACGCGTTCCACGACCGGCTGCTCGCGAACCGCCGCGTAGAGGGTGTCTCGCTGGTTGACGAGCCGATTGAGAACTTCCGCGACCACGAGGACGGCGACGGCCGGGTCACGTATCTCTCCGCGTTCAGCGACGAGGTCCTCGCGATGACGCAGTGGGCCGGCGCCGCAGCGACACTGGCACGCTTCGCGAACGCTATACTCAGTCCGCTCGCGTGGAACGGGATTCTGCACAAGACGAGTAATACGGCGCCGGATACGGGTGGTGAAAGCCGGGTCGGTGAGCAGTTCGAGAAGTTGTTCGACGACGACGCGACCGAGCAGTTCGAGAACGACCTGGAGGACGTCCTCCGGCTGGGCTGGCAGATCGGCTGGCTCTCGGACGATGAGATGAAGCACGTCGGCGACTGGCGGGACCGCCTCGGTGAGGTCATCGGCGGGCTCCTCTCGAAGCTCGGGGAGCTGGATGACCTCGACCAGGGCCTTCGGTCGAAGTTCTTTAAAAAGCTCCACGGGCTGCTGACGTCCGCCACCGCACTGTACGCGTCTGCAGGCCTGGACGTGACGTTCAATATTCGGATGCCGAACGCTCGCGAACTGGCTCGCGACGAAGACCGCCTCGAGGAGTTCCTCGGGTTCATGCAGTACACACCGACGAAGCACGCCGGCTACCGGGACGAGAACGGATATCACTCGATATTCCGGTCGCTGATGGAGGACCGGCCACGGAAGCTGCGTGCGCGGCTCCCGAAGGAGGTTCGAGAGGGGGAGGAGACCGCGGAGCTGACCGCGTCGTGGGTGATCAACGGGCGGGGCGTGACGGAGCTCCAGGAAGAGATCGAGAACGCCATCGAGGCGGAGAGCAATCGGGTTCGCGAGCGCGTCCAGGAGGGCACGGAGGACGCCCCGATTCTCGACATTCCGGTCGTGAAAGGCGGAACGCGTGGGCATACGCGGCGGCTCGTCAGGGAGGTGGCTGGACGGAAGAACTTCGACGGCGCCGACGTCGACGCGCTCGTCGACGTGCTGCACGCGTACCTCGGTGGCGACCAGCTTCCAGCGCCCCGGGACGTCGTCGACGTCCTGGAGTCGCTCGCACAGAAGGACACCGTCCGCGACCGGCTGGTGCCGCAGTCGCTGGCGGTCGGGCTCGCCGTGCTCCCGGAGGACCGGCTGTTACCGGGGCTGCCGCCCGCAGCGACGCGGATGCTCCAGACGCTACTCGCCGAGGGGGAGTCACTGACGTCGGAGGACCTCATCGAGGCGACGTCGAAGCGGTCGTACGAGCGGCATCGGCAAGCGCTGCTTGCGACGGACCTCGTCGAGGAAGCCGCGCCCGGCGAGTTCGTGGCGTACGTGGAGCCCTGGTGGGCGGCGGACCTCGACGAGCCGCGGAACGAAGACCATGGCTCTGTCGTCGAGAGGACGCATCTCGGGCAGGTCAGTGCGCTCTTCGATGTGTTCCTCAGCCAGGAGCCTGACGTCCTCGAGGCGCACGACTGGGAGCTGTTCGCTGGGGAGGTCGATCCGGACGAGCTGGTGGACGCGTTCCCCGGGTGGGAGTGGTTCATCAGATTTGCGTGGTCGCTGCTGGATGATCCCGGCGGCGAGGAAGCAACAACCCGAGTCATCCTCGGACATCTGTCCGCGGAGCGTGACGCCGACCAGGCGGCGCTCCCCCAGCGCCCTCGGTGACTTTCCCGGGGTGGCGGTCGCCAGTAAGATGGCCTGGCGGTTTCCAGTAAGACGCTGAAAAGTGGGGTTACTTCGCTATCAGACGATCTGGCGAATCTTCCGGGCGGTGTGTTCGCCGGAGCGCTGGATGTAGACCTCGGCGGTCTTCAGTCGCAGCCAGCCCATCAGGCCCTGCAGAGCGTACACGTCAAGGCCTCTGGCGGCATAGTAGGACGCAGCAGTTGCTCGTAGGCAGTGGGGATATACTTGGCTTTTTGATAGGTTTGGGGCGAGTTCCGCGGCGTTACTCACACGACGGTTGATCGAGGTGCGGCTGCGCGGGTACCGGTCGATCCCGTCGCGCTCGAAGTACCGCTCGATCATGATCGAGGCTCGCGTACAGGCGTCGAACGGCACCTGGCGGGCCCCCGCCTTCGTCTTCGGCGACCACATCGTGTCCAGGGCTTCCTCGTACGTCATCGGCGTGTCAGCCTGGGCTTTCTGCTCTGCACGCTGGATGCAGTATCCACACAGATTGCCGTCCTTACCCTTCGTACACTTCTGATATCGCGGGATTTCGATGCAGTTCTTCCGCCAGTTGATCCAGTCCTCACGCATGTGGGCAATTTCACCGCCACGGAGGCCGAGGCGGCCGGCCACAAGTACGATGAACCGCGCGTCGAACGACCTGGGCTCCGGGAGCGCGCGGGCGCCTTCCAGGAGGTGTTCGAACTCGCGGTCGTCGAGGGCGTCGTCCTTCGAGTGCCGGGTCATTTTGACCCGCCTCCATCGATCTGTTCGCGTTCGGTGATTGCCTCGAGGCAATCGAGAATGCGGGCGACGTCGCCGAGCAGCGGCGTCGGCTCCAGGGTTGAGGCACGTCCCAGCGTCCGGTGGTCGACGAGCCCGTGCTCATCGAGCAGCGGGACGTGCGTGTTGTGGAGCGTGACGTAGAGGCTCTTGATGTCCTCTGTCCGGGTCCGGTCGATGCTCGGAGTGATTTCACCGCTGTCGACACCGTGGGCGAGCTCCGGCACGGAGACGAACCCGCGTTCCTCGGGGCCGGTGTTCCAGTCGTCGAGGACGCGAATCGCTGCTCGTCGACGACGGTTCGCGAGGACGTCCAGGAGCTCGTCGAGACTGACCGCGACTGCGTCTGGTGGTTCGGTAGCGATACCTCTCTCTGGGTTGGATTCTCGGTCCATACTGGACTGAGGAGCCTACGCTGAGCGGGCGAGCGCGCTACTCACTCACTCACTCACTCACTCACTTCTCCGAGACTCCTCACTCCAACCGAGAGATAGAAAGAATCCGCTGCAGCAACCCCACTCCCTCAGTCTGCGGACTCGCTGCGATGCCACCCGCGCGCGATTGGGGCGGCCATCGCGATGGTCGCGACCGGCAGCATCGTCGCTGCTCCGATCCCGGGGACCGAGCCCGCAATGCCAGCTGCGGCCAGCCCGATCACGGCGCCGTACTTTCCGGCGCGGACTGCGGTCTGTGACTCTGCAGGCGTGAATCGGCCAATTGTTCGGTCGCCATCCTCGACGTTCTGGAGGTCGTCGGCGAGGGTTTCGACGCGGGCGGCCATCTGGTCGGCGCCGAGCGCGGACAGCTCTGCAGCTGCGCCCATCGGCGTCGCCGAGCTGATCTTCGCGTAGACGTGGTCGGTTGGTGTGGGGTCGGACTCCCAGCCGGCGCCGTCGAGAAGGTCGGCGTCGGCGAAGTCCTGAATGATTTGGTCGTCTGAGGAGATTGCAAGATAGTTCTTCATCGTCGCGTAGTCCTCCCAGCCGCCGACGGCCATGACGGTCTCCATGTTCATATCGTGGCGGACGAGACAGTTGGTGGCGAAGTACCGGCGGAGGTCGTGTGGGGAAAAGTAGCGCTGATAGTCGTGGTCGCCTGTTTGTTCGGTCACGAGCTCTCCGATTTTGTCCGCCCAGACGTTCAGTGACCTTGTCTCGACGCCAATTAGGGGTTCGTCGTCGAGGATGTGTGTTTCTTTGCGGATTGTTTCGATGCAGTCGATGGCTGCTCGAGTGAGTGGGACTTTTCGGTATTTGCCGTTCTCTGTTTCGCCGGTGGAGTCTTTCCCCCACACCTCTGCGAATTTGATGTCGGTTTCGAGGTTGGTGTCGACGATGTCGTTGTAAGTAAGGTCGACCATGCCGTCACGGCGGAGACCGCGGCCGCCGAGACGAGCGAAGAGTTCGACTTGTTTTGGGTGGCCGTCAATAGAGATGTTTGGTGCGACGTCAACGATGAGTTCGAATTCTTCTTGGGTCGGGTATAGTGCAGCTTCCTCTTCGTCTTCGAGTTGGCGTTTAGTGGCCATGGTGTATCGTGGCAGTTTTGTCTGATTGTTGACTGTTGTGCATGTGGGTGGTGATGGCTGCGTGGTTTATAAGCCTATCTCGTAATTTCAGACTTGGCGCTCAACTGTGCAACGAGAAACGCGAGCTTACTTATAAATACGAACTCGTAGGAAACCAAACCTGTCGAGAAAGTACACAACCTCGGAGCCACAGAGACGATAAAGTAACTCGACATCGACCCCGATGCAGGGCCCTTGTTCGGCTGGGAAGAAGGACATCGCGTGTGCTGTTTATTCGAAAACCCCTTCGAGGGCGTCTCGCATGACTCGTCGACGGAGTTTTCGGCGCGGTGTATCATCGAGATAGTTTTCGTCGACGACCGAAGCGCTGGTACTGCCCTGGTCACCGGCGATCTCTTCCAGGAGTTCGAGCATTTCGGCACGAGCCTTCGCGTACGTCTGGTACCACCAGCGTCGCCCCATCTTTGGAACGGGTGTCTCGCCGTCGACGGTGACTTCGGCTCGATCAGCGAGGCGGCGGAATCGGTTTCGGACTGTGTCGACTGAGATGTGGCCGCTCTCGCTGCGGGAGCTCGGGAAGACGTAGCCATTCCAGTCGTCGTCGACGGCGAGGTCGTCCAGGTGCGCGGCGAGCTCTTCGAGACCGAAGAGTAGGGCGACTGTGCCGGGTCCGTTCTTTCGTTCCTCGAACGCGAGGTGTGGGTCGTCTTCGTCGAGGACCAGCTGGCGAGCGTGGAGTGCGGCGACCTCGTTGGGTCGAAGGCCCCAGGCGGCGAGCGCGAGAACGAGAAGCGACTCTTCCCGAGAGTCCGCACACGCGTATAATGCGCGCACGCCTCCTTCTTCCATGGCCTGTGGGTCGGAGCCGTCTATCTCCCATCTGAAGGTGTCTGTGACGGCTTCTATTGGGTTAAAATCCGCCTGCCCCCGGGATTTGAGGCGGTTGTACCAGGTATCCGCAGTGTCACTGTAGCGAATTAGTGTGGAGTCGATTAGGCGGTCGTCGAGGCGTTCGAACACAGCGATGACTCTGTCGACTTCATCAGGCTGCGCTCGCTTTCCGGTGACGCCTTCCAGGATGTCTGCCTCTCCATGCTCGTTTGCATACGTCTGGACAAACGTTCCGAGCGCTGTTCGGTGTGCTTGAATCGTTGAGTCTTCGAGGTCTGTGTGGTTTTGAAGACTCTCGAGATACCGCACCAGCGCTTCTCGGGTGTCTGGAGTGGCGTTCTCCAAGCGTTCACCCCAGGGGTTTTCCGTCTGTGAGACGCCGCATACGCGGGTGAGGAACTCAGACACCGTCATATCGTGGTGTTCGCGGAGTGCGTAGTCTAAACCGCGATAGCGTCTCGTGATGGTCGTGGCGTCGACCTCGAAGGGGTCGATGTTTTCCTCTCGGAGCTCCGCTGCCAGTTCCCCAAGGTACAGCTCGTGCAGTTCGTCGAGTGAGTGTCTGCTCCAGTGGCGTGATTTGGGCATCGTAGACGGTTTCCTCCGGGTATGGCCGATTCTAAGGTGGCCGATTCCGACACTCTCCAATCTCGTACCAGTCACTTGTAACTTTGTGTTAGTCGGTATGCTGCGCTGAGACTACCGAGTTAACAGAGATATTGCCGAATACCCGCGAAAATCGGGTAAACCGTATGTCGCGATACGGAATATTGGGTGTGGCTTGGGGTGACTCAGTAAACCAAATCTTATTGAGAAACACGATAAACCGGCTGTATGGAGTTCAATACTACGGAAATCAGCGGGACTACATATGAGTATCAGGCTCAGAACGAAGGCGTCCCGTTCGGGCAGGTAGACCGATACACGCTCCGGGACGCGATAGACTATTTCCACGGCGATGGGCGGTCTGCGTTCCGAATCAGTCCGTTCACTGCGTTCGTTACCGAAGGAGATGAGGTCCACCTCCACGCCCTACCGAAGCAAGAACAACAGTGCCCCGAACACGCGCACAGTTGTCTCGGTAGTTGGGACATGGATAACTTCTCCACGATGTTGGACGGGCTTCGGGTCATCAGCAAAGGCGTCGAGCTTGAATCGAGTCCAAGGCAGATTCTCGAGACGATGGAGAGCCAGATGGGGTCTCTGGATTTAGGCACCGGCGTCGACGATCCAGATGCCGATGACTATGTCCCCCGAATCGAATAGCTTCCTCGCCTATTTGAATACCCAAACCCATACCGCCACACTATAGCTATACGTATCGCTGTAGGCTATACGTATTGCAATAGGCTATAGGGATTGCGTAATGCGTTAGAACTGGTCGGTCTTCCGGCGATTGCTGGCGTCTCTGGCTTCTGAGAGCAGTTCAGGATCGACGTCCTGGAGGCCGGCGCGGATGGCCAGCTTCAGGAGTTCGCTACGGGATGTGTCCTCGGGGTCGATGTCGCGGTCGAGCGCCTCACCGAGCGCTCTCGCGACGTCTGCCTTTCGCTGCTCGTCCGCTTCGAGGGCAGCGAAGAGCCCGGCCAGGTTCTTATCATGGAACGATAGCGTGGCGTTCACTTCGCCATCGTCGACAGCCTCCAGGGACTCAACTAACTCGTCGATGAACGTGCGCTGGGCCTGATCGCTGTCGCGTTCGAGCTTGTTTCCTCGCCCCTCTTCTTCGCGCAGCTCCTCGAGTTGTGCATCGACGTCGTCAGTCATTGGTCTGGGTCACCGTGGTGGTCTGCAGTCGCTCGTGTAGTTCGCGAGCGTTCGCGAGGAATGCATCTCGGGCGTCTCGGCCGGTGTTCGAGAGTTCGTCGTCCTCGAGGGCGAACAGGCTGTGGCCGGCGTCGGTCACGTTCTTGACTTGCTGGGAGTCAACGACGATCTCGGGAGCAAGGGTGTCACCGAACTCGTCTTCGAACTCCTCGAGGATCTCCTCATCGAGGTTGGTCCGGCGGTCGTAGAGATTTGGAATGAGCATCGTGAGCCGGACGTCCACACCGTAGTTGTCTGGGTCCCGAATGTACGCGAGGTCGTTCTCAAGGGCGCGGGCTTGCTTTAGCTCGAAGCTACCCATCGCGACCGGTGCAAGTACGTCGTGGGTGGCCCAGAGACCGTTGTACGTGATGTTGTTCGCAGCGCCGGGAAGGTCAAGCAGAACGACGTCCCAGCGGTCGAGCGGGTCGACATGGTCGTCGAGAAACCTCCGTAGTCGACCGTAACGTTCGCTCGTGTCGTCGACGTTCCCGAGGTCGGCGTCGAGGCCGTCGAGGTCCGGATGTGCGGGGATCAGGTCGAAGCCTTCGGAGGTCTCGTAGACGAGGCGGTCGATGGCTTCGCCCTCGTCGAGCACGCCGGCGACGTCTTGCCAGCGATTACCCATCGTGGTCGCAATGTTTGGGAAGTCGTCTTCGTTCTCGATGTCTTCCTGGACGTCTTCGTACGCGCCGAGGGCGTCTGCGAGGTCGCCCTGCTTTCCGGCGAGGTCGATGAGGAGGACTCGGTGGCCGAGTTCGTGGAGTGCAGCGCCGAGATGTGCTGTGCTCGTCGTTTTGCCCGTTCCCCCCTTATCCAGGTAGGTGCTGGCTCGTAATGTGTCTGGCATACACCTATAGCCTATAGGTATAGGTATAGAAATAGCTATGGGTGTAGTTGAGGGGACCCTCTCGCCGCACGAATTAGTGAAATCAATCTGGTGATTTGGGTGGTTTGGCACGCAAGCGTACCAACGCTTACACCCTGTAGGGTGTGATTGCAGCGTTTTGGGTGCAACCTGTCGTACGCCAGAGTTATATCAGGTGCGTGTGTTGTTCGGGTTGCTTCATGATTCGAGCGGCATTCGACATCGAAACGGTGTCACCGATGGTCCCGAACGACGAGCGGCCTGAGTTCGGCAACCCACATCACTTCGAGCTGCAGAGCGCAGGCATCGCCATCGAGGAGGACGGTGAGGTGGAGGACGTCCATCACCTCACGCGGGACGGCTGGGGCGATGCGTCCGAGTTAGTACTGATAGAGGAAATCATGGACGTCCTGGAAGGGGTCAACCCAGACGTGACGTACACCTACAACGGGACCGAGTTCGACTTCTTCCTGATGACCGAGCGGTCACGAATCTGTTCGAGTGACAGCTACACCAGAGCGATCCAGCGCATGCAGGACTTCGAGAGCGTCGTTGGGCACGAGGACCTGAAAGAGGACGCGTGGGCCGCGTTCGGGAACTATACCTCCTTGGAGGAGGCGCTGCTCGCTGCCGGTGTCTTCGACGACGAGGACGAGCTCCCGCAGACGCTCCTCACGGAGTTCGACCACGGCATCGACCACACGTCCTGGCCGTGGAAGAACCCGCTCAGCGACGACGTCGACGTGCTCGGCAGCACGGATGTCGCAGTGATCGGCGAGCACTTCCTGGACGGCCTCGAGGACGGTCGCGATGACGACGAGTTCCAGCAGCTCAAGGAGATGCTCGACCACTACGTACGAAACGACGTCGAACACCTCTTCGACCTCGCCGACGCCCGGCCGTTTTTGGCATAACCGTCGATTAACGGTGGTTTGGGCGCGCCTACGGCCGTACTACGGTCCGAACCTTTTCCCAGAACTCGCCTTACCGGGGATTCGATGTTGCCCGACTATATCACGGCAGCTCTTCTGATCTGGTTCTGTCGCAATGTCTGGGAGGAGCACAGCTCGACCGTCGCGAAATACGTCCCGCTGGTCACGGTTCTGGGGCTTGCAGAGCGACCACAAAAGGAGGTCAGTCCCAGACGGGGAAACCTGCCGTCACAGGCCAATATTCGCGACGAGGACGACGAGTAACGCGGTTCGTGCTAGATTTTAGAACCCGAGGACCTCCGTCGGGCGTGGGACCGAGAAGGTGTCGTAGTCGTGGACGTAGCGCTCAGATTTAGTGAGCCAGATCGTGTTCGCGATCCGTCGCGACGGTCGACCGAGATAATGGAGAGCGCCTAGTGTGAGGAGAGCGGATGGGATGAAGAGCTTGTAAATGTGGTTTCGCGGCGTGATGTCGTAGGAGAGGAGGACCACCGTGCCTGCGGCCATGTAGACGAGGAAAATCGCCGCCAAGTCGAGGAAGACGATGGTGGCTTCGAGCGCGAAGAGTCTCCATCGTGGGACGCCGTCGACGGCGCCGGTCTCTTCGGCGACGACCTGGAGGACGTCGCTATCAGTCATCGCGGGCCTCCTGGAAGGCGTACGGGATGCGGCGGTCGGCGGGCTTGCGGTAGTCGATGGCGTGGTTGTCGTCGAGCTCGCGTTCGTCGACGACCGTCTCGGGGATGTTGACGACGAACTCCCCGCTCTGGCGCCGAAGACGGCGGGTGGGGGCGTAACACGGCGCGTTTTCGGGGTCGAGGTAGATGTGGCCGTCGTCGAACGCGAGCTCGGCGCCGGCCTCGAGGCCGAACTCGCGGACGAGGTGGCCGGGGAAGTTCGCGAGAATCTGGCCGCGTCCGTAGTCGCGGAGCGGCCGGGAAGCTGAGTGACCTATGGATGACATAAGTATCGCCTATGTACTGAATCCTCAAAATTGCTTGTCGGACAATGTCCGACGCTCGGGGTCTGAGGGCCGAATACAGGGGTCAAACATAGGTCGGGCATAGGCTATGCAGTGGAAGTGATAAGTCGCTACTTGGCGTGTCTCCTGTGAGGTGGCCCGGAGCGGCTACCCACCCGTGTCATGACCGGGGTCGGCGACCACCGAGATCGGCGTCCAGCCTGTCGCTGGACCCCCGCGTCCGCCGACCCTCCTCTTTTCGTCGGTCCCAGCACGGCCCCTGCATCGCGCGCGCCATTGGGGCGCCGAACCAGCCGATTCCCACGATTCCAACGACGAATGAACTCAACTTCGACGACAGCACGAACTTCGACTGACGAACTCACCCGTGGAGGCTCGCCATGAGCGACGGCGAAGTCGCCGTTCGACAGAACGGCACGACGACCGCGATCGACGCGCCGGGCCTCGACGGCCAAATCAACATCGACCTCGACGACTCGACTCCCCACGTCGGCGTTCCGACGGACGCAGATGTCCGCTTCGAGGACGTCGACGAGAGCGAAGACGACGCCCGGACTGATGGCGGCATCGCCAAACGCGTTGACCTCCGAACCGAAGGCTACGCCCTCGGCGAGGAGCTCGCCATCTGGAGCATGATTGTCGGCGGCTTCGCTCTGGTCGCCGGTGGCTACCTCTTCGGCCTCGAAGGCGCTGGCGTTGCGGGCATCGTCTCGATGGCTGCGGGTGGTATCCTCACCTACCTCGGCGCGGTCTCGTACGGGGGTGGTGAAGTTGCGTAGAGCGCCCGCACTCGGGACGGTTCTCGCCGTGCTGATGGCGGTCCTCGTGGCGACCTCGCCGGTCGCCGCTCAGGAGAGCACGGGCCTCGACGTGGACTCCTCGAAGACTCCGGACCCCGAGTTCACGGGGACCTACGAGAAGGCAGTCCACGACATGAACCACTCCACAGACGTCCTCGACTATCAGGACGACAGTGGAAACTGGCAGACGCTAAACGCGTCGCTACAGAACGTCTCGAATCCGATATCGTTCGACCCGACGAAGGTCTCGGACTCGGACCTCGCGACGTGGCCGAGTGCGAACAACTCCTCGCTCGATTCGGGAGCGTACTCGGTGACCGCGTCGACGGCCACGATGAACGTCACCAACCCCGGTGGCGACGTCAAGACGCTCTCGGTCAACACCACCGGGCTCGCTGATACCGAGACGGCGACCGCCGCGTTCAGCAACGTGAGCATCACGACTGATGCGGCCAAGCACAACGCGTGGGTCGCCGTTGACGTTCAGGACCTCTCCGGGACCGCGGCCGTCGCCTTCGTCGACTCCGATGGTGACCGCAAGGAGCTGACGGTCAACTCCTCGAAATCGGCGTCGAACACTGGTGTCCTCGCAGACGGCACTGGCGTCTACGTCGCGCAGCCGAAGCTGAGCGACCTCTCGATATCCGGGTCCGGAGACGGGTCCTTCGATGCGATCGAGTCCATCGAGGTTGTCGCCAGCGACGGCGACGTCGACCTCGACTTCACCACGATCTCCGCGGCGAACATGGACCAGGTGTCGTACGGCACGGAAGCTGTCGACACTGACGGTGATGGAACGGACGAGAACGTCTCCGTCTACGAGCCGACGGGTATGGTCTCGGTGCAGAGCCTGGACTCGCTCCCGTCGATGTTCGACGACGCGGAGATCTACGACGTCCAGTTCGACTTCATCCAGGCGAGCGAGCACGCGAACGTTGAGTACGAGTTCTCGGAGGAGCGCGCCTCCGAGTACCAGTACAAGTACGCGTTCGACGTCTTCTACGAGTTCCACTCGCCCGACGTCCTCGACCTCAAGCTGCAGTCGGGGAGTGTGACCGACACGGTCGCATTCCCGACGAACCGCCTACTGACGGCGGAGGTCATGGACAACGCGCCGGCGAACTCGAGCTACGAGGACCTCCGTGACTCGACCGCGTGGACGTCGCTCTCGGAGAGCTACGAGGCCGCGGGCGACAACTCGACGGTCACCGTCGAGGACACGCCCCAGCAGGGTGAACGCATCGTCCTACACGAAGTCTGGCTGACCAGCGGTGACGACCAGTCAGACATGACCCAGTCCGGCGGACCTGGCGTGCCGCTCGGTGGTGCCGGTAGCGGCATCATCGACTTCTTCACCGGGCTCCCAGGGATGTTCGTCGCGGCGGTCTCTGGGTACGGCGTGCTCTTCCGGAACTGGCTCGGTAAAGCGCTCAGCAAGGTCGCCGGGATGGTGGGGTGACCGCGCGTGGCTCGCTCGGTCGCCGACATCATCGATGATACGCAGACCACCGTGGCGAATTCGGGTCTCGGGAGAGTCATCCGTGGGACGCTCATCGGCGGCCCGATCGCGACCGTCGGCTACGCGCTCTCCTACGGTATCGACTCACTTCGAAAGCTCATCACCAATCCCGTCGACCAACTCGGACTCGGGTCCGCGGACGTAATCGGGTCCTTCAGTGGCGGGATTAGCCTCCTCCTCGAGGCTGGCTCTGGTGGCAGTGCAGCGGCTCTCTCGGAGTACGGCGTTGTCGCCTGGATCGTTGCCATCGGTATCATCATCGGTGGCCTCTGGGTGATGGGGAAGGGCTTCGACCGGATGGACATCGACACGTTCACTGGTATCGACATCCCGCTCATCAGCCGATTCTCTGGGGCGAGTGCCGACGAGGAGGAGTGATATGTCTGCGCCACAGCCGCGGAATCGGTCGTTGGCCACCTTCGGGGGTAACTAGCGATGGCTTACGACATCCCATTTGGCGGTAGTGGTGGAGACACGTCCGGCTGGTTCACTCGACTCGGGAGCATCTCGCGAGAGGAGATCAAGGCCGCACTCAAGGACCCAGGCGATTACACGAAGGCCGCAGGCGGCGGCCTCGTCGCGTGGGGCGTCTTCGCGAGAGACTCGCTGGCCGCGCTGCTCGGCGTCATCGGCTCGGGTCTCTCGGAGGGCGTCGCCGGGTTCGCAAACGCGAATTCGACGGTACTCGACGGCCTCGCCAACTTCCCGGCGGACCTCGTGGCTGCGGTGACCTCTGGTCAGTCGCTCGCCATCACCGAGTCGTTCGCCGAAGCGGAGTCCGCCGTTCTGTCTGGCGGCATCGCCGCGTGGCTGCTGGTCATCGCCGAGCTCGTCCTGCTGATGTACCTCACCTCGCTCGCAATCAACTACGCCCGCAGCAAGCTCCTGGGTGATTCCAGTGGGTGACTGGATACCTGACGGAAAGCCGTCCTGGTGGGATACTGCGCAAACAGTCCTCTCCGACCCGGAGGGTTGGCTTCGCGAGACGCTCGGGAAATGGCTTGCGGGAGGAATGATTACGGTCCTCTCGTACGTCCTCTGGGCGGTCTATCAGCCGTTCGTGATTGCTGCGGACACGTTCGGCATCCTCGCGGACGCTCTCGGTGACGGTGTCGGACCGGCGGCGACTGCGATTCTCGACGCGGTTACGGGCCTGAACGAGAGTCTCGCTGCGGCAGCTGCATCAGCAGGTATCGCAGCCCCCGTTGTCGTCTGGTTCGTCACCGTTCTGGAGATTATGGTCGTCCTCTGGCTGCTGAATCAGGCCGCGAAATGGGCGAAACCAGTGATTCTGTCGTTCAACCCGCTCTAAACATGAAAGAAGAACTCTACGAGCTTTGGCAGACGTTCGGGCCGCCCGCGTGGTGGGCAGCAACCGGCGGGACAGTCCTCCACTTCGGGGGTCTGTCCATGCTGGCCGACGGCTTCGGCTGGCTGCTCGGACTCGTCGCCGGAGACGGTCGTCTGTGGATTGCGCTCGCGAGCCTCGCGAGCTCGTCGACGAGCCAAGTCCCCTGGCTGACTCAGCGCCGAGCGACGATTATCCTCGTCTCGGTCGCGGCCCTCGTCATCGTCGCCAAGCTCTACACTGCACGCAAATCAACAGATGATTAATACGAAACTCAACACGACTTCGACAGCACAGAAACCGCATCGCGCGGGTGGTACCGCATGAGCGACGCCACCTACGTCGAGCGCTTCATCGACCATCTCGGAGGTCTCGCCTTCGGGACCTCACTGAGTGTCGGTGTCCTGGTCATCGGCTTCGCCACGTACTCGTACCTCGGTCAAGCGGCTGCACTCGCAGTCGCCGCCAGCTACACTCTCATCCTGGGCCTCGACCAGTGGCAGGGCGACTCTGAGACGTTCCTGTCCGCGTTCCTGTTCAGCATCAGCCTGGGAGTCCTCTCGCAGATGCTCCCACTGGCGGATCTGTACGGTACGAACGGCTTCCTCGCGTCGTTAGTCGCCGCGAGCCTGCTGCTGTTCGCGAGCTCCCGCTTCGAGAAGGACGTCGACGATGGCGACGAACCGGTCGGCGATGAACCGATGGCGGAACCGGAGGTGGCGTGACGTGTCGCTGCGCGTTGACGACGTCCAGGACGATCCGATCTCCGACGACGAACGGCTCGACGAGGCCGCCGACGTCCTCCAGGAGGCCCTGGATGACCTCAATCGCGCCCGCGCAATGGACGGCAACAACGAGCGCGCCGTCCGGGAACGCGAAGAGGCGCTCGCGGACGCGGTCGCCGCCCTCGAGGAGGCGTCGGTCGACGTCGAGCGCGTTCACGACTACTACGCAGCTGGCGACGAGCGGTGCGCGAACTGCGAAAGCAACGTGGTCGTCGTCGAGAGTCGACGCGAGCGCACGTACATCTGCCGAGAGTGCGGTGTCACGGAGTCCGAGACGCGGTCCGACGCGAACGTGACTGCGGACAAGCTCGCGCTCGCAGGCGTCGGCATCGGCGCAGTCGCGTTCTTCGGCCCGTGGTATCCTCGACACCTCGGCGCCGCCCTCATCGTGCTCGCCGTCGCTGCCCGTCTCCTCGTCGAGTACGGCGACGAGTGGCGTGACGCAGTCAGGAGTCGTCTGCAGGAGGTGGCTGAATAGATGTCGTCGGACACGCCCCTCGAGGACGCTATTTCCCGCGTCATCTCATCGAGCCGCTTCGACTGTGTGACGGTCGACTTCCGCGGTAAGGAGTTCGACTTCACCATCGAGTTTGCGGAAACCATCAACGGAGAGCGTTACAACGTCTGCAATCTGCCGACGAATAACAACTCTTGGCTCGGCCGTCTCCTGCGTCGACGCGAGACGGTTTCGGACGTTCGGGAACGAGTCGAGGATTTGACAAACCTTCCTCTCGATGAGGCAGGACCGGGGTACGTGACGTTTAAAAGCGATAATCTCCGCCCGGATGGCGCGGCAGAACGGATTCGGACTCTCGCAGAAGCCGTAACCAGAGATGAGGGTCCATCGGTTCTTACAATCCGTCTTCGTGCACTGAAAAACCCTGGCTGGCCACCGTGGACACCGACCGAGAAGGAGGTGGCGCCATGACGGGCCTCTTGAGCCGCTGGTACATCACCGGCCCAATCGCGCTCGCTGCGTCGCTGCTCGCCTCGACACTCCATCCAGTCGGCATCATCGCCGGACCACTCGCCGTGATGATCCCCATCTGGATTTACCGGGGGAACGTCCACGAAACGATGTCGAGGGACCCCAACGACGGCGTTCGCCATCTCGCGTATGAGATGCGGTACAGCGTCGAGGCGTTCTTCGGCGTGGCCAGCGGTCTCCTGTTCCTCGGGTTCGTCCTTCTGGAGACGGTGTTCTCCGGATCGGGCGACCTCTTCGCGGTCATCGCGGGGCAGCTGGCCGGATTCCCCATTCCGGTCGCGTACTGGGTGACGACACTCCTCGCCTTCGCCGGCCTCGACTCTGGAGCTGTCACCGCCGGCCAGTTCGCGGGTTTCGCACTCATCGCGTTCGGCCTCGCGTACGCGGTTAAGGAGGTGTCTCGATAGGATGCAGCGGCGATGGCTGGTCGCCCTGGCCGTGCTCCTGCTCACGGCCTCCGTCTTCACTCCGATGGCGCTCGCCTCACAGGACGAGTCGACAGCCTCCGAGTACTCGATCGAGGAGCTCCGTGACGGTGGCAAGTCCATCAGTGAGGAGTATCCGAGCGTGCGTCGCAGTGGCCAGGAAGCCTGGTGGGTCGTCCGTTACCCGCCGAGCGGCCTCAACTCGTACGGCGGGGGCGACAAGGAGTATCTGTCGTCGACGTCGACGGTCCGTCGCGACAAAGTCCGGATTTTCAGCTCGGACATGGACGCGGCCGGCACGACGGAGACGTTCCGAATCGTCTACTGGACGGAGAAACAGGTGCCTGTCGAGAACTCCTCGTCGACCAGAACCGTCGCCAAAATCCACGACACCCAGACCGCAGAAGTCTCGTTCTCGGGGTCGTTCCGACCTCGAGGCGACCTCCCGCTGAAGAAGATCTTCGACGATGAGGTCCGGGTCACCGCCTGGTCGACTGACCGACCGGACGAGCTCCGCTGGACGTTCCGCGTGCAGACCATCGCGACCGCGCAGCCGGTGAACCTCGAGAGCGCGAACGAACTCTACGGCTGGCTGTTCTGGTGGAACTTCCTTCCCGGAATTGCGATGCTCGGCGCTGTCTCTGTTGGGATTCCGAGGATACGGAAGGCAGCAGGTGCGGGCCCGCAGCGTCTCGGGACGCTCCTCGGTGGCGGACTGTTCATGTCCGGCGTCCTGTTCGTCGTCGGGTACGTCCAGCTCGCGAGCTTGGTTGCGGCGATTCCGTTGGTCTTCCCGGCCACGCTCGCGTACGTGGCCGGCGTCGTGCTCCTGCACGACAGCGAGCCAGTCCGGCGCATCGGGCTCGTCCAGCTCAACACGTCCGAGGTCCAGAGCCCACTCGACGAGGACTCCGATATCCTCGACGCCATCGATGGCGAGATCCGCGGCTACGACGTCGTCGAGATGCCGAACGACGACCTTGCCCTCTACGAGAGCGGGTTCAAGCCCTTCTGGGCGCGGCTCCACGGCTGCTACACGAAACTCAACATCCCGAACAAGGAGTCTCGAATCGACGTGTCCGGCGACTACGACGAGCTCATCCTCGTCGACGAGGAACGCGAGACCCTCATCGACCATCAGCCAGAGTCGGTGCTGTTCAAGTGGCCGTGGAAGACGTTCTCCGTCGACGACGAGGACGACGACCTCGACGGGACGGAACTGCAGAAGGCGTCCGTCTTCCCTGAAGCGCTGGGTCCGTCCGAGTACATCAAGACGGCTGGCATCGCCACCGTGTTTGGGTTGTCCTGCTTCGCTGCGGAGCAGTTCCTCGGCACCTGGCTTTGGGGGACGCCGGTGGTGCTACCGCTCGCAATGCTCGTCGCGACGCCCGTGAAGGGAACCGCCCACACGCAAGTTGCGCCCGGGCAAGCGCGTAAGGCATACACGACCGCGTTCTACGCGGACTTCAGCGTCAAGCGCTTCCAGACCGTGCCGGACCTCCTCCGGGAGATCCAGAATCTGACGAACCAGAATCTGGACGTCAAGCAGATGCTCCAGGAGATGGGCGACGAGAGCGTCATGCGGCGGTCGAACGACCCCGACGCGTCGCCGCTGAAGTCGGACATCATCGACGAGGACCCGGCAATCGACGAGGACAGCGACTCGCTCCGTGAGCGTGCCAATGGAGGTGACGACTGATGGAGCCCGACTCGCTCGGCGACGATGACGTCACCGACGAAGACGTCCTCACTGAGGAGGACGTCGTCGACGAGGACGCGGACGGTCGTGACGACGCGGACTGGAGTCCGCGGCCGTCGCAGGACAAGCTCCATCAGGACCAGCAGGAGGTCCTCGAGGAGTTCGTCGAAGACGGCTACGATAGCCGCCGCGATTTCCTCCTGGGCCTCCACGATGTCATCTGGCACTCTCTCGGACGCCTGCACGGCAACTGGTTTGCGGAGCTGGGGCGCGACAACACGGTCCTCTCGGCCGCAATCACTGACGAGGACCACCGTCGTCGCTACCGCGACCGACCAGTGGATCTGGACGTCGCCAAACGCGCACGCAGGCGCCTGGCGAAGAAGGTCATTCGCCCGTCGTTCCGGTCGGCGTTCCGTGAGATGCGCGCGAACGCGGACGAGCACATCCTCGAGGACGAGCGTACGCGTCCCGAGGACTCCTCGATGTTCGCGATGCGTCCCTCGATGGACTACGTTCGGGAGCTCCAGCGCGACCGCATCCTGGACCTCCTCAACGGCTTCGAGGACCAGACGGCCCTCGACCGCTGGCTCCATCAACTGGACGGCGTGACGCTCGGGGAGATCGACCGCGTCGACGCCGACCTGGACTGGCGTATCGAGATGCAGCCCGCGACGGAGCGGATGCTGTTAGGCGACCAGCGCAAGCACGAGCGGCAGCGAGAGACGTTCGCCGCGTTCTACATTCTTCCTGCTTGCGCGTACACGCCGCAGCTGCTCCTGGACCGGGCGAAGGAGCTCCGCGAGGACCCCGAGACAGACTCCATACAACCAACCAATCTATGAGTAAACCAGCAACTCCACGACCCGATGACCTGCCGACTCCACACACGAACACGCGTCAATACAGGGACGACAGCCGTCTCCACTCGGATGCTCACTACCTTCGGCGGAAGTTCTCGATGCCGAAGTTCGACCCGGACGCGTGGGACTACCACGAACTCGCCCCGCAGCTCTTCAACCACAAATGGGACGGCGGCGCCGACCACATCTCTGGGGGTCACGGTTGCTTCGCGACCGGCCCCGAGGGCTCCGGTAAATCCACGCTCGGCCTCCGGATGAGCTGCGTCGAGATGGCGATGAACGAGTCCCGTGTTGTCTGGCGGGCAGTAACTGGCTCCCGGTCGGAGTGGCTGCCCTACGCCGAGGTCGCGCGACTCTGCATCCCGGAAGGATACGAGCCGCGTGCGAAGCTCGTCCCGAAAGAGCGGACCCGCGGCAGCCACGGCGTCGAAGTCGACCTCGAGGATGTCGTCAGAGAAGTCGTCTACTACAAAGACATCATGGACCTCAACCTGCGCGTCCTCCAGGACGGGCAGTTCAACGTGGTGTATCCCGACCCCGAGATGCGAGGCGCGCAGTGGCTTTACGAGGAGTCCGACCGCGTCGTCGCGGGTCGGACGTCGGAGCTCGAGTTCTCGAGTGACGACCCCGTCGACCACTGGTGGTTCGGCTGGGGGCTCTCGCTCGTCGAGCGCGGCCCCTGGGCGTGGACCGCCTGGTTCTGCGACGAGGTGAAGAGCCTCGCTCCGGAGGGTGCTGCGAACGACAAGTACCACACGCGTCTGAAGATCGAGCTGCTCGGCGAGGTGATGGAGGACTTCCGGAAGAACGGCATCGCGCGGTACTTCTTCGGTCACAAGGACAAGCACCTCCATTCGCTGATTCGAGACCGCATCCGGTTCAGAATCGCGATGAACGGCACGGCGAACCCACGGAAGACGCGAGCGTCGTCGATTCCCGTCGGCTTCGAGGCCGTGCCGATGCGCGAGGACCTGATGTCTGACCGGCCGATCGGCTCGGCGCTGCTCTACAACGAGTCTCGCTTCGAGCTGATGACGTGGCCGAACATCCCGAAACCCGTCGAGGGCGACCTGAAGGTCTACCTCGAGCCGGACGATGGCAGTTCGTCGACGTCGAAGCGGGGGGTGACGGCCTGATGCTGTCTTCGTCGACGACGATCTCGGAGCGTTGCGGCGCCGAGTTCGATTCGATTTCGAGAGCTCAGTCCAGGGGGTCGAGCAGCGAGATATCCCCGCCCCGTCGGTCTCGCGGCGACCGCCCGAATTTTTACGCGGGCGCGCGGGTCCGAACGGAAAAGAAACTACCCCCCGGGTGCGCGGGCACGGTTGCGTATCCCGCTGACGGCCACGCCATCGCGTGCGCGATGGGCGCTCTGCATATCGCGCGTAATCTCGCGTGCGGGCGTTCTGCGGGCGCAGAGACGCGAGCACGCGCTGAGGCGCTCGCCAGCGCCGGCGCGTTTAAATACACGAACGCGAGCGTGCGGCCATTTCCGCTCGCGCCGGTGCAGACGGACACGATGGCGCAGCCGCGCATGGTGGCGCGCCCGCCGACGCTCGCGCTCGGTCGCCACTCCGCGCGCCGACGCGGACGCCAGCACGCTCGTCCACCAGCACGACCGCGGTCGAGCCCGCGCTCTTGGACGCACACTCGCTCGCCGACGCTCGCTCTCGGACGCTCGCCGGCGCCGGCACGCTGGCGTCGACGCGCACCCGGCTGCGGGCGCCCAGAGCCGCGCAGTACTCTGCGTCCGCGGGCCCGCGGCCAAGCGGAGGTGATCGCTCGTGCGTAACCGCGTCCTGGCTGCCGCGCTCGTGCTTCTCGTGCTCGCGAGCAGCGTGCTCGCGCCCGTAGTTACCGCGGGCGCGGTCGCACAGGAGTCTGGTGGCGAGGTGTCCGGCGAGATCGATGTCATCATGGACGCCGCGACGAACGGCTCGACGGCGACCTACGAGCTGGCGAACTCGTCGAAAGCATCCGAGTTCAACGTCTCGGTGACCGGTAGCAAGTCGACTGAAGCCGAGTCCGTCAGTGCAACACGACTCACCTCAGGCGAAACGTTGGATGTCCCCGTTGCGGGAACAACGTCGCCAGAGGACGAGATTGTCACCTTCACAGGCCGCGAGCAGAGCCGTACTGTCTCTTGGTCTGGCACTAACGTCCAGTCTGGTGACTCTCGATCTGTGAACGTGCTGGGTAATCTACCGCCGGAGAACAGGACTGTGACGTTCACCGGCCACAGTAGCGGTGAATGGATTAACAAGACCACCGCCGACGTGACCCAATCGACGAACGTGTCACTAGATGGGTTGGCGTCCACGAAGAGTCAGGCTCCAGATCCGGTGGTCAATTTGACGGGCGTGACGAGCACGGAGTGGGATAACGAGTCGGCGAGCGGGTTAGACCCGAACGGCGCTCAGAGCGTCAATATTGGCGGGAACATCGCGCCGACTGGGCCGGGTGGCGGCGACGCGCTGTTGACGGTCACTGCGACCCAAAACACGGCCACGCAGTATGAAAGTTGGTCCGGGTCGTCCCGGCTTGCGGGGGAAGGGAATCCGGGGCTGATAGACTCCGAAATAGCGGTGGACAATCCGCCGGACATAGTCTCGGCGCTCTCGATGCCGGACCTGAGTGTCACGAACAGCGTGACGGTGACGGTTGACGTTTACATCGTCGAGGAGACGCCGGACAATACGTATGGCGAGGGAACCCAGGTAGCCAGCAGCGTGGATTTGACATCCGGGGGTGAGTTGATCGACATTCAGGACTACGCGACCAGCAGCGACGTGGTGACGGTCGAGTTCATCACGCAGTCCTCCGGGGGTTCGCAGAACAAGGTCAAAATCGGGTTTGACGAGTCTGCGTCCGGGAATTATTGGAATTACATCTTGGGTGGTGACACGTCCAATACCTACGGGCCTGACAATGCGTATCCGAACATTCGGCTCCTCGGGAAGGCACCGGGGGACGTGGACGTGTCGGCAGACGGCTCGACATACGACGTGGGGACGTTCACGAGTTCCGGGTCGGAGTCGATTCGGCTGCCGGTGTCGACGAGCGCCACCCAGTTGGACTTTTCAGCGACGGGCGGCGGGTCGCTGAATACGACACTGGAACTCCGGGAGCGCACGCAGACGACCGACCCCGGCGCTGAACTGAACGGCGCGACGCTCTCGCACTCCGGTCTGCTCGCCGAAGGCAAGACGGTGTCGCTGACGTACAATCAGACCGTGCTCCAGGAAGGCACGAACCAGTTGAACATCTCGGTGGGCGACGGCACGCTCTCGAGTGACGCGCCGACGCCGACGGTCGGCGTGAACCTCACGCACGACGCCGTCGACGAGCAGTCCGTCGACTACGGCGGCGGCCAGTGGACCGAGACGTACAACGTCAGCGAGACGTACGCCTCCAGTCGAGCCAGCGCCGAGCTGACGATTCCGTTCCAGACGAACGTCTACCAGATTCAGACCATCGAAGCGCAGGTCAACGACTCCGGATGGAGTAGCGTCAACACTGGAGACTACAATCTCTCGGAGACGACGCTCACAGTCGACCTTGCGGGCGTCTACGGCGGTACTATCCCGGAAGGCACCAAGATGCAGGTGCGGACGACCGGGAACACCGTCGACCCAATCGCCGGCACCGTCACGGTCACCAACCCGACCGGACCGGGCGAGCCGTTGAACTCGACGGTAGAGATTGTCGACTGGGGGCCGGACTCCGCCCTCGACATCTCCGGCACCCCGCGGGGCGACCGCGTCCACTACCTCGCCGACGCCACCTGGCACGCCGACGAGTACAGCGACTTCGAGGGCGACGGCACCCACATCCTCAAGATGCCGAACGCCTCGGCGGACAACTCGTTCACCGTACGGACGCTCCCGCTGCGCATCGCCCCGAAGAGCGGGGATGCCCACGTGAACGTCCCAGACGGTCGCGTGAATCGCACCGAGCCCGTCTACCGGGTCACACCCGGCGACACTGTCGGGGACGCCTACGACGTCACGTTCACGAACGCCACCGATGGCGAGGACTACGTCCTCTGGAGTGAGACGAATGAGATCGTCGTCGACTCCGGGACGGCGTCGAGTCCGCTGACGCTCTCGGACGACGAGGACAACGTCGCCATCATGCAGTTCATGCTGGATGACGGCACCACCGGTTCCTCGACCGGCTCCAGTAGTGACGGTAGTGGCGTGCCGGCGCCGATGCCGACGACCGGCGGGGACACGAACTTCCTGCCGCTCATCGGGCTCGCCATCGCCGGCGGCCTCGTCGTTGTCGCCAGCCGGAACGACGGCGCGGTCGCGGAGACCGGCGCGAACGCCGCCAACAGCATCGAAGGAGCGCTCGGCCGTGTCCCCATCGCCGGCCCCGCGCTGGGGAAGGGACTCGGCGGGCTCGTCGAGTCCACCGCTGGGCTCCTCGAGGCGGTCGTCGGCAACCAGACGGTGGCGCTCGGTATCGTCGGCGCGATGCTCGTCGGCGCCGTCCAGGGCGGCATCATCGAGGTACCGCAGTCGGGTCTGACGCTCATCGTTGTCGCCGGCATCGGCATCTACAGTCTGGTGGCGCTCCGCGAGCTTGGCGAGTTCACGACGGCACGCTGGGCGGCCATCCTCGCGGCGACGACGGTCGTGACGCTCCAGACGGTATCGGAGGCGTCGCTGCTGACAGCCATCGTCGAGAGTCAAGTGTGGCCGATTCTCGCCCTCGCACTCGTCTACCTCGCCTGGCAGGGCGTCCAAGGTCTGAACACGCCGGACTCGGTGACGAACGTCCAGCTCGAGACCGAACCGTCGGACGGAGGTGACGACGGGTGATTTGGGGGCTGCTCTCCGGTCTCGGACTCGGCGAGCAACTGTTCGCGGCCGCCACGCTCGCCGCCGTCGCGTGGTACCTCCTCAGGGCGGTCTCGATGGCCGGCACCGTCGGCGTCGCGGTCACGTCTGGCGTGATGTACGTCGTCGTCACTGCGGTGGCGGTTGCAGTCGCGCTCGCGCTCGGTTGGCTCGATCCGCAGCCGGGCGTCGTCCGTGACACACTCTCGGCCGCCCGCGACGTTGTCGACGGGATCCTACTCGACTGGCTGACCGACCACCTGAACGGAGTGGGGCTTTGATGGCGACGGTTCGCCTCGACGTCGAGCCGGTCCCGATGGTCGCCTGTGTCCGGTGTGCTGTGGTCGCTGCGCACCCGTACGGCCACCACGCAGAGCGGTGTCCGAACTGCGGCCGGGCAAGAGCCCAATAACAGTCCGTTCTTTCTCGTCGCGCTCTACGCGCCGCTCAGCGCCGCCTGTACGATGGGGCTAACACGGAGTGGCAGACACGCCTGCCGGAGTGCCACCCACCCACCATCTACACGTACAGCGCTGCTCCGGCTCGTAAGCAGCCGGTAGCGGTCTGCTGGGCTGTGCGGTGAGGGCCGGGCCGGTCTGGCCCGGCCCGGTTTACTCTGTCCCCCTTAGGGGCACCGTGCCTGAGGGGTGGTGGCGGACCGGGCTGCCGGCCGGAGCCGGTTCGCGGCGGTTCGAGCGCCCTCGAGGCGGCTGTTTCGGCGCTCTGCGAGCCCTTGTTTTCGTCGCGCAGACCGCCGTTTGAAGGGTGATGTACCACGTACACACCAAGATGAAAGTGGAGCGTGCGACGCGAACCGACCAGCGTAGCTGGTAGCGCGGAGAAGCGAGGCGTCGACGGCGCGAGACGCGACGAAAGCGGCGAAAAGAGGACGGCGTTGTCACTACGACCGACGCGAGCCCGGTCGCGAGGGCCGGTTTAGTCGGTCAGTTTCGGGTACGGGTCGGTGCGAACGCGGACGTGGTCGTCGTCGACGGCGCCGTCGTCGAGGGCGTAGGCGAGCGTCTGGGCGTCGAGGGGAAGGTCGCCGAACGCTTCCCAGGTGGCGACGTCGTCGGCGTCGGGTTCGTCGACGCGACTCTCGGCATCGTCAGCGTCGTCGCTGCGGGAGAGGTCGATGTCGAGGCCGAGGTCAGCGACGGTCCCCTCGAGCGCCCCGAGGCTGTCGACGCGGAGGTCCTCGCGTGTGTAGACCGCGTCATCACGGACGGCAGCGACCAGCTCGTCCGCGTCCGCGTCGGATAGGCCGAGGTCAGTGAGGTGGTCGTAAATGCGGTCGTCGGCACGGTCGGCGCGGTCCTCAGGGAGGTCTTCGCGGTCGGCCTGCACGGCGTCGAGGGCGTCCTCGCCGAGGTCTTCGAGGTACCGACTGGAGAACGCGACCGTCGTCACCGCGCCCCGACTCCGGGAGAGCAGGCCGGGCGCCCCGTCGCCGCCCACGTCGTCGGCGAGCCGCCGGACGTGCTCACGGATAGTACGCTTCGCGGCGCCGGTCTCCTCGACGAGGTCCTGATAGGTGACGGCACCGCGCCGGCGGACCACGTCGAGGATGTCCAGCACGAGGTCCGTGCGGGTGCGTGTGGCCTCCCGATAGAGCGCAGGGACGAGGTCTTCGTAGTGCTGGCGGAGCCAGTAGCGGCGGCCCTCGGGGTGTTTCCAGCGGAGCCGTGGGTTGTCGGGGCCGTCGCTGTAGTCGTCGGCGACGAGGGCGGTCTCGTCGACATCCGCCCACTCCAGATGGGAGAGGAGGATTTCGTCGAGGATTGTCATGATTTCGTCCCAGCGGTCCCAGTGAACCATCTTCTCGGTGGTCTGTCCGGTCTCGGGGTCGACGACGGTCTCCTTGCCTTCGAGCGCGACCTCGAGTTTCGGCTGGTTCATCGGGTAGTCGAGGTACTCGACGTTGTCCGGGTAGTACAGCTTCACGAGGACGTCAGCGTCGAGGCGTGGGAAGCCGAGTTGTTCCCAGTGACTGGACGTGATGCGGGTCTTGAGCCACTTCGAGTCCTCGAACTTCCCGCCGGTGTCGACGTCACCGTCGTGTTTCGCGAGCAGCTCGGCGGACTGCCGGAGCGTGTGGACGATGTCGCCCTCGACGTCCTCGGAGACGCGGTGGTGGGTTTCGGCTTTCGCGAAGCCAGTGGACTCGTCGACGACGTCGCTCTGGCGGACGCCGTACTGGAGGGCGTGGCCGAGGAGGTGGCTGGCGCGCTCGAGAAACTCCTCGGAGTTGTCCACCCACGTCGTCTGAACGCGAACGAGCGTCCCCTCGCCGTGGGGGATGGAGAAGTCGTTGCCGTCGGGGTAGACGAGGTCGTCGTACTGGGGTTCGAGCTTCAACGAGAGCGACCGCGGCGGGGTGCGGTCCCACGCGATGCTGTCGTCGTCCTCGAGGGGGCGGACGGTAATGTCGTAGGTGTAGAACGGGCTGTAGTCCTCGCCCGTTCCCGTACCAGCCGTCCAGCGGGAGGAGGCGAGGGTGACGGCATACTCGTCGCTCTCGTCCTCGGCAGGGTGCTCGTAGCTGCGGGTGAGGACGGCGTACTCGGTGCCGGTCTCGGGGTGAGCGACGAGGTCGTCCTCGTGGGCGTACCAGGCGGCGCGGGCGTGCTGGTAGACGCTGCCGTCGCGAAGTCGGCGGCCATCGTCGCCGAGGTCGAACTTCTGGGCGACCGGGCCAGCGGGACGGTCGACGTCGTCGAGCACGAACTTGCCGCCGCCACCGTGACGAGCGCCGCGGGGAAGTTCTCGGCGGGTGGTGGTGATGCCCTCCTGACGGTCGAGATCCAGGGCGCCGTACGGGTCCTGGACACGGCCGCCGGATGCAGGAGGGCTGTCGCTGCGGCTCACAGCGACCCCCTCCAGTAGTCGCCGCGCTCGAGGACGGGATCGTCGTCGAGGCGCGCGACCTCGGCGCCGGTGAGGAAGGTCACGGCGTGCTCTGTGCCGCGGTCGAATCCATCACTCGGCAATGTAGTCCACCCCTTTGCGGGCGAGTCGGTCGGCGAACTCTGCGATAACCTCGCCGTGACAGGTCGGGCAGTCGTCGTCAAGGCGCTGGCACCAGCACCCGAGAGTCTTCCCGTGGAGCGCGAAGACGGCTTCCCGGAACTCGGGGTCCTCGCGGAGCCGCGTCTTGAAGGCGTCGCGGAACAGCGCGACGGACTCGCCGCGTTCGTACTCGTCGGTTGTGAACGGGTTGCCGAGCCACCCGCGCTCGCCGACGGGCGTCTCGGTCATGTCGCGTCCTCCAGGGCCACGACCCACGTACACGTCGGTCGAATCGGCCTTGCAGTGGCCGACGCGCGTTTCCTGCGAGATTGCCCGTCCAGACGTACCGCTATCAGCCAAAGATAACCACCCCAAAGACTGCCGTCAGTCCGACGGCGTCAATGAGCAAGCCGCCGAGTACAAACCGCGGGACGCCACGGCCGGACTCCACAGGCTGGCCGCCGTCGGTCCGGAGTTCCGGAGTGCCGTCGTCGCCTCGTTCGTGGCGGTCGCTGCGGCAGAGCCAGCAGACAGAGTCGGGCGATTCGGCGCGTTCGTCGCCGCACTCGGAACACTCGTAGAGTGGGGGTGCGTGGGTGCCGGTTTCGTGTTCGACGGACTCGAGGAGCGCGCACTCTCGGCAGAGCCGCGGCCGCGTGGTGTCGGCTCCGCAGCGGTCGCAGGACATCAGCGGTCACCTCCGTCGGCGGCGTAGCCGCCACGCGTGCTGTCGAGGCCGAAGTCCTCGGGGCTGTGGGCAGCGATGTGGGCGCAGCGAGACTCGTCGTCGTCGAACTCGTGCCCGCACGGGCACTCCTCGAGGCGAACCTTCGTAACGCCGCGGCCGGGGTAGGAGATGCGTGTGAGCGTCACGCAGACCACCCCGGAGAACGGAGAAGTGGCTGTTTTGTGTCAGAGAACCCTTCAAAAGGGTAATTAGGGTAGCGGGCCGGGCGCGATTTGAACACGCGACCGACGGATTAAGAGTCCGTCGCTCTGCCAGACTGAGCTACCGGCCCGAACGCATCCAAACGTTGCGGGGTGGTACTAAAATACGTTCTGATTCGGGACAATCGTCGGCCGGGGTTTAACAGTGAGTGGGTTGAGATGTCGAGGTATGTCAGTGGAGGCGCCGACGCTCGAGCGCGAGGACATACACGTAATCGAGGACGACCGATTCACTGCGGATTCGGTGGCGCTGGTGACGGGTGCGGCGTCGGGCATCGGGCGTGCGACCGCAATCGCGCTGGCGGTGAACGGGCTGACCGTCGCGGCGCTGGACGTCGACGAGGACGGGCTGGCGGAGACCGTCACGGAGGCCGAGCGGTTCGGCGTCGAGGGCAGGGTGCACGCGACGCCGGCGGACCTCACCGACGACGAAGAAGTGGGTGCAGCGGTGGCGGCCGCGGCGGAGCTGGGCGACCTTCGGTTCGTGGCGAACGTGGCTGGCCTCCAGCACGTCGCGCCCCTGGCGGAGTTCCCGATGGCGGTGTACGACACGATGCAGGACGTGATGGTGCGGGCGCCGACCCTGATTTCGAAGCACGCGCTGCCGCACATCCGCGAGGCGGGGTCGGGCGCCATCGGGAACATGGCGTCGGTCCACGGGCACTACGTCACGTCGGACAAGGTCGCGTACAACGTCGCGAAGTTCGGGCTGCGGGGGCTCACGCAGTCCATCGCCGCAGAGGGCGACGGCGACGTGCGGTCGTTCTCGGTGTCGACCGGCTACGTGAAGACGCCGCTCGTCGTCGACCAGATTCCGGACACGGCCGAGGAACGCGGCATCAGCGAGCGCGAGGTCGTCGAGGACGTGATGCTCGGGCAGTCCCGCGCGACCGAGATGATGGAGCCCGTCGACGTCGCGAACCTCTTCGTGTTCGGGTTCTCGGAGCTCGGCAGCCACCTGAACGGTGGCGACCTCCGGTTCGACGACGGAATGACGCTCACGTACGAGTAGGGCGTCGTCAGCGCCCGCGGGTCGGAAAGGGTAAGTGACGGCCTCCGCAATTCGGTCACAACATGAGCAGCCGGGCCACCATCTCCTCGATGTCCACGTACGCCATTCTCGGCTGTGGCAGCGTGGGGCACGCCGTCGCAGAGGAGTTGGTCGAACGGGGGAAGGACGTCCTCATCGTAGACCGGGACGAGTCACGCGTGGAGGCGCTCCGCGACCAGGACCTGAACGCGCAGGTCGCGGACGTCCGGGACGAGGCGGTGGCCGGTCTGGTCGAGGACCGCGACGTCGTCCTCATCATGGCGTCGGACGTCGACGCCAACGAGGCCGCGGTGGAGAACATCCGCGGCCGGAACGACGACCAGTTCGTGGTGGTGCGGGCGAGCGACCCCGTGACGAGCGACGAACTCACGGAGCTCGGCGCGGACGTCGTCATCAATCCGTCGTCGGTCATCTCGGACGCGGCGCTGCGCGCGCTGGAGTCCGGCGAGCTCGAGTACAAGGCCCGCCAGCTCGCCGACGTGGTGTCGGCGACTGAGGGCCGGCTCGCAATCGTCACGCACGACAACCCCGACCCGGACTCGATCGCGGCGGCGGCCGCACTGCAGGCCATCGCCGGCCACCTCGGCGTGGAGGCGGACATCCTCTACTTCGGGGACATCGGCCACCAGGAGAACCGCGCGTTCGTGAATCTCCTCGACATCGAGTTGACGCACTACGGCGACGTGGACATCGACGACTACGAGACGCTCGCGCTCGTGGACCCGGCGAAGGCCGGGGAGATGGAGGTGGACCACGACGTCGACATCTTCATCGACCACTTCGAGTTCGACGGGGACATCGAGGCGGAGTTCGCCGACGTCCGCCCGAACGTCTCCGCGACGTCCACCATCCTCACGAAGTACATCCAGGAGTTCGACCTCTCCGTGAGCCAGGAGGTCGCGACCGCGCTGCTGTACGGCATCCGCGCGGAGACCCTGGACTTCCGCCGGGACACGACGCCCGCGGACCTGACCGCGGCGGCGTACCTCTACCCGTTCGCGGACCACGACACCCTCGAGCAGGTCGAGTCCCCGAACATGAGCCCGGAAACCCTCGACGTGCTCGCCGAGGCCATCACGAGCCGCGAGGTCCAGGGCAGTCACCTCGTGTCGAACGCGGGGTTCATCAGCGACCGGGACGCGCTGTCGCAGGCCGCCAGCCAGCTCCTGAATCTGGAGGGCATCACGACCACCGCGGTGTTCGGCATCGTCGAGGACACCATCTACCTCGCCGCGCGCTCGAAGGACATCCGGCTGAACATCGGGCGCGTGCTCGCCGACGCGTTCGTCGACATCGGCGAGTCCGCCGGCCACTCGACGCAGGCCAGCGCGGAGATTCCGCTCGGCATCTTCACCGGCATCGAGACGACCGAGGACAACCGAAACACGCTGCTGGAACTCACCGAGGAGGCGGTCACGCGGAAGCTCTTCGACGCGATGGGCGTCGAGTCAGAGAGCGGGAGCAACGGGAACTGAGCGCGCGCGGCACGCCGTCGAGGCCAGCGCCACAGGAACGAGTACAGAGAAGCGTTCGGTGCGTCTAGACGGCGAGTTCTTCCTCGTGTTCGCCGCTGTCGTAGCGCTCGACCACGTCGTTGATGAGTACCACGTCGCCGACCGCGCGCACCCAGCGGTAGGGAACGATGACGCCCTTCTTGCCGGTCATCTCGGGCGAGAACAGGTCGCGGTTGAGTTCGGAGAGCGCCAGCCCGGTGACGGTTTCGGCGTCCAGGTTCAGCTGGATGTCCTCGATCTCGCCGACGAACACGCCGTTGTTGGAGTACACCTCGCGGCCGACCAGAGACGTAATCTCGTCTGCGTCTGCGTCCATGCTACGGGGATTGCGCGGGGGGAACCTTAAGTCTTGAAGCCGCGGACGACCGCCGTCAGACGCCGGTAACCGGACGCCGCGCGACTCGGGTCAGTTCAGGTCAGCGATGACGCCGCCGAGCGCGTCGAGGGCGGCGGCGGAGTGGTCGGGGGTGCGGCCGAGGCTCACGCGAACCCGCTCCCGGTCGTCGAAGAACCGTCCCGGGGCGACGAGTACGCCCTCGTCCCAGGCGGCGGTAGTGAGTTCGTCGCCGTCCACGCCGTCGACGTCGAGGAACGCGTACGTCGAGCCGTCGGGGACGACTGCGTCGACCGCGTCGTGGGCGTCGACGAACGACGAGAGCAGAGCGTGATTCTCTGCGATGAGCCCGCTGGCGCGCTCCGTGAGGGCGCCGACGTTGTGGAACGCTCGCATTCCGAGCGCGCGACTCGGGCCGGCGTTCCCGGGGAGGTGGTAGAGGACCGAGCGGGCGCGCTCCACGAACTCGGGGTCGGCGAGCAGCCAGCCGACGGAGAGGTCCCCGAGGCCGAAGAACTTTGTGAGCGACCCGGTGACGACCACGTCGTCGAGGTCGGCGGCGGTCGGTCCGCCGAACGCGCCGTCGCCGTCGTCCGCGCCGAACGGCGCGTACACTTCGTCGACGAGGAGGCGCGCGCCATCGTCGCCGACGGCGGCCGCGGCCTCGGCGAGCGTGTCCCGGTCGGCGAGCCGGCCGCTGGGGTTGTGGCGGTTCGTCACCGCGACCAGTCTGGTGTGTTCGTCGATGGCGGCGGCGACCCGGTCGGGGTCGAGGCGGTAGTCCTCGTCCTCCGGCCGCAGGAACCGGTTCGTCGTCCCGCCGACGGCTCGGGGCGCTTCGACGAGCGGCTCGTAGCCCGGCTTCTCGACGAGCGCGGTCGGCGCCACGTCGTCGCCACCGTCGCCGTCTTCCGATTCGCTGTCGCCGTCCGTGCCGGCGTCGGGGTAGAGCGCGGCGGCGGTGGCGACGAAGTTCGCCGTCGACGCCCCGGGAGTCACCAGCACGCGCTCGGGGTGGACCCCGTACTCGCCGGCGATCTGCGTCTCCAGCGTGGCGCCGGCGGGCGGGTCCGAGAGGTCCTCTAAGGGTTCGGGGACGACGGTGGGTTCGTGGTCGCGGTCGCCGCGCAGGTCACTCGACCCGAGGTCGTAGAGCGCGACCTCCGGCCGGCCGGCGATCCACTCGATGTAGTCCAGCCGCGGGAACATGTCTCGCAGTCCGGTGGCTGGCGGGAAAGAACTTATCGCTTCGAGCGGCCGGGCGGGAGGTCGTGGCTCGCGCGCTCGTCGAGCATCGCCTCGTACTGACAGACGAGGATGCGGCAGTCAGACTCGGGCGTCGCCGTGCAGAGCAGGTGGAGTTCGGCGTCCCGGTCGGTGTCGTAGTATCGCCGCGAGTCCGACTGGTCGAGGCTGCCCGAGAGCAGGTAGCCCGCGCAGCGACAGCACCAGCCCTGCTGGCAGTCCGCCGGCAGCCAGACGCCGGCGTTCCGGGCCGCCCACAGGACGTACTCGCCGTCCCGCACGTCGACGTCGACGGACTGCCCGTCCATGCCGGTGCCACAGTCGTCGGGCACGACGAGTTCGACGGTGTAGGTCACGCCGCGCTCGGCGGCGGCAACCGGTGAGTCGCCGCCCTCACGCGGAGTCGTTCATGCGGTTGTTCGTGGAGTACGGCGCCTCGCCGGGTTCGCCGCGCACGAAGTGGCCGGCGGGGTTGGCTTCGCCGTCGCGCTCCCGGCTGAGGAGTTCGATGAACCACGCCTCGTGGTCGACCTCCTCGTTGTAGATGCGCTGGGCCATGTCGTACGTGCGGGGGTCGCAGTCCCGGGTCATGTCACAGACCTCCGCCCACGTGCGGATGGCGCAGCGCTCGGCCTCCAGCAGCGTCTCCAGGATGTTCGTCGGCGTCGGGTCGTCGGGGAGGTAGGCGTCCGGGCAGGACGCGCGGTCGGCGAAGTCCCGGATGTCGTTCGGGAGCTTGCCGCCGAGTTCGAACACGCGGGGCATCACGAGTTCGAAGTGCGCGCGGTCCTCCAGACGGGCGTCTTCGGTGATCTCTTTGAGGTCCTCCTCGCCGGCGAGGAAACACCGGAGGTTCGTGTAGTAGTAGTACGTCGTGAACTCGGCGCCGATGGCGTCGACGAGTTTCTCCCGAATCTCCTCGGGGTCGCCGCCGCGCTCGCGGACGACCTCGGCGCCGACGCGCTTCGAGGTGTCCCCGGGCTGGACGCTGCCGCTGCCGTGACGTTTCTCGTCGGACATTGCGGGCCTAGGTTCGCGGACGCCGCCCTTAATGTCCACCAGCCGATATGATTCGGCTCGGTTGTCAGACGGCCGCAGGATAGTGACACGCTCCGGAGAACGTGTCCGCCAGTCGGCCGGTCGAAGGCACCGGAAACCGTTTGACGGCAGCGACCACTACCCGACGTGTGGACGACCTCGCCGACTGGCTCCGGGGACGGCCGTGGTACGTCGACCAGATAGCCGACGAGAGGACGCGTCCGGGCCGCGACGCCCGCACCCGGGACGTCGACGTCGAAGACCGCCTCGAGTCGGCGCTCGCCGACCGCGGCATCGACGCCCTCTACGACCACCAGGCCGACGCCGTCGAGGCCGTGCGAGACGGCCGGGACGTCGTCATCGCGACCCCGACCGCGAGCGGGAAGAGCCTCGCGTACACGGTGCCGGCCTTCGAGCGCGCGATGGACCACGGCGGCCGCACGCTCTACCTCGGTCCGCAGAACGCGCTCGTGGCGGACCAGACGGAGACCCTCTCCGAACTGGCGCGGGACCTCGGGTTCGGCAGCCGCGTGCAGGTCGACACCTACACCGGCCGGCTGTCGAAATCCGAGAAGCGAGCGGTCCGCGACCGACAGCCGACGGTCCTGCTGTCGAACCCGACATGCTGCACTACGCCCTGCTCCCGCACGCCCACCGGCTCTGGGAGTGGTTCTTCTCGGGGCTGGAGACGGTCGTGATAGACGAGGTCCACGAGTACCGCGGCGTCTTCGGCGGCCACGTCTCGCTGCTGCTGCGGCGGCTCCGCAGGGTCTGCGAGCGCTTCGACGCCGACCCCCAGTTCGTCTGCTGCTCGGCGACCATCGGCAACCCCGTCGAGCACGCCAGCCGCGTCACCGGCAGAGACGAGTCCGGGTTCCGGCTCGTCGACGAGGACACCAGCGCCACGGGCGACACGCACTGGTTCGTCTGGAACCCCCCGAAGCAGGACGGCGGCGAGGGGCGCCGGCGCTCCTCGCACGTCGAGACCCGCTACCTGATGGCGGACTTCGTCTCCGAGGGCTACCAGACGCTCGCCTTCACGCGCTCCCGGCAGGGCGCCGAGCGCAACGCCACTGCGACGAGCGACGACCTCCGCGAGCGCGGCGCTCACGACGTCGCGGACGACATCGCCGCCTACCAGGGGTCGCTCACCGACGACCGAAGACGCAGCCTCGAAGCCGGGCTCCACGACGGCAGCCTCCGGGGCGTCTGGAGCACGAACGCGCTCGAACTCGGCGTCGACGTCGGCGGCCTCGACGCCGTCCTGCTGGACGGCTACCCCGGCACCCGAATGAACACGTTTCAGCGGGCCGGCCGCGCGGGCCGCGGCACCGATGACGCCGCGGTCGTCCTCGTCGCCGGCGAAGACCAACTCGACCAGTACGTCGCCGCCAACCCCGGGGAGCTGTTCGACGGCGACCCCGAACGCGCCGTCGTCGACCCCGCCAACGAGTTCCTGCTCGACGACCACCTGCGGTGTGCGGCCAGCGAGAACTGGCTGAAACCCGAGGACAGGGAGTACTTCCCGCGCTTCGAGGAGCGCGTGAAACGCCTCGAAGCCGAGGGTGACCTCGAACAGCGCGCGACGAAGTACGGGCTCCGCTGGGTCGACGACACCGACGGCAGCCCCCAGCACGAGATGAGCCTGCGCACCATCGACGACGCCGAAGTCCAGTTGCTCGACCCGAGCAACGACACCCTCGCCACCCTGGAGCAGGCGGACGCGGTGCGGGACGCCCACCCGGGCGCCATCTACTACCACCAGGGCCAGCGCTACGAGGTCTCGGACCTCGACCTCGACCGGGGCGTGGCGAAGCTCTCCCCGACGTGGGCCGACCACTACACGCGGGTGCTCACCGAGAAGGACATCGAGGTCCACGCCGACCTCAACGAACGCACCCCGTTCGCCAGAGACGACGTCCCAGTCGGGTTCGCGGACATCACGCTCACCACCCAGGTGACTGGATACCAGCGCCGAGACGCCAAGCGCGGCGAAGCCCTCGACACGATATCGCTCGACATGGCCCCAGGAACTGGAGACGAAGGCGCTGTACTTCGCGCTGCCCCCCGACATAGAGCAGCAGCTGCTCGCCGGCGGCGACCTCCCGGGCGGAATCCACGCCGCCGAACACGCGCTCATCTCGATGTTCCCGACGGAGTTCCTCTGTGACCGCGGCGACATCGGCGGCCTCTCGACGCCGGTCCACCCTCACACGGGTCGACCGACCGTCTTCGTCTACGACGGCTACCCGGGCGGGGTCGGCCTCACCCGCGAGGGGTTCCGGTCGATGGGGAGTCTGGCCGACAGCACGCTCTCGATGCTCCGAGCGTGTGACTGCACGGACGGCTGTCCGGCCTGCGTGCAGTCCCCGCAGTGCGGGAACGCCAACGACCCGCTGGACAAGGGCCTCGCAATCGACTGTCTCGCCGCGCTCACCGGAGACTGAACGGGACGGCAGACCGGTCGAGGACGGCCAGCGAGTGATACCGGAGGAACGTCATCGTCGGCACGCTCACCGCGCCGACGGCGAGCAGGCCGACGACCGCGGCCACCGCGAGCGACAGCACGCCGAGTGGCGACACCGCGCCGACGAATAGGCCACCGAGGCCGAACGGCACGGCGACCACGGCCACCGCGAAGCCGAGGGCGAGGCTCGCGCCGAACAGCAACACGGTCTTCACGAGCACGTAGACGCCGAACTGCCGCCAGTCCGCGCGGACCTCGGGCCAGAGCCGCCGCCAGCCCGCCAGCACGCCGACGCCGTCGTCGACCATCAGCGGCACCACGAACGCCGTCGTGAACTCCGAGACGACCGCCGAGGCGGCGCCGGCGACCGCCGCCAGTGGCACCGTGACGACCAGCACCACGAGCCAGACTAACTGTCCGAGAAGCAGGGCTGCGGCGACGGGCGCGACGACGAGCGCCGCCGCGAAGAGGCCGGCGAGAATCACGGCGAGGCGGAAGCCGAGCAGCCGCAGTCCCGCGCCCAGCCACCGCCGGAACGGCGCCGCGACGCGGACGTCCCGGGAGCGCGCGACGTCCACGAGGACGAACTCCATGACTGCGCCGACGGCTGCGACGACGGCCGCGACGACGAGCACGACCGCGCCGAGCAGCGCGAACGCCGCG
>JGI12330J12834_1000007_pt1 | contig 103242 bp, 101 predicted proteins | sample A23E1SouthBayCA_FD_12834 | JGI IMG/M metagenome (IMG submission 12834) | reverse complement strand
GAGCGACGCCGCTAGAACTCGGGGATTCGCCGCGAGCGCTGCCCCGTCTCGACGAACGGGAGGCCGGCGACAGACGCGGTCACGTCGTCGCCGACGGTCACGTCGTCACTCGCTTCGATGCCCGAGGCAGCAGCGAACGCCAGCGGGGCGTCGGCTGTCGGACAGTCGGCGGCGCGCGTGACGGTACCGACGGTCTCGCCGTCGACGGAGACGGCGGCGCCCCGTTCGGGGAGCGACTCGGGTTCGAGGCCGACCAGGCGCTCGCCGCCGGACTCGCCGGTCCCGCCGACGAACCGCGAGAGCCCCACCTCGGCGGGCGTCCGGCCGCGGAGTTCGGTCTCGAACAGCGGCGTGCCGGCTTCCAGTGTGAGCGTCGCCCACGTCTCGTGGCCGAAGGGAACGGCGTTCAGGCCGCGCACGAGAAGCGTCTGGAACACCTCGTCGGCGTCCGCGGCGGCGCAGACGACGAAGTACCCCTCGTCGCCGGCCACGTCGTCGTCGCGGACGACGGTGACGCCACCCTCCATCTCGCCGCGCACGAACCGCAGGCGCTCCTCGGGCGGGCTGGCGTGGTGGAGGACGCTCGCGACCTTCTCCGTCGCGTTCGGGCCGTGGACGCCGAACGTCCCGAAGTCGTCGGTCGCCAGCGAGACCCCGGCGTCGCGGTCGCCCGCCCGCTCGCGGAACGCAGCGGCGACCCGCTCGCCGTCGCCGGGCGGCAGGAAGAGGAGCAGCCGGTCACCGGTCGCGAACACGTAGCAGTCCGCGGTCACGGCGCCCGCGTCGTCCAGCAGGAGTGTGTAGCTCGCCTCGCCGTCGGCGGTCGGCACCTCACCCGCGACGGCGTCGTCGGCGACCGCGTGGCGGTCCGCGCCGGCGGCGACGACCACGTCGAAGGCGTGCTCGGTGACGCCGACGCCGTTGCGCACCGCGCGGTGGGTGCGTGCCGGTCGCCCGTACTCCGCGGGGAACGACCGGTCCGCCACCTCGCGGAACGTCGCGCCGTGGGCTTCGTGGGCTTCCCTGACGACAGTCATGTCCGACTCTCGCCGCCCGCGCGGCGTAAAGCCACCGCATCCCGGCGTCACCGCCGGGTCACAGCGCGGTCAGAGCCCGATGCGGCGCTTGATCGCGTCGAAGATGGAGTCCTCGTAGCTCTCGTCCTCGGGACTGGGCACGACCCGGTCGTCGACGGTGAACTTCGTCCGACCGTCAGCCTCCTCGGCGTGGACGAGCCCGTCGCCGGTCAGTGACCCGAGAGCGTCCTCGATACCGTCGATGTCGGCGTCGACGCTCGCGCGGAGCTCGAAGACGGTCATGCCGCCGTTCGCGCGCTCGACGAGCGCGTCGAGCACCGCGACCTCCGTTCCGGGCCGGTCGCGATACTCGCGCTTCGCAGGCATACCTGAACGGACGTACGCCGGCGTCTTAGCCGTATCCCTGAACGGTAGTCTTTTGCCGTTGGGCCGGATACGACCCTGCCAATGGGTATCAGGTGTTCCCTGCTCGGGCACGACTACGGCGAGTCGTTCGTCGAGCGGGACCGCGAGGAGCGCGGGAACGAGGTGGTCGTGACCGAGCGCGAGCTGCGGGAGTGTAACCGGTGTGGCGCCGAGCACGTCACCAGCGAGAACACCGAAGTCCGCCCGGTCCAGCCCGAGCCGGCGCCGACGGCCGACGCCAGCACCGACGCGGCCTCGGCGACGGACGCCGACGCGGGAGCGCAGCCGACTGACGACGACGCCGACACCGGTGACGCCGGCGGCGCGTTCACGTCCGCGACCGAAGTCATCGAGCAGGCCGAAGCCGGGATGTCCGACGCAGAGGCGTCCGGTGCGGGCGACGACACGGCGGACCCGGCCGCCGACACGGACGCGGACGACGCGGTCATCCTCGACGACGACGCCGACGACGCGAGCCCGGGCAGCGACCAGTGGGACGAGCCAGCCGACCCCGAGGTCGACCCGGACGACCCCGGGACGCCGACGCCGGACCCCGAGGACGAGGACGTGGAGTTCGTCGGGTCCAGCGACCCCGACGAGTCGACGGCCGCCGACCCCGGTGAGCCGGCAGACAGCGACACAGGCGCGGGCGCCGACGCGACCGCCGGCACCGCGACGGAGTCCGGCGGCGACCTGAACCGCGACCGCGGCGAGTGGCCGGAGCCCGAGGGCGAAGACCAGGGCTTCGACGCGACGCCCGGCGACGACCCGGCCGGCGAGGTCGGCGCGGCGACCGCCGACGCCGACGGCGAGACGGGGACCTTCGAGTTCGGCGCGGAGTCCGAACCAGACCCCGCCGACGAGACCGGGTTCACGAGCGCCGGGCCGGTCGACCAGGCCGGCGCCGACGACCTCGACTTCACGCTGTTCTGCCCCGAGTGCGGCTTCGAGCGGTACGCCGCCGGGTCGAGTCTGCGCGCCGGCGACATCTGTCCGGAGTGCAAACGCGGCTACCTCGGCGAGGACCGCTGACGCCACACGAAGGGACTAAAACCCTCGCTGCCGTTCTCGCGCTCATGAAGGAGTACAAGATGCGGAGAGGGGAGTACCTCGAGGAACGAGTGCCCGAGATGGCCGACACCGTCGAGGAGTACTTCGGCGAGATCACGGGCACCGAGGAGTTCAAAGGCAGCGACCTCTTCGTCGTCGAGGACCCCAAGAACCCCGTCTTCGACCGCATCGTCGCGGGGACGGTCTCGTACTCCGGGAAGAAAGACAAGCTCGGCGTGGAGTTCGAGGAGCGCCCCGCCGAGGACGTCATCGCGGAGGGCAACGCCGACGCGGCCGCCGACGCCGTCGACGCGAAAAACGACTTCCTGCTGGAGGCGACCGGCCGGGACGCGAAGTCCCGCCGCGACTCCATGAAACGCTCCGTCGAGGACGACGCCGACAAGCCCGACAACGTCTCGTAACGCGCACTCGCGTCGCTTCTCCGGTCACGCAAGCGAGAACAGCGTCGCGTGTCGGCAGCCGTCAGACGGCGATGGTCGAGCGCGTCCGCTCAGGGACGGTTGAGCTTCGACCGGCTGACTGCGATGCCGTTCGGCGTGACGATGAGCTGGTCGTCGCCCTTCTGGACGATGTCGCCGCCGACCTCCGTGGCGACCTGCCGGAGTTCGTCGATGACGTGTTCGACCATGCTGTCCTCGGTGCGGAGTCGCGTGATGTCCGCGACGACGAGGTCGCCGTCGTAGACAGCGTCCTTGATCGCGATGACGTCCTCCTGGCCGTCGATTTCCGCGATGTGGACGGAGACGTTCGCCTCCCCGCCGTCCGTGTCGAAGTCCTCGACGTCCAGTTCCACGTAGTCCTCGGTGGAACTCCCGCTCCCGCCGAGAATCTTGTCCATGAAGCCCATACCCACAACACCGGCCCGCCGCGGGCATAGTTCTTGCGTCAGACGCGGCGACGCGGCCGCCTGCACTACGCGTCCGACTCGTTCAGCACCGTCTCGTTCAGCCCCGTCTCGTACCAGTCCGGCTCCTCGACGGGGTCGGTCACGTCCGCCGCGAACGTCATCGTGTGCCGGTACGTCGTGGGCTGGGTCGAGTGGTCGTAGGTGAGGTCGATTGACTCCACGAGGCCGTCTGCGGCGACGGTCATCGAGAACGAGACGTTCGTCACCTCCGGCGACCCGAGATCGAGGTCGTTCGCGATCCCGGTCAGCCGCACTGCTCCGTCCCCGACTGCGGCGACCTCGTCGGTACGGCTGGCGAGCGAGTAGACGAAGTCACGCTGGTAGTACTGCCGGTAGCTCCGTTCGAACACCTCGTCGGGCGGCAGGACGACGGTCTCGTTTTCGGTGGTGTACTGGTAGACGCCGTACGTGCGCGCGGTCTCGTTCGCGATTCGGTAGACCATGCGCTCGCCGTCGGCGTACGCGTCGAATCTCGGCCCGAAGTAAGTGGACGGGAAGGCGCCGGTCTGGACGCTCGTGTACCGCCAAACCGACTCATTGAGCATCGAGAGCGTCGCATTCCAGTAGCCGGTTCCGGACTCGTTCGTGCGCCGAATCCGCTCGTGGCTGACGAACGTCTGGTTCTCCACGGCGGCGAGGTGCGCGTCGGCTAGCGCCTCCGGGTCCTGCACGCCCCCTGCTGTCACGCCCGGCGCCAACTGTTCGGGCGCGTCGGTCGCCGTCGTCTGCGTCGGCGCGGTCGTCGTCTGCGGGTTCTGACTGCTGACGCCGCCGCAGCCGGCAGTCGCCACGAGCAGGACGCAGGCCAGGGCGGCGAACCGACGTGACATGGAAAGTCGTACCCCCGACGCCGGCAAAAACTCGGTGGGTGTTCTCACGGGCTGGTGGTGGTCGGAGCAACCCCACGCCACAACGCTGCCGCATCCGGGAATCGGGAACCCAGCTACGCGTCCGACTCGTTCAATGCGGTCTCGTTCAGCGCGGTCCCGTACCAGTCGGGCCGCTCGACGGGGTCACCGACGCCCGTGTCGAAGGACACCGAGCGCGCCACCGTCGCGTTCTCGCGCTCGTAAACCATCTCGATGGACGTGACCTGTCCATCGGAGGCGACGGTCATCGTGAACTCGGCGTTCGTCGTCTCCTCGCGGCCGAATGAGAGTTCGTCCGCGGTCCCCGGCAGCCTCACTGCGCCCTCGCCGTCCTCGAGCACCTCGACGTCGTCGGCGTTCGACGCGAGCGTGTAGACGAGGCTGTGTCCGTACCGCCCGCGGTAGCTCCGCTCGAAGACCTGGGCCGGTGGCACCGCCACCGTCTCGTTCTCTGCCCGGAGAGTGTACGCGCCGTACTCGACGGCCGACTCGTTCTCGCTCCGCAAGAGCACGCGCTCCCCGTCGGCGTACGTCTCGTAGGCGTCGGTGTCGGTGTCCGAGACGGCGCTCAGCCCGTCCCCGTGGAGGCTGTACCGCCAGTGGGACTCGTTCGTCATGGCGAGCGTCGCGTTCCGGAGGCCGGCCCCGGAGGCGTTCGTCCGGCGAATCCGGTCGTAGGTGACGAGCGAGTGGTTCCTGACGGCAGCGAGGTGGGCGTCTGCGAGCGCCCACGCGTCCTCGACGCCGTCCGTGGTCACGCCGGCCGGCAACTGCGCGGCCGACTCGGTCGCAGTCGGCGTCTCGGTCGCTGTGTCGACGGGTGCCGTGGGCGCAGCCGTCGTCTGGCCGTCCGAACCGCCGATGCCGGCACAGCCGGCGGTCGCGACGAGGAGGACACAGACCAGGGCGGCGAGCAGACGTGTCATGGGTGCGTCTTTTCCTCTCGAGACAAAAGTAGTGCGGGTGCCGCGTAGCACGCCAGCGGTCCAGACAGGCCGAACAGCGGAGCGGCCTCGTCCCGCTCCTCTACGCGTTCGTCTCGTTGAGCCCCGTCTCGTTCAGCGCGGTCTCGTACCAGTCGGGCCGCTCGACGGGGTCGCCGACGTCCGTGTCGAAGGACAGCGAGTGTTCGACGGTCGCGTTCTCGGACGGATAGGACAGCTCGATGGACTGCACGAGGCCGTCCGCCGAGACGGTCGCGGTGAACTCGACGTCGCCACTCCGAGTGAACGCCGTCGACGGATTACTAGCGACGCCGGACAGCCGGACTGCGGCTCCACTCCCGTCCAGCGCCTCGATGCTGTCGACGTTCGACGCCAACGAGTAGACGAGGCTGCGCTCGTAGAGCCGCTCGAAATCGTTGCTCTCGAACACCTGGTCGGCCGGAATCGGCTGCCCGTCGCCGTCGACCGTGACAGACCTGACACCGTAGGCGGTGTTCTCCGCGGTGTCGTTCACGCGCTGCCAGAGCGCGTACTCGCCGTCGGCGTAGAGGTCGAAGCTCCCGTTCGTGACGCCGAACGCGACTCGCACGCCGTCGCCGACGGTGGTCATTCGCCACGTTGACTCGTTCTCGACGGCGAACGTCCGGTTCCAGGTGCCCGTCGTCGACTCGTTCGTCCGAGTGGCGTTCGAGTGCTTCACGAAGCCGCCGTCTCTGAGGGCGCTCTGGTGGGCGTCGGCGAGCGCTCGGGCGTCTTCGACTCCCTCGGTGGTCACGCCGGGTGCGAGCTGTTCGGCGGACTCGGTCGTCGCTGTCGCGGTCGTCGCTTCAGCCGTCTCGGCCGTCGTTTGGGTGGGGGCAGTCGTCGTCGTGTCGTCTTGCCCGCCGATGCCGGCACAGCCGGCGGTCGCGACGAGGAGAACGCAGGCCAGGGCGGCCAGTCGACGTGTCATGAATTCCAGTATTCTTCTGACCCACAAAAGCGACCGGGTGCGTTCTCGCGGGCTGCCGGTTCGGCCACCACTATGACGCTCCGGTCGCAGTGTTCTGGCGTGACCTTCAGTATCTGCGTCCGCGAGTCCTACGAGGACGAGGACGGCGACGACCAGTACCGGTTCGGCGTGGCCGTGACGACCCGGCTGCCGGGCGTCGGCGTGCCCTGCCCGCACGTCAACGAGCACGGCGCGGTCGCCACGCAGAGCCTGACGAACCCCCGACTCGGGTCGAAGGGCGTGGAGTACCTCGCCGACGGCCTCGGCGTCGAGGACGCGCTCCAGGCGCTGCTGAACGCGGACGACGGCAGCGAAGACCGACAGCTCCACGGCGTCGGCCGCGACGGAACGTTCGCGTTCTCCGGCGACGGCTGCAACGGCTGGTACGGCGAGGTCGACCGCGGCGAGTACACCGTCGCCGGGAATCTTCTCACGGGCGAAGCTGTCGTCGAACGGACGGCCGACAAGTACGAGGACCTGCGCGCCGACGGCGAGGCCGACCCGGACGACCCGCTCGCGAAGCGCCTCGTCGACGCGCTCGGCGCCGGGCAGGCCGCGGGCGGCGACAAGCGCGAAGAACTCACCGTCCAGAGCGCCGCCGTCAAAGTCGCCGACACCGGCGAGGACGAGTCGCCGTACTGGAACGACCTCCGGGTCGACGCCAGCGAGGACCCGGTCGTCGACCTCCGAGAGACCTACCGGCTGGCGAAGGACGGCTACGAGGACGCCCTCGAACTGTACGGCGAGCCGGACGACGAGGACAGTGAGAGCGGGGACGAGACCGACGCGGCCGACGGGACCGACGACGCCTGACGCTCAGACGGTGAACTCGTAGAGTTCGTCGCCGACGTGGTGTAGCGCCTTCACGACTTTCCCCGAGTCACCGACCATGTCGTCGCCGTCGGTCAGCGCCCGGCCGACGGCGAGCGCTTTCCCGTGGGCTTCCTCCTGAATCACGACGAGGTCGCCCTCCGAGATGCCCTCGGAGGCCTCGGTGATGCCGGGCCGCATCACGTCCGCGCCGTCGCTCACGAAGGAGACGGCGCCCGCGTCGACGGTGACGACACCCGTCGAGGGGTCGGTGCGGTTCGCGCCCGCGACGGTGACGAACGGCTCGCCGCCCGGATACCACACGAGGGGGTCGCCGTCGACGAGCACGATTTCGAAGTCTTCGTCCGCGAACTCGACGAGCTCGAAGGAGTCGGCGTCCAGTTCGACGCCCAGTCCCTCCCGGAGGGCGTCGGCGATGGCGTCGATGTCGTCGCTGCGAAGGTGGTGACGCGAGGAGACTTCCATACGTGTCCACGGGGCGGCTCGGGGCTTAAAACGCCCGTTCCAGTCGGCTGTCTGGCGGCCAAATCGATAAGTACCGGCGCGCCGAACGCGTAGACGATGTGGGGCGAGACTGAGACCGTCTCCTGTATCGCCTGCGGGGACGACGTGTCCCGTCAGGACGCCCGCGAGTACGACAAGCACGGCGACCGCTGGGACCGCGACGGCAAGGACTTCGAGTACCTCTGCAAGCCCTGTTTCCGCTCGCTGTCCAAGCACGCCCGCGACGGCCTCGAAGCCGCCCTCGAGGACGCGGGCGCGGGCGAGGTCGACGACGACGAGTTCCTCTCCCGGTTTCTCACCGACACCCGCGGCGAACCCGCCGGCCGCGAGTAGCGCGGCGACACCACTAACTACGGGTGCCGGCTACTGGACGGTATGACTGACGACGACGCCGCCGAGCCGGACCAGGGCTCCATCGAGGACCAGGGCCCGGTCGAGATTTCGCCGGAACTCGCCCGCCAACTCGAGAACAAACGCGACGACCTCTTCGAGAAGTTCGACCTCCACGACGAGTTCCCGCCCGACGTCGTCGCCGAAGCCGAGGAGCGCACCGAGGGCGTCCAGGACGAAATCGCCGACGAGGTCGAGGACCGCGCGGACATGCGGCCGCTGCCGACGTGGACTGTCGACCCCGTCGACGCCCAGGACTTCGACGACGCCATCTCGGTGCTCGAACGCGACGACGAGTACGTCCTCTGGGTCCACATCGCGGACGTCACGCACTACGTCCACCCGGACTCGAAGATGTGGGCGGAGGCCATCCAGCGCGCGAACACCGTCTACCTCCCCGGGTACACGATGCACATGCTGCCGCCCGTGCTCGCGGAGACGGTCTGCTCGCTCGTCCCCGGCGAGGACCGGCTCGCCCACACCGTCGAGATGCACCTCGACAAGGACGACCTCTCCTACCAGAACATCGAGATCTACAAGTCCGTCATCCACAGCGACGAACGCCTCACGTACAAGGAAGCCGAGGCCCGCCTGGACGACGAGGACGCCCCCCTCCACGACGAGCTCTCGATGGTCTTCGAACTCGCCGACCAGATGCACGAACAGCGCAAGGAAGAGGGCAGCCTCGTGCTCAACCCCCGGCGGGACCGCGCCCACACCATCATCGAGGAGTCGATGCTGAAAGCGAACAAGGCGGTCACCCACGAACTGATGTGGTCCCGCGGCGTCGAAGCCGTCTACCGCGTCCACCCGCAGCCGTCGCCCGACGAGTGGGACGACGCGCTCCGCGAGATTCAGGAGCTCGACGGCGTCTCCATCCCCGGCGACTCCTGGGATGACCCCCGGAAGGCGGTCAACGCCACGCTCGAACAGTCCCCGGAGCGACAGCTCGGGAAGATCCAGTGGGCGGTGATGAAGGTGATGCCGCGCGCGAGGTACATGAACGACCCCTTCGGCGGCCACCACGCGCTCAACTTCGAGATCTACGGCCACTTCACGAGCCCCATCCGCCGCATGAGCGACCTCGTGAACCACTGGATCGTCTACCAGAACGACGTCCCCGAGAACCTCGTCGAACTCTGCGACCGCGCCAGCGACAAGCAGAAGGCCGGCGAGACCGCCGAACGCGAGTACCGGAACTTCCTCGAAGAGGTCGGCCTCGACCCGGACGCCGTCAACAACCGCGGGGTCGAAGTCGTCGAGGACGTCGAAGCCTGACCCGGCCGCCGCACACTCGTCGTCGCTCCAATTTCTCACCACGTCGTCGCAGCCGGATGGTCCCAGCCGTAGAACGGCGCCGGGACGCGGTCCGTCCACAGCGTGTCGCCGAGCCAGTAGCCGACGTGCCAGCCCGGTTTCTCGTGGCCGGCCTCCCCGACGACGACGCGAGCACCCGTGTAGTACTCGGGCGTCCCGTCGCCGTCCACGTCCGGCCCCGTCCAGTCCGCGCAGGACGCCGCCGGCTCACCCCCGTAGTCGCCGCCGCAGGTCGCGTTCTCCTCGAAGTCGACCACGACGTCCGCGCCGGCCGCGCTATCGGTGACTGCGACCGACGGCGGGTCGGTGAGCGCGCCGTCGGCGCCACTCGAGATGAACCTGGCCGCGGTCTCCAGGCGCTCGCGCTGCACGTCGCGCAGCGAGTCGCCCTCGGCGACCGCCACCGACAGCGTCTCCGACGCCCACGGGTACGTCCGGTTCGACGCGTCCACAACGTCGGCGGGCATCTGCGCCGAGAGGTTCTTCGTCATCACTGTCTCGTTGCCGTCGACGGGTCGGTCGCCGTGGGCGTAACCGAGCGTGTGCCCGAACTCGTGTCTCAGGATGGCTTCCGTCGTGTTCGGCGAGTGTCCCGCCCGCACCTGGACAGTCACTGTCCCCTCCACACGCGACTCCTCGTCCAGCACCCGCGTACACCCCAGCGCCACCTCGTCGTCGTGGACGCCACACCCTTCGACCGTCCGCACCACCGCCACCCGCACGTCCGGCTCTGCGTACTCGCTCAGAACCCGGTACTCGGGCACGTAGGCCGCGTCCTCTCCGGCCGCGTCCTCCCAGTAGCGCACCGTCCGCATCACGTCCGGGACGACGTTCCGCTCGCCCGCACGGTGGTCGACGGTCACGACGATCTCGTCGGTCCGCCAGGGATTGTCGTACACCGACGACCCCGGTTCCGAGACCGTCCGGTCGTCGTACGGCAGGTCCACGCCCGGGTCCGACACGGGCTCCGGCGCGGCCGGCTGCCCCGTCAGACAGCCCGCTGTCAGCACTGCAGCGAGCACCGCGACGACCGCGACCGCGCGTGCCATCGTGTAACACGTACGCAGTGTTCCGTATCAACGTAACGCCTGACGGCCACGGCCTCGCTCGCCGTGTCAGGTCGCCGGGAATTCGACCGATACACGCGTCGCTCGGCGGTTCGAGTGCAGTAGTGGACCGAATGAGAAAACGAGGTGCGCGGCGAAGTGGACTCGCTGGGATTTGAACCCAGGGCCTCTTCCTTGCGAAGGAAGCGATCTACCCCTGATCTACGAGCCCGAGAGCGGAGAGCGTGTAGTGGAACAGCGAGGTCGATATCGAAGACTGCGACGGGCGCGGGCGACACCGCAGCCCGGCCGTCGACCGGCTCAGTCCTCGAGGACGATCTCGATGTTGACGTCGTTCGGGACCTGAATCCGCATCAGCTGGCGGAGCGCGCGCTCGTCCGCGTCGATGTCGATGAGACGCTTGTGGACGCGCATCTCCCAGTGCTCCCAGGTGGCGGTCCCCTCACCGTCGGGGGACTTCCGGGACGGCACTTCGAGCGTCTTCGTCGGGAGCGGAACCGGACCGGACACGGCGACGCCGGTCTTGTCCGCGATTTCCTCCACTTCACCGCAGATGTTGTCGAGGTCGTCGGGATCGACGCCGGCGAGACGAACGCGTGCCTGCTGCATGGATCAGGCTTCGTCGACGCTCAGGACCTTCCCGGCCGCGATGGTCTGACCCATGTCGCGCACGGCGAAGGAGCCGAGCTCCGGAATCTCGGAGGACGGCTCGATGCTGAGCGGCTTCTGCGGGCGCACGGTGACGACCGCAGCGTCGCCGGACTGGATGAAGTCCGGGTTCTCTTCCTGGGTCTCGCCGGAGGACGGGTCCATCTTCTTGTCGATGGACTCGATCGTACACGCGACCTGCGCGGTGTGGGCGTGGAAGACCGGCGTGTAGCCCGCCGTGATGACAGACGGGTGCTGCATGACGACGACCTGCGCCTGGAAGGTCTCGGCGACCGACGGCGGGTCGTCGGCCGGACCACAGACGTCGCCACGACGGATGTCGTCCTTGCCGATGCCCCGGACGTTGAACCCGACGTTGTCACCGGGCTCGGCCTTGTCGACCTCCTCGTGGTGCATCTCGATGGTCTTGACCTCGCCACCGACGTCAGACGGCTGGAAGCTGACGTTGTCGCCCATGTTCATGACACCGGTCTCGATACGTCCGACGGGGACGGTACCGATGCCGGAGATGGTGTAGACGTCCTGGATCGGGAGGCGCAGCGGCGCGTCCGTCGGCGGCTGCGGCTCCGGCAGGTCGTTGAGGGCCTCGAGCAGGGTCGGGCCGTCGTACCAGGGAGTGTTGTCCGAGTGCTCGGAGACGTTGTCGCCCTCGAACGCGGAGGTCGCGATGAACTTCGCGTCGTCCGGGTTGAAGCCGACCTGACCGAACAGGTCCTTGACGCCGGAGACGACCTCGTTGTACTTGGACTCGTCGTAGTCGACGACGTCCATCTTGTTGACAGCGACGATGAGCTCGTCGATGCCGAGCGTCCGCGAGAGGAAGACGTGCTCTCGGGTCTGGGGCGCGACACCGTCGTCAGCGGCGACGACGAGGACGGCGTTGTCCGCCTGGGACGCACCCGTAATCATGTTCTTCACGAAGTCGCGGTGGCCAGGACAGTCGACGATAGTGAACTCGTACTCGTCGGTGCTGAACTCCTGGTGGGCGATGTCGATGGTGACACCGCGCTCGCGCTCCTCTTTTTTTCGAAGCCGCCCTTGCCCTTCTCCTCGGCCTCTTCTTTGTGCTGTTCGATGACGTGCTCGGGTACGCTCCCCGTCTCGTAGAGGAGGCGCCCGACCATCGTGCTCTTGCCGTGGTCGACGTGGCCGATGACGGCCAGGTTCTGGTGGCGTTGGTCGCTCATTGTCTAATTTCGCGCTTAAGACGCGCTCTGTGGAGTCTATTCGTCAGTTCGCATTAAAACCATTTCGGTACGTGCTCAGCACCACCTCGCCGCCCTCTCGTGGTTTGTGACAACGGGTACCACGAACCGGGCGGAATCGACCCGTCGAGTTAGCAGCCGACTAGCCCCCGTTAGTCCAGGCGGTCGACGTCCGCGAGGACGGCCGACGCCGTCGCAGCACCACCCGCTCCCTGTCCAGAGAGATTCAGGCGGCCCGCGTGTTCGGTCTCCAGTTGGACGATGTTCGTCGTGCCCGTCACCGCGAGCGTCCCGTGCTCCGGCACGAGCCGCGGCCCGACCCGAACGCCAGCCTCGGTGACCTCGCCGACGAGCCGCACCGTCTGGCCCTCCTCCGCAGCGAGGTCGAGTGCCGACGGTGGAATCTCGGTGATACCGGCCACGTCGACGTCTGCGAGGCTGTACCCGCTGCCGTGAATGACGTTCGCGAGGATGGCACACTTCAATGCGGCGTCCGTGCCGTCCACGTCGAAGGTCGGGTCCGCCTCCGCGACCCCGAGGTCCTGGGCCTCCGCGAGGACGTGCTCGTACTCGAGCCCCTCTGCGGCCATCCGGGAGAGCACGAAGTTCGCCGTCCCGTTCAGCACGCCGCGGGCAGCGGTCACGCGACTGGGGCCGACGCCCTCGATGGTCGCCAGCGCGGGAATCGCCCCGCCGACAGTCGCCTCGAACCGCAGGCTGCCAGCGCTCTCGTCCGCGAGCGCGCGCACCTCGCCGTAGCGCTCGGCGACCGGCCCCTTGTTCGCGAGGACGACGTGCCGGTCGGTCTCCAGAGCGCCCCGGACGTGCCCGAAGCCCGGTTCGGCGTCCCCGAGCGTCGTCGGCGTCGCTTCCACGAGCACGTCGTAGTCGGCCGCCAGCGCGTGCGCTGGCGCGCCGTCGCCGACAACCCCGTCCTCGCGCTTCCGCGCCAGCACGGCCTCGGCGTCCACGCCGTCGGCGTCGACGACCGCGCTCCCGGAATCCGCCACTGCGGTGACGGTGTGACCGTACTCGCCCGCGAGGTCGACGACCGCTCGCCCCACCGAACCAGCACCCACGACTGCGAGTCTCATGCGTCCCCCACGAGCGGCTCGACCACGTGCAGGTCCTTCTCGGTAGCCACGTCACGGACTGTCGCCAGCGCGTCGCCAGCGCCACCCGACTCCACGGCGAGCCGGAGGCGGGCGCTTGCCTCGTCGTCCACACCGGGCTCGTCGGTCAGCGTGAAGTCGACGACTGACGCCGCCCCGCACTCCTCGATGGACGCCAGTACGCCGGAGAGGTCCGACGCGACGAGGTCACCGACCAGCAACACTGTCACCGCCTCCCCGTAGTGTTCGGCGTCCGCCGCGATGACAGTGACACCGGCGTCNCGGAGCGCCCCAACCACGTCCTCGAAGCGCTGGGGCTGACACGCCAGATCCACCTCGACGGGGATGCGGCCGCGCGGCGTCAGTGACCCGCGCTCGTGGGAGATCGACAGCAAATTCCCACCGTTGTCCGCGATGGGGGACAGCGCACGCAACAGCTCCCCGGGTTCGTCGACGAGCTCCAGCCGGAGCGTGTGCGTGCGGTTCGCAGGCTCGCTCACCGAGCCACCCCCGTGGCGGGCGCGCGAATAATTGTTGTCGGCGACGAGCGGGAACGCGATCGCTCCGTGCCGACTCGACTCGTGGCGCGCCTGCCTGCGAGCATACCGTCTCTCCGTCGGCCGCGCGCTATAAGCCTTCGGCCAAGTCAACTCCTGCCGGCGTTCGACACGCACCCGCAGCTACCGAACAGAAGCACGCCGCAGAGGAGNGAGAGAACCGCCGAACGCGGAACGGCCTAGAAGTGGTCGATGCTCTCGGGCAGTTCCGTCTTCATGCCCTTCCGCTCGCGAATCTCCGTGATGATGTCGCGCTGGAGGTTGTCGGCCATGACGCGGAAGCCCGCGTTCTCCGTGTTCCAGGACGCCCGGCCCTCGGTGGCCGAGCGGATGTCACTGGAGAAGCCGATCATCTCGTCGACGGGCGCGATGCCCTCGACGACCATGAGGTCGCCCTCCTGGTACATGTCGTCGACGCGGCCGCGGCGACCCTGCACCTCGCCGGAGGCGGCGCCCATGTGCTCGGACGGGACGTCGATGCGGACGTCCTGAATCGGTTCGAGCAGGCGGATGTCGGCGTCGATGAGCGCGCGGTGGACGGCGTCACGCACGGCCGGGATGACCTGAGCCGGACCGCGGTGGATGGCGTCCTCGTGGAGGCGCGCGTCGTGCAGACGGATGAGCGCGCCTTCGACGGGCTCGGCGGCCAGCGGGCCGTCCTCGAGGGCGTCGGTGAGGCCGTCGACGACCAGCTCCATCGTCTCGTTCAGGTGCTGGATACCCTTCGTGTCGTCGATGAAGATGTTACGGCCGATGATGTTCTCGACGTCCTGGGAGGTCTCCTTGTCCATGCCGGCCTCCTGCAGGACCTCGCGGCGCTCCTGCTCNGGCATGTCCATCGACACCTCGCCGAGACGGAGCTGTTCGAGTACGTCGTCACCGAGCTGCTCGATGGTGATGTAGAACTTGTTGTGACGGTTCGGGGAGACGCCCTCGACCTCCTGGGAGTCGCTGGTCGGCGTCTCGCGGTAGACGACGATGGGCTCACCGGTCGTGACCGGGATGCCCTGATTGCGCTCGATGCGCTGGGTCTGGACTTCGAGGTGGAGCTCGCCCTGCCCGGAGATCAGGTGTTCGCCCGTGTCCTCGTTGATCTCGATGGAGATGGTGGGGTCCTCCTTGGAGACCTGTCGCAGCGTCTCGATTAGCTTCGGCAGGTCGTCCATGTTCTGTGCCTCGATGGACTTCGTGATGACCGGCTCGGAGATGTGGTCGATGGACTCGAACGGCGTCATCTCCACGCTGGAGACGGTGGAACCGGCGATTGCGTCCTTGAGACCGGTGACGGCCGCGATGTTGCCTGCGGGAACGCGGTCGACCTCCTCGCGCTCGCCACCCATGTAGATGCCGACGCTCTGCACGCGGTTCTTGCCCGCGGTGCCGGAGACGTACAGCTCCTGGCCCTTCTCGAGGGTACCGGAGAAGACGCGGCCCGCGGCAATCTCGCCGGCGTGGGGGTCGACACCGATGTCGGTGACCATCAGGACGACTTCGCCGTCCTCGTCGACGAGGCGCATCGACTCCGCGAGTTCCGAGTCGGCGTCGCCACGCCAGACAGTCGGGATACGACGGGGCTGTGCGTCGACGGGGTTCGGGAAGTGCTCGGCGACCATGTCGAGCACGACGTCGGCCAGNGGCGTCTGCTCGTGGAGCTCCTGGCGCTTGTCGGCGCGCTCGAGGTCGATGATGTCGCCGAAGTCCATGCCGGTGGCCTGCATCGACGGCATCGAGACGCCCCACTTGTAGAGGGCGGAACCGAACGCGACCGTGCCCTCCTCGACGGAGACGGTCCAGTCCTCGATGTCGTCTTTGTCCTCGGTCATCCCGCGGATGAGCTCGTTGACGTCGCCGATGACGGAGAGCAGGCGCTCCTGCATCTCCTCGGGACCCTCCTGGAGCTCCGAGATGAGGCGGTCGACCTTGTTGATGAACAGCGTCGGCTTGACGCCCTCGCGGAGCGCCTGCCGGACGACCGTCTCCGTCTGGGGCATCGCGCCCTCGACGGCGTCCACGACGACGAGCGCGCCGTCGACGGCGCGCATCGCGCGGGTCACGTCACCGCCGAAGTCGACGTGGCCCGGCGTGTCGATGAGGTTGATGAGGTGGTCTTTCCCCTCGTACTCGTGGGTCATGGAGACGTTCGCGGCGTCGATGGTGATGCCGCGTTCCTGCTCGTCCTCCTCGGTGTCCATCGCCAGCTGCTCGCCGGCGGTGTCCTCGGAGATCATTCCCGCGCCCGCGAGGAGGTTGTCCGTGAGAGTGGTCTTCCCGTGGTCGACGTGCGCGGCGATGGCGATGTTCCGGATCTGTTCCGGGTTGTCCATCAGCCGTTCGCACTGTTCGACAATCTTCTTTCGTCGGCCCATTGGGAATTCATACTGCCAGCGGGTTCAAAAGGATAGTGCTTTGCCGGTACCACGGCAGGGCGAGTCACGCCCCGTCACTCCGGAACTCGTCGGGTTCGCGATTCGCGTCGCCCGTCGGCCGCGAGGTGTGTCGGTGGTCGTCGTCGGGGCCTGTCCCGACTCCGTGGTACTGTGTCCCTGTTGCGAGCGTGCCAGCCCGAGGCGCGTCTGGCGCTCGTCGGTCACGGGGGCGTAAGAGTCTTTGCCGCCACTCCCCTGACACGTAGTATCATGGAGTTGCGCGTGACCGGTGCCGGCCCGGCTGCCCCGTTTCTGGGTGCCCGCGACGTCTTCGAGACCAGCCACGACCTCGACCGCCCCGTCGAGGTCCGCGTCCGAGAGAACCCTGACGAACGCACGTGGGCCGGCCACCACGACGACCACCACGTTCTCAACATCTCCCGGCAGGCCGCCACGTCCGCGATGGCGCGCGAACTCGCGCTCCACGAGTTCGCGCACATGCACCGCCACGAGCGCGACCACCCGAGTCACACCGTCTCGATGGACGAAGTCCTGTTCCTCGCGCTCACCGGCCGTGAGGTCGAACGCCGCGTCCTCACGCACTGCTACCAGATCGCGAACCACGTCAAGGACATCTACGCCGACGACATCACGCTGTCCGTCGGTCCGACTGACAAGCTCCGGTCGTTCCTCGAATCGGAACTCGCGGCCGCCGTCGCCGACCAGCCCGTCGGCCGACAGCAGGCCGGACAGCGGCTCACGGCGGGCGCCGACCCGTCGATGACCGCGGTCAACGCCGCGTTCGCCATCGCCTTACTCGAACGCCACGACGCGCTCCCGGAGGACCACCGGCTGTACGACCTCGCGCACGCCGCCGGTCAGGACGCCCCGGGCGTCGACGTCGAGGCGTTCCGGCGACGGTTCGTCGAACTCGGCAGCGACCCCGACGAGAGCGAGTGCCGGCGCGGCCTCGTCGACGTCATCCGCGAGTACGTCGACACCCACGACACCACCACGGGCCCCGCCGCCGACTGACGGCCGACGCGACTACGCCGGCGTGATGCGCACCAGCCGGTCGTCGCCCTCCCGCGGGAACGCGTCGCTCGCGCGGCCGTCGCGGTTCGACGTTATCGCGTACAGCGCGCCGTCCGGCCCCTGTTCGAGGTGCCGGATACGTCCGAGCTCGTCCGTCAGCGCCGTGTGATGGACCGCGCTGTACTCCGCGTCCATCCAGTCCGCGTCGAACCGCTGGCCGCCGCTCCCCGCGGACGCCGGCTCGCCGTCGGTCGGGTAGACGGTGACGAGGTTGACGTTCTGGGTTCGCAGCCCACCGACGAGCAGCCGGTTCGACCAGGACGGCACCGAGTCACCCGTGTAGAAGACGCACCCGGACGGCGCCCACCCATCGGCTCTGCCCGTGTTGACGACGGGCCGGGTGTAGTCGGTCCCGGGGTACGTCTCGGCATCGCGTCCACGGTCGCCCTCGGGCCCCCACCCGTAGTTCTCGCCCGGCCGCACCACGTTCACCTCGTCTCTGTTCGCCGGTCCGTGTTCGGTGACGACGGGCGTTCCGTCCGGAAGGAAACTGATTCCCTGCGGGTTCCGGTGGCCGTAGCTGTACACGCGGGGGTCGCCGCCGTCGATGTCGGGATTGTCAGCGGGCGCGCCCCCGTCCGGTCGCACCCGGAGTACCTTGCCGGCGAGCGACGACGGCATCTGCGGCAGCGGCTGGTCGGTCCCGAGGTCGGGGTTGATGGACGCCGCGTCGCCTGTCGTCACCCACAGGTAGTTCTCCGGGCCGAAGGCGATCCGGGAGCCGTTGTGGATGATCTCGTTGCCCGGGATGTCGTCGACGACGACGGTCTCCGTCTCACCGGGGTCGTCCGCGGAGACGTCGAAGTACGAGACCCGGTTGACGTAGCTGTCGCCGCCGGAGACGGCCGGCTCGTCCTCTGTCGTGTAGACGGCGTACACGAGCGGGACCTCCGGGTATTCCGGGTGGACCGCCAGCCCCATCAGGCCGCCCTCGCTGCCGGCCGCCCACCAGTCGCCGTCCTCGCCGGGGGAGATCGAGTCGGCGTGGTCGATCACGTCCGGAGTCGCGACCGTCTCCAGGTCGTCGGCGCTGTACCGGGATATCCGGCCGACGCGCTCGGTGATGAAGAGGTCGCCGTTCGGCGCGAACGCGAGGTCCCAGGGAATCTCTAGGCCCTCGATGACGGTCTCGGTCGTCACGTCCGACTCCGGTGGGGCTACGGGATGTGCCCACTCGGGGTCGTAGACCGACCAGTTCTCGATGTCGTGCGTGACGGCGAGGTCGTACTGGTCGTCGTCGACCGGTTCCACTGACGTCTGCGGCGTCGTCTCGGAGGAATCTCCCTGAGACAAGCAGCCGGCGACGCCTGCCAGGCCGGCCAGCCCGAGGGAAGCGAGGAACGAACGACGGTCACTACGCATACACGTCCAATAGGTCAGGCCTCCGTTAACTGTCTTCAGGTACGCGCCCGCATCGGGAGAGTGGACGCATCGCTGTCCAGTCGAGAGCGCGCCAAGCGGAATCGCGCGACGGCGGACTCGGCTCGGCGAGAAACGAGACGGACCGTGTTAGCGTGCCGCGGCAGCGACGCGTTCCTTCTCTTCTTTCTGACCGATTGCGTACGTCTGGACGTTGTAGTCGGCCGCGCCGATGAGCTGATTCGCCAGCGCCTCGGCGGCGTCCGTCGGCGTCTTGAACGACGACGAGTGCGCGCCGTCGGCGAGGAACTTCAGGGCCTGGTCGACGCGGCGCTGGGGCGCCGTGTCGACGGCCTGCGGGACCGAGATGCCACCGTACTTCAGGCGAACGGTCTCCTCTCGGGGCGCCGCGTTCTCCACCGCGCTCACGAGGATCTGAATCGGGTTCTCGTCAGTGCGCTCGTGGACGATGTCGAAGGCGTCTCGAACGATCTGGAGTGCCTGCTGTTTCTTCCCCGCGTTCGCGCCCGTCTTCATCAGACGGTTCGCGAGTCGCTCGACCACGGAGAGCTCGCTCTTCTTGAACTGCTTCTGCGCGTGACGGCCCATCGTGTGAGCGACCGGCGTCACGGCGAGGTAGCGTCGCGTGCTCGGGTCCTCGTACTGGATGCCGGTGGTCTCCCACTTGCCGAACAGCAGCGCGTTCACTTCGTCGTCGTCGGTCCCGGCCGGGGCCTCCGGCTCGGGGGCTTCGTCCTCACTCATGTGTTATCGCACCGGCTTCTCCGCGTTCCCGCGGACCAGTTCGATGAGGCTCACGCCGTTGACCTTCTCGACCTTGTAGTTCACGCCGGAGAGGTCGCCCATCGCACGACCCTTCGCCCCACCGATACCGGCGATGGTGACTTCGTCGTGCTCGTCGATGAACGAGATGGCGCCGTCACCGGGACAGAACGCGGTGACCTGCTTCCCGTTCTTGATGAGCTGCACCCGAACGCACTTCCGGATCGCGGAGTTCGGCTGCTTGGCTTCGATGCCGACCTTCTCTAGTACGATGCCACGCCCCTGCGGGGCTCCCTCGAGGGGGTCGGACTTCTTGCCCAGCCCCCGCTCTCGCCGCGCGTACTCCGAATCGGACCACCGGCGCTTCTGGCGGTCCTTCTTGAGTTTGCGAGCGGCGTACTTACCGTTCGTCATACAGCCGAATATCCCACGGAGGCACTTAAGCCCGACCTTTTGCGTCGCGCTCGCGCCTGACGCCGCTCGTCTGTTCGGGGCGGCGAAACCGCCCGTGAGAAGAGAGCGGCGCGAGCGGCAGCAGCAAACGCCCCGCTACGTTAGCTGAATGTCGTCGATGCCGTAGTGGCGCTCGGCCAACTCCTTGGCAGTCTGGATGTTCTTGCCGTTCGTGCCGATGGCGACGCCCTTGTCGTCGTGGGCGACCTCGGCGTAGGCGACCGTGGTGTCGTTCTCGCTGATGGTGACGTTGTAGACCGCCGCGGGGGAGAGTGCGTTCGCGACGAACCCCTCCGGTGTCGGGGCGTCCTCGACGAGGACGACGGTGCGGCCGAGTTTGTCCTGGAGCTCTTCGACGCGGCTGCCGCCCTCGCCGATTGCCGACCCCATCTCGCCCGCCGCGACGACGTAGACGACGCGGTCGTGATCGTCGTCGACGACGCAGTCGACGGCGGTCGCGTCGGTCTCGTCCTCGAAGGCAGCGATGAGGCGGCGGGCTTCGTCGGAGAGCCGGACTGTCATCAGTCGGATTCGGTGATGCCCATCCGGAGGTCGACGTCGCCGGTGCCGAGCCGCACGGGTTTCCCGACGATGACGTTCTCGATGACGCCGTCGAGGTCGTCGCTCTCGCCGTAGATGGCGGCGTCGAGCAGGTGGTTGACGGTGACCTCGAAGGCGGCCCGCGCGAGCACGGAGTCCTTGTTGCCGGAGATGCCGTGCCGGCCGATGGACTGGATGGTGCCGTCGTTGGTCATGATGTCCGCGACCAGCATCAGGTGGCGGATGTTCACGTCGCCGAGGCCCTGCTCTTCGAGCGTGGTCATCGTCTCGTTGATGATGGCTTCCCGGGCGGCCTCGATGCCGAGGGTCTTGTGGACCTCATGGATGTTGTTACACGAGGTTCTGGTGGCGTCGACGCCCTCGATCTTGAGGGCTTTCTTGAACGCGGAGCCCTCCGTGTAGAGGACGAACTCCTCGCCGTCGTCGATCTCTTCGCGGCGGATGACGACCCGGCTGACGTCCTCGATGCCCTTGAAGACGATCTCGCGGAGCTGCTCGACGAGCTGCAGGAGCTCGCGGTAGGAGGGCTCGCTCGGACCGAACTCGAGAACCGTGCCGTCCTGCGTGACCTGGACGCCGAGGCTGCCCTCGATGGTTTCGGCGACCTCGCCCGCAATCTCGTTCGTGGAGTCGACGCGCGGCCAGCGCTCCTGGAGCGTGTCCTCGTTGAGGTCGATGCGGACGACCATGTCCGCGACGTTCGTGGAGATGTCACCGAGCGCGAGGATGCGCGTCGCCTCGATCTCCCAGACGACCTCGTGGGCGCGTTCGCGTTCCTCGGCGTACTCGTCCTCGAGGTACACCTCCATGACCGGCGTGTCCGGGGTCTTCCGGGCGTCCACGAGCTCGATGAGCCGCGGCAGGCCCTGGGTCACGTCCATCTCTGCGACGCCCGCGTAGTGGAACGTGTTCATCGTCATCTGCGTCCCCGGCTCCCCGATGGACTGGGCGCTCACGGTACCGACCGGGTCGAGGGGGTCGACGCGCGTGTCGATGTACTGCGCCTCGACGGCGGTCGCGATCTCTCTGGCTTGCCCTTTCGTGACGTCGCGTTCCTCGGCTGTCGCGAGCACGCGGTCTTTCAGGCGTCGCGGGAGTTCGGTGTCCTCGATGACCTCGTGGACGCCGTCGGTGACGTCGAATTCAGTCATCGGACTCCACCTCCCAGGACGCGCCGTGCTCGGAGAGGTTCGTCGGCGGCTCCTGGACGTCGAGGAACTCCGATTTCTCGGTGTCGCTGTCGAACTCGGAGTTCAGGATGCGGTCGGCGACGTGCTCGACGTCGATGTCGACGTCCTCGTCGGAGGACACCTGCACGGGGCTGGTGCCGTCCTCCCCGAACTCGAACTGGACGATGGTGTCGCTGGTGTCCCGGACCGTCCCGTCGTACTGGGTCTCCAGCTCGGACAGCGCGTTGATGAGCCGGCGCTGCAGGTAGCCGGACTTCGACGTCCGGACTGCCGTGTCGACCAGGCCCTCGCGGCCACCCATCGCGTGGAAGAAGAACTCCTTCGGCGTCAGGCCGCTCGTGTAGGAGTTCTCCACGAAGCCGTGCGCTTCACTGGAGAGGTCGTCCGGCTCGAAGTGCGAGAGGGTGCGGTCCTCGTAGCCGCGGTTGATGCGTTCGCCCCGAACTGCCTGCTGCCCGACGCAGCCGGCCATCTGGGTGAGGTTCAGCATCGACCCGCGTGCGCCGGAGTTCGCCATGACGACTGCGGGGTTGTCCTCGTCGAAGTTCTCCTCGGCGACGTCACCCGCGGAGTCGCGGGCCTTCCCGAGGGTCTGCATGATCTTCATCTCCAGGGTCTCGTCGACGGTGCGGCCCGGCAGGCTCTCGAGGTCGCCGTTCTCGTAGGTCTCGATGAGTTCCTGGACGCGGTCGTAGGCGGACTGGATGGCTTCGTCGATGCGTTCGCGGGCGTCCGTCGACACCGTCTCGTCGTCGATGCCGATGGAGAATCCGAAGTGCATGATCGAGCGCATCGCGAGCGCCGCGACCTCGTTGATGAAGATGCGCGAACGCGTGTTCCCGTGGACCTTCGTGATGGTGTCGACGATTTCGCCGCCGAAGCCGCCGACCTCGTCCTCGGCGATGGTGCCCTCGACGAGCTGGCCGTCTTCGATGACGACCGGTTCGCCGGTGGTCCCTGTGAAATCGAGGTTGAGGTCGTCGGGCAGCAGCTCGCTGAAGAGCTGGCGCCCCTCCCAGTACGGCTCGCCGGTCTGCTCGTCAGTTCCGGCGGGCTCCGGCAGCTCGTCGATGCGGGTCTGCCGGAGCAGGTCGGAGGCCTGCGTCTCGTTGAACGTCGGGTTCGTGTTCGTCAGCAGGTACGTCCCGCTGATGTGGTCCTGGATGGCGCCGATGATGTTCTCGCCGAACCGCGGCGAGAGAATCTGCTCCTGGACGCGCATCAGGACGCGCGCCTCGGCACGCGCCTCCTCGTTCTGGAGGGCGTGCATGTTCATCTCGTCGCCGTCGAAGTCGGCGTTGTACGGCGGACAGACGACGGTGTTCAGGCGGAAGGTCTTGTACGGCATCACCACGACCTCGTGGGCCATGATGGACATCCGGTGCAGCGACGGCTGCCGGTTGAAGATGATGATGTCGCCGTCGATGAGGTGGCGCTGGACCTCCCAGCCGGGCTCGACGCGCTCGGCGAGCTCCTCGCAGACCTTCTCGGTGACGCGCACGCGTCGGCCGTCGGGTCGCGTGACGTAGTTCGCGCCCGGGTGGCCCTCGGGCCCGTTCCGGACGTACCGGCGGGCGCGCTCGACGTTCTGCTCGTTGACGACCATCGTCTGGGTCATCTCCGTCGCCACGCGGTCGGGCACGCCGACCTCGTTCAGCGACAGCGTCGGGTCCGGGCTGATGACGGTCCGCGCGGAGAAGTTCACGCGCTTCCCCGAGAGCGACCCGCGGAAGCGGCCCTCCTTGCCCTTGAGGCGCTGGCTGAGCGTCTTCAGCGGGCGCCCCGAGCGGTGGCGGGCGGGCGGCGTCCCGCTAATCTCGTTGTCCATGAACGTCGTGACGTGGTACTGCAGCAGCTCCCAGAGGTCCTCGATGATGAGCTGGGGCGCGCCCGCCTCGCGGTTCTCCATGAACCGCTGATTGATGCGGATGATGTCCACCAGCTTGTGCGTGAGGTCGTCCTCGCTGCGCTGGCCGTTGTCCAGCGTGATGGAGGGACGCGCCGTCACCGGCGGCACCGGCAGGACGGTCAGAATCATCCACTCCGGCCGGCTCTTCTCAGGGTCGATGCCGAGCACGGCGAGGTCCTCGCCGGGGATGTCCTCGAACCAGTCGCGGATGTCCGAGGGCATCAGCTTGTTCATGTCCTCGGTGGTGAGGTCCGCGCCGATGGCGGCCTCGATGGCCTCGCGGTCCTCGCGGCGCGGCCGGAACTCCCCGGAGAGGATGTCGTTGATGCGGCTGATCTCGATGTCCGTCTGCTCGGCGAGCTCCTGCGGGCTGATGCCGGAGTCGTCCTCGTCGGGGTCCGGCTGCATCGCAGCGGCGATGCGCTCGCTGTAGTCGCTGGCGAGCACCTGCTGGACCTCGTAGTAGGTCGTCGGCTTCTCGTGCTTGATGTCGTACTGGACCTCCCCGCAGTGCGGGCAGTGGTCCTTCTTGCGGGCCTCCCGGATGGCGGCCTTCGTCACGTCGGAGACGTCCTCGCGGAGGCTGCGCGTGCGGTCGAGGTCCTCGCGGTACTGCTCTTTCTCCTCCTCGGTGAGCAGGAGGCGCGCGCAGTCCCGGCACGTCCCGCGCAGCAGCCGGCGGATGAGCTTCGCGAACCCGACGTGGATGACGGGCGCGGCGAGCTCGATGTGGCCGAAGTGGCCGTTACAGCTGCCGGAGCGCTGGCCGCACGTCTTGCACTCCAGCCCGGGGTCGATGACACCGAGCCGCGGGTCCATCAGCCCCATGTCGATGGGGAAGCCGTCGTCGTCGTACGTGTCCGCGGTGATGACTTTCGTCGCGGACATGTCGCGGTACTCCTCCGGGTCCATCAGCCCGAAGCTGATTTCCCCGATCTCCTTGGGGGATTGTCCTGTGCTCATACTGCGTCCTCCAGTTCGAGTCGCGGCGCGATGCCGAGCGCTTTCATCTCGTCGAGCAGGAGCTTGAACGCGTAGCTCATCTCGAGGCTGTGCACGTCCGTCTCCTCCTCGCAGTTCGGACAGTACACGCGGCGCTGCTCGTAGTTCTCCACGGCGGTCATGCCACAGTTGCCGCAGACGTGAATCTCCTCGCGGTCAGAGGAGTCGAGCAGGCGCTCCTTGAGCACCATCGCGGCGCCGTGGCCGATGACGGTGTCGCGCTCCATCTCCCCGACGCGGAGGCCGCCCTCGCGGGCGCGCCCCTCCGTCGGCTGCCGCGTGAGGACCTGCACCGGTCCCTTCGAGCGGGCGTGGAGCTTGTTCGACACCATGTGGTAGAGCTTGTGGTAGAAAATCGTGCCGACGAAAATCTCGGCCTCGATCTTCTCCCCGGAGACGCCCGAATACAGCACTTCCTTGCCGGAGGACTTGAAGCCGCGCTCCTCCAGCGTCGAGCGAAGCTCCTCCTCGTTCTCGCCGGTGAACGCCGTGCCGTCGACGGAGCGCCCGTCGAGGCTGCCGGCCTTCCCGCCGAGCATCTCCAGCACGTGGCCGACCGTCATCCGGGACGGCAGCGCGTGCGGGTTCAGCACGAGGTCGGGCACCACGCCCTCCTGCGTGAACGGCATGTCCTCGTGGGGCGCGAGGTGGCCGACGACGCCCTTCTGACCGTGCCGGGACGCGAACTTGTCCCCGAGCTCGGGGATGCGCTCGTCGCGCACGCTCACTTTGGCGAGCTTCGAGCCGTCCTCGCCCTCCATCAGCGTCACGGTGTCGACGACGCCGTCCTCGCCCGAGCGCATCGTCACGCTCGTCTCGCGGCGCTTCTGCGGGCTGAGCCCGCCCATGTCCTCGGGTTCTTCGAGGAACCGCGGCGGGCTCGTTTTCCCGAGCAGCACGGAGGAGTCGTCGACCTGCGTCTCGGGGTTGACGAGGCCGTCGTCGTCGAGGTGCGTGTACGCGTCCTCGCCGCGACCGCCGCGCACGTCGTCGCTCGGAATCTCGAAGCGGTCCTCCTGACCGCCGGGGTAGCGGCGCTCCTCGCCCTCGTACGTGCGGAAGAAGTGCGAGCGCGACAGCGCGCGGTCCACCGACCCCTGATTCATGACGAGCGCGTCCTCGATGTTGAACCCCTCGTAGGACATCACGGCGACGACGAAGTTCTGGCCGGCGGGCCGGTCGTCGTAGCCGATTTGCTCGGTGGTCTGGGTGTTCACCATCGCCTTCTGCGGGTAGTGCAGGAGGTGCTGGCGGGTGTCCGGCCGGATGCGGTAGTTCGCCGCCGGCAGGCCCAGACTCTGCTTCATCATCCCCGCGCCCATCGTAATGCGGGGGCTGGCGTTGTGCTCGGGGTACGGAATCATCCCGGCGCCGATGCCGAAGATGAGCTGCGGGTCGATTTCGAGGTGCGTGTGGTTCTCGGTGAGTTCGCCCTCGTCGACGCCGACGAGGATGTCTTCCTCCTCCTCGGCGTCGATGAACTCGACTTTCCCCGCGCGAACGAGGTCCTCGAACTCGATGTCGCCGTTCTCGATGGCCTCCATCTCCTCGTCGGTGACGAGCGGCTCGCCGTCCTCGACGACGAGCAGCGGGCGGCGCGCCCGGCCCGCGTCCGCGTTCACGATGACTTCGTTCGTGCGGTCTTTCACGGAGACGTTGACCATCTCGGAGACCTCTCCCCGGCGGCGCGCCTCCCGAATCTGTGCTGCCAGCTCCTCGGGGTCCTCGTGGGTCCCGACGAGACTGCCGTTGACGTAGACTTTCGCTTCTCGTTCCGTGCTCATGTTAGTCGTCCGCTGGTGTCGCTTCCGTGCTGATTCCGGGGATGCCCTCGACGCCCATCGACGAGAGTTCGCGCTTGAGTTCGCGTTCGTCCTCGACGGTCTGGGAGAGCTCCATCGCCTGCGCGAAGTTCTTCACGAGACCGCAGTTCGGCCCCTCCGGCGTCTCGGAGGGACAGATGCGCCCCCACTGCGTGGCGTGCAGGTCCCGCGCCTCGAAGTGCGGCTGCGAGCGGCTCAGCGGGCTGCGCAGTCGGCGCAGGTGGCTGAGCACGCCCATGAAGTCCGTCCGGTCGACGAGCTGGCTGACGCCCGAGCGCCCGCCCACCCAGTTCCCGGTCGCGATGGGGTGTTCGAGGCGCTCGGTCAGCACGTCGGAGCGAACCACCGTATTCACGGTGAGCTCACGGTTGCGCATGTTCGCGCGCTCGAGCTGGTACTTCACGTCCCGCGCGAGCTTGTTCAGCGCCGTCCGGAACAGGTCCTTCATCAGGTCGCCGGAGACCTTGAGGCGCTTGTTCGCGTAGTGGTCCTTGTCGTCGGACTCGCGGCGGTCGAGCGCGAGCTCGAAGCACGCCTCGGCCATCCGACAGAGGTAGTACGCCTTGTTGATGCGCGTCTCCTCGTCCTCGATGCCCTCCTCGTGGAGGTGCGGGAGGAGGTAGCGGTCGATGACGTAGTTCGCGCGCTTGAGCTGGTAGTTCTTCCCCTGCCCGGAGGCAACTCGCTTCCCGAGTTCCTCGATGGCCTCCTCTTGGGTCTGCACGTCGGCCTCCTCGAGGTTCTCCAGCATGAACTTCACAATCTCGGGGTCCTCGCTGACGCGGTGGACGATCTCCTCGTCGGATTCCAGTCCCAGCGCCCGCACCAGCGTCACGAAGTTGATCGAGCCCGAGACCGAGGGGAACGACACTTCCAGCAGCCCCTCACGGTTGCGCTCGACGAGCACCAGCGCACGATACCCGCGGCGCTGGCTGAACGTCTTCGCCACCTGAATCTCGTCGCCGTACTTCGAGTCGTACTCGGCGAGAATCTTGTTCGGCGCGAGGTCCTCGCTGGTCATGAGGACGCGCTCGCTGCCGTTCACGATGAAGTAGCCGCCGGGGTCGGCGGGGTCCTCGCCGATTTCGATGAGCTCATCCTCGGAGAAGCCCGCAATGTTGCACTTGTCGGAGCCGACCATAATCGGCATCCGGCCGACCTTCGTCTCCGTGGTGTCCAGCACGCGCTCCTCTTCCTCCTCACCGCCGCGCACGATGCTCATCTCCATGAACACCGGCGCGGAGTACGTGATGTTCCGCAGGCGCGCTTCCTGCGGGTAGAGGAGTTCCTCGGAGCCGTCCGCCTCCCGCACGCGCGGGGTCGTGATACGGACGTCGCCCAGTTCGACCCAGACGGGCTCCTCGTCTTCCTTGTCACCGATGTCGGTCTCGATGCGCTCCTTCTCGGTGACGACGTCCTGCATGCCGCGCTTCAGGAACGAGTTGAACGACCTGAAGTGGTGCTCTGCGAGTCGTTCTTTCGAGAAATACGCCCGCGACAGTTCGCGTCGGTCTTCGATTTGCATTTATTCGATCACCAGTCGGTACACGATGGCTTTGTCCGTGGTCCGCGAGTCCCGCACGATTTTGACGACGTCGCCGACCTCCGCGTCGTCCGGCAGGGCAGGGTCCTTCCGTTTGATCTTCGGCAGGTCCGTCCGGTCGATGTCGTAGTCCACGAGCACGTCCTCGAGTTCGTCTTCGTCGAGAACGGTGTGCTCGGGGACGAGTTCGTGTTGGCTTACGTCTACCATGGGTGTGCCTGGATGGGGGGAGAACTACCTCTCACGAGATACTACAGGCCAATTCGCCCGCAGCGCACTTAGGTCTTGTCAACTGCGATTCTGGTCGAGGGCCGCGCCACCACGACGCACACCGGCCACCATTTGGAAAGTCTTAAGAATACAAGCCGGCTACGAATGAGTGCAGCAAGCCCGGATGGTGTAGTGGCCCATCATACAACCCTGTCACGGTTGTGACGCGGGTTCAAATCCCGCTCCGGGCGCTTTCTCTCCGACGCAACGTTCGACAGTAGTTGCTGTGTCTCCTGTTCGTCCGTGGGTAGCGATTAGTTCAGGCTATACTTTATGCGTCATTTGGGGTTATTCTCTAGGTGATGCCCTCCGAGTCGGCGAATTCGAAGCAAGTCGGTGACGAGACAGAAGCCCAGATTCTCTCCGAGCTCGTCGCAGCGGGATACAGTGTCTCCGTCCCGTTCGGTGACAACGACAACTACGACCTCATCGTGGACGATGGAGAGACACTGCACCGAGTTCAGTGTAAGACCGCGTGGGCGAACAAACCCGAGACGATACGGTTCAACACTCACTCGCAGACGACGCGCGATGGGGCCTACCACGAACAGACGTACCAGAACGAGGTCGACGCCTTCGCTGTCCGCTATCCGGAGGCGGAATCCCTCTACTGGGTCGACATCGCCGAAGCGACAGAACAGAAGATGGAACTCCGATTCGACAGCGAAATCGACCACCCGAAAATCAACTGAGCCAGCGACTTCGAATTCAACGGGGAACTCCCACTGTAGTCGTTATCGATTGTTGCGCGCGAACCGCTCGGTAATCTCGTACTCGTTGCCGGTGGCGATGTACGCCACGTCCTCGACGACGCCGCCGAGCTCCGGGACGATGCGCAGCAGGACGAACGTCAACGCGACGAGCGCGACGACCGACGCGGACTGCGCGAGCATCCGGTCGGCGAACAGGTACGACACCATGTTGCCGTCGTTCGTCGGGAACAGCGCGAACGCCATCGTCTGGTAGATGCCGCCGCGGAACCACTGTTCGCCGTGCGCGACCGCGATGAACGCCACGCGAATCACGTTCAGCCCGTAGATGACGGGGAGTGCGACCGCCACCGCCTGTGCGCGGCGCTTCAACGGCGCTTTCACGGCAAGTGCGAGCCCGCCGACGATGGACATGCTACCGATGCCCGTGCACGCCATCAGTACCGTCGTGGTGTACCGGTGGCCGGGTTCGCCAGTCACTGACTTGCCCGTAAACACGAACTTCGCCACGTAGCCGTGGTCGCCCGCCACGACTGGCGGATAGTAGCCGAACTGCGCCATCAGCCACTCGGCCTGCTCGGCGACGGTCGTGATAGCGAACCGGCGCGCCGGCTCGATGGTCTCGAACGGCAGGAACAACAGCCCCATGATGGCAATCGAGCGCGTCAGCGTCTCCAGTTGGCGCTTGCCCGTGCCGACGAGGTACGCCGTGTACAGGCACGCGGGCACCGCCACCGCGCTCAGCACGCCCTCGATGATACTCAAGTGCTCGAAGAAGTAGTACGGCGCGAGCAGTCCCCAGAACGCCGCGAACAGCGTCCACGCCGCGACCGCGACGTACCGGCCGTAGCGGCGGTGGTCCTGCTGGAGGACCGCGCTTGTGGCGAACGCCGCGACGACGACCCACGCAAGCGCGTCAGTCAACGCGGATACCATTGTCCGACGTGACGGGTGTCCCGAGTATAGGCGTGTTGGTAACCCCTTCCCTTTGTTCTGGAGAACATCTCGCTGCCCACTGCGGGAACGAGTCTACCGACCCTGGCGTGGTTGACGCTGAAGCACGATTTCCCGCTCCAATACATCGCCTTTATCGAGCGTTACGAAGCGCACTGACCCTCCTGCAAATACTTATTTTTCTCTTTGGGAGACGAATACCAGTGTGAATACAACGATTAGCGCCAGTACTGCGACGAGTGGTGTGAACCCTGGTGTGGACCCGTCGGATTCCCCCATGGATGTATCGGATTCGACCGATACTACAGCTGTCTGTGTTGATTGTGCTGTCTGGCTATGTTTCGGCGAGACAACCGTCATCTCTGTGTGAGCGATCTCCGTGTCAGCAACGAGCAAAGAGAGCGTGGTTGTTTCGTTGGTTGTGACTTCCGGTAGGTCAAACGTGCCCGAGAACGTTCCATCTGGCGCAACCGTAACCGTTGACTGTTGGAGGAACGCAAAAGAGCTGTCCCCTTCTTGGAATTTCACCTGAAGGACCCCCTCTGTTCCTGGTGCTACGTTTGTTTTCCCTTGGATCCGAGTTGGCGACCCTCGATTGACTGTTATTGAGGTATCCGAGCGAGCCCACCCATCGTTGCCCTTGAACTCGACACGTGGCTTAACTAGTGAGAACTGAACCGTTTTGGTATCGTTCTCACCAGGCTCGAAGTACGGGAAGGCAGGTGTGTCGATGTCGCCACCAGCACCGCCAACCAAGCCACGGTGATATGACTGGATGTGTTGATCCTCCCGGTCAAACAGGAACGGCGCTGTCGAGGGACTGGTATACGAAAGTGATGCGGAGAACTGCTGGCGAGAATCATTATCTAAGGTAAACCCGTCTATTGAACGAGGATCGATGACGACGTAGAGTTTTCCCGCAGTATTGTTCGCGTAGACGGATACCTCAGTTGCGTCGGCGGTAGATAGATCCAGCACCTCAAGCAACGACTCAACGCCCTCCGAGGATCCGGGGCCTTGCAGAACAGGTCCGTCATTTGACTTGACTGCAAATCCAATCCCCTCGCCAGTACGACCCTCTAACTGTGACAGTGTTCCTGGGTCGAAGCCCGTAGACAGAGAGGCGAAGTCTCCTTCAATTGCAACGAGATGTCCGTAGATACCAGTTGCCTCAGCGGTGATCACAAGCCGGTCAGTACTCGTGACCGACCGGGTCTCCGTTATCGAGTGTACTAATGCCGTCTGGTTGGGCGCTGTATCTGCCGGACCAGCCGGTGCAGTTTGAACCGAAACGTTACCGAGTCCAGGCTTCCTCAGTTCTATTGTCGCTTCGCCAATGATTGAGGTAGTAGGTTTCGCACGAAGATCCTCAGAACCGTCCTCGGCAGATGGTTGCGTATCGGGGTACTCAGCGCGAAATCCGCCTGCAGTACTCGCTGAGATCCGATATTTGCCCGGCTGTAGTGGCCGTTGAAGTTGGTCGATTCCATGTTCAGATGCCGAGTTAATAAGACCTAACGCGGCAAGATAGGCGTCGAAGTCTGAAAGTTCTGATCCATCTGGTCCAACAAATGTCGGGCTGTTGTCCGCAGTTGAGAGGCGCCCATGGACGCCACTATGTACGATGTCGCCATCACTGTGGTATACGATGTCGCTGGCCGTTGCGCTAATACTGTTGCTTGTTCCGAGCGTGCGTGTGTTGATCGAAAACGAGACTTCCCCATCACCATCCGCGTCCTCGACACGAAGCACATCGATGAACCCAGCCGAAACACTGCCGAGTTGAACGTAGGCGTGACTTCTGGTCGATGTCTGGTTGGCAATGTTTCCGGCAGTTGTGTTCACTGTCGCAGATAGATTCAACGAAACCGTCACAATGTCACCAGCTGGCTGTTTATATTGTGCTTGGCTCCACCCCCCAACCTGAACGCGTTTACTTGTAGTCACGGGAGTGGATTCCAAGCGGGTGTTATCCACTATTCTGTGACCGTCAGACGCTGAAGGCGGCTTGGGAATCGACTCAGAGCCGGATGCTGAGGTTGTGGTTGCTGCTGCGGCTCCGATAGCTGGTGTGCAGACAGTTGCTATGAGGACGATAACGATGAACAACGAGCAGGTTATCGTTGGTGATGGGAGCTTACGCATCATGGGTTAAACGGCTGGTGACGTATCCGGTGGGATGTTCAGGGGATCCTGTGAGAGATCGATATTGGCATTAGGACATTGCCTGTCATACGTCCTACGACATCCCTTCGGAGACGCTTGATTATCTGAACCCAGTAAGTGCCTGGGTAAATACTTTGGGCAGGTTCGGTCTGGATACTAACCGACAGTTCTGCTGAGTGATCTGGCAGTCGATAAAATGGGTGACGGTGTGGGTGACTAGGCAGATCGGAACGCCGCAAACGGCGCTGCCTTTCGGTAACGCTCCCACAGCAATACGGCGGGTGGTAGAGCAACGATAGAGAAGATGAACGAGTACGTGACACTAATCGCCATCAACAGACCGAAGTCTCCAAGCACAGGCGTGATGGCGAGCGCCAGCGCGCCCGTGCCGAGGGAAGTCGTTAACATACTTCCGAGGAGCGCGCCGCCTGTCCCGGTGAGCGTACGGAGCATGGCGAGATGAGCGTTCCCGCTCTCGTTGAACTCGTCAATAAACCGGTGGGTAGTGTGGACCGAGTAGGCGATCCCTAGTCCGATTGAGATTGAGAGAATTGTTGCTGTCAACGCGTTCAGCGACATACCGAGATACCGCATCGTTCCGATGAGGTATGCAATAGCGATGAGGATGGGGAAGACGTTGACGACCCCGAGCATCGGCTTCCGTTCTAACAGGCCGTACGCGATTACCAGGAAGACTGCGGTCAGGCCAACGGCGAGAATCAAGCCCTCGATCGCCGAGGAGAAGATTAAGCTGGTAACCGCATCGAAGACGACGATCTGACCCGTTGCGGTCGTCGTGTACCGGAAGTCGGTAGCGAACTGCCGCGCATCAGCGGCTGCAGTTGTCTGTGAGGCATCTGAATCGATCGTGTAATCAACCTGTGCGGCCTGTCTGTCCTCAGTGAGGTACTGAGCCGCCCGTGGTCCGGCTTCAGATGCAAAGAGCTCGTCGTATATCCGGTCAAGGTTGCGGTCAGGAATGCCGTTGTTGTTTCGGTCATTCCGTTCGACGAGAGCAGCAAACTCCGGGTTCTGCTCGGCGTACGACTGAATGACCGTAACGATGTTCTGAGCGCGCGCTTCGCCACCTTCACCGACGGCAAGCGAATCCGGTGGATCGTCGTTGGGGTTAGCGAGTGCCTCCAGCGCGTGGTCTTCCTCAAACGAACCTTGGATGTACAACTTGACTGACTGGTCTTGGTTCGTTGCGAACTTGTCCTCGAGGAGGTTCGTCGTTTCGGTGACTGTGTACTCCCCCGGTGCGAACGGCTCGGGGAGCGATGTCACATACGCTGGTTGCTCCTCGGGTGGAAGGAAGTCTTCCGTCTCGAAGGACGTATCGACGCCGGTTCCGTATGTGGCAGCTAGTCCCCCAGTCAGAAGTAAGACGAGAACGAAAATGGTGGGGGCGTACCGGCTCACAACGGCGGGGAACGAGAGTGCGCGACCAAGTGCGGAGTCCTCCGACGCGATTGGGTTCGAGTTGAACTCGGGGACACCGAATCGTTCGCGTAGCCTGTCAGTTTCAAGCTTTGCCGCCGGGAGGAACAGTCCGAAGATGAGGAACGTGAATGTAATCCCGACACTCGAAGCAATCCCCATATTACGAATCGGTGTCAGATCCGAGATAACGTTTGCACCGAAGCCGAAGACGGTCGTGACTGTCACAATTACGAACGCGACCATCAGTTGGTTGTTGGCCGTTCGCATCGCTTCGGTTGGCTCGAATCCCTGAACTGTTTCCTCCCGGTAGCGGTTGATGATATGGATACCGAAGTCAACGCCGACCGCAAGCAACAGAACCGGAACCGATATCATCTGTTGATTGAACGGGATGCCTGAGTATCCGAGGAACCCGAACGTCCAGATGACCGTCATCAGCAGTGCGAATAGACCAAGCATCAGGTCGATCGGATCCCGATAGGCGACGATCAGGAACACTAGCAAGAGGATGATGACGACCGGCATCACGATCGTCAACGAGTCCCCAATCACGTTCGAGAGCTCCGCGTTCGTCACTCCCGACCCGAATGCACGGATATCCGCGGGTTCGTCGCTTGCAAGCGCTTGAATAGAGGTCTGGATCTCCGTAAGATCATCATCAGTGAACCCCTGTGGGACATCGTGAGAGACGGCTGTGATCGACGCTGTTGCCGAGGCAGAATTCGGGTTGAAGTCCTCGGAGATTACATTCGTAAACCGGGGGTTCTCCGAGAGTCCGCGAATTGCACGGCGAACTTCCGATTGGCTTGCCGTCTCAAGGGTGCGACGCTGCTCGGCGGCCGTCGTTGCAGTTGGATTAATCGCTTGCGCAACGAGGGGTGCAGGGCCAGTTGCACTCCCCATACGGAGGTCATCACGGTTCTCGATATGTTCGATGAGACGGATGTTTCGCGTGAGTGCCTCCTTACTGAGGACGTTATCCCCGGTATGGATGAGCTGCGTAGATTCGCTGGCCGCTTCAAATGGGTCCTCAAACTCTTCGTTAACAGCATCCAGTGCTTGCTGTTCCTCGAGATTATCCGTGAACGAGCTCGTTGCGTCTGTTTCCGTGGAGATGAGGCTGAACCCTCCAGTGAACAGCGCTGTCAGCACTAAAAACAGAACTACGACTGTCCGCGGGTGTGAGACGATCGTATCGTTGAGTCGTCTCGTTGCCGCCTCAATCCGATCGCCGGACCCCATCAATTACTGCCTCCGGTACCAGAGAATCGCTGCGGCTCCCCCGATGATGAGGACAGCACCGCCAAGGAGCGGGATCGGTAACCCCCCACTGCTACTTTCGACCACATCGATCGGGACCCGCATCGTGTTTGTCAGTTGGCTGTTGCCGCGCTGATCATCGTAGCGGAAGTCGAACGAGACTGGGTACGTCTTCTCTGGGGTGGCCGACGATCCAGCTGTCAACTCGAACGTCATGGTGACCGTCTCGCCGGGGGCAAGTGATTCGATGTAACCCGTATCTGCATTCCCAGTGTCGAGCGGGTCATCGGCAAACAGCCGTACCTCAATGTCTGTCGCAGTCTCGTTAAGATTATTTGTCACATCGACGGAGAGCGTCCGTGAGCCGCCCGCTTCGATCGTCTGCTCGGCAAGCTCGACGGTAAACTGGTCGCGTTCGGGCGCAACATCGGCCTGTACGTCGAGTTTATCGTACGTCCGGCGATCCCCGTCGGCGTTCCGGTACGCGACTGCGAAGTCAATCAGGTTCGGGCTTGCTTCAGCTTCACTGGTCACTTCCATCGGTAGCCGGAACGATGCCGATTCGCCAGCGTCGAGGGAGCCCACGGAAACGGATTCTTCGATCGGGACCACGGTCTGAGAGTTGTCAGCGTACTGGACGACAACGCTGCGAGCCGGTTGGGGGCCCTGATTGGTGACAGTCCCTCTAACATCGCCGTCTTCACCGACCCGAAGTGACGTCTCAACGTCGCTGAATGCGAACGTCTGTTCACCGACCGTCTCGACACCTGTGGTCATCGGCTCGGAGGTTTGACTGATGCCGTCGGTGTCTTCGTATTCGATGGAGAGATCAAGCGTGTATCCGCGCTGCGTGGCGTCCGGTGCGAGTGCCACACTGTAGTTGATATCGCGCGTCTCACCCGGAGCCCAGTCCCCGACGTAGGACGATGCGCTCGGTGAACTGGAGTCAAATGACAATGCATTACTTCGCGACTCTGCGTTCACGCTCGCACTTCTTGCGGGATCGTCTCCCGTGTTTCGCAGCGTCATCGAGATATCACTGTCATCACCGACCTGGGCGACACCGTCAACACTGACAACCTCGAAGCGAGCGTCTTCGGTAACGACGACCGTGATTGAGCTGGTTCGCGTCCGCGTGAAATCACTGTAATCAACGCTTGCGCCATAGTCAACCACGCGGGAGAACTGGTATTCGTACTCTAGTGGGATTTGGTACCGGCCTGGGTCGGCGTCCTCAGCGACCGTAATGGGGACGTTAACCGAGTTGGAACCGGTTGGCACATTCCCGATTGAGAGTGTCCCAGCCTGGACGTCAATGGGGACGTTCTCATCGTCAATGCTCATTGTCATTCCTCGTGCCGTTGTCACTTGACTCTCGTACTGTGATGGGCCGCCTTTATCGATTTTCCCTCGGTTCGTGATGGCGAGGCCAAGCTGGTCGGTCGTTCCAGCAGTGACTTCGCCTGTGGTCGTTGCGAAGGAGATATCTGGTTGTCCGATTACCTCACCGGATTCCTGGGCGGAGACCGCCCCAGGAGCTCCTGCAATAATGACGGACGTAGTGACAAGTGCGACAACAATAGCTGTTAGGGACCGTGGTGTGTTCATTGATTAAGAGTTCCGTTAGTAGGGGGACGATTCGCGGTCGATGGTCTCACCGCGGTAGTCAATCTTGAATCCGATCGTGGCGTTGTGATTTGGGCGTTCATTCATGGTGTCGTTAGCCGGCATCGTGGTCGTACGAATCTCGCGCGTTAGTTGCTGGCCTGTCGTAGCGTGGCGTCGTTCCGTTTGTGGACGAGTCTGAATGTTGTATACTGCCCGGCTGTGCGTCTACCGAACGTTTGGGAGGTGGTCAGTCTTTATATCCACACCAAGACTCTGTCAAACAGCAGGTTGAAAAAACTAGTCCGCTAACTACCACTATGGATATAGATCGTCCCTTCGCGGGTCCACCACAGGACACTCGTGAGAAGATTCTCCGGGCCGCATTTCTCGTTTTGCAGCAACACGGCTACAGCGAACTCTCGATGAGCCGTATCGCAGAGGGCGCTGACATCGAGAAGGCATCGGTGTACCACTACTACTCCAACAAGGACAGTCTTCTTCTCGCACTCGTTGACTACGTCATCGAGGAGATAAAATATCGAACCGTCCAGCCGGAGGACACGGATCCGATACAGCAACTACAATTTTTCATCGACCAGATCGTATTCGGCCGACAAACGGAACCCGACGACTCTGACCTTTCTCCACCATCAGAGGGAACGATAGCGGTGTTCATTCAGATTCGAGCTCAGGCGACCTACGATGACACGTATCGAAAGAAAATCACCGAGATCGATCGGATCCAACAGCAACACATTGCGGAGATGCTTCAGGCAGGCATTGACAGCGGGCAGTTTGCTGATGTCGATGCCGAACAGATTGCCGCCGTCCTCTCTACTCTCTTGACTGGCGTTTTCTCTCGGCGCGTCACGACGACTGCTGATCTGGAGCCAGTCCGTGAGGCGGTACATGCTTACCTTGAAGCGATTCTCACTGACTGAGTTCTTGACTGACTTACTCCGAGACAGGACGGAACCCCAGCGAGGGCATTCAACGGGGCTGTCAGCGATCCGGACAAACTGGTGGCAAACACTGGTTTCGAGCGTGTTCGCTTGCCGTAGCGACCAGTAGAGTTTTTCCCTCGGGAGCGAAGAGTCGGATACATGGATTCTGTTCGCCGTGCGCTACGTGAGGGCGAAATTTCGAAGGATATGTACGAACGGTTGGAGTGTTCAGACTGCGAGGAACAACTGCTCACGAAAAACGAACCCGACGACATTGGCACTATTCGCGTCTGTCCAGAATGTGGTACGGAATGGCGTCAACTGCCCTAGTGTTCGGTCGCCTACGCGTAGCCTGACATCCCCCCACAGCTAAAGCCGTGGGCTTTCCCCTTGCTACCGCTGTTGGTGTATCACAGTTCGGAAGGCCGCTGCGAGTGGGGGAGTAGTTTGTTCACCTGTGCTGTAGAAGCATAGCTCTTCATCGGCTGCTTGCGGTGTTGTGATGCCGATCAACACCGCGCTGTCGTCAATGATCAAGAGCCGGGTACAGTTGGTGACAATTGCTGCAGGCGGTTCGACCGTTTCGAAGTTGATCGCTCCTCCAGTCGGTACCGGTACGCTTTCGTCTGCAATACTAGTCGGCACAGACACCGATACTGAGCGGTCGTGGTTAGCAGCCGCTTCGAGCGCCTCACCAACGGTGGTTGGAAGGAATGCGGTAGCCGTGTAGTAGTAGAGGATCTGACTCTCGGCCGATTCAAGCAAATCGATCACTTGCTGATTGCTGTTTGTAATTCCTCGAATGCGCCAAAGAGCCTCCGAATCGGCTTGATCCGCGAACGTAGCTGTATCCTGCATTGCCTCTAGTTTGTTCACCACCTCCGTCGTCTGTCGAGTGACCCGAGAACGTAGGAGGTCTCCGGCTGTGCTCGGGGAGACAGCGCGGAACTCCTTCGGGTTCGCCGATTGAACGTTTACCAGTCCAAGCTGTTCTAGTTCTTCAGCCGCGCCATACACCTGTGAACGCGGGACGTCCGCAACGGCGGCGATATCGCTTGCCGTTGCAGGACCCGTCCGCTGTAACCCGAGGAAGGTCTCTGCGGCGTACTTCGATAATCCCAGCTCCTTGAGTAGGGCTGTCGGCGAGGAATCTTCCATACCGCTTCTTCGAAGGTCGCAATGCTAAAAATCGTGGTTCATCGTTCGCAACACGGAACCGCTGTTGATCGTGGTGGACCGTACGGTTAGCTAGTGTCAGTTCGTCGTTCGGAAGCGCCGGTAGCCGAGCCAGCCAAGGCCTACGCAAACACTAAGCAGGCCAAAACCTGCGAAATTTGACATTCTGCCGATGAGCGGGAACTGCTGTGTTGGTTGAACGCTGCTGTTGTCTGCGTGCTCTTTGGTTACAGCTGATACGGTGTCGATGGTGCGGCTCTGTTGGTTGGTCGTTCCACCGATACTGTAGGTGCTCTGTAGCGTTACCGACGCATTTGGTTGGACGGCAGTCGGGATAAGCGCGGTTTGCGATGAGGCAACACCAATGGTGCCAATGCCGGCGGCAGACAGCTTTGTCTCACCGGTTTGACCGACGATTGTGACATCGTGGATTGGTGCGTTCCCCAGGTTGGTAACACGGTATTGGAGGAAGCGGGAATTGTTTTGCGTGAGGATCGTTGCATCGACGGAGATCTGCGAACGAAGTTTCTGTACGGAGATCGAGTGTGTCGTCTCAACGGCCTCTTCCTCGGAGTTGAGTTCTGCGCGAAGTGTAAGGTTGCCAGCGACAGTTGGCTGAATTTCGAAGGAGAACGTCGTCATGTTTCCGGCTTCGAGAGTCGGCTGTAGGCGCGTCTCCGTATCGAGTGATTTGTCGGTAGCGCTCAGACGGACGGCTAGATCCGACAGGTCAGACTCTCCGCCGTTTGAGACGGTCACATTGACTGGGACAGTTGTGTTAGCGACCGCGTGATCCGCATCGATGTGAAGTTGGGGTGTGGGTTCGGGGTCGGATGACGTGGGCTCTGAAACGCTCACGTAGACTGGATAGTCGATGGTGTCGATCACTTCGACAGCACCGCTGGAATTGGTTTGGACGCCACGAACCGTGATCGTCAGGTGTTTTTCACCGGCCGTAGCGAACGTCGCTCGGAGCGGGACATCGATCGACTCACTGGCACCAATCGTGCCGAGGTTGTCGACACGTGAGAGGGTCTCACCATTAGACTTGGTCAACACGACTTCGGTAACTCGGAAGCCTCCTTCACTCGCGCTCGAGTGGCGGATTGTCGGCGTGATTGTGATCGTGTCGCCGGTTTCCGGCTCGTCATTGGAAACAGTCGTATCTGAGATGGTGACGAAGAGATCCGAGACCCCAGCGACAGCCGTGCCGACGGCTAGGGAGCTACAGAGGAGTACGGCGACGACCAGTGCGCCAACGGTCCGTGACGGTGAAGTTCTGGTATCCAACATCGTTCTTTAGGTCAGCCTAAACAAAGATAAACATTCTGTTTTAGGCCGGCCTAACTAATGCGGCTGTTGACTCATGGCGGACAGCCACAACACTCCCGGGGTGGAGTCAACTGTTTACGCGCTCGCGCGAAATAGCCCCCCTATGCGCGTCGCAGCCATCGGTATCGGCGGTGCAGGCGGACGCATTGTCGATGCCCTCGCCAAAGACGATGAGTCGCGGAACGTGTCGTATCTCGACGGTGCATGTGTCCTAGACACCGATCGTACGGCTCTTGGCAACCTGCATGCGGTTCCTGAGTCCGCACGACATCTGTTCGGCCAAACGAAAATCGGCGGCACTGGAGCAGACGGCGATCCAAGCCTCGCTGCCGCAGCATTCGAGGCCAACCGCATCGAAAGCCGACGTGCCGCCGAGGACGCCGTCACTTCTGAGGCTGCAGCGATCGTCCTCATTGCATCAGTTGGTGGTGGCACCGGCGCTGGCATCACTGCCAAACTCGCGGGCGCACTTCAGGAACTGTACGATCGTCCTCTCTATGCAGTCACGATTCTCCCCGCGTCCCATGAAGACGTTCCCGACGAAAACCCGGCACGGGCGCTCCAAGCATTGGACAGCGTGGTAGACGCTCAGCTCGTCTTCGACAACAACGTGTGGCTTGACACAGACGACGACATCACAGCGGTCACTGGCGACCTCAACCACGTGCTTGTGGAGCGGCTCAGCGCACTCTTCAGCGCTGGCGAAGTCGCGGCTGCCGATACTGTGGGGCAGCGTGTCGTCGACGCCAGTGAGATCATCGCCACCCTGAACGAAGGTGGATTGGCGACGATCGGGTACGCAGAACAGAGCCTGCAAAACGAGCAACAGTCCGGTCTGGGGATGGTTCTCGACCGCATTCGTGGCCTTGTCGGTTCGGCTGATGGGGCAGTCGACGAGATTACAGCCATCAAGGCAGTTGAGACGACGCTTCGACGGGCAACGCGGGGACGCCTAACGTTTAATTGCCCGTTGGATGGCGCTACAAGCGCGTTGCTGGTCGTTTCTGGTCCGCCGTCATGGCTTCATCAGTCAGCAATCTCCGATGGGCAAAGCTGGCTCTCTGCGGAGATCGAGTCGGTGCAGCTCCGCACCGGTGACAATCCGCTGCCGGACAGCGGTCGCTTGGGTGTTCTCGTCGTATTTGCCGGTGTCCGGGATGCACCACGGATCGAAGATCTGCGAACCACCGATCGCTAACGTACTGGGGCACGGCTGGCGACAATTTTGGACCAGTGATCAGGGAGGGTACACGCCTACACTAATCGGTTGGCGGCTTCTGGTCCGCCGAGGCGGTCAGCTAGTTCGCGCCGAATCAAATCCAGGTGCTCAACCCGAACGGGCGTCTGTTCGGCCTTCTGGAGTTCCTCAGCAAGCCGCTGGTACTCCGCGACTAAGGCGTCGGTGTCCGCGTCCAGATCGATGTCCATCACGCGAGCTGCGTCCGTCGATCGCCGGGGTGTGCTACTCATAGGACTCCGTTATCTAATCCTGTCCGCATCAGCAACGCTCCTCGAGACGGATATTGTTCTTTTCGGTCGCTCAGCTACTGTATACGAAGCAATTAGGCGACCAACCGCGGTATGCGTCGCCACAGCGTTGCGTTTTCCCTAAGATAGGCCCCCCTGGGCTAGCAAACACCGCCGTACATGGCTACTCAGTTTGCAACCCAGTCAGGCTCTTCGACATCGGTGGTGTTGAGCTGCCGAACTGTGGCCGTGAGCGTTGTTTCTACCGTCTGTTCGTCCTGTGTGTACTGGAATTCGCCCGTGAACTGACGAATCCGGCCGCGGTCGTCAACAGCGACTGTTCCCGAAAAATCAGTGACCGTGGTGTTCGCACCCGTCGAATTGCGGAACGACTGCCGGAGTGCGTCGGTGCCTGTAGTCTCATACGCCATCACTTCATCGCCGTCAAACGTGTGCGTTCCATTGCGCTCGAACGTGGCGTTTGGCGACAGGTATGTGGCGATCGGTTGTACACCACGCCGTGCGGCGGTGACGTTGACAGCCTGGTCGGATTGTGAAACCTGTGTCTGATTGCTGAGCCGGAATCGCTGTTGGGTCCCGTTCCCATCTGTGTAGATTGTGGTATTGGCGAATGAGTTCATCGAATGCTGGAGATACTGCTGGGCGTCAGGTTCGATCTGATATTCGATGCGGGAGGTGGTTTCTCCAGCCTGTGTAATCGCGATGACGGTGGTGAAACTCGTGTCGTTCAATGCCGCCGCGTGGCGGTTGATTCGGTCATCCGTGATGGACACGGTTTCAGGATAGTCGGAGGTAGTTGCGGGTGAGCTAGCCAGCCCAGCGCAACCCGCGAGCAACAACATGCCGAGTACTGCGACTGTAAGGAGTGGCCGACGGCGCATACAGCTTCGTGGGGTCGGCGGGGAGAAAAGGGCTTTGTACTATCGACTACCGCTTTGAGGTGGCAATCCGGGCGTTGTCTTCGTGCTTGACTAGCGAGCGTCCGGGCGGCGCTCGTGTCGCGCGCTGTGATAGCCTCCACAACTCGGGCTGGGGGAGAGGTGTGGCTCTACATCGCTGCTAGCTTCTTCGCCCTTCGTTCCCAACGGCAGAGTGCACACGCTCTCTCATGGCGATTGGTGTGGGGACATGAGTGGTCATGGGAATACGGGTTCAGTCTAGCGGCAAGACGCATAGCACCGAGTACGACTTGCTTAACCTCGCGCTTGTAGAACGGCTGCACCACCGATACCGGCCGCAGTGACCGCCCCGATGGCAAGCGCATGCCGGCCGATGAACGAGAGCAGGCCGCTAACCAACGAGGATTGGTTCGGGTTACTTGGCTGGATCGGGTCATTGGATTTAACGCCCTGCAGCGTTGTCACGCTCGTCGACTCCATGCTCTGGTCGCCGGCCTGTCCCGCGGGCCAAGTCAGCGGGTCGGCTGGTTCGGATTGTGACAGCGCAAGCCGCCGGGTGTGTTCAGCGCCAGTCACGTCGATAACACGGACACGCACCGAAGCGGGGTAACTCTCCGCGTCGAGGCGCTCTCTGAAGGTGACGTTTTCGGTGACTCCGCCGCTGTAGACAGAGTTGATATCGATTGTGTCTCCATCCGGGGAGAGTGTTTCAACCCGGACACGAGTAATCTGGCCGTTAGAGACCGTCCCGGCGGCCTGTACCGTTTGGCCGTCGACTGATCCGGACAGTGAGCGGTTGAACTGGATTTGGGGCGTGACCAACTCGGTGTAGTTGACGGTCAGTTCTCGCGTCGTCGTCTTGCCGGCCTGGTCAGTTGCAATGAGTGTGATGTTGCGTGTCCCATCGAAAACATCGACTGTCGGGGAGATGAGCTTGCTGATCGCTTGCTTCGTCGGCTGGCGCTCCGTGTAGAGATACTGTTGGCCCGACCCGTTAGCTGGTCCGATGCGCAGGCCGACGGATGCTAGTCCGACGCGATCAGTCGCCTCTGCGTCAATGCGGACGGCTGAACGCGTTGCAACAGGATACTGCTCAAGGACAGTAATATTCGGGGGATCCGTGTCCTCGACGCGAAGCGTGGTTTCGTATTCGCGGATATGGCCGAACTCGTCGCGGAGTTCGATACGGAGGCTGTTTACGCCGCTGCCAACATCTGGTTGTGCCGGCCCGAGACGGAGGGTGCGTGCGATCGTCTGATTGGGTTCGGTGATCTCAATACGGGTGTCCGTGTCCCGCGGTTCGCCACCGTACTGATAACGGTATTCGTGCTCGATGATGACCTGTTCGACGTTCGACTGGTCGTGGATGCGTCCCCGGAGCTCGATACTCGATTTGTTCAGTGTGTACGTGTCGTTGAGCTGTTCGTAGGTTCCGTTCGGCCCGACGAAGCCAGCTGATATCGGTGATTCGAAGGTCACTAGTGGTGCCCCTGAATCCTCGATGACCGTTGCGTCATACGTGGTCGTTCCTTCGGTTGTCCGAACAACAACCGAGAGTTGGTGGGTTCCAGCGTCGAGGTCAAGCGTGGTCGTCTCCGAGTACGTGGTCGAATTGGGGACGTACGACCGACGGGTTTCCTCATCGACGCGGACGGAGATAATCTCGATTCTTGCATCCGCGGCGATAGCTAGGGTTAGCTCCGGGTTGTTCGTCGTGGTAATTGTCTCACCTGCGGGGAGAAGTGTGTCTCCAACCGTGACTGAGATGTTCGGCGCAACTGTCTGCTGGCTGTAGCTGTGTGTGTCGCCGTCAGCAGATTCGGGGACGCTAACCGGGTCTGATATGGACGCGCTGACGGCAGGGATTGTAATGGCAGCGACGCAAAGAAGACTAACGAAGAGGATGCCGAAGCGACGTGAACGGCTCATTGGTGGCCTAGTTGAGTCTACTCCGCATTGAAACTATGTTTTTGCCGGAATCGCCTTTGATCACTTGGACGCTTCTTCGGAGCGCTGGTTACCATCTGGTGTGCAAAATGCCCTTTACGAACCGATCGAAGCGTGATCTCTGGTTGGGTGAGGGACTCGCCTTAACTGCAGGTGTCACTGGCCGCACGGTGGTACCCCTTGTTCGACACGTCACCAATCACCTACCTCGGCGTGAACGCCGATGTTTGTCGGTGAACTCCCGGTCTGTCCACTAAACCGTGGAAGGCGAGTAGTCGCCATTCCCGTTCACTGTTCCCGACTTCAGGGCAAGGTGATAGGTTGCCCCTCCAGAACCAGACTTGCGCCGGTTCTGGATGTATTTGTGTGTAATGTTTCGCGCCGCGTTGTAGTCGCTTTGTAGCTCTTTGCCGCATTCAGATTTCTGGCATACGAATACGTCGCCGTCACGGTTGTCTTCATGCGTAAAGCCACACCCTGTTTCAGAACACCGTTGACTGGTGTATGCTGGATGGACTGTCTCAACCGTGATTCCTTCGGCGTTGGCCTTGTACGTGACCTGACGTTTCAACTCGTTGAACGCCCACTGCTGGAACTTCGAAGAGTTCGAAATACGGTCACGAATATTCTCCAAGTCCTCGAACACAATGGTCGTACAGCCCCGAAGATCAGCTTCGTTGACCAGTTCCTTCGACGCTTGGTGTAAATAGTCTTCAGACCAGTTAGCGAAGGTATCTCCGATAGACTGGATGGTCAGGTGTGCGCTTCGTGTGCCTTGTTGTTGGAGGCGAGCGCGGCGACGTTCGTACTCGCGGCGTTTGTGATTCAACAGGTCGGCGTTCCCGATGAACGCGCCTGTGCTGGTGACGGCGAGATACCCATCCACGTTCCGGTCTACGCCGAGAACTGTCTGGTTCTCGGCTTCTTCCGACCGTTCTTCGCGTTCCTGCTTGACGGAAACGTGGAGATAGTAGGTATCTGATTGCCGGTCGTAGCGGAGTTTCGCACCCTGTTTCTGCCATTCGTCGCGTTCCATGTACTCGGCCTGAATCGAGTTCTCGGGGTAGACGTATTCTGCATGAACCCGACTGCCACCGTATGCGGCCAACGAACAATACCCGTCGAAGTAGGTAATCGCGTTCGTGTTGTAGACAGTCGTGTTCGACGTGAATTCAGGTTGTGAGACTCGTTCACCGTCTTTCATCTTCTCAACCACCGACGTGAGAACGTCTGCGGCATGGTTAGCCGCTCCCACGCACAGGTCGGCGTGGAGATCAGTATCCTCACGTATGTCGTCGTACACGAGTCGCTGGAGATGATTCCCCGATGTAATCACGTACTCGTCGTCGTCCCCGTCCCATCCACGGTCTGCGAACCGTTGTGTTGCGTCCCGAAACGTGTTCATCGTCCGTTTCAGGTCGTCATGGCGGTCGCTGGGAACAGAGAGTTTGACGACTGCGGTACGATTAATCTCCACTATATACCACTTGTGGGTTTGTGTTTATAGAAAATTGGGAGTTGGCCGGGCTGTTGAATATTGATTGCTCCTCGAAGCTTACGCGATTCCCGCCCGCCGTGAACGGCGGGACTCCCTCGCTGACTTAGGTGGCGGTTGTCAGTCCGCAAGCTGACAGTGCGTCGGTGCGGCCAGCGACAGCAGCGCATTGTATGAGGAGGTATCTAAGCGTATCGCTGCTGCGGGGCAAAACGGGTGTTTGCTGGCCGGGTGACAGGCTACGTCAAGCTGTCTGCGACGACGCACTCGGACGCGCTGTCGAGGGTGGCCAGCGATAGCCGTGGCGTCAGGGGTAAGCACCGAATCGAGGTCCACGGCTGACCCGGAGCGTATCGATGGGTGTCCGCCCGCAGCGTGGAGGCACACCAGGGGGCGCCTGCTGGGGATGGAGGGCGAACACCCATCATCCTGGTGATGGGAGCCGCTGCCTACCTCTGGCCGTGTGAAAGCGACAGGCCAGTCACCGTACACACGGCCAGTCTTCTGGACAGGTAAGCAGGGCAGGCAAGGGGTAGCGGTGCCCGCGTCGTAAGTGTTTGGATTCGTATGGTGTATCCGAGTAGCCGGCGGTCTCAGTGACACAGGCGGACGCTCTGTTAGCACCGGAACGCCGATTCTGTTGGTGGAAACCCACTGTCGTGGTGTCGCCGTTGGCGTTCAACGTGGTCGTGAACACGACGTGGGCGTCCGGCCGCAAAGTCAGCCGCGAAGGGCCTCAACGGGGGACTCATTTGCGGCCTTCCATGCGGGGTACAGGCCGCTTAGCACGCTCGCACCAACGGCAAACGCAAACCCGTACACGAGATAGCGGGCGCTGGGCCATGCCAACACCCCCATCGGGTCGCCTGTGAGCGTGCCGAACATGAGAAAGCCGATCGCCAGTGAGGCGAGCGCGCCGATCAGGCCGCCAAGCGTCCCGAGGAACGCTGCTTCCGTGAGGATCATCCGCAGTACCTCGCCACGCCGGATGCCGACGGCGCGAAGCACACCGATTTCGCCGCGGCGTTCGACGGTACTCATCAGCATCACGTTCAGGATGGCGACGCTGGCGACCACCAGCGAGATCGACCCGATCCCGAGCAGTGCCAGCTCGAGGGTGTTCATGAACCCGCTGATCCCGCTCTGGATGTCGGCGCTGGTGAAGATACTCAGCTGTACGTCATCGTTGCGGCCGTAGCTGTTGAACTCGGCGTCGATCCGATCCGCAATCGCCGCTGTATCGCCGCCGTCCGCGGTGATGATCGTGACTGAATCGTAGTGGTCTTGCTCCGAGAGCGCCGACAGCGGCAACACTAGCTCTCCACCACCGCTCGGCCCGAAGCTGTTCTCGGATTCGAGTAGCCCCCGAAGGCGATAGAGTTGGCCATCGTACTCGACCGGATCACCGAGTTCCAGCCCGAGCTCCTGTGCGGTCGTATTCGAGAGGAGCGCGCCGGACTGGAGTCGCGGTGGCGCCTCACCAGCCGAGACCGTGTAGAGCTCGTTGGCTTCGGTTACCCCTGTAACGCTGACGTGGACATCTTGGCCACGCGAGGAGACCTCGGTGTCGTTGGTTTTCTGCTCGACGACCGCTGCGTCCGTGACGAGGGCTTCGATCTCCGCAAGTTGTTCCTCCGTGACGCCGTCATCGGGATTGTCTTCGCCTGGCGTGATCGTCACCTCGTTTGCGATGGTGCCGAGCTGTGCGGTTGCCTGCTGATTGATCGCGGCACCGGCCATGCCTAGTGATGCGATCGACATCACACCGATGACGATGCCGAGTGCGGCGAGTGCGGTCCGGACGCGGTTGCGGCCGAGGTTCCGCCACGCCATCAACACGCTGGGGAATCGCGCGAGCACACTCATGAGCGGACCACTCCGTCGACGAGACGGACGACGCGGTCGGAGAACTGTTCGAGCTGTTCGTCGTGCGTGATGGAGACGACGGCGATGTTCTCCTCGTCTTTGAGTCGCTGCATCTCTTCGAGAATGGTTCCGCCAGTCTCCTGGTCGAGATTCCCGGTTGGCTCGTCCGCCAGTAGGATGTCCGGTTCGTTGATGAGCGCTCGCGCGATGGCGACGCGCTGTTGTTGGCCACCGGATAGCTGTTTTGGGGTGTGTTGGAGGCGGTCGCCGAGGCCGACGCGCTCCAGCAGATCGATGGCGCGGTTGTGGCGGTCGACCGTGGTGTCCCACATGGACGGCAGTTCAACGTTCTCGACGGCCGTGAGCATCGGCAGCAGGTGGAATGACTGGAAGACGAATCCGAGTTTCGAGCGGCGCTCTTCGGTGCGCTCGTCCTCCGTGAGGTCGGTCACGTTCCGGCCGTCGAGAGAGACGATGCCCTCTGTGGGGGAGTCGAGTAAGCCGATCATGTTGAGCATGGTGCTCTTCCCGGAGCCGGAGGGGCCGACAATTGTGACCATTTCGCCACGATTAGCCTGGAAATCCACGCCTTTCAGCGCTTCGACGGTTTCGGCGCCACTCTCGTAGCGTTTCACCACGTCCTCGAGTTCGATGATGCTCATGAGCGACGCCAGTAGGCGAGGAGGCCGATGCCAGCGAGGACCGCGGCGCCAACCACGAGTGCGGTCACCGGGAGGTTGCGGGATTGTGTGGACCCTGACTGTGGCCGCGTATCTCCGCCAGGGACTGCGCCAGCATTCGCATCACTTACGTCGACGGTCATGGTCTCGGAGAACTGCTGGCCGTCCGCCGAGTAGTTGACGTGCACGGGGATCGTTTCGACTGGCGAGTCGGCGGTGACGGTGAGGTCGAAGGTGGCGAACTCGCTGGTTTCGACGGTCCCAACGAAGTAGCCGCCGTTCCCCGAGAGTCCCTGGTTCGGGGCGACATTGATGAGTACGGAGTTGGCGTTGGCGCCGCCGAGATTCGACGCGTCACCGGTGATTGTGTACGTCGTTCCTCTCGCCGTCGTCTCAATCCCCGTTAGTGCCATGTCGGCGACACGCTGTGGGTTGTACTGGAGCGTTGTCGCTGTGCTGCGGCTTTGGTATTCGTCGGTAAGTGTGTACTGTGCGCGGATGGTGAGATTGCCGGCAGGGATGGCGTCGCCGTTGAACGTAACGGTCTGTGATTGGCTGCCAGTGATGTTCGAGATTGGCGCACGGTCGACCGTCTCGCCGTGAGCGCGTACTTGAATCTCGCCAGATTCGACGGTGGCGGTGCCGTACTGTGTGAACGTCGCGGCGATGCCAGTTGTGTCGTTTACTGATTGCGCGCGCGCGGAGATGTCGACGTCAGTTGAGCGGTCGTCGATAGTGAGATAGACTGACTTCTGTACGACGAAGACGCTGCCACTGGGATTGGTGCCGCGTGCGGAGACTGTGATGCGGCGCTCGCCAGGCGTGTCGAAGGTGTGTGCAAGCGGCACGTCAACCGAATCACCGGCGCCGAGCCGGCCGAGATTGTCCGCACTGTCGAGGATGGAACCGCTTCGAATGCTCACCTCCGTAAGCTTCGCGTTGCCGGTCGCCGTCTCGGAGTTCGTGACCGTGGCCGTGAGCACGGTGCGCGAGTCCGTGGTGGGGTTGGCTGGCTCGACATCGATCTGGCCGATGGTGACGGCAGCGGTCTCGTCCGCAGTTTGGGCGGCGACGGGTGCCGCAGTCACTCCCATCGAAAGTACGACGAGCGCGGCGACGACTGTCGCCACGAAGCGAGTGGCTGTGCTCATTTGTCTCCGCTCGGGTGGCGTGCTTCCTGTTGGCTACCGTCGGTCGTCTGCGTTACGGTGTGGTGGACCATAGTTGGGGGCGGGCGGTTGTGTCAATCTCTATGGGTGCCACCGGATTATCTTTTCGCTGTCTGAAAAAAGAAACGTGGCCCACGTTTGGGGTCGCTGGCACCGATTGACCGTCTTTGTCCATGCGTACACGAAATCCTTGCTCGGTGCGACCGGCGTGGACCCCGGTGTGTGGAGCGGGACACGCTCCAGGGCGAGTACTGGGTTGAGTGCGGCGCCCGGCGGCTATCTCGTTGGTGGATGATTTGTATGCGTGGAGCTGCGGGCTGCCAATCGAATCGATAGCGCCGTCGCTACGGGGTCGTAGCGCGCAAAAGAAAGGATTCGCGTGGTTCGCTGGTGACCGCGTTACGGGCGGTCAGGTCGTGTTAGTTAGTTCTGGCGGAGTGCCAGGAGCGCGGCGCCGAGGACGGCGATGAGCGCGATGCCCATGCCGAAGCCGGGGATGCCGCTACCGGATTCGCCACTCGTGTCCTCCGTGGTGCCGGCCGACTCCTCGGTGGTGGTCGGCGCTGCAGTCGTCGACTCCTCGGTGGTGGTCGGCTCCTGCGTGGTCGGCTCCATGGTGGTGGTGGTCGGCTCCTGGGTCGTCGTCTCTTCGACTTCTTCGACGATCTCGATGTCCTGACGGTCGGTGTTGTCACCGTCGTCGGACTCGAGCGTGTACTCGCCAGGCTCGACGTTCGCCAGGTCCATCTCAACGGACCACTGACCATCCGTACCCCATTCGTCCGTACTCGCGATAGTTACGGACTCGTCATCCTGGTCGAGCAGCTCGACCGTGATGGTGTTATCGTCGGGGACGCGGTTGGTCTGCCCCTCAACCGTGAGGGTGCCACCGGATTCGACACCGCTGACGGATTCAATCGTCGTGAGGCCGTCCGACAGACGGAAGGTCTCAGTGACGATCAGGTCGTCGCTAGCCGTGTCGTCAACCGAGTTCGCGAGAATGCGGTCGCGAACCTGGTTGCCGGTGCTTGCGCCACTCGCGTAGTTATTCATGATGAGGTCCGCAAACGCGGATGCGGAACTCTTGACGCCGTCACCGTAGACGCCGTCGCGACCGGACGAGATGATGTGCGCGGAGATGCTGCCCTCGTTCAGGGTGCTAATGTCGAGGTCCTCCTCGGTGAAGGTACCGTCGCTGTCAACCGTAATGTCGTAGGCTTCCGCGTTCCCACGGGAGTCCACGAACGCAACAGTCAGCTCGTCCTTGCCGGGTGCGGTACCCTCAACGTCGACCTGCGCGTCGTCGCTGGCGATCTGACCGTTGTACGTAACGAACGACCCGTTGAGTTCGGTATCAGTCACCGTCAGCGAGGACGTGCTGCTGATACCGCTGTTGAACTCAGACGTGGTAAGGCGGTCTTTGACGTTCCCGTCGCTGTCCTCAGCGTCGGTCGCGTCAATGATGCCGAGACGGTACGTGCCCGGCAGCGAGAGGAGGTTGTTACCCAGGTTGTCACCCGAGATCACAACGTCCGTTTCTTCGAAGGTGTCGTCGCTGTCGACTTCGATCGTGCGCGAGTCGTCGATAGTGACGAGTTCGAAGTCGTTGTTGTCACGGGCGTAGAGAGCGACCTCGTCGGTGCCCTCGTTGGCCGTCCCGTTGATGTCAACTTCGGAGCCGACGACGTACGTGCCGGTCGGGCTGTCGAGCGAGACTTCACCTTCGGTGACTTCGAAGGATTCGTCGTCGTCAGTGTCGAGGCCGTTCAGCGTCGCCACGTCTTCGAGGCTTCCGTCCGGTGCGTACCCGTCATCAGCGGATGCCGGGTAGAGATCAATGTCGACGGACGAATCGTCGAGGTACTGCGTCTCGATGGAGCCGACGCCGTTCCCGCCGTCGATCTCGACGATCGCGTACGCGTAGTCAACGTTATCGATGTCCGCGTTTTCGAGGTCGGTCTCGACTGTTCCGTCATCGTTGACGACACCCGTTTCAGCGGTGTCGCCGACGTTGCGGAAGAGCTTCGCGACGTTCGTCGTGGAGACGCTGTCGCGGAAGTCGCTGGAGTCGATCGTGACCGCGTGGAAGTTACCTTCCGGGCTGTTTTCAACCGTGTACTTGAGGTTTGCGCCCTGCACGACTTCGTCCTCAGCGAGACTAAGGGAAGCCTTCTGCGAGGACGAAATCGTCACGGTGACAGTGTCGGAGGCGTCACCGAAGTCGAGGTCATCAACACCGGCAACCTCGAAGGTGTATTCACCAGCGTCAACAGCGGACGGATCGATCGCGATGTCTCCGTCGCCGTTACGCGTTGCGCTGTTGTCAACGATTTCGTCGGTGACGTCGAGGCCGTCTTCGTCTTCGACGGTCAGCTCGATGTCTTCAGCGTTTTCGTAGTTGTACTCGGTGTAGACAACGGCGTTGTCCTGATTCGTGTTCAGGATGCCGCCGCTGACGTCAGAATCTGCGTTGTTCTGAACTTCAAGGGTGGTCACGCGCGGCGTCGAGACGGTCAGGCCGCCGTTACCGAAGGGGGACGGACCGTCGTAGGTGCCGGTCGTCTGGTCAGTCGGGATCGGCATCTCGAGCGGGACGCCCTCGTTGGACCCGCTTGCACGCTCGAAGCTGCTTGCGATTACGTCGTTCGCGAACTCGAGGTCGCCCTCGCCCTGATAGACAACCGAGTTCGGGCCGACGGTCTCGTACTTACCGTCGCCGTCAGAGTCGGAGCGGCCGTCTGCCGGACCAGTCGACTCAGCAATCGTAACCGCGCTGCTGAGGGTGGTAGAGGCAGACGTATCATCGTTTGCACCAGAGTCCTCGACGGAAACCGTTAGGCCGGAGGAAGCACCAGCGCTAGCAGCGGTCGCGTCGATGACAGCACCATCAACAGTGATCGTGCCAGCGTCAACACCACTGCTGCTGGGCTGCAGAGTGAACGTGATTTCGCCGTTAGTGTTCACCTGCTCGTTCTGGCTAATCGAGACATCGTTACTAACCTGAACCTGGTTGGCGTCACTAAATTCAAAGTTTGCGGCGTCAAGAGACACCGTGAACGTGACGCTCTGGCCGGAGTTGTCCGGGTTCAGGTTGCTGATGTCGAACGTGACATCTTCTGTTTGCGTAGTCGGTTCAGTCAGCTGAATGCTGTCCTGCCCACCAACTTGGATGTTGGTCGGGCTGGATGCATTTGCCGCGGCGGCAGTTCCTGTGAACGCGATGCCGGCCGTGAATACGGAGCCGATCATCAGCGCAGTCAGGAAGACCGCGCGGAGCTTATTTGTTGTATCAGTCATGTTTGTCTTCGTGACTGGATCGGTTCCAGTCGGACCAGCGACCGTTTCCACCTGATTCCGCCGAAACGGTGAATCGGGGTTTTCACAGCCGCCATTCGGGTAGGGGTACCCGAGACTATGAGCATCCGGTGGTAAATGCTTTCTGCCTGTATCGGCCGCTACAAGCCCATATGATACTAATTACCACGGATTGGCTATGGTGATGGATTGCGCGTACACACCCACGCACGCACCAATCTGATGCACTTCAGCGTTGAGTGGCCGACAGTGGCACCTTAATCACCGGGTGAACCAACGGTGGTACAGACGGCCTTGAGAGCTGGCCAAGCAAAGCTTTAATCTACGCTATCACGGTAGAATACTCCATGTCTGCGTGGGAGTGTGGGATCGTTGACTGTGGAGTCACCTTTGACAGTGTTGAGGCGCTTCTCGCACACCAGGTCGCCGACCACGCGAGCCACGAGTGCGAGATCTGTGGCGTCCACGTCCCAGAGGGGTACTTTGCGATCAAGCACGGATTTAATGGACACACGCGCGCGGAGTACGTCCGATTCTACGATGCGGACGCGGCCGCAATTCGGCGCCGAGAACGCGTCCTCGATGCCGTGACCACGGCCGTCGACCCCGAAGTTCTTGACGAACAGTTGACCGACTCCGGCCGTACTCCGCCGACCGACGACGGCGGCACTAACCTACTCTCCCCCTGAGCCAACTGCAAAGCGGACTGATTCGGGTCAAATACGAGTGCAGTCCACGGACAAGAAGGGGAGAGGGGAACCGCGGTAGTCAACGAGACACTTGGCCTGCGTCGCCTATGGAGGGTGCTCACAGTCAAACACAGTAGCCTGCGGATTAGCGTCCGTCTAGCCAATGACTGACGTCCGCGAGGAGACTACGGCCCGCCTCAACGACGCCTCCGAGCTGGCCGGGGCGCTTCCGACACTCGTCGAGACCGACCACAAACAGGAGGCACGACATTCGACGACAGCCCACTTGAGTCGGGGACGGTTGGCGAACTCGTCGATCACGACATCGTCGTTGAGACGGGCGCTGGGTACCGGCTCGCGGACCGGCACGCCGTCCGCGTGGCGCTCGGGGATGTCGAACCCACAGACAGCGACGACACCGCAGGCCGGTTCCCGGCCCTACATGTCGCGACTGGACGTTCCCCGGCGCGAATCGCTGGTCGTCTAAGCGCAGCGAGAGCGTGTCCGTCAACGCCTGCTCGCCGTAACTCTCAGTCTAGCGGGTCGCTGCGAAGATGCTCGGGTCGAACGTGTACACGTCCGCGTTGATGAACTGTGACTTCGCGAGAATCTGCTCGCGAACCTGCTCCCCACTGCTGGAACCACTTGCCCAGCCTTCCCCAATCTGGGTTTCGAGAGCGGAAGCAGACCCAGAGGTCCCGCTCTCACCGAACGTACCGTCACGGCCGGACGACAGAATATGGGCGGAAACGGTGCCCTCATTCAGGTTGCCGAGGCTGAGGCCGTCGTTGTCAAATATGCCGCCGTTGTCGACGGAGATCATGTGCGCGACTGCCTGCCCGCGCTCGTCGACGTCGAACCGTGGGACATCCAGGACTACGTGCTCAAACGTGCGTTCGACCTGTTGTTCTCGACGGGTGGCTCACTCGTGTTGAGCCCCGTCATTCGCGCGATTGCCGTGGCAATCAAACTTGATGATGGCGGCGCCATCCTCGACAAGCAGGAACAGACTTCCGTCTTCGGGGAGGCCTTCGACGTGTCCAAGTTCCGGTCGATGGTCGAGAACGCCGAAGAACAGACTGGCGCAACGATTAGTGATGAAGACGCGGTGGAGGGGTCGACCAGCGCGTCACGCGGGTCGGGCGCATCCTCCGCGAAACACATCTCGACGAGATTCCACAGCTGTGGGCGGTGCTGAAAGGCGACATAAGCGTGGTCGGCCCACGACCTGAACGGCCAGAACTGGATTCGGACATCCAGACCGGGGTCGTCGACTGGCGAAAACGCTGGTTCGTCAAACCTGGGCTTACGGGACTCGCACAAGTGACCGACGTGACCGGTGCAGAACCGGTGCAGAACCGGGGAAAAGCTTCGCCACGACCTTCAGTACGTCAAAAAGCAGTCGTTCTCGTTCGACATGAAACTCGTCATCCGGCAGGTGTGGAAAGTCGTCGTAGACGCCACGAAGCAATTCCGCGACTAATCGTCCGAGTCCCCGACCGCCGTGCGCTGCTAGGTTCCCTTCGCGTAGTTACGATTCCATATTTCCGAGTGACTACAGAGAGAATCCCTCCGCAAAGACCCCTCATTGAATCGTCTGTAGGCCGGCGGGGGTCGACGGCTGGGTAGCTGGTCGGCATTCGTCTCAGTTGGGACGTGGTCGGAGCAGGTCGGCTTGGAAGGAACACAGTGAGTAGTGAGATGTACAGGTGGGCGGTATCGCGTATGCTGCACTCGAAGCTGGCTGTGAGCGACGCTGATAGCGGGGATACCACCAGGCCGTGTCGGGCCGTCCGCGTTGAGTGTACAGCAGCGTTCTCCTCGTTGTGGTCGCACAGTCAACCAAACTGGATTCCATGCTGCTGGCCTTGACCGCGAGTACTACGCGCTGTCCTCTCCTCTCGAATTGGTGTACAGAGTTACGCCGTCTGGGGATTTGTGAGTCGCCGCTCTCGAGTGATCTGGCTGTCGTCGTCAACCGTGTTCTCTCTCGAATCGGGTCGCCATCCCCGAATTTTGGTACTCAGCGGCCACATCACGAGGGGCGGCGAGAATGATATTACACAAATAATTCCACAGTAAGAGCCCAGCACAGCGACTGTACAAAGCCCGCCTATCGGGCGATTCGTATGCTTCAGTAAAACGTCTTCGTTCATTGAGGAGAGCGTGCCAGGGATTTCTACCTCGTCGTTACACCCCCTGAGGTACTGACTCGCCAGCCAATCAGTCACCGAATCCAGCCCGCCAGTACTCCCCGCTCGGACTGTAGTGGTCCGCACCCTATCTAGGGATGTTCTTGCGGATGAACGCGTCTCTGTAGCCTGCCAAAGCCACTAGCCGTCGTCGGAGCTAGTCGAGCGCACCCCATCGGAATGGCGGATGGGTTAGTCGGGACGAGTTTCGTCGAGGCGGGTGTTGCAGGCGTATTTGAAGGTGTAGACGTCAGTCAATCCGGGCGTCGCAAGGCTGTATCTGCGGGGGGCCATGTTCTCGCTGTCCGTACGAGGCACATGAGGGGCACCATCTGAGGGGTCGGCGTCCCGTTCGTGGTGCGGTGGAGTCGCGTCATCGAGCGGGCGACGTCAGTCGGTTGCAGCGGGTCGGTGCTGGGCTGGACGTGGAGGTACTGGCGGTCGGTCGTGAAACGCTCAGGGGGCATGCGTGGCAAGCGAGGGACTGGGTTGCGGGCTGTCGAGGTGTGTGGTTGTGTGGCACACGACTAGTTGTAAGTTGGTGGTTGGTGGAAGTTCGGCTGCTAGAGTCTTAACCAACAGAACGGGAGCGACTCGACGGTTGTTGGTTAATTATAGGCGTCCCCGCATTCCGACGCAGTCTCGTCGTCAAGGCGTCTGGTGTCGCAGGACCCCGAGACAACCGAACGCGACCGCGAGCGACCACGGCTTCCGCCCGCGTATCAATGTGCAAGTCGTGTGGACGCGCCGAAACGATTATCGGCCGATGTACAGAAAACCACGAGGCGTTTGCTCGTGCGTGTCGTCAGTAGCGTTCGACGTCGAGGCCTGGCACGCGGTCGAAGTGGTCGTCGCGCGTGACAAGCTGGGCGCCGTGATGCCGGCAGACGCCCGCAATCAGTGTGTCGCCGAGATTGATGCGGGCACCATCGTCGAGGAGTGACGCCTCAATCAGCGCGGCCTCTCGCGTTGCCGGCTCGGTCAACGGGAGTGCGTCCAGCCACGCCAAGCCGTTTGCGGCCGTCTCCAGTTGGTCGCTGCCGGCTGCCTGTGCGGCGCCACGATACACCTCGAACAACGACAGCGACACCGCGTGAAACGGCTTCGCGTCGTTGCCCGCGAGGTAGTCTGCCGTGGCGTCGACGCCATCGAGGTAGTCGAGGAGGAACGTCGTGTCGAAGACGAGCATCTATCGCTCGCCCCGCGCTCGCAGGTCGGCGTCCAGCTCGCTTCGTGTGTCTTCGACGGCCTCGCGGAACCCGTCGACGTCCTGCATCGCCCCGAAGCCCGCCATGAGGTCGCGGTCACCGCCCGCCAGCCGAAGAATGGTATCGGTGAAGCTCTCGTCGGTTCGCTTGTGTTCTTTCAGGCGTTCGTAGGCCTCTTCGGTGATCGTGAGACTCTTCGTCCCCATACATGTACGTCTAGACGTACACGTACTTAGTCGGTGCGGCGACCGAGCGTGTGTGGAACGTTGTTATTGCCTCTTTGCGGGGTGGGTGTTCCCCGATAGTACCACGATGCACCGGGAGTCGAGCGAGACTGCCTCTTCGGTGAGGCCGAGCGTATTTGAATCGCCCCCGGTTCTCCTCGCTCTATGGAGCGGCTCGTTCCGTGCTGAACCGTGGCTGGCATCGTTGACGTGCAGCGCTTTGTTTGCCTCCGGTGAGCGCGGACGGCCCGCCCCGCTCGCCGCTGCCGCCCGCCGCTTGCTCACGGCGACCGCCGGTCGCCGTTCGCGTCGCGGCGCTCCCTGCTCGCGGGTCGCAGGCTCCCCGCTCGCTGTCGTGGTCTCCCGCTGGTCGACCACGCAGCGGTCGCGCCGCGCTTCGCTCGCGACCGACCATTCCGGGCTGTCGCGGTCTCGTTCCTTCGTCACTCGACCGCGTTCCGGGCTAAAGTGCATGTGCCCTCGACGCCAGCGCTTCACCCGTTCGGGTCCTGCGGACCGCGGCTATGCCGCCCGCGACGGACGTGGTTGCGTCGCGGCGAACGGGGAATGCGCTGGCCGCTCGCTCCGGGCGGCGCTGGCGCGCGGTGCTGGCTGGGGCATCTCACGTGGGCGCGCTCTCGCTCGCGCCCCGATGGGGCGCTCGCGAAGGCGCGAGCGAGAGCGCGCAGCCGACGCTATCGGTCGTAGTCGTCGAAGAAACCGCGGTTTAGGGCCGCGGTGTCGGGCACTGTCGCGAGCGCCTTCAGATTACTGCAATGTCGACGACGAACGCAAGCGCGAAAACGGTTTTGGCGGCACAGACTTCAAACAGTGACGCGCAGAGCCCGGAACGGGCGGTCGAACACGAGCCGTCGGCGCGGGCGGTGTGCCCGGAGTGTGGCAGCCAGGTGGTCACTGCGGATGCAGAGTCGTTCTGCACGGACTGCGGGCTGGTTGTCGCCGACGAATGGGTTGATCGCGGGCCGACGCTGACGGATCTGGGCATGATTGGAAATGCCAAGCAGAGCATCGAGACGGTGGACCCGTTGCGGACGGACAAGGGCCTGCACACGAAGATCGGGCGGAACACTGACGGGCACGGCAATCCCCTGAGCGACGAGCAGTGGGAGACGGTCCAACGCCTGCGCAAGTGGCACAAGCGGATGCAGTTCGGCGAGAAGCGCAAGCGGACCAAGCGGCTCAACGAAGGGCTGCGTGATGTCGAGATGATCGGCGGGAATCTGGGGCTGCCCGAGCACGTCATCAGGCAGGCGGCACGGTTCCTTCGGCGGGCGTCGGAGGCGCGGCTGCCGGGCGGGCGGATGGCCTGGGAGGCACTCGCCGGCGGCGCCGTTCTCCTGGCCGCGCGGGCCGCATCGGTCGACCGGGAGGAGATCGATGTTGCGGTGGCCCGGTACACCAAAGCACCCCACGAGCGGGTGTGTGCGGCCGGGCGGAAAATCCGGTGTGAATGCGGGGTCGATGCGCCGGTGAGTAGGCCGGAGGCCGTGATGGCGGTCGTCGAAGCGCTCGATGACGATGCGATGCCGGGGGCGCGGGCGGTGCGGACGTGGCTGTTGGCCCACCACCTGCTGGCGCTTGGGGATGCGGTGCCAGTTGGGCCGGGGACGCCACGGTCGACGGTTGCCGGGGCCGCGGTGTACGCGGCGGACCGGCTGCTCTCCGAGAAACATCTCACGCAGGGGCAGGTCGCGACGGCGGCAAGCGCGGTGGTCGAGACGTCCCAGAATCGGATCGCGCGGTACAGTCGGGAGCTCGTCGACGCCTACGAGGCCGAACACGGTACTACCGATCCGGGTGTCGGCGTTGAGCACGCTCGGGACACCCTGCACTGAGCAGGCACGGCCCTTGTTTTTTCGTAGTGACCGCCGCCCGTGGACGCCCCACCGCCCCGCCCTCCGCTCCGTGCTCGCTCCCAAGGGTCGCTGCGCGCGCAGCCACAACCTCGCTGAAACGGCTGGTCGGTAAATCCGCGGAAGTCTCGCTTGGGAAGCTGTCGAAACCGGAGCCCAGAACCACACCACCCGTTCTATGAGAGTAGGTACACTACAGTCGCTGCACAGGAAGCAAAACCCGTGCCGCTGCTGCCGACACTGTCACTGTCTTCCCTGTTCGCGTCACCGGCTCGCCCGAAACAGCCCGCTACCTCTACGAGTTCATCGAGATACGCGTCAGGCCGCTCCACACGAATCGTCAACGTATCTTTACCCGGATGCTTCGCGCTGCGATTCAACACGGACACCCGAGCGAAGGTCAGTCGCAACGCCCCACTCAGCGAGTCGACAAACGCTGGCAGACTGGCTGTATCCTGCTTCTCCGTCGCCGTACACACAGCCATAGCGGTCAACACACGCGAGCACGGAGCGGTCTGTCGCCGGCCGTGCTTCAGCCGCTCGCTCAGTTGTCGTCTCGTTGACGACATAGTATTCGAAGCCAGCAGTCGAGGCGAGCGTGGCAAAGTAGTCACCGTCGTCATGGTCGAGCGAGAAGAAACGTGCGCGCCACCCTCACCGTGGTTGATGCTGCCGCCGCGAAGTGCCCACGCAGCGAGCGCCACCACTAGGGCGACGTCCTGTTCGTCCTACCCAAACATGGTGACAAATATCGCTCCGTCACCGGAAATCACTTCTCGACAAACACCTGGTTAAACGCTTGTGGACGCCGAATTCAGGCGGGAGGCAGTCTTCGTGCGTTCGTAGACGACCACTTGCAAACCACTGGAATTTGCCCTTATTAGTTTGCCTGTGAGGCGCTACTCGGTCGGACTGCTAGCGTGGCGTCCAAGGGAACTCCAAGCGTGCCTCAGCTTCCCTGTGAGTGCGGCTACTGGAACTCCCAGAGTCGTGTGAGTTCGTGCGCCTCCTCGCCGACGATGTGGAGATACGCGATCCCGTTGACGATCTCGATTTTCACGGACTCGAACTGTGATTCGTACGTATGGATATGGTTTCCAGCCTCGTCGAACCACGTTCGTTCGGCGAGCAACTCGTGGTCGACGAGCTGGTTGATTCGTCGGTAGGCGGTCGCGGGCGACATTCCGACTGCCTCGACGATGTTGGTGACAGCGACTGGTTCCGCGCTCGTCGCGGTGAGAATCGCGCTACTATACTCGTCGAAGATGATGTCGGCGATGTCAGCTGCATCGTACGTTCGAGACATCCATTTAAGTGCCCTGTTAAACTCATTCAAAACAGTACCATTTCAGTCTCAATCGAGAAACCACGCACGACGAGACATACTCGTTCGGGGTGCGAGTTCGACTATCAGCGGTCGGCAATACAGGATTTGTGACGCCACGAGTCTCCGTGCGGGGCTTGGTTGTCTCTCAATTGAAACTGGACACCGAGTTACATGCTGCCTGACGGGAACGTGGTAGCTGAGTGGCTTGGTCCTATGGCAATCCATGAATCGGGGCGACGATCCTCATCGCGGAAGACGACCAACCTCTAAGAGAGCTTTACGAAGCCTGGCTTTCGGCTGACTACACCGTCCGTTCGGCAGCAAACGGACAGGAAGCCCTCAAGCGGCTCGACAACACCGTCGATGTCATACTCCTCGATCGACAGATGCCGCAGCTATCCGGTGATGAACTCCTCGAGACGGTCGACGACCGAGAGTATCGCTGTCCGAGTGCGATGATCACTGGTGTCGAGCCCGAATTCGACATTCTCGAGCTCAAGTGTGAGGCGTATCTGATGAAACCCGTCTCCAAACCCGGGGTCCGGACGATAGTCGACCGGCTCCATCAGTTGAGTATGTACAGCGAGCCGCTGCAGGAGTATTTCGCCCTCGTCTCGAAGAAAGCCGTATTGGAGCAACACAAGCGGCCGACAGAGCTTGCTAGCCACAGCCGCTACGACGAATTAATCGAAACAATCGCAGCTATGCGCGAACGACTCGTGGACGAGAGTGAAGCGTTCGCCGACGACGAGTTTCAGGAGCTGCTGCCTGCCGTCGCCACGGAAGCAACTACACTCTCGAATCAGCAGTGATTTGCAAGCGGATCGAGTCGTCTGATGCCGCGATTTTGCCGCGGTAACCGGTTTCTCGATGTATTCTCGGAGATCGGTGGATGGCCTACGACCATCGCTTCGTCCGCCGGTGCTTGGGCCGACATACCTGTACGCGGCGACTCGGTGAGCTACGATGGCGACGGCCTTTTTGCCCCTGCTACCAGATGGAGAGTTATCATGGGCACAGGAGCGGACCACCAGGGGGACACTCAGCGGCCGTTGTTGGACTTGTGGGTGATCGTCGCTCTCGTGGCAGTAACCGGTCTCGTTGTCTTTCTTCCGGTCATACGAGAGTCACCGATCCGTGTCGTCGTTGCGCTTGGGTTTGTGCTCTTTGCACCGGGCTACGCGCTCATCGCCGCGCTGTTCCCGGAAGCGGGGGCACGTGGGGCCAGCGACGAGACGATGGGAGACGGGATTGACGGGTTAGAACGCGCCGTCTTATCATTTGGCGCGAGTATTGCTATCGTGCCACTAGTCGGATTATTGTTGAACTTCACCCCCTGGGGAATCACGCTCGCGCCAATTATCGTTTCTCTCGGTTCTCTCACTCTATTGTTGATAGCAGTGGCTGGCGTGCGCCGGCTGCGTCTTCCACCAGCTGAGCGCTTTACGGTCTCGATACCAACGTTCGATGGGGTTCGTGACGAGTTCTTGCAGCCGACTGATCGGACCGACGCCGTGTTGAACGTGGTGCTCGTGCTCAGTCTCTTAGTTGCGGCATCCTCGGTGGCGTTTGCGATTGCAGCGCCGACGCAGGGTGAGTCGTTCACTGAACTGTCGCTGCTCACCGAAACCGAGGACGGGAATCTGACGGCGAGCAACTATCCGCAGAACTTCACGCAAGGTGAGGCAAAACCCCTGACTGTTTCAATTACGAATCAGGAAGGTAAACAGGCAAACTACACACTCATTGCTGAACTCCAGCGCGTCAACGTCAGCGAAGAGGGGGAAATACGCGTCGAGGAGGTGAACGAACTCGACCGCTTTTCGCCGACGCTGGCTGCGAATGAGACGTGGCGCCAGCAGCATCTCGTTGAACCGCAGCTGACCGGGGAGCGGCTTCGGTTACAGTACTCGCTCTATCGTGGTGGAGCATCGAGTAACCAGTCGGATGACGCCTATCGAACCGTCCAGTTGTGGGTGAACGTTTCGACAGCCGGTGACACGTAATGTGGCCATGGGGGCATCTCGCCGTCGGCTATCTCTGCTACGTCCTTTGGACACGCCGATGTGAGACAGACCAGCAGCCCCTTGCGGTCCTCGCTGTCGTAATTGGGAGCCAGCTCCCAGACCTCATCGATAAACCACTCGCGTGGACAGTCACAGTGTTGCCCTCAGGGCGGTCGTTCGCACACTCGCTGTTCACTGCCTTCGTTCTTATCGCCGGCGTGGCGTGGCTCAGTCGTCGGTTCGATCGTCCCCAGGTGTGGGTAGCGTTTGGAACCGGCTATCTCACGCACACGATTGCCGATCTGGGGCCGCGGGCTTTCTTTGGATTGTTGACGGGGGATTTGAGTATGCTTCGCTGGACCACTTATCTGGTGTGGCCGCTACTACCTGCGCCATCGTATCCGAACGATTCGTCGTTCCTTGCACACCTAACTACACTCACATTCGATCCGTTCATCACGGCTCAGTTCGTCCTCTTTGGGATCGCTGTTGGCGTGTGGCTGTGGAGTGGTGCGCCAGGCTTCCACGTAACTACAGCGTATCTTTCCGAACTACGAGACCGAACTAGGTAGCCTAGCAGTCACGTTCAAAATGCCTGCTGTGGTAATTCCGTTTGAACGTTCACAGACTGTCGCAGGTCACGATTTCGCCTCACAGTCTTTATAATGTTGTAACGTCAGATAGCAACGTAACAACCCGATGGGCCACCAGATATATGTCGTCTGAAACTACGTCTTCGAAACCACCCGATGGAGGGCATGAAGCCGAGCCGGTCGACTCGACGCTCTCGGGGTCACTCGACATGAGCACGCCTCAGGCCGGCCAGCTGTTGCCCGCGGACAGTGAATCGACACCGGCGATCAGCATCGTCATGCCGACGATGAACGAGAAGGAGGGGATCCGTGAGTGCATCGAGCGCGCGAGGAACGCACTCGAAGAGTTAGGGGTTACCGGCGAGATCATCATCAGTGACGCCTCAACAGATCGCACTCCGGATATCGCTGAGTCGATGGGTGCGATCGTTGTCGAACCTGACAAGCCAGGGTATGGGTATGCGTACCGGTACGCGTTCGACCACGCCCGCGGCAGCTACATCGTCATGGGTGACGCCGACACGACCTACGACTTCGAGGAGATTCCGAAACTCCTCGAACTCGTCGCGTATGGCGACGCCGATATCGCAATGGGGAGTCGGCTCGAAGGGGAGATCAAGGAGGGCGCGATGCCGCCGCTGCACGAGCACGTCGGCAACCCGCTTCTCACAAAGTTCCTCAACGCGTTCTACGACGCAGGAGTTAGTGACGCCCACAGCGGGTTCCGCGTGTTCTCGAAAGAAGCGCTAGAAACGCTAGAGTTGGGGTCTGATGGGATGGAGTTCGCCAGTGAGATGATCATGGATGCTGGCGCGAAAGATCTCACCATTGAGGAAGTCCCGATTACGTACCATGAGCGTGAGGGTGAGGCGAAATTAGAGAGTTTTCAGGACGGCTGGCGCCACGTCAAATTCATGCTCGTGAATGCGCCGGGATATTTGTTCTCGCTCCCGGGGACAATCATGGGTGTGGTCGGCGTCATTGTGATGGCGCTCAGCGTGTTCAACGTTGAAGTGATGGGGCAGGGTATCGGCATCCACTCGCTCATTGCTGGCAGCCTGCTGACGCTAGCCGGCTATCAGATCGGGAGCTTCGGCTTCCTCACGGACATCGCCAGCGACCCCATCCAGCGCCCTGACGGGATGATAACGCGGTGGCTAAACGAACACTTCACATTGGAGCGTGGCGTCCTCCTCGGGCTCAGTCTGTTCGTGTTCGGGTCGTTGACCGCGCTCGGCTTGCTCTATCAGTGGGGCGCCAGCGGGTTTACGACGCTTCCCTCGATTACGGCCGATATCGTCGCGTTCACCGCCATCGTGCTTGGCCTACAGACGCTGTTCGGGGCGTTCTTCGCGAGTATCCTCGCAGAGTGATGTTGAGCGAGTATGGAAGACAGAGCCAGCGGTCGTCTATTCACCGGACGTAGATTCTAGAATCAAAACTCAAAACCCCCTGTTCAAGTAACCTATCTCTAATGGATCCACGGCAAAAGCTCGGTATCTCCATTTATGCGATTCTATATGGGGCTGTTTCGCTTGTCGGATTTCGACTCAGCGAACTTGTTCCAGTCATCACAATCTACGTCCTCATAACCGGGTTATTCGTTGTACTGATCGCGTTAGCTATCCGAACGGATATCTCAGATATGCTCGCGTCAGCACTGGTACTCACTCTTGTTTGTCTGCTTGGATTACTCGTTGTCGACCCCTTGGAAGTTGGATTCTACGGGTACGACCCGTACGCTACACTTCGGGCGCTTGGCGAATTCCAGTCCCAAGGTCCCCTTTGGCTAGCTAATGAACGAGGTGCCTGGCCCGGTTTCTATGCGTTCACGTGGACAGTCACCTCGCTGCTAGGGCTCGAACCAACGACCGTCGGCAAGTACATTCCGATGGTAGCTGCGATAATTCCAATCACGGCGTTCGTCGCAGCACGGCGACTAGCTGATACGCGAGCCGCGTTTCTCGCAGCCATCGGCGTCGTTGGGATCCGGACGCTCGTCGGATTCGAGATGAAGTTCCTCGACGAAACTGTCGCTGCGACTCTGTTTTTCGTCGTCGTCGCGGTGCTCGCCATCCAGAAAGATAGTAGTAAGTCCACCAGTACCTTCACCGCGGTAGTCTCCCTGTTCGCTGTCACTACGATTCTCACTCATCATTACGTTGGCTTGTTGGTAACTGTCCTACTCTGCATCTGGGCAGTTAGTCAGTCCACGCTCGTCGGCCGATTTGTCCCGTCGATAGAAATTCGCGGCCGTCCTGATTCGTCTACCCAAACTGCAGCTGTCGTGGCATCCGTAGCGTTCGTTGTCGTTCTGTTGGTTGTAGCTAATTCGTTCGTCTTCTGGGCGCTTGGAACTGTCGACGTCGACATTTCGTCGGGCGGAGTCGGTGATTCTGTGGAGAGCGAGGGTGCGGTACCTACCACTAATACACCCACGACGAGCCAGTCTGACATTTCAGAGACTGAACAGGGTTCGCCGACAACCGCGAAAATGGAGGAGGGTGACAGTTCGGAAACGGAGACTGGTGGTCCTTCGGATAGTGTACAAAGTGACGCTAGAGGTGCTGGTGGCGATGGTCTCCAGAGATTCGTCCAGCTTCTACTTGCGAATGTAGTAATTCTGGGGTTAATCGGGCTCGTCGCTGTCAGTTATCTCCAGGAACACAGCTACGCCCGGGAGACGATTGCACTGACAGTGTTCACCGGTATCCTCGTAGGTCTCTACGGGTGGTCTGTTGCCTTCGGCCGAGTTATCCCCCTCGATCCGTCTCGGTACCTCCTGTTCATGATTGCCTCGATACTCATCATCTGTGCAATCCGGCTGGTGCGAATCGACTCAAGAGTGCTCGTTCGTGCCTTCTCCGTGCTAATTGTGGCACTCGTCGTGACACAACTAGCTCTCTTACCGCCGGCGGTCTGGTACTCCGATCAGAGCAAGACTATCGTCGGAGAGGACCACTACTCACCGTCACAGTTCGCAGCTAGTGATTGGGTAGCCGAATATGACGGGGACAGAATCGTTGGATGGGAAGATGGCGTCTGGGTGTACAATGGGATTTACATGCCGAGTCAAGTTGACAAGACTTCGTCCTGCGAGACCCTGCACGTCTGGCGGAGTGATACTGGGTATCCACGGCCAACTGATTCTGTGATGTATGACGCTGGCCCCGTTGCTCTCTATACGTGTAATCTTTGAATTACGCGTTCAGACGCTCGTAGACGTTACACAACTGGTCAACGTGGTCATCGAGTGTGTGGGACTGTCCCCAGGCAAGCGCATTCTGTTGCATTTGCTTGACCGTATCTGGGGTAGTCGCCAGTTCAGTCATTGCCTGTTTTAACTCACTGGCGGATTTCGGGGTCACTACTCGTCCACGTGATTTGTCGACTAGCTCTGGGATTCCTCCGATATCGCTGCCGATGACTGGTAGTCCGGCGGCAAAACTCTCGTAGATTGTAAGAGGGGAGTTCTCCATCCATATCGAGGGAACGATAGCGGCGGTCGCTTCCTGGCGCAGTCTTGCGAGAACTGCGTCGTCGACGTATCCGTGGTAGTTCAAGTTCGGAATGTCAGCGGCGGCAGCTTCCGTTCGCTCCGCGTACGGACCCGTCCCACAGATGTTTACGGTGAACTCGCACTGGCGAGCCGCCACGAACAGCGTCTCAAGTCCTTTCGCTTCGAGCTGCTTTCCGACGTAAAGGAACGACGGCTTCTCCGGGATCGCTGATGGTGTGCTATCAACTGACTCAACGCCAAGTTGTACCCGCTCACCCGGCACTCCATCGAAGAATCCGTGGTTCCGATGCACATCGATAACGTGCTGGCTTGGACCTGTCACGATATCAGGGCTCCCGAACACGTGCCGCTTCTGGCTGGCGTGTGCTCGACACGGTACTGGTGGATTCTCACAGACAGTTCGTTCGCCGTCTGACGCCGTTAGGTCCCGGAGGAGATTGCTTTTCGGACAGATGAGACTATAATCGTGAAGCGTGTGGACGTGTGCGAGGTCTCGGCTCCGGATGGCGCGCCCGATTGCTGGCGAGATACCCACGAGGTTGTTCGTGTGGACGATGTCCGGGTCGATTTTGTCAAGTGCGTGGCCTGCTGCCCAGACCGCCTGCGGGTTCGTCGTATCGATCTGGTGCCAGAGTGCCTTCGCGGCGACGTTCCCACCAGTTCCGTTCCCGCGATGTGAGACGTTCAACGGGAAGAACCGCCATACTTCGACGCCCTCATACAGGTCGCTCCTCGGGCGAAGCGAACGTGGACCATCGTACGGTTTCGTCGTCAGCACCGAGACATTATGACCCTGGTTCTGGAGGTGTTTTGCCGTGCGGAGGACGTAGTTCTCAGCTCCGCCGTGTTCGTGTGGTGGAAACAGCGCGTTGACGAGACAGATGTTCATTGGAAGCTAATCCGTATACACGAAGTTCGTCGGTTGCTTGAGAGTCGGATTTTTCATCGTACATTCGTTAGTATCTTCCCGGAACCATCAGCGTTCGGTCATTCATTGAGTAATCATCTTCTGTTTGATGTTTCGAGACAAACGCTAAAACATCAACAATGTGTTAGCGGTTGGATTTCAGAGTCTCACTAGACCTCGGTTCGCGTAGCGCTTATCACGGATGTAGGGACTAACCACTTCATAATGGCAAATGTGGCAGTAGTAGTTCTCGACACGGTCCGAAAGGACACCTTCGACGAATTCTTTGACTGGCTACCTGGGAAGCGGTTCGACAATGCGTACAGCACGAGCCACTGGACGGTTCCTGCTCACGCTTCCCTTTTCACTGGAAAATACGGATCTGAAGTGGGCGTTTTGGCGAAAAACCGCACACTTGACTGCAAAGATCCGGTTATTGCGGAGCGACTCTCAGACGCTGGCTACCAAACGCGAGCTTGGACAGCAAATCCAAACGTTAGTCAGACTGGAAACTGGGATCGAGGTTTCGATGAGATGGCTGGTCCTTATGCACTGAAACGAGGACGAGACGACCTCCTTGATTGGGATTCGGTCCTCGCCGAAATAGATGCGGGTAAGTGGGAAACACATCTTCGAAGTGCAACTCGCTGTATCACCGGTGACTGTGCTACAATCCCCTCTTTGATCGATGGAGCGAAAATCAAATTGTACGGTGATGGGTACGCGGTCCCGGATGACGGCGCATCCACCGTTCGAGATTGGGTCCAGTCTACGAATTTCGGAACAGAAGAGTTCTTGTTTGTCAACTTGATGGAAGCCCACATTCCATACGATCCTCCTGCTGGGTTTGGTGTTGATGAATCCGTGAGTGTGGGTGTTGCTGATACATTTGGTGGCGTCGAAGACAAAGAACAGATCGAAGACGCGTATCGAGAGTCCGTTCGCTACTTATCGGAAGTCTACGAGGAGATATTCGAGGGATTGAATGAGTCATTTGACTACGTCATTACTCTCTCCGATCACGGAGAGTTACTCGGCGAGTACGGACTGTGGAATCACGTTCTCAGTCTTCATCCGGAACTCGTTCAAGTGCCGCTCGTAATCTCGGGCAAAGATATTGAGGACGGCACGTGTGAGACAACTGTATCGATCCTTGACGTTCACGAAACAATTCTATCCCTCACAGAGGTAACACCAGAGGAGGACTTGAGAGGCGTCGACCTTACCAATGAAACGCTTTCAGCAGAACGTCACTTCCTAACTGAGTATCACGGCCTCATGTCTATGGCGGCGGAACGAATGCGGAAGGGGGGTGCCTCCGATTCCACAGTTTCGGAGTATGAGACCTCGCTTTCCGGGCTCGTCGCGGACAACTACTATGGATACGAGACTGTAGACGGCTTTCGGGAAATCGGTACCACAGACATCCAGAATCCGAAAGAGCATTTAGATTCCCTCATGGAAGAGATTGTAAAGCAAGATATCGAAAGCGAGAGCATTTCGAAGGCGACAGAACAGCGCTTGAAGGACCTAGGTTATGTGTGATATAATCAAGTAAGATGACCGGAGAACGAATAATTGAGGGCTTATGCGATGCTGCTTCACTTGCGGAGTCGTGGGTGTCTGGGGCAAGTCGTGTCTGGCGTCAAGAGGGGATTCAAGGCGCTGCTGGCTGGGGAGCTGTTTCACGTTCAACACACTTATCACTTTCAGAGGGATTTGGTCCACTTCTATTTGGAATGGAACCAACCCTCAAGGCGAAGTGGAACTTAATTTGCAACCGGTTAGAGAAGAACAAAGTAAGCGAGCAGGTAGTTTGGGAAGCATATCGGGAGAACGTACAGCATATTCTTGACGAACTGGGGACTTCCCTCAAAAACTTCCAGACGAGGAAGATCATTATCAGCGTGGAACACGGTAACGCATTTGGTGTGTTTAGCTCGTCTGGATATCCACTAGTTCTTATCAGCACGATACGGACGGATCTCTTGCGTAAAAGTAGTGTTAGTGACAAAAGAACGAGGCAACCAAATGTAGTACCACCTGAGCAAGATTCATCGTTCAGTCGAGATGAACAGCCCCAGGCGCTCGGCTATAAGTGGAACCAATGAGATTAGTTCGTACCGGTTCAATTGTAACTCTTCTTTCAGGGGTTAACGCAGTGGTTTCGTTCGTTGGAATCGTACTCCTCACCCGCTTGATTCCGCCAGAAGATTTGGGGAAATTTTTTCTTTTTCAGGCAACTCTCGGGATTTTATCGATTCCAACAGCGGCAGGAATCAATGGGGCCGTTGAAAAACGAATTAGTGAGGGAAGTGATGGACGGCGAACGCTCGGGGCAGCCATTTCACTAAAAATCCTCATCCTCACCGTTGTTGGAGTAGGAGTACTTTTGCTTGGGAAATACGTGAACTCCTACGTTGGAATGGCTGTTGCGCCAATATTGGTTATTGGTCTGGCTTTCCAAGAAGCAAGCCGCCTTGGTTTTCGAACCCTGAGAGGCGAAAAACGAGTTTCCATAGCATCAATACTTCAATCCGCAAGAATCATTATATGGATCTCTGGAGCGGTTGGTGCAGCCCTCCTTGGCTTCGGAGTGAAAGGCCTTATATATGCTTTTCTGGGCAGTTACCTTCTAATGGCCGTAGTCTGTGCAGGACTACAAGAAACCGGGATAGCTCGTTTCGCTGTTGAACATCTCTGTTCCATCGTATCCTACGCCAAGCACAATGCCGTCACCTCTGTTGGAGGGGGAATCTACGGGTGGATGGACACCGCAGTTCTAGGGATATTCATTGGACCAAGTCTTGTCGCTGCGTACGAAGTTGCTTGGAGGCTGTCGAAAGTTGGGCTAATTGTCTCACGGTCAGCGTCAATTACGACGTTTCCCCAAATTAGCGAGTGGGCAGAACAAGGCCTACACGAAAAGATTTCCTCTACGGTATCGGAAAGCTTTGTTCCAGCGCTACTGATCGTTGTGCCCGCCTTCGTTGGCATACTTCTACTGGCATCGGATATTCTAAGTGTTCTGTACGGCCCGGAATATGCAGTTGCAGCAGCGGCGTTTACCGTTCTCGCGGCAGAGCGTGTTATCAAAGCCACGAATCAGATCATTAGTCGTTGTCTCCACGCGATAAATCGGCCAGATCTGAGTGCACGAGCGACAGTCGTCGCAATTCTACTGAATTTAGTGCTAAATTGGGTTCTAATTCAGAATTTTGGTATCATTGGCGCAGCACTCGCAACTTCAACGTCATTTGCAGTGAAACTCCTCATAGAATACGCTTATCTGACTCAGTTGATCTCATTCCATTTCCCCGCTAGAGCTCTCGTGAATATTTCTATTTCTGCCCTTGCGATGGCAGCCGTTCTCCTCGCAGTGGAGCCAATCATCCAGATTGGACAGGCCAAATCCCTCGTTTTGTTGATTGTATTGGGTGCGGTCAGCTATTTCTCGTTCTTGATGATCTCCAAGTCAATGCGCCAACGCGCAGCTGTGGTCATTGACCAACTAAACCCGAGCTAATGAACAGAAACAAGCAGATGCGCCTGAAAGAAGGTGTATCTCGATAAATGCAAGTTAGCTACGTCATCAACTCTCTTGCAACTGGCGGTGCCGAGCGAATGCTCCTCCGCCAGCTCCAGTACTCATCACGAAAACCGACTGTGTACATTCTAGGTGGTCCTAAAGATTTGAAGCCAGAATTTGTGGAAGCTGGAGCATCGATTGTCGATGTGGGGAGTCTCGAAGACGGATACTTACGGGCAGTCTGGACTCTGCGGGACCACCTTTCAGCGGAGAAGCCTGATATCGTACACTCCCACCTCCCGAACGCTCACATCGTTGCCAGACCGGCGTGCATGTTGGCGAAAATCGAGGATGTAGTTTCAACCCACCACAACGTTGCTCAAAGTCCAGCGTACCAATCTCGGGTTGGAGCTTTAGAGAAGGTTACCCGGACGATTGACACCACCGAGATCGCGGTTTCAGACGCCGTTGGACGGTCACAAAAGAGTTCAACGGGACTTACGTCCTGGGAAGTAATACACAACGCTATAGACGTTGAAGCATACCATAACAAAGTCGCTGAATCTGACGGGATTCAATTCGATTCCCATAGTCCCGTTTTCCTCAATGTTGGACGGTATGTCAAGCAGAAAGGGCAAGAAACCCTCATCAAAGCGATGCCAGACGTAGTTGAGGCGTATCCTAACGCAGCTGCAGTAATCGTTGGGTGGGGATCGCTTGAGGCCAAACTTAAAGAGTTAACTCGGGAAGTTGGTGTCTCAGACAACGTCTTTGTAACAGGCAAAGTCCCCGCTGTTTCAGACTACTATTCCGAGGCTGATATCTTCGTGATGCCATCTTTGTGGGAAGGCCTCCCTATCGTTCTCCTTGAAGCAATGGCTGCTGGCCTCCCTGTAGTAGGAACAGACACCATAGCAATCCCAGAAATTGTAACTGAGGACTTTGCAAAGGTAGTCTCCCCACAGTCTCCAGAACAACTCGCAGAGAAGATGATTTCAGTAGCCGATGGTGATACGGAGGTATTAGGTGAAAATGCATTTCGACAGGCCCGGAAGCACTTCGATATAACTCGGTTAGTTGAGCAGCACGAAACGTTATACGAGCGAATTTACTATGATAGCTGAGATCTCGGAGAGTTACTTGTAACCGAGTACACCGTACGGTCCTCGGGAATCGATGGCGACCAGTACTCCATCCCCAGTTGAAGTATCAAGTACCGCCTCAGAGAGTGTAGCTGGAACGTCGACGAGGCTCGACCAGCCATCTTCGAGGAGCAGTACCTCGTCGTTCGTTCCGATGGGAACCCGGGCAACCATGTCGAGTGGCGTGCCACCGTGGCCGGCGCCGTAGTTTGGCCGGGAATCGGTGAATTGTCGGTCGACATCGTAGTGATCCCAGTGTGCCTCGCCGTGGGGGCCGAACACTAATTATATAATTCATATTTTCCCATTTTATATTCTTCTCCTATCACGTTCGATAGCCGAGGTCTTCCAGTCGTTTCTCTACGTCGGTATCTAGCTCTACTTTTTCAGAGGATATACTTTGACTCCGAATTTCTGCTATCATCCTCCTTGCTTCCGACTTCGTAAAACTGGGCCTGCCATATTCTACATGGGGTAACGAAAACCGAGTAAGGGCAGTTGCTATCTCGTCCGGATTTTCTTTCCCGTATGCTCTATTCCACCCATTAGCGTTCATCAGGTAGATGATCGGGGATAGTGATTTGCCGTGATGGTTGAATACATGTCCGCCGTTTTCATCCCACATACTTGATGCGGAGTATACACAGAAATCTCTTCCAGCAAGAGATTGGAATAGGTTGGCGTTATTAAACCTCGACCCAGGTTGGTGCTTAAATAGGTTAACTCCATCTGTGTGTGGAAGTGAATATTCTGTATCGAGAGCTGAGAGTACTGTCGGTGCGATATCTACTTGTCCGATAGTGTCAGCATGAACTCCCGTGGAGAGGTCTGGATGAATGAACATCGTTGGGACGTAGACAACCTCGGGTGTGGGCGGTGCAGAATGGCTGACCAGTCCATACTCCCCAATATTTTCGCCATGGTCTCCGAGAAACACGACGAGAGTATCCTCCAGTAGGCCGCGCTCTTCCAGTGTCTCTAGACGTTGATCGAACCGTTCAATAGATTTCGAGATTGCTTCCTCGTAGTACGACTCAAGAACTGGCTGCTTGTGCTCAACCTCTGCTAACATCTCATCGTAACTGTACCCCTCATAGGGTGCGTGTCCTCCTTTATCTCGTTCAAGATAGAAGAACGGTCTATCAATAGAGTCAAGCGTGTTCTCACTTTCCTTACCTAGAACTTGATCAAGACCACCACTGCCGCCAGCCGCAGGATTATAATACCCCTCTGACATCCCGGGACAGTCGAAAAGGGTATTTTTCGCAAGTTTATCACGCCAAGTTCGGACACCATGCTTAGGTGGATAAAGCCCAGTCAGAATTGATGAGACCGCTTTCATTGTCGCACAGCTTGAAGCAACAGTCTTGAATGTCGCTCCTCGATTTTTCATCTCTTCCGGGAAAGATTTCCACCGAAGTGCGTCGGAAATGAATATATAGACATTCTCAAATTCTATTGTTTCTGAAATGCTCCCGGACATATGCCCTCAATCGAAACCTAAGAGTTTGTAGTTTACTAACTCCCCTACCCCTCCCTATATCCCATTATCTATTGTTAATTCAATAATTCAAGTCCGGGATACCACATATACAACACTAATATATTTGTTTGAGATAGAATGAGAATACTCGCCTGGCGAGCTATCGGATGCTGGTCTACCAAATCATTAATCGCGAAAAAGAAGATGAGAGTTCCGGCGACATACCGAGGACTGCTGTTGATGCCGGACGCAAGCGGTATCAAGATTAGAAGCAGACCAAGGATACTCTCAACGTATTTCCGACTGTACGCGTGATACCCCATAACGACAATACCGATACCACCCCAGGCAGCGAGATACTGGGATTTGATGCTTGATCCCGTGAGGTTCGCGAGTAATACGGAAACCGGGTTCCCGAAACCCCCCCCACGCGCGCTGGACGTGTGTGAATGCAAGTGCGTCACCCACTTTCACATGGAGGTACAGCATAAACAGGAACAGGCCGAGCGCCAGAACTTTCTTCCCGTCGGTGACGACTTCTACGATAGTCTGTCGAAGATCGGCTGTATCGGCGTGTGCTGACTGAACAATGCCGAAGAGGAGTGCGAATCCGAACAGGGCTCCAGTAGGCCGGGTCGCGGAGAGGAGACCGCCGACAACGCCTGCGGTGAGCCACCGTTCCTGATGGAGACAGTAGAGGCCTACCGCGAGCAGGAAGATGAACATGGATTCAGTGTACAACGACAAATTATAGAACGTGTAGGGACCGAATGCGAGAAGTGCAACTGGCGTCGTCGCACTGGCTTCGTTTCTCGTTTCGCTGATGTAGAGGTAACTGACGTACATTGCACCGCCGAAGAATGCAGCCGATGTCAACACTCCCGCGGAGTCTGTTGACATTCCAGTTCCTGTTTTTACGAGCTACACGACGAATGGATAGAGTGGAAAGAACGCTCAGTTCGCATTTCCTCTTGAGAGTGGTTCTGACATATACCCTTGGCGTATCAGGCCAGCGTACCAACCGGAGTCCCACTGGGTAAGGAGGTTAATCCACGGCTGTGATGTGTCGTGGATATAGTTCCACGCTACGCTTGTGAGATACGAGGTACTCAGTGCTGCACAGAGGAACATGACCGCGACGATTAGCGCTCGGCGTTTCTGCGTACTACCCACAGACATCGTTGGAGGGGGGGGACTGTCCGTTCCATCGTATAGAACTGTTTCATTTACCGCCATGCCCAGTTGGCGGCTGTCCGTACTTCCGCCCAATTTTTTCGGGGAGACAGGATCAGATATAGAGAATTTAATGTGAGCGGGGTTTACCTCCTTCTTGAATACATCTTTAGGAATTGTTACGTAATAGGCCGCGGTATTCGCCCATCCTGTGGGGAGATTCAACACACCTACTGGTTCTCCGTTCACCACAACTTGGACTTCTTGTGTTCCATTCTCGGCAATCCCGACTGCACCGAGAGCGAGTACCACGTCTGAGGACGGTGTTGTTTCTGGAGATACGTAAAGGGATGCCGACCGGCCCTGCGTCCAGCGACCCCACTGACCGGGGGCGGACCATCCGCCGATTTCGGGGCTTCGTCGTACTCTCCATCAGTTGGCTCATTGGCGAGCGGGATGCACGCTCCGAAGGTGTACTTGAACCCGTCCTCACCTGGATAGGCGTCTACCTGTTTGTCGATGTAGTACATTCGGTACTCGTCGTCGACGTTCGGGGAGAGGGCTACCCGCCAGCGACCACATACAACACGAGGAGGGCGAGCGCCGGGACAAACAGCCACTTGTTTTCTAGCTTAATTCTCATCGGTGTCTCCTCTTGTTCTGCTCGTTCGCATGTTTGGACCTACGTTTTCGAGTGCTTCTCGGACTCGTTTCCCCGTACGACTCCATGTGAACGTTTCGGCACGCTTTTCGCCTGCCTGCACCAATTGTTGGTAACGGCTCTCGTCGTCTACGACCGCTTCGATTCCCCGTCGAATGTCGCTCACATCGTACGGATCGACGTATTCACCGGCATCCCCGACGACTTCAGGGAGTGACGCGGCGTCGGAGACGACTACTGGCGTCCCGCAGGCCATCGCTTCCAGCGGCGGCAGCCCGAACCCCTCGTACAGCGACGGATAGAGGAACACCTCGGCGTGCGTGTACGCGTACTTCAGCTCGGGCTGCGAAAGGAAGCCAGGCGTGACGATGCGGTCGTCTTCAGGGACTTCTAACGTATCGAAGATATCCTTGTTGCCGGGTCCGACGAGGACAAACGAGTAGTCGGTGGTAGCGTCCGCGTCGAGCTGCTGGAACGCCTCGACTGCGCGGGAAACGTTCTTTCGCGGATTCACTGACCCGACGAATAGTACGTACGGCTCTGGGAGGTCGACTGGAGTACCAATGCCGTCCTCGTGAAATATGTCGTCGACTCCATTGTGTACCACCGCTATTTTTTCACTGTCGACATCTACGCTCTCGACGATCTCGGACTTCGAGAACTCCGAGACTGTCACGATTCGGTTCGAAACGTGGGCGACTCTTGGAATCGTCGCGCGGCGATACGCACGATGCAGCCCACTCGTAAACCCATTAATCGCGTTCACATCGTGGATACACGTCACGACCGGGAACGGTTGGTGGGTCAACGGTGCGTTCCCGTTCGGACAGAACAATACGTCGACATTCTCCTTGCGTGCCAGCGATGGAAGTAGTATCCGCTCCCAGAGGACACCGAAAACTTGTGATTCACCGTAGTAGAACTGGCTCGAAACGCGTGTTTCCGGGAACTCTGAACGTATCTTTTCGTGTCCAAACAACACGACATCAATATCTTCACGGTTGATGAGCGCACTCGTCAACTTCTTTGCCGCCTGTACCGCCCCACCGGGCTCAGGTTCGGTAAACGTCCGCGCATTCACCCCGACACGGAGTGTCATTTGTATCCGAGTGCTGAAAGCCGGTCCTCAATTTCGTCGTCGACCGCTTCCTCATTGGCGTTTTCTTTCCCCGTACTTTGATTGTTGCCTACCCGTTCTAAGACGTGTTCTCGAAGGTGTTGCGGGATCTCTGAACCGTTCGTGGCTACGAGCTCGTCGCTATCGCTATCGTATTCGCCGTACCACGTTTTTGTCTTAGTTCGTGCACTAAACCGACGAACGTGCGAGTTCTCATTTTCCCCACGTGCTGACGAAAATACGGTCCTGCCCTCGAACGCCTCTGGGTTGGATGCGACTTGACGAAGGTCACTTCCCGGCAGAGAGACATCAGTTCCCTCGACTTGGGATAAGATTGTCGTCACGATGTCTATTGTACTGATCGGCGTATCGACGGTCTTATCGCTGGTTTCGGGCGCACAGACCAGCAGTGGGACGTGAACGAGTTCGTCGTGGACGAATCGTGGGTGCTCGTAATACCCGTGTTCACCGAATGCGTCCCCGTGGTCGGCTGTAAACACGATGAGGGACTCTTCTAGAATCCCCCGTTGATCAAGCGCGTCGAGAAATGACCCAATTTTCTCGTCGTTGTACCTGATTTCGCCGTCGTAGGCGTCGATTATCAACTGCCGCTCTTCTTCGGTAATCGTCTCTGGATTATCTATCGCGCGCTGGTAGAGCGTCTGTGCCTCGCTGTCGGAGAGAGTGTCCTCTCCGTACAGCGTCCCGTACTCACCCGGCGGTTCGTACGGACCGTGAGTATCCATGTAGTGATTCCAGAGGAAGAACGACTCTCCCTCGTCGAGTGAGTCAATCCACTCTAATGACCGTTCGTTGATTTCGTCGGCTCGTGCGTAGTGTCGGTTTCGAAACTTGTCGAAGGCACGCTGTGCCAGTGCGATTAGTTTGTGGCGTCCGAGGTGCAGGTCGTCGTCGAATTCGTCGAAACCATCATCGAATCCGTAGGCCCGTGAAACGAACGGGTTCGAGTGAAATCCTGCGGTTTCGAACCCTACATCTGAAAGCAGGGAACCGATGGAGTCGGCGCTGAGGTAGTACTCGGCGTCCACAGCGGCGTCGGGGTGTCGCCCAGTCAGGAGAGACGGCACTGCCTCCCGAGTGTGGGAACTAGCACTGTACGCATTCGTGAACGTGAGGCTCTCGGTAGCGAGCTCGTCGAGTCGCGGTGATGTCTCTCGGTGGTACCCGTAACACGAGAGGTGGTCCGCACGGAGGGCGTCCGCAGAGAGCAGTATCACGTGTTCCCAGTCGTTCATCGCCTCGTTAAAGGCCACAGGTGAAGTTATGCTTTTGCCCTCAGTTCTCCGAATCATGCGTATCGAAAGGGCATTACTCGGTGCCGTTCTACGGTTCCATAATGGACATCGCGTTCGTCTCAAACGTCGTCTACCCCTTCGTGACGGGTGGCGCCGAGAAGCGCATCCATGAGATCGGGACACGACTCGTCGAACGCGACCACGACGTGACTGTCTACGGCCGGCACTTCTGGGACGTCCCACGCGAAACCACCCACGAGGGAATGACGCTACGCGCGGTCAGCCCCGAACGCGACCTCTATAGTGAGGACGGCCAGCGCTCCATCGGCGAGGCACTCGAGTTCGCGAAAGACGTCGTCGGCCCGCTCCGCCAACACGCGAGCGACCACGATGTCGTCGTTGCCTCCGTGTTCCCGTACTTCCCCGTGTTCGCGGCGAAACTCGCGCTCGCGGGCACCAGTACGCCGCTCGTGACGACGTGGCACGAGGTGTGGGGCGACTACTGGAACGAATACCTCGGCGCGCTCGGGCCGTTCGGAAAGGCCGTCGAACACGCAACTGCTCGTGTCCCGCAGTACCCGATAGCTGTCTCGGGCATCACCGCGGACAGGCTCGCGGCGCGCGGGCAGTCCCGCGACCGGATTCGGACGGTCCCGAACGGCATCGACTACGACCAGATTCGAGGCGTCGAACCGGCCGCCGACGCCTTCGACGTGCTGTTCGCGGGCCGCCTCATTGAGGACAAGCGCGTCGACGTGCTCCTCGATGCCTTCGATACGGTGGACACCGATGTGACTCTCGGAATCATCGGCGACGGCCCACAGCGCGATACCCTCGAACGGCAGGCCGCAGCGCTCGACAGTGCCGACCGAGTTACCTTCCTCGGCTTCCTCGATAACTACGAGGACGTGCTCGCGCACATGCGCGGCGCTCGTGTGTTCGCGTCACCGTCGACCCGGGAGGGGTTCGGCATCACGTACGTTGAAGCGATGGCTGCTGGCTGTAGTGTTATTGGTGCGGCGCACCCAGATTCGGCGGCCGATGAAGTCATTCAGGACGGTGGATTTCTTGTGGCCCCGAACGCCGATGCGCTTGCGACGGCACTTGAGCGAGCGCTTCACGGATCAGCCCCGGCTTCCGACCCGGAAGTGGTCGCTCATCAGTTCGACTGGAATAACGTTGCTACCGACGCCGAAGAAGCATATCAAGCGGCGATTCGACATAACTGGAGTTGATACTCTATGTTGGACCGCTTGGAGAAGTTCCCCGCTTAGAAGCGATATAGTCTCGAACCATTGCAGGGTTTCAATTCTAACTCTTCAGTCACATCTATCGATAGCAACCGATAACGTTTTTTCGATGCTGTCGCTTATTTGTTTCATACTTTGTGACATCGTTGAAGCACGCTTCCCGAATACTCGCACTCATCTTCTCCGTGTATACCTTCTCCAGGACTAGGGGAGCACTTGATCGACCGCTAGCTACGTGGGACGAAGCGATCTACTACAATGTAGCTACGAATGTCCTCGACGGTCGGTGGCTTCTACCGCTTCACTCCGCTGCCGACCACCCACTCGGCGTCGTCGATCCGTTTTTACATAAACCACCGCTGGTGTACTGGCTGTTCGCAGGTGGTATGAGACTGTTCGGGGAAGCACCATCTTCTGCCCGACTAATCACTGCGGTCGCAACGGCCCTACTGGTTGCGGTGGCAGTCTTATTGACTGCCCGTCTCGCAGGACTCGGGACCGCGGCGTTAGCGGGTATTACCGTCTCAAGAATGCCCGCCATTTTCGGAACGCATGCCGGAAACAACGCCGCAACAGACCCTTTCCTCGTGTTGTTCTCGTTCGCTGCAGTCTATGCGTTCGTACTCGCGATAGACGCTGGCGACTATGAGCCGTACTACGCCGGTATAGCCGGCCTCCTCGGTGGATTTGCCTTTCTCTCAAAGGGGATGGCTGCCGGACCTATTGCGATCGGTTGCCTCCCACTCGCGTACGCTGTTCGTGATGAACTCACATATCGCTCGTGGGCTCTCCTCTTCGCTACCGCAATTGTGGTCATCACACCTTGGTTTGTGGCTGTCGGGTTCCTCGCACCGGACGAACTCTGGCACCAGATGATTCAACGGCAGACAGTCGCTCGAGCGACCGGCTCCGCGTTTGCGAGCAATCCGGGGACGTTCCCATTCATGGATGCACCATACTTCCGTCGCGCGCCCGGTTATTTCGGAGTTAGTTGGTGGCTCCTACCAGTTTGTGTAGCCGTTCTTTCCGTTGATTGGTTCTATAATGGGGTTGACCGAACCAGCCTATTTACTATCCCACTATTCGTCGCCATTGTTGGAATTTATAGCGTTGCAGGGAACCACCAGTGGTACTTCCTCCCAGCAGCACCAGCCCTAGCTATACTAATTTCAGACACCATTATCAAATCACTCTCGTATAAATATAGTGTCCTGAGTGATTCATAACACTCCGTCGACTACGGGATTCTAACTCTGGACGAACACCGTAACGGATACATAATATATTCGCTCATATTGTGTATGCCAATAAACCGAGTAGAATCTACGAAGATGAGTTAACGTTCTCACTGGTCGCAGCTACGTCGTAAATATCTCCAACAAACTGACGTTCATCTGCAGGTGTTGCACCGATGGTGAATGTATCCGAGTTCGGGACGGGACCAGTGTATGTTCGCTCACCAACGACCGTCCCATCAAGGAGTAACTGCACTCGCGTCCCTTCCCACTGGAGAGTTGCAGTATGTTTCTGCCCGTCATCAACTCGTGGTCCTCTCATCACAATCGCATCACTACCATTCCCCAAGGCACCTAGAATCCGGCCACGGCTAAGAGCAAGCCTGTAACCAGTTGTATTCACAAACCGTGACTGGACCGAATTTCCTGCAAGTCGTGGCCAAGGCACGTCGTCAACGTAGTTGGTACTATTGTTGGTTCGGAACGTCACGGATAGCGCGAACTCGTCGTTGTTTCCGGAGCTACTGTCGGGAACTTCGACGATGTCGTTTCCATCAAATGCTAACCCGTCATCAGTCCACGTCGCACCGTCTATCCTACCGTGATGTCCACCCGCCACGTCAAACACAAACTTGCCTCGACTCTCATTCAGTGGCCAGTGATATCTGTTGTTTTGCCCGCTTTTCGGGCCGACGAATGATCCGCTTTCGATAGCCTCGTTCGAGACGGGGGCTCCCGACATACCATCGTAGGTTCCGTTGTACGGAACTCGGACGGCGTACCAGCCGTTCGCGGTCGTCGTTACCTGTCGCTCATACGTGTGTGACTCCCCGCCCACGTCGAACTCCGTGCTCACGGTTTGCGTCTCACCTGGTTCTCCCTGCCCGACTAACATCGCGCCTGGCACGAGGTCGAAGATCTTCCGGCCGTCGTTGGCGTACACGGCTCGGTAGTGTCCGAGGCCCTCCACACCATTGCTATGACTCCCCCAGTTCTTCCAGAGCCGAGACTGCATTGATGTCTGCGAGAAGTTCTCGTCGATATCCTCAACGACGACGTATCCTGTCGGCTTTGCCGTCAACTGGTCGTACCACGCGCTGGCATTACTCGACATCACGAACGCATTATAATGCTCTTGCGCGTACGCGTACGACCGGGACTGATTGTTGACGTAGTAGTTGTAGACGCGGTTGCGATTCCAGTGGCTGAACACGTAGTTGTCAGGCCACGAGACGTTCGCCGCGGCGGCATGGTCGTCGATTGCGCTTGCTGCGTCGTAGGTCGCGCCCTCGATCGTCAGGTCGTTCGTGCCGCCGACGGTCTGGAACACACCGAGACTCCCGACAAGCAGGAACAACGCAACCACCGCGAACGTCGACTCGCGATCGGGCAGCGACAGTCTACTCGAGTCGGCGTCGGTTTCACGGAATCGTGGTGGAACGGTCTCGGCCTCGCCCGCGTCGACGAACGGCCGCGGCAGCGCCGTCGCATCCACGGCTGCCACCAGGTAAACGAAGCCAAGTCCGGCGAAGACTGCAAAGAGAATGGCGAGGAAGCCGGCGAATCGGAGCTGCACGAGCGCCGCGAGGAAGAACCCGCCCGTGTAGACGGTAAGCGCCAGCCACGTCGGCCGATGCTCGCGCTTCACCCGCCACGCCGCCCACACGAGGGCGGCGACCGCGAGGAAGAACGCGAGCCCGAAGTAGAAGATGGGCGTCGTGATCACACCATACTCCGGACTTAACAGTGAGTACGTCTCGGTAATCGACGTCTGGCCAGTCCGCGTGAAATACCGGATTCCACGCTGGGCCGCGCTCCGGACACCAGGCAAGGCGACCCACGCAACGATACCAGCAACGAGGCTCCCGGCGACTTCCAACCCTAACACCGTCCGCGCGGCAATCCCTCGACGGACTGCGAGTTCACCGATGCCGACAACGACGAGACTCTCCGCGAACAACAGAGCCGGGGCGAACGCACGGTACGCGCCCGACCAGTCGAAGGCGACGTGCGGAATGAGCGCGAGCACGGCGGCGACGGCGAGCGCGGCGAGCGTCCACGCGTTCGCCTTGAGCGGTGACTCGCCCGCGCGGACGTCCGAGCCGACGCACAGGAAGACGTACGCCGCGACTGGAAGGATCAGCAGTGGGCCGCCACGCCACGCATGGACTTGCGTCCCAACGGCGAACGCAAACACCGCGAGCCCCAAGATGCGTCGTCGCGTGACTGTCCGCCAGTCTGCGCGTTCGTCGACGAGGACGAGCAACCCAGTAACAGCGAGCGCGACCAGCAGGTAGTCGAAGGCGTGGTGGTCGCCGAATCCGAGCGCGGATCGATACGCTACGATCGGCGTAATCGCGTAGAACGCAACACTCGCGAGTGCCACGCGTCGGTCCTGGAACGCCACCATTGCGATCACGTAAATGAGTCCGCCAACAAGAACGGCTGCAACGACCGGATACCACGCCAACACGATGCTTACGGCGTCCTGTCCACCGCCAAGCAAGGACGCCACGCTATGGGTGGCGGCGATCATCGCGACATCATGGTCCTGAAGGGCTGGCGGCAGCGACGTCACGGACGTTCCAGTCCGGAACAGCTCTTCGAGCCAGTACCGGTAGAAGTACGCGTCGTTCCCCGACAACACGATGTCGTTCCCGCGGAAGACGGCGGTCCACGAGAACGCGGTCCGCATCACGACGACGAGCGCGAGGAGCGCGCCCAAGCTCGCCGCGAGGCCCGGATCGACTGCGCTGAGCCGATCGCCGACTGACGGCCCGGTGTCGGTCGCCGTCTCGCCCTCGACAGGGGCGTCGCCGTCGAGCGCGGCTTGGACGGCGTCGCGGTCGGCGAGCCGGTACTCGTCGCCGGTCGCCTCAACGATACCCCGCGACACGAGCTCGCCAAAGGCCCCCGAGTCGAGGGGGACGTCGTCGAACGTCCACGTCTCCGCATTCGCGTCGACGGCCAGTACGTCATGGAGGTCGTCTTCGATGGAGGGGCGGTTGGCGAGAACCTCGTCCGTTGCGTTCCGGACGTCACTCATTATCCGGACCGTCGCCGTTGACCCGCTTAAAATCTCTCCTTGGCTCTCGGCTACGTGCTGCTCGCCCCAAGGATATCCTATCCACGCGCCACGCGAACACGTCGTCAGTCGTCTCCACACCCGGTGCGTTACAGTCGATGCCTATTTCGAGCGGCCATTCCGCGCGCGCCGCGGATAGCGAGCGAGTATCGACACTGGGTGCTGGTCCGCACTCAATCCGTCGTCATCGACACACCGTCATACCATGTTGCGATCGGACGGCAGCATCCAACCACCCGCCACGGTAGCACCAGAAACCTGTGCTGGCTGCCGAGCACGCCAGCCACAAGTCACGGCATATCAGCAGTAGTAAGCCCTCATGGAGCGGCTGCGCGATCTCGGGTACATGTAACAAACCCCGTCGACGGCGCTGAACGCGTCGGCGACGGTCGCGCAGTCTCAACAGCACTGCCGGCGGCCATCTGCGATCTAGTCCCCCTTCGAGACCCGACTGCAGTATGACTGACCACGGCTTCCCATGTCTCGAGTGGGAGAACTGTCGCCGCCCGCCCATTAGCTCTGTGTGGTGGCCGCAACGACACCACTAGGACCTTACTCGTAGACACGCAGGGCACCGACTCTCTCCTGATGGAGTCGATCGCTCAGTTTGAGGGATTCCTCGGAGTGTTCGTCGTTGGCTTATTCGTCTTCACATTCACTCGTTCTGTCCATCGCTGATATTACCGAGGGACACGAGTGTATCTGTGGAGAGATAAGGTAGCGAATACGTCTCAAGCAGCGAGAGAAGTACTTGATATATTAACCAACACAAGATGTGATTAGACAAGAATATGTTGGTTAAATAGATGGGGTTTCCGTAGTTTGCTCTAGAGTAAACTACGCCACTCTCAGTCGAACATACAGCTATTGGCACCAGTTTGGGCGATAAGGATGATAGGACACCGCGTGAACACGTCCACTTCGTCACCCAACAAACGCGGTCCACACTGATCAACAACATCCGCCAGCATCCCGAGCAACTCCCCTCGATGTCCGAGCTCAACCCCAGTGACCGCGACGCCACCGTCTACAACCACATCCAGAAGCCCATCGACGCCGGTATCGTCAAAGAGGTCGCCCTCGACGACCACAGTCTGCTCTCCGCGGAGGAGACGCTCCAACAGATCTACGACACGACCGCTGACAAGCCCGAGAAGATGCTCAAGTACGAGAATGCGCCTCGGCTGAACGAAAAATAAGCGTGAATACTGGAAATAGTGTGGCGCCACACTAAGCTTTTGACGGCTGGTCACATACTGGCGGTATGAGCAGCGACAGAATCGACGCCGAAAGCAAGGTGTCTGGAAATCAGGCGAACATCCCCGCACGGATTCGGCGTGAACTCAATATTGACGATGGTGATCAGCTCCGTTGGCAGCTCGAAGATGACGGGAGTATCCGGGTCCACGTTATCCAACAGCAGACGGGCACGTTCGCCGACTTCGACGGCTACGCTGGTGAGAAGTCGACAGACGTGACCAGCGATCACGACGCCTGGGGCGTCGACGTCGAGTAAATGCCGCGTGCACTCATCGATACGACAGTCCTCTTTGCCGCCGCATACCGACGGGATGGATCTCACAATGCTGCGCTTCCCGTGCTCCAAGGCATCGACAGTGGAATGCTCCCAGAAGCGGTCGTGCTCGACTACGTTCTCGCGGAAACGCTCAACGGTCTCACGACCCATGCCGGACACGACGCAGCCGTTGATCTCCTCGATCGCATCGAAGAAAACGCCCGCTTCCACATCGACTCACTCACCACCGACGCCCTCGTGACGGGAAAGGATCTTTTTCGCCAACACGAACCCCTCTCCTTCGTCGATGCCTGCAGTATCTCGTATATGCAAACCGAGGGGCTCGGCTACTTGTATGCCTTTGACGATGATTTCGACGCTGTCGAGGAAGTCTATCGGCTCGAGACAGCAACGAACCCCTACGGTCCGAACTGACGCTAGCAGGTGTTGCAGCTGGCGACGACGTTCGGCCTTAGGATAGTCGCACTTCGTAGTCGGCCGCCAGCGCCTGAAACTCGTCCCACGCCGGAAGCCGGTCGTCATCAACCTCGCCGTGCGTCTCGAGGTAGCCGAGCAAGGCGTCGATTTCGTCTTCGAGGCCATACGTCGCCGCCTGCGCTCGGAGGTCGGCCTCGTCGACGTCGACGTAGCTGAGGAGAAGTCGGACCCGGAGCGGCTCCGAGACGTTGCGACGTACGTAGAAGCGCTCGCCGAGCACAAGGAACGTGAAGCCCGTCTCGAGGAGTCGCCAGATCAAGAAGAGGTTGAAGACCGACCAGACGATCTTCCGGACGACGTCCCTGCCAAAGCGACGATCACGATCAAGGAGATCAACGACAATCGCTACTACTACTGGCAGTGGCGAGAGAGAGGGAGAGAGAGAAGATTCGCTCCAAGTACAAGGGATCCGTTAATCCGGACAACTGACGCCCGCTCGCTTACTCTTCGAGGTTGACGTTCTGCTGTGCCCATTCGTGGCGCGCGGCGATTTCGCGGCGATCACGGTCGGTGACCGTGTCGTAGTTGGTGCGCTGGTCAAGTTCGCCTTTGTTGACGAGGCTTTTCTCGACGAGCGTGTCGAGATTCGGGTACAGTCGCCCGTGGTTGGTTTCGGATTCGTAGTACTCCTCAAGTTCGGCTTTGACGGCGAGGCCGTGCGGTTCATCTAACCCAGCGATCACATAAAGCAGGTCTCGCTGGAAGCCAGTGAGATCGTGTATCGTTCGGCTGAAACACTGTCTTGGATAGTTCTCGTTAAGCTGCTCCGGCGAACTAACCAACAACCCTAGATTTTGCTTTCGGTTCCGCCGATTGTCAGCCCTGCCTAGACCGGCGGCTGTCCTGTCTACGGGCGTCACCGCTCACAACCGCCCCAGATATCGACCAGCACATTCTAGGTTATTTTTTGATATAATAGGAGAAAATATATACCACCTCTCGCCGTCACTTTCCGATTATGTGTTGACAAGTAGCATACCGAAGCGCCCCCGATAACGTCCCCAGCAAGATACTACTGTATCATGACCCGACCCACCGCCTCCAAATCCACCACCAGTAACGCCGACGCACTACCAGCCAGCCAGCTCCCGCGAAAGGCCGCTACCACCATCGTCCTCGTCACCCTCATTGCGGTGCAGCCGGCTGCCGCCCAGAGCAGCGCGGTCTGTAGCGCGGACAACCTTCCGAGCATGATTGAGGGGTTCTTCCAGCTCACCACCGCGCTGGGGCTCGTCGGGCTCGCCGTCGTCTGGCAGGCCGACTCCCTCATCGAGATGTTCACGCTCAGCCCGGAGCGAAAGAAGGGGTTGAAGCGCCACAAGCGCTCCGCGATGAAGTCCGCGGTCATCCTCGTCGTGCTCGGCCCGCTGTACACGGTCGCCGGCTCGATGATGAACCTCCCACTTGCGACGTGCGTCGACCTCGTCCCCTGGTAGCCGTCATGTATCGAGCGCGCGTCGTCGTGGCTGCGCTGGTCGTCGCTGGCGGCATCACCAGCGTCGTTGCTGCCGACCCACCACGGCCGGGGACCGAAGGCAATGGGCTCACGGAGAACGAGTCAGCGACGCTGTGGTCCCGTGACACTGACCAGTACATCAACCAAACCGAGTATCGCGAGCGGTACGGCGAGAACCGGACGGCCGTTCAGCAGGTCGCGAACGGGACTGATATCACGTTCACGCGGCCACCCGCGACTGCCGCCACGTGGACACAAAACGACTTCCGAGATCTCGCCGGCAGCCCAGCGGATACCGCGATCTATCCACCCCATGCGGAGCTTGAGTCGGGGTCGTTCATTACGGATGCCCACGCGACGGTGTTTGCGGTGCAGCCATCGACGCGCGCCCACCTCGCAGCTGGGACGACGCCACTGTACATTTCGCCGAACGGGACCGTACGTGGGTTCATCGATTACCGCGTTCGCGTCCCTACTGGTAAGTCCTCAGAATCGACGACCGTCGAGTGGTCACTCGTCGATCATTCGGTCGACACCGTCGAGCTGCAGGCCGACGGTGAGCCGCTCGTCACACGGAACGGTTCCCAGACGCCTGTCCTCGACTATCAGCTCTCCCGAAATGGGAGTGTAACGCTTACGTTCACCGCCGAGATCGATGTTCGATTGCAGCGGACGACGCGTGTTACCCACGGCAATACGACGCGCGTCGACACGACCACGCACGTGGAGTCGCTGAACGTCTCGGATACGCTCGCCGTCGACGTGTACGATCTGTCGGCGACCGCCCACTACGCGTCGTATCCGAATGGGGACACTGGCGTCGCGGCCTTCCAGACGCGGCCGTGGCAGGGGTTCACGCTCCCTAAGCGAGGCTCACGAGTTCGTGGTGTCTGGCGGTTCTACACTGCCCGGGACCTGGACTGGGATACGCTGGTCACTGCGACCGAAACGGGGCAGTCAGTGGTTGACTCGCCCGCGCTCCCGGTGGGCGTGCACGCGTATCCATCCCGGATCGGGCCGCGCGTCGAACCCGTCCGGAGTGGCCCCGAGTTACTCTCGACATGGGGTGGCGACCAGGCCACGCCTGCCGGGACGATCGGTGCGAACGTCTCCGTGGATGTCGTGAACCAGTCCTACCAGGCGACGTACGGGCTTGCTGTTCGTACTGACAGTATTGAGCGGGAGACGCTCCACGTCGCTGGAATCGTGCGCGGCGTCAACGAGACCGTCGAGTTCGCAGCTGGCAGCCACCGACAGTTGCGCCGGAGTACGCTCTCTATGGACGTACTGCGACAGAACCAGACGGCCGCCGTGCTTCGTGTCGACCTTCGGGATGCACGAACGGGCGCGCCGATTCAGTTGGCCGATCGTGACCGCCTGCATTTGATTGGCGGCGAGACACGAACCGGCGTGATCACTATCGACGACCAACGCATCGAAACGAACCGTTCCGGGGTTGCGACTCTCACCGTCGACGAGCCCGGCGTGTACACGGCGCATTACCAGCCTGGGTCGTGGCTCAGCCATAACCCCGCGTACGTTTCCGCGACGGCGACGGCGCGCTGGCATCCACTCGGCACGATTGATGGTTGGTTCGCGCTCGTTGTCGAGGTTGGCTGGCACCTCCTCCCGTTCATCGTCGTGTTCTACGCCGGGACGCGGCTCCTCCGACTGCTCGGCGTCAACACCCGCTTCCAATAACCATGCCCAGACACTCCCCAGACGTTGATCGGCGCACCGCCCTCCGAACAGTTGCTAGCGCTTCGCTTGCCGGTATCGCTGGCTGCCTCTCTCAAGACTCGTCTCCCGGTGATGGAACGGGCTCTTCTGAAGGACCGCTCCAGCAAGTCGCGGTCGATGGGACAGCCGTCGTCGTCAACCTCGCCTCGAATGCGGACGTTGACCGAATCAATCTCATTCAGCCGAACGGCGAACTCTTCGCACAACAAGCGGTTGCTGCTGGCGCTCAGCAGGTCTTGCTCGAGATTGGTACTACGTATCCACCGGGTAAGTACGATATTGTCGCCATCCGAGGCGAGGAGACCGTGACCGAGCACTCGTTCGAGCTCCGACCGGAGATCCGTATTCGGGCTGTTGGCCTCTTCCGGAATCATCCGGAGAAACCGTGGGACGAGATGTACGGTGAGAGTCAAACTGATTCGAAGAAGAATGGCGAAGCCTTCGTTACAGTTCAGAATACCGGGAGTGGTCCGACTGCAATTACCGAACTCAGGTTCACTGGCGATATCCCTAATTCAATAGATAACCCTCGTGGGAACGGAATTTATGGAACTGATCGCGTTGTTGTGTCACCTGGTGAAACGGTCGATCTCTTTAGCGACTCTTTCCCTTTCGGGTCGAAAATCGGGGACGATGGAATGGGGTGTTCAACTAGTGGTAACCGTGGTCAGTTCACGGTCATCATAGACGTTCAAACGAGTCCTCACGAAGTCACGAAGGCGTACAACGTAAAATACGCCGGCTCTGACCAGATGCAAAACTGCAATATTACAATTAGTGGGGTCTGACTATGGTCGATCTTATCGACATTATCTTGGAAGGCTTTAAAGCCGTTATTGGGTGGCTTATAAGCCAGTTCATGAATGGCCTAACTACTGGATATAATTCTCTGTCTGAGGAGATGTTCGGAACTCCCACGCCTCAGACAGACGGACCATTCATATTCGGAGAACCCACGAATACGCCTTGGTCGACGATACAAGACACACTCGTCGGTGGCGAAATGCTACTGATTTCGCTGCTGCTTCTCGTAATGAGTGTCCAAGCTCGTCATACCATCCGAATTTTCAATATTGGGAGTGCGTATGAGGCCAAGAAGACGAGGAAAACTGCTTGGTTTGGTGCCTTTCTAGTTGTTATCTGGTACTGGGTTGCTACACTATCGCTCTACCTTATTGATGGCTTTTCTATCGCACTCCTTCCGGGGATGGCTTCCCTTCGGAATGCTTTGTTGGGCTTCCTTACTGCAACACTACACAATCCGGGATTATCACTGTTGTTCGCATTAATCGGTGGAATTTCTATGTGGGCACTGGAGGCGCTCTTTTACATTCGAGAAATCCTGCTCTACGTCTACCTGTATGGAATGCCGATAGCGATCGCTCTCGCTTATGGAAACGTCCCCGTGGTCTCCAATATCGCATCGAGCTTCAGCAAACGGTTCGTACCACTAGCGATTCTCCCGCTCCCGGCTGCAATCGTATTCAAGGGATATGACCTTCTCTACGGTAGCGGAACGCTCACACCGGGGACTGCATTCCTCAAGTATCTCGTCGCCACCTCACTCCCGCTGATCGCACTCTACATCACGTGGAAGACGTTCACATTTGCGACGCCACTCACAGCAAAGGTTCTCGGTGGCGCGACGAAAAGCGCGGCACTTCTTGGCGGTGTCGCTGCCGGGGCCTACGTCGGTGGTGCTGGCATCGCAACGACCGCGGCTCGCTGGGGGCCGAAAGCCGCGACCGGCCACGCGGTCGCACAGAAGGCCGCAGCGCGTGGCGGGCACACCGACGACGGCGATTCGGCGCCGTCGTATCGGCGGACGGAGAACGACCCCAGCGAGAGCACGGCGTCGAGTGACGAGCATGGGATGGACTTCGACCGGGGGATCCACTAACGATGGTTGATCAGGACGCGGCCGCACGGCGCATCATGGACCAGTTCGGCGAGGAAGGCCGCATCCCCGTCCTCAACATCGACGAAGGCGACGTTGGCGTCCTCATTGCGTTCCCGATTGTTGGCCTGCTCGTCGCGGGGTTCACGGGCGTGGAGTCGCTTGCACTCCCGCTCGTTGCCGGTGGCTTTGGGTTTGGTGTCGCCGTGCTCTACGTCTCGCCCGACCACCTGAACGCGTGGACGTGGGCGAAAGATGTCTACCGGTACGCCAAGCGCCCTCGGGTGACGTTTAGTGCGCCGGAAGCCGAGAGTAGTTCCACTGAAACAGCACGTAACGAGGGCGGGCTCGCGAACTACACGCCCTTCACGCCGGACGAACGCACGCAGGACCTGACGAACCTAGAGCGGGCGTGGCCGGGGGCTGATGCGGTCCAGCGCCAGGATGGCGCGATGGAAGCGTTCGTCGAGGTGAACCCGGGGAACATGGATTTCGCGATGGCCGATGACTGGGCACAACTGCAGGCAGCGGGCGCAGCGTTCGCCAACAAGGAGCTGGACTGGCAGCTGAAGTTCCACGCCACAACCCGTTTGTGTCCAGTGGAACAGATCACTGAGAACATCGAAGACCGCCTAACCGATGAGGACGGCAAACAGAATCCGGTCTTCCGCGAACTCCTCGAAGAGTACCGAGAGACCCGTCCCAAGGAGATGCGCGAGCGCGGCAGCCAGCAAGTCCACTACTACATTGGCGTGGAGGTCACGCCACTCGAGGTCTATGACCGCTTCCGTGATGAGCGAACGCCCGCGGAGAAATTGACGCAGTTCCCGATTGTGGGACTTCTGTTTCGACCGTTCGTGACGCGCCGCGAGGACCTGACCGATGTCGAACGCCGCGCCAAGCTGTTTGAGAAGCTCGACCAGCGAGTCAACGACGTTCGGACAGAATTCATCCAGCAGGCGTCGGGGTGGTCGGCGCGCCGGCTCAGTACCGTTGAGCTGTTCGTGCTGAACCTAGCGTTCTGGAACGGCCGCGAGCACGACTACGGTGACGCCGAGCGTGTCGTTCGCGATCAACCCATCATCGGCCGCTCGCGCCGGGAGGACGAGCATGATACCTAATGGCATCCTCCAGGCTGGCGGGCTTCGTCGTCAGCTTGGAGAGTGGCTGCCAGCGCCGACATCATTCGAGGGCGCTGTCCTGTACGCAGTCCTTGCTGTGGGGGTTGTCCTCATCTGGACGCGTTTCTTGGGCTGGTACACCGAGGACGACGAGGAGCAGGTCGCGTTTGCGGATGTGCTCGACGAGGGGACGCTTGCGGAGGGGCGCGTGGAGGGACAGCTGCTGGATGATATTGCGGAGTCCCAGCAGACAGTGACGGCCCCGGATACGATCGAATGGGAGACGCGCGCCGCCCGTGTCGGCGAGCAGTGGACGACGACACTCTACATTGCTGATTATCCAGATTATCCGAGTGACGGGTATCTCAGCGAGCTGTTCGAACTCACCGATGTCCAGTTCGATCTGGCGGCACACGTGACGCCGCGGAACCAGGAGCGTGCGCGCGACGAACTGCAGGATATTGCGGACGACCTCCAAGTCGATGCGGACCTCGAGCAGAGCGTGCGGAGTGCGTACCTCCAGGAGCGCGCCAACGAGGCCGCAGCGACGTACACGGCCGTCGAGAACGGTGCGAGTGTGTTCGACCAGAGCCTGTTCGTAACGGTGCGCGCCGACGAGAAGGACGAGTTACGGGATGCCGTCCAGACAGTCAAGAGTGCGCTCCGCGACGATCCGGCGAACCTCACGCCGAAGACAGCGATCTGTCGGCAGGACCTCGCTTTACAGTCTACGGCACCGATTGGGAGCAACAAGTTCGGACGGACGTCGATCGCGCTTGGGGGCGCTGTGGGTGCCTTGTTGGCGTCGCCACAGCAGGCGACGATTCTTGAGGAGAACGGGGTTGAGTTCGGGATTCACAAGGACACGCGGAGTCCCGTCGTCATCGATCCGTTCAGCAGGGAGAACGGGTACGCGATGTTCACCATCGGCGACCCAGGCTCGGGGAAGTCGTTCAGCTCCAAGCAGAACTTCATCCGCTCAATCGAACAGAGCAACGACCGCATTGGAGTGATTCTGGAGCCGTTGAACGACTGGGCCGGCGTCGCCGAGGCGCTGGACGCGAAACGAATTACTGTTGGTGGCACGCTCGGTCTGAACCCGCTGGAGATCCAGCAGACGCCTGCACGCGTGCAGCGCGCGATGGGCGAGGATGCCAGCCCGTTCAACGAGAAGCTCGACGACGCGATGAGCTTTCTCACTAATTTCTTCGCGCTCCGCGGCATCTCGCTTGGGGATCGACGGACGACGCTGGAACTCGCGCTCACGCGAGCGTACACCCAGCGAGAGATCACCGACGACATTGCAACCCACGACAATCCGAGTCCGACGATTCGGGACGTGATGGACGTGCTTGAGGCGATGGTTGACGAACCCGAAGCGTTCGTCGTGCGTACTGATGAGGAGACCGGGAAGCTCGCTGAGGATGCGACGTGGCTGCTCGACCAACTCCGCCCCTTCGAGGAAAGCGGGCGGCATTCGAATCTCGGACGCCCGTCGGAGTTCGATATTCGCGACGAGAAGGTGATCTATCTTGACCTCGCCCAGCAGGAGGGGAGCGTCGATAGCTCGACGGCGTTGACGATGCAGTTGTTGATCTCGCTGGTGTACGAGCGGGCGAAAGTCTCGGAGAAAGAGGTCGTGTTCTACATTGACGAAGCCCGATACCTCATGCAGGACGCCGCGAGTCTCGCGTTCCTGGAGACGGTGTTTCGCCATCATCGGCATCACGATCTCTCGATTCGGTTGGTCACGCAGACCGTCGATGAGTTCTTCGAACACGCCGAAAGCGAAGCGATTCTCGATCAGTGTGCGGTGAAGCAGTTCCATCGTCTTGATGGAATGGACGAGCAGTGTGCCGAGGAGTTCGGGCTGAATTACGCCCAAATGCGGTTCGTCCAAGATGCTGTGCCCGGGAACGAGGACGCTGGCTTTGCGGAAGCATTAGTTGGTGTCGATGGTGAATGGCGCGGGATTACTGTGGAGGCGATGCCCGAGGAGAAACAGGTGATCGACTTCGACCCAACTGAGCAGGAACGGTCGTCGCTGCCCGGTGCCAACGAAGAACGTAGTGAGACTGTTCGGACTGACTCTGGAAACGGATAGCTGCCCGAAGCCTGGTACCAGCATGCTTTGAGGGGTCGTGGGATTCGACGCGTCACCAACACCCAAGCGTGATTGCGCACTCGGCAAATGCGAGACCACCTGGGTCATCCGTTCTGAGGCCGGCGACGTATGCACATTGACGCGCCAGCTCGATCTTGATGCGCGGCGATGGTACGGTCAGAATTGATGGGCGGCGATGGTGCGGTCAGAACCGAACCGTAGCGGGCTCGTCTGCCCTGTCGTCGTCGGGCTCGCCGCCTCACTCGCTGAGGAAGACGACGGCGTTCAGGTTGCCGCGCGTGAACCACATCTCATACGACCAGGCGAACCCGTCCTTGAGATTGTTACTGCTCCCGTGGAACTCGAAACTCCCCTGCATTGTGGTCGAGCCAGAGCTCTTCGTCGGCGGTCGACTCGCCCGGACCGCCGACGCGACGCCGCGCATAGGGGTGCCTGTGGCTTCGCGTCCTCGCAGAACGAGATAACTCACCCCACGAGTCGAAGCCGTGTTCGGCGGCCTCAACGTGCTCTCCTCGGGGATCTTCCCGCGGAACTCCTGTTCCCGCCGCAGCAAGCGCCCTCCCGCAGTGAGCTTGTCCGCTTGCATGGCCGGCTGATCGATCTCTTTTGTCTGTCACTCGATCTTGGATGAGATCCGTTCCCGTGGGAACTTCGGCGGCTCAACGCCATCCGCTACGAGCAGTTCGTCGAACAGCCCATCGCTACCAGTTCTTGGAGCCGTGCTGGCAAAAACGTCTGCCGCGTTCATCAATTCTTGTTACTGTTTCGATGGAATAGCTGAACGCTGTACGAGAGACTCGTCGACGATTACCGATGAGAACGGTTTCTGCTGATTAACTCACCACGGCCGTGGAGACTGTACTTCCTGTGGACACTACTGTGTCTGCAAAGCGTATCCTCGAAACAGGAAGACCCGCCTGCAAAGACCGAACCCCGCCAGCGGCGAGCGGATTGTTGGGAATCGTTCACAGAAGGTGATCAATCCAGTTGCACCACGATTGGAAGTCGTCCGCACCACACTGGCTGGCAATATTGCGGAGTGTATCGCCGCTGATCTCTTTGCCCATCGGAACCGTCACATTTCGAATCTCCTCGGTCTCGGGATGCACGTATCGAAGTTTGAGATGGCTGCCAGCCCGGTCAACTGGCTGGTATCCCATCTCTGTGAGTGCTGCAACGAGTTCCGTGGACGAATACGGAGCCGGCACAACTACTCAGAAAACCACGGTGCATCGGGTTCCTTGGGTTCGTCTGGAACTGTGTCAGGGTCAAGCCCAAGGTCTCGCAGATCAGCGTCAGTTACTGACTCCCCAATTTCGCCCTCATGGAGTGCCACGGCCTCGTCGAGGTTCGCCAGTGCTTCGGCCCGCGTTGTTCCCTGGCTGGCCACTCCGGCACCCTCATCGATGGCGGACCACGTTCCATCAGTTTCCTCAACGAGGTGAATCTGACGCCGTGGTGACTCCCCATTGCCGGCATCCGCTTGCGCCATACTCCGTCTTAGGCCAGTGAATGACAAAACACTTCGGGAGCGATTGGTACTCAACGAAATCGGTCACATCGGCAACGACGACGAGATTCTCTACGAGATTCCGCGAGCACGCTCTAACGGCTATCTCACCGAAACGAATCCCGGCGTCATCGGTATCAACAACGACTTCGGCTTCCGCGACGACTTCTCCCCGGAAGACACCCTCTGTGAGGAAGAAATCCACTTATCACCGTATAACGCGCCCGAGATGGAGGCAATCCTTGAACGTCGTGCGGAACGCCCTCTACGAGGATGCGACTGAATCGGGCGTACTCTCGCTGTGTGCCGCGATCGCCACACAGGATTCGGGAAGTGCAAGACAGGCGCTTGATCTGCTGTATCAGGCTGACGAACTTGCACGCGGGGAAGATCGAGAACGGATCAGCGAAGACGACGTCCACGCGGCCCTGAATAAACTCGAACGAAGCCAGGTCGAACACGGCATGCGTGAACTCACCTGCCACGGACATCTCTCGCTAGTCGCTGTCCTGCACTTGGCTCTAGAGTCGACTGTGCCGTTCCGCGTTCGAGATATTTATCCACGCTATCGTACGATTGCCGAACAGTCGGACATCGACCCCACTGGTTCGCCGACGGATGCACGACCATCTTGCAGATCTCGCGATGCTCGGTATCCTTGATCGACACTCACGAAACGAGGGGCGATCGGGTGGCCAGTACTACGAATACGAATTCGCCGTCGATCTTGATCTTGTTGCTAACGCCGTCCGCGACTTCGAGGGACTCACGTTACCGCGTCGGGTCGTTGAATTGACTCAATCGGTCGAATAAACACTTCGCGGAGTGCGTACCGTCGCTTCGGCGACTCAGCTCTCGTCGAGAACACTCGACACGGTGGGGTGTGGGGGAGTATACTGGACTGTTTTTTAGTGGATTTCGGCACCCTGAACTGCTGGTTCAGCAGGTTGCAACTAGTGCTATGAACATTCGACTTGGTGGGGTCTCACTTTCCGAAACACTCGACACAGTAGGGTGTATTGCCTATGTCTCTCTTTCCGAGATTATCTTTTTCAGGAGTGTTTTGTCACGCGGGCTGATGCCGAATACGAGTAAGGCGACGGAGAAACACGCGAACCCAGTGATGGACCCAACAATGAGTAACACGAACCCGTCGAAGAAGATTTTCGAAACGTAGATTCCCACGCCTCCAATTGCCCCTGCTGCGAGGGGTTTCCAGAACTGGCGTGAGTACGGCGTCAATCCCTCAGCGTACCATACTTCCAAGACTCGAAGGAGATTAATTACGGTGAGCGTGGTAGCAGTCGCGATCGCGGCTCCATTCACTCCGTATTCGAGAATCAGAAAGTAATTGAGTACGATATTGAGTATTCCCAGAGCCCACTGATTTAGCAGGGTGAGATATTGATGGTCGGTCATCATCAGGAGAAAGCCACTCGGGCCAACTGCACAGTTCGTTAGCTGGCCGATTGTGAAAATCATGAGAATTCCGGCGCCCGTGCTAAACTCTGAACCGAAAACCGCGAGCAACTCGGAACTATATATGACTGCAACGAGCGCTGGTACGAGTACAACTGTCAAAGTCATCGGGTAACTGTCGCATAGATTAACTCAAGTTCAGAGAGATGACTATTCGAGTATAACCGAGAAGCGACTGGCGGGAATAATTGATTGAACGCCGCCAGTGGTAGCGTTAACATTGATGCCACGAGTACTACGATTCGATATACCCCAACATCGGCCTTGGCAAGGAAGAACCCGACCATGAGAATGTCGACGCGAGTGTAGAGGACTGAGCCGCCATCTTTCAGAGTGAGAGGAAGAGAATAATTATAGAAATCGCACAACTCTTTTCTAGTTGAATCAACGCCAAAGCGTTGTTGAATAGATGTTCGCAGGTATAGTATTGAGATTGCTATACTACAAAGTAGAATTAGCCCGGTTGCGATTGCTGCGATGACGCCGATGAGCGAATACCCGACGAATAGCGCTGCTCCATTGACATCCTCCTCGCCCTAAAGGGCGAGGATTCCCGAGCGTTGGAATAATAAATGTCCTCTCCGGAGAAATCCCGGGTGGTCATTCGAGGACATCAGGCAGGTCTTCGCGTTGACTGCGTGCAACCTCTGGGTCGACACCCAACTCTTGGAGTTCGTCGTCCGTTGGTTCGTGGCCACCGTCGCCGTGAACTGCTGCGACGACATCGTCGAGGGCGTCAAGCGCCGCGTTCCGAGTTGCACCCTGCGCGGACAACTCGTGGTCGAGATCACGAGCAGTCTACTGACCGGCAGGATTCCGGATGAGACGAATCTATCGACGACGAGCGTCGCCCCGGTTTGACTTCGTCGCCATTACTAGGTCGTCCTGACGGTCGCTGGATAAATCTGCCCCGGGAACAATCCCTTCGTCCGATTCCTGCTCCAGCCGGAGCAATAGTTGAGCGCTGTGAGAGATGCTCGTTGAGGATTGCCGATGAGAACAGTTTCTGCTGGTTACCCACACTGTGGAGGCCGCACTCCCTGTGGACACCGCTGTGTCTGCAAAGCCCGTCAACGAAACAGGAAGCCTCGCCCGCAACGATGCAACACGCAGTGTTGCTAAGTCGGGCGAGGTAGTTCATCGTCGGTGGTAGCTATCTGATATCTGCTGTGTAGGCTGCGTGTGAGGGCCTCGAGGGTGCCCAAGTGGCGTGTGGACGTCCAGCCCGAGGGTAGGTATCGGTCACCTCAGTCGGCCGGAGAAACGCCCCGTGGCGCTGCATCAGTAGGTTTCGACTGTCAGCTCGTCCACGGCTTCGAAATCGTCGTCGTTGCTCACGACTGGCTCATTTAAGCTGAGGCCTGTCGCTGCAACCATTGAGTCCGCGCCGTCGAGAGCTGCCCGTGAATCCGAGCGCGCGTGCCGTCCCCGAAGTGTTCCCGCTTGCCGGGCGAGATTGGCGTTCATCTCGACGACGGGCAACGACTGCAGCAGTTTTTCGTAGCCGTCCCGAAGCGTGTGCCGCTTCGGCTCAGGCGCGTTCGAGACGCCGTAGTACAGTTCCCACGTGACCATCGCTGGAACGCGCAGTGGGCTGCCGGTCGCGTCTAGCTCGCCTGCTTTCCGCTTCGCAGCTGGGGTTTGCTCGACGAGACTCCCGAGAAATTCGGTATCCAGGATCACGGGAGCTCCTCGTCGAGGGCCTCGCGATTTGCGTTGTCGTCAGCCTCGAAGTCGGCTTCGAGCGCGTCCGTGTCCCAGGCATCACTGGCTTCCTCGACGTCTTCAGCGAAGTCGAGGAGGCCGTAGCCGTCGACCATCCGTTCGAGCGCATCACTGAACGACTCTCCCTCGCGTTTTTCGGCTTCAACGCGAGCATACAGCCGTTCACTTACCCGAATTTGCTTCGTTCCCATACTCGGGTGTCGACGCTGTTGACAGATAAATCTGCCCCGGGGTTCACACAGACAAGCCCCTCCGTTAGGAGTGGGCTGAAGCCGACAGCTGGGAACCTATCTTCTACAAGGAGAGAATCCCGTCGTTTACGCCCTGGGAGAATGTCAGGCGGAAGCCGCCTAGCCAACCGCTCGTAGGGTGGGATCGAACGGGGGCGAGCGCTCGCGGCACAAGCCGACGGAAGCACTGCAGGCCGACGGCCCAAGCGCACAGCGAGGTGCAGTCCGCGAGCGGGGAGGGGGCTTTTGAGAAAGCCGTTGTCACTCCCCCGTTCTGCACGCCCGGTACCTACACAGCACCCGCAAGTGAGGATAGACGAAACCGAGGCAGCACTGCGTCGCAGTGCCGACGATACGTCCGCTCAACCACACACTAGCCGCGTTCTCAGAGCAGGAGCACACCGCCAGCAATCGCACCCACACCCAGCCCGACACAGACGCCTCAGAAGGGGACGCGTTCGACGACGCGCATCAACGCGTCAATCGTGAGATACCCAACAATGGCGGCACTGACAATCGCGGCAGCCCCACTACCCAGTGTCACACCACCCAACCCAGTATCAAGAGCGGCAAGCAGGCCACCACCGACGGCTGCAGGAATCGACAGCAGGAACGAGAGTCGGAACGACGTCGGTCCCTCATGGCCGCGTAGCAACAACACGCCCGTCGTCGAGCCCGACCGCGACACGCCAGGGAGAATCGCAACGCCCTGCGCGACGCCTACGAGGACTGCATCCACGAGCCCGGGCTGTTTCGTCGGCGTCCGATCAACAGCCGTCGAGAGCTGCTGAAATGCACCAGTCGCGACGAGCAACACGCCGATCACGACGACGACCATCCCGCCAGTTAGCGCGGAGACGACTTCTTCGAGCACCGCGTACGATGCGATGCCCACAACAACAGAAACGAGCGTCGCCACGCCGAGGAACGTCGTTGAGGCGTGCGTCTCACGGGTTGCATGCCGTGGCCGCCACGTCCGGAGCAACGCGAGTTCCTCGCGAATTTCGGACCGATAGTACACGGTTGCGGAGAGGGCGGTCCCGAGATGCAAGAATAGCGCGAACGCGACCGCCTGCTCGGGGTTCCGATGGTTCGATGGGCAGACTCCGTGCCCGTCCATTGCAGGTCGCCGCGTCCGCGTTCATACTCCCGGCGACGGTGGTTGAGGTAGGTGCCGCTCCAGAACTGTCCGGTTGACGTGACGGCAATCTGTTCGATACCGAGGCCAACGCCGAGGACTGTACTGTGCTCGGCGTCGCCCTCGTTCGATATCTCGGACTCCACGTCGGCCTTCGTTCCAATGTGGAGATCAAAAGTGTCCGTCGCGTCACGGTACTGGAGCGTCGCACCCGTAACCTCGTACTCGTCGTTGCGGAGGGACTTCGTCTGCGGGTTGTCCCCTTCGGGCGGGAGAACGTATTCGGCTTCGATACGCCAGTTCACCGTGGAGAGAGATACGTGGTTGTCGTGAAACGTTGCACTCTGTTTGTCGTACCGGACGGAGGGCGGCGTGAAGTGTGGTTGTGACGCCTTCTTGCCGTTCTGCCACCGGGCGACGACGCTCTTGATGGCTTCGGCGGCCCGGTTGCGTGCGGATTGGACGAGATTCGCTTGGAGTCTCGTCTGGTCGCGCATGTCGGCGTACGTTCGGTCGTGGAGTTTCGTCTTGGACGTGGGCTTGTAGTCATCCTGCCATGCGCCGCGGACGACGTAGTTGCACGCCCACAGTTACTCCTCGACGGTTTCGTAGAGGAGAGTTGCGTCGCTGTCGTCCACGCCAAGTTTGACGACGACCGTGCGACGCACCTCCGCCATACTTCATACGTATCGCCCTACATTCATATGAATTACAGCGGTAGCAAGGCGAAAACCCACCCGTGAACAGGTGGGATGAAGCCAACAACTGGGAATCTATCCACACCCGTAGCCACGTCTGGGGTTAGATGCTCACACAACATCTTTAGGTGAGACTACTCTATATACTGACGATGCCTCGTGGGTTCGACAGGGAACGTACCAACGTCCACAAACTCCAGTACCACTTCATCTGGTGTCCGAAGTACCGTAAGTCGGTACTGACTGGTGAGGTGCGCGACCGTCTCGAAGAACTCATCGAGGAGAAAGCCGACGAACTCAACTTAGAGATACTGGAATTGGCGATTCGCCCTGACCACGTACACTTGTTCATCACGGGCGACCCGACGCTCGCCCCGAACAAAATCATGCAACAGGTCAAAGGTTACTCCTCGCGCCGACTTCGGGATGTGTTCGACTTCGGGTTGCCGTCGCTGTGGACGCGCTCGTACTTCGTCTCAAGTGCGGGCGATGTATCCAGCGAGGTCATCGAGGAGTACATCGACGCCCAAGCAGGTGAATAGCCGTGCAACGGAACGTCTCGACCACGGTGCGGGTCAAACTCCACTCGCTGACCAACCGGAAGGCCGATGTGCTCTCCCGCGAATACGAGGCGTTCCAGACCGCTGTTCACGGTGGCGACGCCGACCTCTATTCCGCCACGTCTCAGCAGGCGTCGAAAGTCCAGCGACAGAAAGACCCGAACCCCGACACCGAACAACCCGTCGTCCTCCGCAACGACGTGTTCGACGTGGCTCACGACGAGGAGACAGTTCTCTCGTCGTGGTGGGTCAAAGTCCCCGTCTACGATCCCGAACATGGGCGAGGCAACTCTATCTGGTGTCCCGCCCACGTCCCTCGGAAGGACGAACAACTTGTCCGCGAGGGCGACGTTCGGGACAGCGAGTTAGTGCGTCGTGACGGTGACTGGTACGTCCATCTCGTCGTCAAGCGGTCTGTGACCGTGGCTGACGAGTACGACGACGTACTGGCCATCGACATGGGCGCACGCTGGGTCGCCACCTGTGCGTTTCTCTCCGACCGCACGACCACCTTCTACGGTGAGGAAGTTCGCCGCATCCGGGAACGCTACAAGCAGTTGCGGAAGTCCATCGGGAAGGCGAAACCTCGACAGGGACAGCAGGTGGTCGGACGTATTGGCGACGCGGAATCGCGGAAGGTAGACGATCGCCTCCACAAGATTGCTCGCCAAATCGTGGCGGACGCCGAGGAGCGGAACGCGGTCATTGTCGTGGGCGACCTCGGCGGGATTCGCAAAGACAACAACAAGGGGCGGTACGTCAACGACAAGACCCACAAGATGCCGTTCGCTCGTCTGCTCAACTACATTGAGTACAAGGCCCATGACGCAGGTATCGACGTGCAGTTGGTCGAAGAATACGACACGTCGAAGACGTGCAACCGCTGTGCCCGCGAGGGAATTCGAGAGACGCAGGGACGCTTCGAGTGTCCCGAGTGCGGACTGGATGATAACGCGGACAAGAACGGTGCGTTGAATATCGGCAAACGAGCCTTGGGCAAGTTCGAGAGACCGCTGTCCGAGGCGGGGGCTGGACTGGCACAGCCCGAAACGCAGGTCATCGTCCAACGCGACGACGAACCTGCGAACCTCTCCGTTTCCGTGGGTTCAACCCCCAGTGGGGGAACCCCACGGCTTTAGCCGTGGGAGGATGTCAGATTGAAACCCGCCTCCTGGCCAGTAACGAGTAACTAGGCCCGCGACGTCCGATCTGAGAGAGCTCGTTGCTCGGCTCCGACCCCGGTCTCTGCAGGCGGTCGTTTCCAATCGGGTTCACTCGGGAGCACGCTGCCCCCTTCTCGTCTCCTCGTGGCCAGGAACTGAAGCCCCTAAATTTTCGGTGCTGGCACCCGCGGCCGCGTACGATGTGTGGACGCCTTATCGACTAGCTCACAGTGTGCGTCAGCGTTAGCGCTGTCTGGCTGCCCTTGGTTGCCAAAAATAACCCCAAGGATACGCCACTCACTCTCGCGGCCCCCGAGAACATCGATGTTTCGAGCGATGTAGCGGCGGTCGAGTCGCAGCCGAACACAGTCGTGGAGCGATCCGCATCTGTACACGTCGTCGGTGGCACCAACGTATTTGCTCGTTCTGTCAGTCCTGGGCCGATGCAGTAGTCGGCACCAACACGCCGGCTTCGCTCCCGCTTCTCCGTTCCTCGTCGGACGCATTTGTGCCGTTTGTGGGGGTATTAGGATTTGCTGCATGTATTTTCTAGATATTTTATCTCTGTTATTTTCAAATAAATTTAATATATCGGCGCGGAACTGTGCACGTGGACGATGTCAGACAGCAAGTTCACGCAGTTCCTCGAAGAGAACCCGCGAATGATCGGCGTGCTGTTCAGCCTGACGGTGTTCCTGTCCACGACGGGCGCCGCGGCAGCCAGCGTCGGCAGCAGCGTCAGCGGCCCCTAATCAAGTTCGCCCTGCAGAAATTCGTCGCTCCACATTAGTCCACCATCGAACAGAACCGGGACCACGTCCCGACTGAAGAACTCGCGGAGGTCCGACCGCATCACCTCAAACCTGTCGATAACGCCGGAATTCAAGTAGTGTTTCGTGTTCTGCGCAACGTGTGGTAGGTACATCGAACCGATGGATGTCCGATGCGTTGGGAAGCCCCAAATCGTGAGTTGATAGTTGTCGCCAGCGTCCTCAACTTCGGCCGCGACCGGCGTTCCATTCTTGCTCTGCACCAACTGGAGCGTGCCGTCGCCGATGGTGATGTACTTGTTCCCGAACAGCGTCACGTTCCGCGCGACCGACAGCGCCGCCTGCAGCGAGAAGCCGTTGTTCAGAAGGCGGGCGAGCGCCCGGCCGATGCGGACCGCGGGGTCGTTGCTGACGTTCGCCAGCGTGACGATGCCGCCGTAGCTCCCTTTCTCGACGAGCGCGT